>ULJE01002081.1_pt1 | contig 11280 bp, 9 predicted proteins | sample 1950831 | NCBI WGS metagenome assembly ULJE01 (sample SAMEA4835467, study PRJEB28245) | human gut metagenome | biome: gut microbiome; material: fecal sample | place: Denmark | collected 2008 | reverse complement strand
CATCATCTCGCCCATGATGTGGAGTCTGCCCTGACGAGCCTGCTCCAATGCTTTTGCGAGCACATCATAAGAAAGACCGTCCACCTTGATGTCCATCTGAGTTGCAGTAATACCGTCCTTGGTACCTGTAACCTTAAAGTCCATATCTCCGAGGTGATCCTCGTCACCGAGAATATCGGTAAGGATTGCATATCTCTCGTTAGGTCTGTCCTTGTCGGTGATAAGACCCATCGCAACACCTGCTACAGGTTTCTTGATCTTCACGCCGGCATCCATAAGTGCGAGGCAACCTCCACAGACAGAAGCCATTGAAGAAGAGCCGTTGGACTCGAGGATATCGGAAACGACCCTGATGGCATACGGATTCTCAGGAGCTAGTGGGACGACTGCCTTGAGAGCACGCATTGCAAGGTTTCCGTGACCGATCTCACGACGGCCTACGCCTCTCTGTGCCTTAGCCTCACCTGTCGCGAACGGAGGGAAGTTATAGTGGAGCACGAACTGCTGGGTTTCACGGACGAGAACCTCATCCATTTCCTTCATGTCGAGCTTGGTTCCGAGTGTGACGCTTGCCAATGACTGTGTCTCACCACGGGTAAAGATGGCAGAACCGTGAGCGCAAGGAAGATAGCCTACTTCACACCAGATAGGACGTACCTCTGCGGTATGACGGCCATCGAGACGCACGCCTTCGTCGAGAATCATGTTTCTCATAGCGGCCTTCTCCTCATTGTTGTAATATCTTGCGACCATTGCTGCCTTAGCCTCCTGGTCTTCCTCTGAAAGTGTAGCGAGGAAGTCTGCCTTGATCTGCTCGAATCCGTCAGTTCTCTCCTGTTTCGGCTTCGCTGACTTCGCGAGAGCGTAGCATTTGTCATAGCAGAACTCGTGAACTGCCTTCTTGAGGTCTTCATCCTCCTCATCGTGAGGATAATCTCTCTTGACATCCTTGCCGAGTTCTTTGTTCAGTTCAATCTGAACAAGGCACTGCTTCTTGATGGCCTCGTGAGCAAACTTGATAGCCTCGAGCATATCCGCTTCGCTTACCTCGTTCATCTCACCTTCTACCATCATGATATTGTCATAGGTAGCTGCGACCATAAGTTCGAGGTCGCTGTCCTTCATTTCGCTGAATGCAGGGTTGATTCTGAACTCACCATTGATTCTTGCGACACGCACCTCTGAGATAGGGCCTTCGAACGGAATGTCACTGCAAGCAAGGGCTGCAGATGCTGCGAGACCTGCGAGGGCATCCGGCTGAGTGTCTGCATCTGCTGAAATGAGGTTCACATTGACATAAACTTCAAGATGGAAATCCTCCGGGAACAACGGCCTGAGAGCACGGTCCACAAGACGGGAGATAAGAATCTCGTAATCGGAAGCTTTTCCTTCGCGTTTCATGAATCCGCCAGGGAATCTTCCTGCAGAATAGAATTTTTCTTTGTAGTCCACCTGGAGAGGCATGAAATCAGTGCCTTCCTTGACTTCTTTAGCGCATGTCACAGTGGCGAGGAGCATTGTGCCTCCCATCTTGATGACAGCAGAACCGTCTGCCTGCTTGGCAAGTTTACCGGTCTCAATCTCGATTACCCGACCATCGGATAATTCGATTTTCTTGTTGATGATGTTCATTAAATGCTTCAATGACCTGCCTTCCCCAATGGAAGAATGATTTATTTCAGTTTCATATATCGGAACCCTGTCTGCAGCAGGTCAATTATTATGCAGAAAGGGAATGCAATATTCAAAAAAAAAGACCAATCCCATATAACAGGAACTGGCCATTTTCGTTTCCTATCGTATTATCGACGGAGACCAAGCTCCTTAACGATGCTTCTGTATCTCTCGATGTCAACTTTCTGGAGGTAGTCCAGCAACTGACGTCTTTTACCTACGAGACGGAGAAGAGAGCGACGTGTAACCACATCTTTCTTGTTCTTCTTTACGTGCTCTGTAAGGTGATTGATACGGTAGGAAAATAGAGCAACTTGACTCTCAGGAGAGCCGGTGTCTGTATTAGACTTTCCGTACTTCGCGAAAATCTCCTGCTTTTTCTCAGCTTCCAAATACTCAGCCATTTCGCAAAAAATTTTGTTGTTAATAAAATTACCCGTCAACGGGCAACGCTTCACCAAAAGCGACCGCAAATTTAAGCATTTTTTTTCGCTTTACAAGCGATTAGGAGAAAATTGTTACACAAGCAGTTTCACCACATTTCTCGTAGTCCTCAGCACATATCTTTTCCCGCATTGACCTGACTCCGAATCAGCTTTTTCCGCATCCGGATCCAAGGGGAGAATCACCGCAGGCTCGTCGAATCCAAGTTCCGGGACAATGCGGCCTGACACATCGGGCACAGCCCCGCGAGCCGTGGAATGGAACTCCTCAGCACCTGTAATCCTCTCTATTTCAGCGATATTGTGAGGATTTATCCCTGAGCCGGGCATAACTATAATCCTGCCGCCCGCCTGACGCACCAGCCGGGATATCAGTTCGCTCCCTTCCAATGCCTTAGGCTTCTGCCCCGATGTGAGCAGCCTGTCACAACCTATACTGATGATCTGTTCCAATGCCTGTTGCGGATTGCGGCACAAGTCGAAAGCCCTGTGGAATGTAACTGACATTCCCTCTGCTGCCTCGACAAGACGCTCACAGATATCCATATCGATATCTCCGTCCGAGGTCAATGCGCCGATCACGACTCCGTCCACACCCATTTCCCGGCAATTTACGATATCCGACAACATTGTTCTGACTTCCGATGCGTTGTAGCAGAAATTTCCTTCACGCGGGCGGATAAGGACATTGACTCGGATACGGTCAGAGTTGTCTTGCTCGGCAGAGAGAGACATGGAAGTCTTCACCGCTTCCGAAATCAGGCCGCAACTCGGCGTCACGCCGCCGCAACTGATTGCAGAACAGAGTTCTACACGTATTGCACCACCATAAAAAGACTCTTGCACGTCAGCGACTGACGTACAGCAAACCTCTATTTTTCTCATTGGAATCACCAACTGCCGGAAGCGCCTCCGCCACCGAATGAACCGCCGCCGAAGCCTCCGAACGAGCCGCTTGAAGAACTACCGCTTGAACTGCTTGAAGAGCCACCGCTGTAACCTCCGTAAGTGGTCGGGCCTCTGTAGCCCCTTGACCTTGTTCCGGAGCCGCCTCCTTTACCTTTCTTCTTGTTTCTGAACGAAAGTACGACGACAACTATCAACATGAATATGACCAGGAAGCTGATAAAGCCCAATCCTTCTTCATCAGAATCATCACCGCGTGCGGAAATCTCGCCCGTGGCCAATGCTATCAGCTTGTCCACTGCAGCATTCACGCCGCCGAAATAGTCATCTTCCTTGAAATGAGGAATGAGCTGCTGTTCGATAATTCTCTTGCAATACGCATCCGGAATCGCTCCCTCCAGTCCGTAACCGACCTGTATGGAAACCTTACCGCCGGAATCAGGGGTCTTTGGCTTGACGAGAAGCACCACACCATTGTTGAAATCCTTGGAACCCACTCCCCAGTCGATTCCGATACGGGTAGCATATTCTGCCGGCTCATATCCCTCCAAGTCAGACACGGTAATGACCATGATCTGATTGGATGTGGTATCATCGACAGCCACCAGTTTGGACTCGAGTTCTGAAACCTGCTTTTCGGTAAAGATGCCGGCCAGATCATTGACAAGTCTCGGCGGCTGCGGTTTTGCCGGAAAAGCGACTGCCACTGACGCGAATACGGTCAGCAGCAGTACACATAATGAAAATCGCCTTGACATAGCGGAAACTCTTAGAATTCAATCTTCGGAGCAGTATCTGCACCTTCAGATGCCTTGAAGTAACCTTTCTGTTCGAAATTGAAAATCGAAGCGATGATATTCTGAGGAAATCTTCTGATCAGTGTGTTATATGACTGAGCAGTTTCATTGTACTTCATTCTCTCCGTAGAAATACGGTTCTCTGTGCCTTCAAGCTGAGCCTGGAGCTCGAGGAAATTCTGGTTTGCCTTCAAGTCAGGATATGCCTCGACAGACATGAGAAGACGGCCTACGGCATTGCCGAGCTCGCCCTGAGCCGACTGGAATTTCGCGATGCTCTCTTCTGTAAGCTTGTTAGGATCCACAGTTACCTGGGTAGCCTTTGCTCTCGCATTGACAACAGCCTCGAGAGTTCCGCTTTCATGGGTAGCATAGCCTTTGACAGTGGCCACAAGATTAGGTATGAGATCGGCACGTCGCTGATATACGTTCTCTACCTGTGACCAGGCAGACCTCACGCCTTCTTCTCCCTCAACCATTCCGTTATAATTGTTTTTAATCCAGCCAAAAATGCCTAATGCGACAACGGCTACCACGATGGTGGTTACTAGTCCTTTTTTCATACTACTAAAATATTAAGGTTAATTGGTTGTTTCTTCTGAAGCGGCATTCCTCACACAACGCACCGGAGCGATGAAATTCGTCTTGTCCACAGCTGCCCTGATGACATCCGGCTTCTGCCAGTATATCATTCTGTAAACGCCCGTCGATTCTTCACCCTCTGTAGCCACAGACTCTGAGCTCCAATATACAGCATACTCGAAATCACCTGTAAATGAAGCACTTGAAGCTTTGGTTCCATATCCCGTAGGAATAGCTGAGAAGCCGGCCTTATTGGTAATCTTCACTTCCGGGCAATACTCCCACATCCTCGTATTATTGAAATAAGCGTTTACCATCAATGCTCCGGCAATGCCCATAAAACTGCCGTCTTTGGCCTCACCCTTATACTCAGCTGCCTGAGCCAGAGAGAACCAGTCCTCGTCAGACGGAACTCTCCACCCCTCAGGGCAAGCTGTCTGGGCCTCTGTCCAGGTATAATATCTTCCGTAAATAGCATCCATCACCTCGCAGTTCTGGAACGACAGACCTGCTCCTTTCCACGCCAGGTTACGAGAGAACCATTCACGGTCACCAATCTTCTTGTAGAAATATGACTTGCCGTCCCTCTCGTCCTTGAACTTACGGGCGTTGATTTCGATTCCGTCGAACAGGATAGAGCCGTTCATTGACGGGTCCACCACCGTGATCGTCCTGGAATAAGACTTGTTCGAATATCCCTTCGCAAAGGCTGTACAGGTCAATGTCGCTGTACAGATGGTATCCCTGACAGTAAGTTTATACGCGCCCGTCATCGTTCTCGGGTCTGTTACAAACTTCGTGGTATCCTTTGTCTTGGTAAGAGGTGATGCAGTCCAATAATAACCTACATCAATCGTATCCACCTGAAGTCCACGCGGAACGAGATTAAGCACATCCCCCTTGGCAACGAAAACAGGAGCATCGAATCTCAATGTACCCGGAATCGTCGGAGATGCAGTATATGTATCATCTGATTTGTTCTTCTTGCACGCCTGAAAAGACAACGCCGCCATAACCGCCACGGCCACAATCATCAGTTTCTTAAAACCCATCTTAGAAGCTGTTATAAAATTTAATAATTGCAAATGTACGTTTTTCCTGACAAAAACGCGTACATTTGTACAAATACTTTGCCGAACCTATCAACAGACACGACGTAATGAATTTTATCAGATCATCAATAATCCTGCTTGTGGCAGGTTCAATGTGCATTTCCTGCAAAAATGCCGACAAATACATCTCCATCCAGGGCTACGCGCAGGGCGGGACCTACACCGTCAAACTGAATCTGCAGACCGGCAACGGACTGGTAAAGAAATCGCCCGAGGAAATAAGAAACAGCATTGACTCCATCCTCAACTGCATCGACACCACCCTTTCCGGCTACAACAAGGGCTCGCTCCTGAGCCGGTTCAATGCCGGCGACAGCGTCTATGTCAGCCGGTACGGAATGTTCGAAGATATCTACACCCGTGCCTGGGACTACGAAAAAGAAACTGACGGAGCGCTCGATGCTGCAGCAGGCCCTATCTTCGACCTTTGGGGCTTCGGTTTCTCCACCGACTCGCTCCCGTCCGACGACAAAGTGCGCGAAGTACTGGAAGACTGCGGAATGGACAGACTCAGAAGGGATATTGTCAATGACACGGACACCGGAAAGTTCATCACATCTTCAGACGTACTGCTTGATGACCTGAAAGGAGGAGTCCCCGCGAGACTTAATTTCAATGCCATTGCACAGGGCTACAGCTGCGACGTTGTGGCGGCATACCTGTACGGACTGGGCGTAAAGGACATGCTCGTGGACATAGGCGAAATCTATCTCGACGGGCTCAATCCGAACGGAAAGCCATGGAAAGTGGGCATTGACAGGCCTGTGGACGGGAACAACGATCCGGGAAAAGACCTGGACGGGATATGGGAATCCGACGGTGCGGCCTGCGGCATCGTAACTTCAGGAAATTACAGGAAATACTATATCAGTGACGGCAAGAAATATGCACATACCATCAACCCGCGCACAGGATATCCGGTGGAGCATAACCTGCTGAGCGCCACGATTGTAGCGAAAAATGCGACAGATGCGGACGCATATGCCACCTACTGTATGGTAATCGGCCTGGAAAAAGCCAAAGAATTCATTGAAAGCAGACCTGACGAACTCGCAGGATACCTCATCTACTCTGACGCAGACGGCAAGATGCAGGAATGGAAATCCGACAACTTCAACGCAGCTCAGTAATCTATCACGTTCAACGCAGATCGGTAATTACCCACGAAGAATCCGAGCCGCCGAACACAAAAGACGAAGCTGCACGGAGCGGGCCGAATGACATTGAACTTATCTTCAGATCCACGACGCCTTTTTTCCCGAGAGAAGCTGACAGTTTGACTATCAGCGGCTTGGCAGCATCCGTAAACCAGACATCCAGTGCCGTGACACCTGTCCCTTTCACGGACGGGACATAAGACACTTTATGCAGTTTCTTTCCTGAAACAGATTCCACAGCGGTTTCTGTCGGCCTGAAACTCGACTCAAGCGAACTGATGAGCAGGGCAGGATTCGCCTCGATAGAAGCCAGGCCGTCCACATCCTCCACAATCAGCTCTTTCGCAGCCCTGTCCGCTGTCCATCTCGACTTCCCGTCACACCATATCTCCATGCCATTGCCCTTGACAATGAACATATTGCCCTGAAGGACGGCTGTGCCCTCACCGCGAACCGGAGCATTACCGCGCATCGTAAACGAATAACTGAACGTAACGCAACTCCCCTTCTCCGCATCAGAAAAACGACGGGAAAGAGACTGTGCTGACCCGATATCCTGTGCCACGGTCACAAAAGGCAGAAGCATGAGAATCGCTGTCAATGTCATTTTCAGCATTCGCAACATATTCAATATCATTGATTTGTCTTCAATTCCTTCAGACGGAGTTCCAGTTCGTCAATATCACCGATCAGCACCTGACGAGGCTTCGAACCTTCCTGCGGGCCGACGATTCCGGCAGACTCAAGCTGGTCCATCACTCTTCCTGCCTTTGCATAACCCATGCCCAAACGCCTCTGCAGATCCGAAGTGGAACCCTTCTGGGTCGTTACCACAAGTCTTGCAGCCTCCTCGAAACGCTCATCAAGATCATTGACATTAAGCGCACCGACTCCGCCCTCATCCGACTTGTCGGTAGGCTCCGGAAGATAATAAGGGGTATTGAAACTCTTCTTGTAGCCCTCCTGCGCGCCGATGAACTTGGTAAGAGTTGCAATCTCGTCATTGCCGATAAACGCGCACTGCGCACGGACCATATTGGCCCCGGCATTGTAAATCATATCACCCTTGCCGATCAGCTTTTCAGCGCCCGTCGAGTCGAGAATAGTCTTGGAATCGGTACCTGAGAACACTCTGAACGCGATACGTGCAGGGAAATTGTTCTTGATAAGGCCGGTGATGACATCGACTGAAGGACGCTGCGTGGCCAATATGATATGTATTCCGGCAGCACGGCCTTTCTGAGCCAGACGGATGATGGAAGTTGTGATGCTTCGTGCCCTCGTCTTGTCCTCGCCGCTCGAGCCGGCAGACATTATAAGGTCGGAATACTCATCTATAACTGTCACAAGATAAGGCAGATAGTGATGTCCCATGGTAGGAAGCAGATGCCTTTCCTTATATTTCTCATTGTACAGGACAATATTGTTCACACCAGCCTTGTTCATCAGCTCATAACGGGCATCCATCTCGATACAGAGCGAGCGGAGCACAGCCTCGGCAGCCGGCGCCTTCTTGACAATCGAATTGTCCAGCTCCTCCTTCGCATCGCCCGAATCCGGAAGAACCGCGAGATAATGATGGAGCAGACGCGAATAGGAACTGAATTCCACCATCTTAGGGTCAATGAACACGAACTTCAGTTCTGAAGGATGCTTGGAAAAGAGCAATGAAGCGATCATCACATTCAGTCCCACTGACTTGCCCTGCTTGGTGGCACCGGCCACAAGCAAGTGCGGAGCATCCGCCAAGTCGAACACCTCCACCTTCTGCGCGAGAGTAGCGTATCCGATGGCGATAGGCAGCTCGGCCTTGCTGTTACGGAACTCATCATTGTTCAGAACCGCCTTCAACGGCACTATCGACTGCTTCAGGTTCGGAACTTCAATACCGATGGAGTCCGGAAGCATAACCAGACGCACCCTGTCCGAATTGAGGGCCAGAGCTATCTCCTTGTCCTTGTTCATGATGGAGGCGACAGTGACACCTGGAGCCGGATAAAGTTTGTAGAGGGTAATGGTAGGGCCTACCACAGCCTTCACTTCCCTGACTTCGATCTTATAGGTCTGAAGCGTAGCCTTGATCTTGAAATTGTTGCTCTTCAGCTCTTCAGACGATACGGAATATATGGATGAAGTGTAGTCCTTCAGCAAATCGAGTGTAGGGAACTTGTAATCAGGCAGTTCGCCTCTGACGTCAATCGGCGGCAAATTCTCCTGGACAACAGTGGTGAGGCCCTCGCCCTTGACCACCTCAGGCATATCGTCATCCGGTTTTCCGGTATCCGTCTTTTCTGTATCAGTGTCAGCAGCAACCGAGTCCGGTGTCACTGGCTCTACCGGGACTTCCTCTACAGGATCCACTGACACTTCCTGCTCAGGTTTTTCCTCAATAGGCTCTTTTTCAGGCTCTTTCTTCTCCACTTCCACAGATTCGTCCTTCTTGGAGACGAAATCGAACGTCACTCCACGCTTCTTTCCGGACGGAGCAGTTTCAGTAGAAAGCCATCTGGAGAACCGGGAACTTGCAAAATATCCCCAAGCCGCGATGAGCGCGAGAATCAGGCACAATGTAACCGGCACGCCCACCAAGTGTTCAGACCAGACCACCATCTGAGAGCCGCAGCCACCGCCGAGACCGGTTCCGAAACAAGTATTGAACCCGAAACGTATAGAGATGAAAGCCAATGCATAAGACAGTATCATCGCTCCTGTCAATGCCAAGAGCACATATCTCAGCACCGGGAATTTCTGCTTGCCGAACAGGCATCTTACAGACACAAGCGCAAGCGCCACGATGACTGCCAATGAGCCGAGGCCGAACCACTCCGAAACGAATACAGAAGCGATCTTGAGTCCCCAGGCGCCACCGAAATTGGCTATTACCTTGGCCGTATCCTTTATCACTTCCGGATCTGCCAAGAGGCTCTGGTCCTGTTTCCATGTAAAGAAATAGGACAGACAACTTACAGCAATAAGCAGAGTGGCAACGGCCAAAACGCCGCCTACCACTCTTCTGAGCAATATATGCTTCTTGTCCAGAGAATCCCGGACCTTGTCAATCATCCCGGACATATGACGCTATCGTTTCTGATTCTTCTTGCCGAAATTCCTGCGCTGGCCGTTCCCGTTCTTTCTGACCTGCGCGAAATCTATGGACATGCCAGGCCTTGCGAACGTGGAGTCCGATGAAATTCGGGACAATGTCAGTCCTTCCGGAACTCGGATACGATAGTCGGACAGTTTCTCGATATCATTGAAAATCGTTTCGTCAGCCACGCTGTCCTTGTTCCAGATCAGGTACTGCTGACGCATATACATTGCCAGAGAACGGATCATCGCTGTCTTCTGCTCTCCGTCAGGCTCGCCTGCGATCAGGTCAATGATACTTTCGATATTCCTTCCGTAATGTGTGGCACGGATTGGTTTTTTCTTGATAGGGATAACTTGAGGGCGTGATTTCCTCTGCTCCGGAGACGGAGCCGGGAACGGTGAGTCCACGTCCAGGTCATATCCTGCCATTATATACAGATGGTCCCAGAGTTTGTGCTCCCAGTTGTCTTCCTGGTGCACTTGAGGGTTTAATATCTCCATCACTCGCACCACGGCCTTAGCCTGTTCCGTGCGTTTTTCCCTGTCTGTCAATGACTTGACTTCCTCCACCATCTTCAGGACGTTGCGTCCATACTCCGGCATATCCAGTTTTTCCCTCTCTGTATTATAGTCCAGAACTATCGGGTTTTCTTCGTAATATTTATCCATAATCGTATTATCTTTTCACTTTTATCTCGCAGACATTTCCTCATTTTTAGAGAAAACGCCATTCTCTGCAAATATAGTGAAAGCCGAGTGAAGAATAAAATTCTTTTTTTATTCTTCTGAGGGAATGAATACATGTAATGGCATTGATGGTGGCTTCACGCCGACTGACGGCTGGTTACTGATGCGTGAGCGCCGAACAGCGGCAAAGGGCCCGCTCTGCTCAGGGTGCTGCGCAATTCGCCGCGGGCCATGCCGCTGCCCGCCAACTCCGGCCCGGCATCTGATGATGCCCTGGGGAGTCGTGCGATTCAACATAAGGCGCACCACGCAACAGACTGACTATAAACGAATTAAGCATTTTCAGAGTTACAGGATCGCCAACTCTGAAAATGGTTAAACGGCTATCACTCAGCGATTTACAGGTTGCGCTTTATGGCGACACAACATGTGACAGGCAGTAAGGTTGCCCCCGTGAGGACTTGCCGCCCTCGGCACTAGAGGGAGTTGCCTGCGAAGCAGGAGGGCCTGGTCCTCACGGGGGCTTCTTGCTGCTGCACGTGCCCTTTCTAGGCGCCCTTTCGGACTGACCTCTTTGTTTTGGGGTTGTCCTAAACGCTGCCGTGACGTCGCTGTGAATTTTTCGAACAACCTGCATGTTGACATTTTGTGGATGTTGCTAATTGTCAATTGATTGCAAGAGTTTGTGAGAGCCAGGTTACCCATTTTTTCATGCAACCTGGCTTTGGCTCTAATTGCTAATGCGCTATGTGTCAATATTTTATACTATTCGTGCAAATGCAGGTTGTTCTACGTTTGTCCTAACTAGTTATTGTTAAATTTCGGTAAACTT
>ULJE01013336.1_pt1 | contig 11535 bp, 6 predicted proteins | sample 1950831 | NCBI WGS metagenome assembly ULJE01 (sample SAMEA4835467, study PRJEB28245) | human gut metagenome | biome: gut microbiome; material: fecal sample | place: Denmark | collected 2008 | reverse complement strand
GCGGTTCAGAACTACGACCAGCCTTTGAGCAAGGAAAAACTATGTGCTTGGCAAGCAGCGTTCTTTCCGTTTGGTTTCAGCGAAGGCAGTCAGATTGAGGTCGGCAAGTACCGCAGTAACGAGGAGCATATCATCAGTGGTATGTTTGGACGTGAGAAGATTCACTACATCGCCCCTTCACCAGACCGAGTAGAAGGCGAGATGGAACGTTTCCTTGCATGGTTTGACAGTGAAGAGCCGGTCAGCAGCGTCATTCGCTCTGCCGTAGCCCACTTTTGGTTTGTCAGCATCCACCCATTTGAAGATGGCAACGGAAGATTGGCTCGCATACTTTCTGATATGCAGCTGGCTCGTGGAGAGAAGAGCGACTATCGCTTCTATAATATCTCATCACAGATCAATAAAGACAAGAATCACTATTACGACATTCTGGAAAAAATGCAGCATGGTGATGGTGATCTAACAGAATGGTTGGTATGGTATCTTCAAAAGCTCATCGATGCACTTGATGAAGCTGAAGCTATTGTAACTTCTATACTGAACAAGAGTTTCTTCTGGCAGAAGGCTTCGTCAATTCCTATGACAGAGCGTCAAACAGAGATGCTGAATCTATTCCTCGATGGCTATGAGTCGAAGATAACTTCAAAGACATGGGCATCGTTGGCAAAATGCTCGAAGGACACAGCCATTCGTGATATTCAAGACTTGGTCGAAAAGAACATTCTGGTTATAGACATACCTGGAGCAAAGCGTCCAAGCTATTCCATCGTCTATGATGCCGAAGATCTGACTCAGTTCTTTGCCGATGTGACCATTACGGAAGAAAAAGGCATTCCATACCTTTGTGCTTTGTTCAAAGGAAAGAAGCAGATTCGTGAAAGACTGCTCAAACTTGATGCAGAACGTTACCTGAAGGATGATCTGCCACTATCAAACCTGCTTGGCAAGTATTGTTCGTATCTAATGGCAGGAAAATAACGTTTCGAGAAAAGATATTGAACTCACACATAAAGAAGGGGAGGAGCAAGATAAACTTGCTTCTTCTTTTTTTTTCGGTTAAAAGAGAAAGTTGGGTAGAAAGTCCTGCGTAAACTTGTATGGCAAGATCGGTTTAAGGTTTACGTTAGCCCATATGTATATATACATGTTGCTCTAAACTCATAGATTTTAAACTCAAAAACCTATGATGTAGGTTTACCTCCTTATTATATATAAGAACATCTAAACTTAAACCTAAACTCGGAGATCGTCTGAATCTGGAACTTTTCTTTTAATCGAACTCCCTTATATATAAATAATGTGTAGTTTGTGGCGTATAAATGACACGTCAAGCTTCGTTTATATCAAGAAAACAACTTATTTTGCACGAAAAACGAGAAAAGCGTGTAAAAGATTTGGTATAATTGAGGATTATCGTTAATTTTGCAAGCAAAATTTGCAGAATATGTTTGGGCATAGGTTCTTTTCTTTTAATTGAAATACCTATTGCACATAAGCTCTGCAAAGAAGATAGCTCGCGATACGTAATGTTGACCGATAAATGTTGAACTTAAAATTAGATCATATATGACGTGATTACCATAGATAAGTGAATAATCGTAATGAACTGGAACCAACAAGCAGATAGCACAGCAAGAGCAAAAGATGTTGACCAGATTTTACGCTTGATGCCCCAAAAATGGTTAGTATCTTAGCATAAAAGATTGTCTGATTAAATGCCCACGTACAGAACGCGCATAACGTGTGAACACCTGCATATCGGATGTTGACCAGCCCTTAACGATTTTATTTGATAATCAACACGTTAAACTTCGAATTCACCGCTGCTCAGGCTGCTGTTGAAGATATGAAGTAAATTGAATATTTTCTGAATATAAAGGTGGGAGGTGCTTGGAATAAGTACCTCCTACTCTATTTTTATGGCATTTTATTTTTTCAATAAAAACATAGTTTATACATTTGCCTGCAAGACAAAATCTATATTCATATGAAAAACAAATGCCTCTTAGTATTACTGTTAGCTTTGGGATATTGCCATGTACAAGCACAAAAAAGTCAAAAGGATCCTTTGTCCGAAGCACTCGTCCGGTTGAATCAAAAAGTGGATTCCGAATTGATTCCCGGAATAAAAAGGTTTCCCCTGATTGGAATTTCCACAGATATAAGTCCGAAACGGACAGCCGTAAACACGGCATATGTACAGTCAGTCATTCTCTCTGGAGGAATTCCTTACATGATACCTGTAACGGATAATGTAGAAATACTGCGTCAAATTGTATCCCAGCTGGACGGAATTGTCTTTACAGGTGGAGAAGACATCCAACCGATGTATTATGGCGACCTTCCTTATGAAAAACTGGAAGAAGTAAGCCCTGCCCGGGATACCTTCGACTTGATGGTGCTGAAAATGGCCGCAGATCGGAATATTCCCATATTAGGAATTTGCAGGGGACTACAATTAATGAATGTAGCTTTCGGTGGAACTTTATATCAAGATCTGCCCACGCAACATCCTTCAAGTGTCAACCATCGCCAAAAAGAATCCGGCACTACCCCCACCCATCCGATATCCATCATAAAGGAAAGCAAGTTGGCAGAAATTACAGGACAAGAAGTGCTGCAAGTCAATACATTCCATCATCAGGCTATCCGGAAATTGGCACCGGGATTCAAAATCACGGCTTGGGCACCCGACAGTATAGCGGAAGCTATAGAAGCTTATCCCATACGACAAATGATAGGTGTACAATTTCATCCGGAAATATTTACAGCTGCCGGAGATACCACCATGCATAAATTATTTAAATTCCTAGTGAACAAGGCTGACACATTCAACCTAGCTAAAAAAATTCACAGCCGCATTCTATCCATTGACACTCATACAGATACTCCTCTTTGGTTTAAAAACGGTTACAGTGTAGGCCTGAGAAAAGACAACATGGTCAGCATCCCCAAAATGGAGGAAGGCAAATTGGACGCACAGTTCCTAGCCGCATTTATATGGCAGGGGAAACGGGATGACGCATCTTCACAAAAAGCCGTAGAAAGCACCACCCGATTAATTCAATCCATTTATGACGAAGTAGAGCAATACAAAGATTTTTGCGGCATCGCCCTTACGGAAGAGGATTTGGTACGTTTAAAGAATGAAGGCAAGAAAGCTTTCTTTATAGGGATCGAGAATGGTTACGCCATCGGCAAGGACCTAAAGAATATAAAAAAATACAAACAGATGGGAGTTAATTATATAACTCTCTGCCATTCTTATGATAACGATATTTGCCATTCGTCCACTCATACGGAAGATGCGACTCAAGGACTGACACAGTTTGGTCGTGAGGTAGTGAAGGAAATGAACCGGTTAGGTATTATGATAGATATATCACATGCCAGTGAAGGTACTTTCTGGGATGTGATAAAATATAGTACACAACCTATCATCGCCTCTCATTCCTCGTCAAAGGCTTTATGCGACCATGACCGTAATCTAACAGACGAACAACTCCGTGCCCTAGCGAAAAATGGCGGAGTGGCACAGTTATGTCTCCTCGATGCCTATATCAATAAAAAAACAAAAGCCGCATCCATTTGTGATGCAGTCGAACATTTAGACCACATGATTAAAGTAGCCGGCATAGACCATGTAGGAATAGGTACAGACTTTGATGGCGGTGGTGGTCTGCAAGGATGTAAAGGAGATAATGACTTAATTAATCTGACCATAAAAATGATTGAAAAAGGATATACAGAAGAAGACTTAAGGAAGATTTGGGGAGGTAATCTCTTGAGAGTAATGAAGCAAGTACAGGAAGCACCACTTCTTTCTTCAAAAAAACGCAGATAATACCCAAACAAGGATAATTAAAAATATATAGAAATATCCTATTATCATTTTTCAGAAATTATCGGGGCTGTCTCACCAATGGACAGCCTCTTTTTGTAACTTACAGTTTAATAGTAAAAGAAATAAGACAAACCTTATTCCCCTCTCCTCACCATAGGAATTTTCCTATTACAAATAGGGAAACTCTCCTTTACAAATAGGAATATTCCGTTTATTGTATCATTCCCTCCACTTATCTTTGTGACATAAGAAAAACAAATTTTAAAATTAACGGATATGAGAACAAAAATACTGAAATACTTCGGAATGGTAGTTGTACTGATAATAATGGTTAACCTAACCTCCTGTGAAGTATCCATAGAAAGTTGGTACGATGATGATGATTACAGCGAAATATATTACAGAACCACTCGGGAACTATGCAGCCGGACCTGGCAGGAAACTTGGGTACAAGACGGTGAATACTACACACAACGACTAGACTTTTACGAAAATAGAACAGGCACAGACATCATACGAATAGAACATCGAAACGGCTATGTAACCGAAGACAGATACAATTTTGAATGGAGATGGGATAACAGCGCACAGACATGTATCCGTATGGTTTACGGTCCCAGTGACATTTCATATTTTGAAAATATATGGTTGGCCGGAAACTTCTTAAAAGGCACATTGGATGGTGTCAATGTAAATTTCACAGGAATCAGGTAAAAAGAAAAAAGCGGGATGATACCCAACACATATCATCCCGCTCTCCTTTTTCCCAATACACTACTCACTCTTAATGCTATTTACCGGATTCTCATTAGCGATATGCCATGCCTTAAGCACCACACAAGCCACAATAATAATCGCTACAATTAAAGCCGTAGCCAAAAAGAGTAACGGATTAAGATCAACCTGTTCCGCAAACTGTTCCAACCATGCTTTCCCAATAAAATAAGCTATAACAATTCCGAGTAAAATAGAAGGAATAGAAACATATAGAATATCACATACCAGCAGACGGAGAATGTTTGATGCTTCCGCACCATTCACTTTACGAATAGCTATCTCCTTACTACGACGTTGCGTTTCATCGTTTACATAACCTATCAGCCCCATAATCACTATAAGCAGGATAAAACCGGAAGTGATAAGGACAGAATTGCGGAAACGATATACATCTTTATAGATTTCGGACAGCATATCATCCACTGTATGGAATGTTAAAGCCACTTGTGGAAAAGTTTTGTCCATGAATTCATTCAGGCGCTTCAAATTTTCATCGTAGGGTTCTTTCAACCGTACATTGAAGGTATGATTAAACGCATTACCACCTATCAGCACAATGGGTTGCTGCGCCTGATAGAAACTTTGATTGCGCACATCACGGAACACACCTACTATAGTTCCTTCCTTAATCTCATCAAAAGGTTTTCCTACGGCTCCATCCGTCCATTTCTTAAGCCGGACTATCTCTTCATTCACCAGCAGATCTTTGGCATGGGTCATCGGCTTTCCTTCTATAATCGTAATGCCTACCACATCCGGATAATTAAAATCCACATAGTTCATATTAAGAACACCTATACGCTTGCCGTCACTGCCCATCAATCCTTTTGTCCAATATTGGCCCAATACACTATGGCTGGCTGTAGCCACGCTCTCTACCATAGGCTGACGCCGGATCTCATCGCGCATATGAGGAACAATTTCAATGTCTAGCCAACTTTCGGCTTCTACCAGTCCGGCAGTATTGATCCCCATATCCCTGTTCATCAAATGACTATACTGCATTAACGTAACCAGTAATAATCCCAAGACAAAAGACACACCGGTAAACTGTATAAACAACAGTGACCGTTTCCATCCTTTTTTACCATCAGTATAACGACGGAATACCTGTGTGACAGGAATATGTGAAAAAATACGTCCGGGCAATACACCTGCCAACAAAAATAAAAGTACAACAACCAGCAGCGGTACCCACAAAGTTCCCCATGTAAAGAGTGATGCAAGTCGCACCGACAGCAAATCTTCTATCAAATCCCGCGCATTGAAAATGATAAATGCACAGACCAGAATGGATACCAGAACAATAATGCCCGTTTCCATCATAAACATACTGAAGATATTCCCATTATTGGCACCATTGCACTTATGGACACCGACACTCTTGGCACGACGTCCCAAAGTAGCAATTACAATAAGCATATAGTTCATAATAGCGACAAAGAAGATAGAGAAACCCAAAAAGCCATAGATAACTAGACGCTTTGTTGTTTCTGAAGAAGTCTGATGCTTTGTTGCCAATGGAATGACACTGAGTTCCAGTTTCCAACCGTTATGTTCAGTCGGCATGTATTTCTCCACCATCCGCTGGATGTTATCGTTTACCACCTCTATATCCGAAGCTTCTCCGGTCCGGAACACTGCATAAAAAATATCATTTCCTCCCCATCCGGCTCCATCCTTATAACCTCCTTCTTTATGTACACTTACTACAAAGTCTGCCTTAAACATGGTATTCTCCGGAATATCACGATAAACACCACGGACAATCATTTCAGTTTTCCGCTCCAACATTAACACTTTACCTATAGGATCTGCATCACCAAAAAAACGGCGTGCAAAACTCTCGGACACAAACAAAGTATTGGAGTTAATCAAATCGTTAGGATTTCCCTTTAAAACCGGAATGCCAAAGGTTTGGAAAAAACAAGTATCCACCATAAGACACTGTTCGTCATCCGACAACAATTGATTTTCATAATAATAATTACCGTTGGCTGTGTAAGAATTTATACAAGTAGCTTTTTCCACTTCTATTGGCATATTCTCAGCCAAAGCCGCCGCTATCGGAGCAAAAACGGAATAATCATAGATATCCCCATCGTCCCCCATCGACTCACCTGTTTCCAAATTATGGTAATATGCGCGGACTATTCCTAGATTTCCAGCTTCAGGATAACATTTTTCATAACTTAACTCAAATGCAATCTGCGAGAACAACAGGATGCCAACAGTCAGCCCCAATGAAAGCGATATGACTTTCGTCACATTACTTCCACGACCGTGTAATATCGTTTGTATTGCATAATATAATTGCTTCATCGCTATCTATTTAGTTACTCAACTTTAATACTCTTTACCGGATTCTCATTAGCAATACGCCAAGCTCTAACAACGACACACACCACTATCAGAGCGATAATCACCAATGCTGTTCCGACAAAATACAACGCATTCATATCTATCGTTTCGGCAAATTGATCCAACCAAGCCTTTCCTGTAAAGTACGATACTACAATTCCTATCAAGACCGATGGGACAGCAACATATAATATATCACGGGACAGCAACTGAAGAATAGTCGAAGCTTCAGCACCATTCACCTTACGGATAGCTATTTCCTTACTGCGACGTTGTGTTTCATCATTCACGTAACCTATCAACCCCATAACAACAATAAGCAAAATAAAAGTAGAAGTAATCCATACAGAATTACGAAAACGATATACATTGCGATAGATTTCCTTCAGCATGGTATCTATCGGAATAAATTCCAATGCCTTAGTGGAATGCACCTGCTCCATGTATTCGTTCAGCTTTTTCAAACTCTCATCGTATGGCTGCTTTAAACGTACATCAAAAGTGTGACTGGTATTATGACTATAAACCAAAGCCACGGGAAACTGCTTATAAAGAAAAGACGTATTGCGCACATTACGGAATACACCAACAATGGTTCCGGCTTTATCAAAATCATTCAACCGTTTGCCTACTGCCCCATCTGTCCATTTCATCAGCCGCACTACTTCTTCGTTGACCAATACATCTCCCTCATTCTGCATATCTTTCCCTTCAATAATAGTAATCCCCATGGTTTCAGCATAATTCTTATCACAAGGATTATACATCAAGGTTTCTATTCGCTTGCCACTATTATCAATCAGCCCACGAGTCCAATATTCTCCCAGAACACCATGCATAGAACGGGTGGCATTTTCCACCATGGGTTGACGACGAAGATCGTTAACCATATTCTCTGCTTCTTCGGGTGACATCCATGTTTCCGCCTCCACCAATCCTGGAGTACGGATACCCATATCACTATTAATCAGATGATGATACTGCATCAAAGATACTAACAAAATCCCCATCACAAAAGATACCCCCATAAATTGTACAAATAAAAGAGAACGCTTCCACCCCTTTTTCCCATCTGTGTAACGACGAAAAACTTGAGTGACAGGAATGCGTGAAAACAATCTTCCCGGCAGCACTCCGGCTACTATGAACAGTACAAAAACAATGAGCATCGGAACCCATAAAGTTTCCAATGTAAAGAGTGAGGATAACTGCACCGAAAGTAAATCTTCTATCAGATCTTTGGTATTGAAAATAATAAAGAGGGCCACTATAACGGACATCAATACCACAATCCCCGTCTCAAAAAGGAACATACTGAAAATATTGATTGCACTGGCACCACTACACTTATGCACACCTATACTTTTTGCCCTGCGGCTCATGGTAGCAATAGCTACTAATACATAGTTCATGATTGCCACAAAAAATATGGCAAAGCCCAAAAAACCATAAATGTAAAGGCGAGTGCGGGTATTTGAGTCATCCAGATGAATTTCGGGCAATGGCTGTGCATCATAAAAATTTCTCCATTCATCATCAGCAGAATCAGGATAATATTTTTGCATAGCCTTGTATATCTGACGATTGATTTCTTCCCTGTCCACCCCATCGCGCAAACGGAGAATAGTATAATAAATGTCATTACGCCCCCATGTTCCACCCCCTATATAACCACCTCCGGCATAAATGGGAGCTACAAAATCAAAATGATAGGCCGTATTTTCCGGAGTATCCTGATAAACACCACGGACTGTCAGTTCATGCTGTTTATCCAAAGATAATTTTTGTCCCACAGGGTCCTGTCCACCAAAAGCATCACGAACAAAAGTTTCAGAAACGAATATGTTCCCTGCCCTTTGCAATTCCTCAGGATTCCCTTTCAATACTTTGATGCCGAAAGTACGGAAATAGCAAGTATCTACATAAGCGTAGTTTACGTCTTTCAGCTTATGACCATCCTTGAATACATTTAATGTCTCAAAATTGAAAATGACTGTAGCATTTTCAATCCATTGTGACAAATCACTGCGGAATGCTTCTGCCATCGGAGCAAACAAGCTATCATCATATCCTTCTCCTTTCTCTCCAGTCTTTACATTCTCTCCTCCTCCACGTACCAACACCAATCGGTCGGCATCAGGGTAACATTTTTCATAATTGAGTTCAAATGCTATTTGTGAAAAAAGCAGAACACCAATAGTCAAGCCTAATGAAAGCGATATGACTTTTGTCACATTGCTTCCACGGCCGTGTAATGTCGATTGTATCGCATAATAGATTTGTTTCATTACAACCACCCTTTCATTATTATTCTTTAATGTTCGCCACTACACTACCGTCAAACAAATGAATGACACGATGAGCAAATCCGGCATCATGCTGAGAGTGAGTTACCATGACAATACTAGTCCCCTCCTTGTTAAGTTCGGTCAATAGATTCATTACTTCAGCACCGTTCTTTGAGTCCAAATTACCGGTAGGCTCATCGGCGAGGATCAATTTAGGGTTAGTAACCACAGCACGGGCAATAGCCACACGCTGTTGTTGACCACCGGAAAGCTGTTGCGGGAAATGCTTGGCACGATGACTCAAGTTCATTCGCTTTAAAATTTCCAGAACACGCTCCTTACGTTCACTGGCCTTGATTCCAAGATAAGTCAACGGTAATTCCACATTTTCAAAAACATTCAGTTCGTCTATCAGATTAAAGCTTTGAAATACAAAACCTATTACACCTTTACGCAGGCGGGTGCGTTCTTTTTCTTTCAGATTGGCTACTTCATTGCCCAGCAACTTGTAACTGCCTTCAGTAGGATTGTCCAGCAGACCAAGGATATTCAATAAGGTGGATTTTCCACAACCTGATGGTCCCATAATAGCTACAAACTCTCCTTCTTTCACCTCTATGTTTACATGATTCAACGCAATTGTTTCTACTTCTGAAGTACGAAATACCTTACTTAAATTTTCAATCTGTATCATAATAATAAATTTTAATTATTTGTTCTATTGATCTTTATTCTGATTTAATACTCTTTACTGGATTCTCATTGGCAATGCGCCAAGCTTTCAGAATGACACAACCAATTATCAGTACCAACACCCCGAAAGCCACCCCAATATAATAAACCACTGGGAACGTAGCTACTTCGGCAAACTGCTCCATCCATATATTCCCCATATACCAGGCGCAAACAGTACCTATGACAAGGGCAGGTAAAGAAATCCAGAAGATGTCTTTTGAAAGTAGGACAAGAATAGAGGAAGCTTCCGCTCCATTTACCTTACGGATGGCTATTTCTTTGCTGCGACGCTGCATTTCATCGTTGATATAGCCTATCAACCCCATTAAAGTAATAAACAGGATGGTAATGGCTGCCAGGATAGCAGCATTCCGAAAATTAGTGATGTCGTTATTCTGGCCGTCAATCACTTTCTGGAAAGGAGAAAATATAATATCATATTGCGGCAAGGCACGTTCTACTTCTTCATTCAATAATTTCAGATTATCATCAAAAGGTTCTTTCAAACGTACCTGCAACATACCACCAAACGTTCTCTGGTAAGTCATAAACAAAGGCTGAATACCTACATAGGCAGGATTTTCTGTCGAAAAGTCTTTCATTACACCCACAATATTGCCATATATCATATCTTTATCATGCACTTGCCTACCAACAGGATTCTCTTCCCAATGCATCATTCTCAGAAAGGTTTCATTTACTAGTATCTCATCGGGAGCTGCAAGATTACGTCCTTTTACAAAGTCCAGTTTCATAAAAGGTGCAAAATTCTTATCTGCCATCATCCAACGCATACTCAACCATTTTCCGTCATCGGTAGTGACACCACTTCCACTTAGTCCATCCACAATGAGATTGCTGCTACTAGTTAAATCTTCTACATAAGGAAAACTCTTGATAATAGCGTGTGCTGCTTCCGAATCTTTTTTAAAGTACGCACCATCGGCATAAGCCACACGCTCATAATCAAAGCCACGATTCTTGGAAATGATGTGATAACTCTGAGTCAGGATCAATGTCAACAAGCTGAATATAAAGGCAACACCAGAGAATTGTACAAACAGCAAAGGACGCTTCCAGCCTTTCTTGCCATCCGTATATCGATGAAAGACCTGCGTAACAGGAACCCGTGAAAATAGCTGTCCCGGCAATACTCCACCTATTATAAGCAAGAATAGAACCACACAAAGCGGCGCCCATATATTCTCCCAGCCAAACAGCCCATTCAGTGAAACCCCCAAAATATCTTCTATCATATCACGGAAATTCAATAACAAAAATCCCATCAGCAATAACGAAATAACAAGAACAACAACCGTTTCCCACATAAACATGGCGAATATACTTCCTGAACCCGCTCCATTACATTTATGTACCCCTATTGACTTGGCACGACGACTCATAGAAGAAATAGAAATCAATACATAATTCAATGTCACAATGAATAAAATAACAGTAGCCAAAACTATCAATATTCCTATCATACGCATGGAACTAGATCCACTGTCTATGCGAAAATCCTTTATCGGA
>ULJE01006032.1_pt1 | contig 11653 bp, 11 predicted proteins | sample 1950831 | NCBI WGS metagenome assembly ULJE01 (sample SAMEA4835467, study PRJEB28245) | human gut metagenome | biome: gut microbiome; material: fecal sample | place: Denmark | collected 2008 | reverse complement strand
CTGTGGCGTAGGCCCCGGCGATGAGGTATGTGTCCAGAGCTACACCTTCTGTGCATCATCTCATCCTATCACCTATCTTGGAGCAAAACCTATTTTCATCGGTTCCGAGAAGGAGACCTGGAACATGGATCCTGAGCTTCTCGAAAAGGCAATCCTTGACCGCAAGGAGAAAACCGGCAAGTATCCCAAGGCCATCGTTCCGGTAGCTCTCTATGGTATGCCATATCATATAGACAAAATCCTTGCAATCGCAGAGAAATATGGAATTCCGGTTGTTGAAGATGCTGCCGAAGGTATGGGCTCCCGTTTCAACGGCCAGGTACTCGGTACCTTCGGAAAGTACGGCGTGCTCTCATTCAACGGCAACAAGATGATTACCACTTCCGGAGGCGGCGCCCTCATATGCCGCAACCCTGAAGAGGCCAACGAGATTATGTGGTATGCCACCCAGGCCCGCGATGCATATCCTTACTATCAGCATACCGCAATTGGCTATAATTATCGTATGTCGAATGTTTGTGCCGGAATTGGCCGTGGTCAGATGACTGTGCTGGATTCTCATATAGCGCACCATAGGCACGTTCAGAAGCTGTATGAGGAGTTATTGGCAGATGTCCCAGGGGTTCATATCCATAAGCAGCCGGCTGATGCGCGCTTCGATGCGAATTTCTGGCTTTGTGCGGCGACATTGGACCCGGATGTGCATATTAAGGGGCAGGAGGATGCTTATAAGGAGGTTATCAAGACTGCGGTGGGTGGCGCTGCCGGTGTGATTCACGCTGTGGATTCGGCGACGACTGATTGTCAGCCAAATGCGAATGTGGAGGCGTTGCGTGTGTTTATGCTGAATAAGAAGATAGAGGCTCGGCCGACGTGGAAGCCTATGCATAAGCAGCCTGTGTATGCCGGTGCTCCTGTCTATACGAATGGCGTGGAGGAGGGTTTATTTAAGGTGGGCTTTTGTCTTCCTGCGGGACCGTATGTTTCTGATGAGGATGTGAGGTATATTGTGGAGTGCATTAAGGAGGCAATGGGGGAGTAAGCAAGCGGCGATATAGATTGTTGCTTAGGACTCAGGACGAGGTGTGGCTAAAGAAGTACCGGGAAGTAAGGGATTTCATTAAACCCATCGCAGCAATCTTTCTAGCCACACTCCCAAAGAACGAGGGGAATACTGTAATTGGTTTAAGAATAACAAGAAATTCCTCAATACCAGCAAGATGAAAGAAGATAAAGTTGACTTGTTTAAGCAGTTGCTGGAAATGGGGGGAGATGTACAGGAGAGTGAATCAATATGAATGACCACGTCATTGCCTGCTAATCAACCAAATAACATAATAGCATAATTTCAGAAATAATGATTAAGAAGATTGTGATTAAGGATATCGCCTCTTTCGATAATGAGGGTATAGTTCTTGATGATCTTAAGAAAGTTAACTTCATCTATGGAGGCAACGCATGCGGGAAAACTACGATCAGTCGTGTACTCTCTTGTAAAGACCTTCAGCATGTTTATCCACACTGTAATGTTGAATGGGCTGGTGATCCTCTTCAGGTGGTGACTTACAATAAGGATTTTCGTGATAACAACTTCCGTGAAGCGAACATACCCGGTGTTTTTACACTCGGCCATGCTTCTGTTGAGGCAATAGAAGACATTGAACGAATGAACGAGGAGAGGGCTGGTTATACGAGAGATATTGAAACGGCTGTTGCAAATATAGCTGCTCGAACTGCTGAGATTGATGAACTGAAGAGTTCTCGTCAAGAACAATTGTGGAAAAACGTATACAAGAAGAATGAAGAGTTTAAACAGTGTTTGAGAGGCTTTTTATATAAGAATACGTTTGAGGCTAAGATTCTTGAGGTGATTAAAACCGGTTTGCCTTCACCACTTCCAGATCTAGAAGATTTAAGGCGCCGGTATCAATTCTTGTTTTCTGCGGGGGGCACGCCTTCAAAGAAGGGCATCATCCCGGAGTCATCAGATATGGTAATCTCATTGTTTGAGATTACAGATGACGCGATATGGAGTAGACGTATTGTTGGAAGCGAGGATGTTCCTATAGCTGCACTAATCAAAAAGTTAGATATTGCGGATTGGGTGCATCGTGGTCAGTCTTTCCTTTCACCCGAGTCGGACGTTTGCCCTTTTTGTCAGAAACATACGATCGATGAATCTCTCCGGAAACAACTTGAAGGTTTTTTTGACGAAAACTACGTTCATGATATAGAACGTGTTTCGTCATTACAGAACCATTATTCAGCGTTGGTAAAAGATCTGTCCGCTTTCTATGATGACTTGTTATCTAAAGCTGAATCTGATTTAGTGGGCCTGTTGGATTCTTCGTTGTTTAGATCAACAGTTCAGTTAGTGAAGGAAGCAATGGCTTCCAATTTGGAAATGATGGCGGCAAAAGTAAAGGAGCCTGGTTTAACTATTGCCTTTAAAGATATAAAGTCTCATACGGATAATCTTCAGAAGTTGATAGATGCTGCCAATGAAGCCATTCGAGTTAATAATGAAATGGTAGATAACCTTTCAAGTGAGCAAAGATCGCTAATAAATGATGTGTGGTTCTATTTAGGTGACCTGGCAAAAGATGAAGTACAAAGCATAGAGAAGAAAATACGAGGGAAGGAAGGGGCTCTGTCTCAGCATCGAAGAGAAGAATTGGCAGCCAGAGAATCCTTTTCCCGTGTAGATAGGGAAATTAAAGCTAAAGAAAGCCAAGTAACAAGTGTCCAGCCAACAATCACCAGAATTAACAATGCTCTAAAAAAGTTTGGCTTTACGGGCTTCAGTATTCATGCATCACCTATAGATGCCTCTAAGTATCAGATACAGAGAGAAGACGGATTGTGGGTAGAGAATAGCTTAAGTGAAGGGGAAATCACTTTCATCACCTTTTTATACTATATGCAGCTGGTGAAAGGCAGTAATACTCAGTCTGATATCAAATCGCCTCGCGTACTAGTAATTGATGATCCAATCTCCAGTTTAGATAGCAATGTATTGTTTGTCGTGAGCACGATGATTAAACAATTACTCAAAGAGGTCCGTGAGCCTATCGTCGGGAAGGAGAGCGATATTAAACAGGTCTTCATCCTTACACATAATGTGTATTTTCACAAGGAGGTCACCTTTATTAACAATAGACAAAAGTCCCGAAGCGATACAAATCACTGGGTGCTCTACAAAAATGGAGACATCTCAGTTGTGAAATCATATGGAAAGGACAATCCAATCAAGGGCTCCTATGAATTGCTATGGAAAGAGTTAAGAGAACGCCGAAATGAAATGGATAACATAGCTATCCAGAATGTGATGCGTCGGATTATTGAGAACTATTTCATAGTCTTTGGCGGACTGAATGGCAAGGAGCTTATTGGCGATAATTTTACGGAAGATCCAGAAGAATTGGCTATTGCAACATCTTTTGCCAGCTGGTATGATGAAGGCTCACATGACATCTCGGATGACCTATTTGTCGAACATCCCAATATCTTGACCGAAAAGTACATGTCTGTTTTTCGGAAGCTTTTTGACAAACTTGGTCATATCGCTCACTATAATATGATGATGCACGAAGGAGAAGAATCAGATGCCGAAGAATAAAAATGCTGCGATTCGATATCGTGTTCTGGACAGATGCTTTAGAAATAGGCTGCGGTTGTTTTTCATTGACAACCTTGTTGATGCCTGCAATGAAGAATTAATGGCCTATGATGGCTCGTCTGTAAGCAAGCGTCAAGTTCAGCAAGATATTGCATTTCTTGAGAGTGATGCCGGCGGATCCATTGATTTGGAACGATGTCGTGATGGCCATAAAGTCTATTACCGATATAGAGATCCGGATTTCTCAATATTGAATCTTCCTATGAGTCAAGAAGAAGCAGAACAGCTTTCTGATACCATTCAGATGCTGAGTCGCTTTAATGGCCTTCCGCAGTTTACATGGATGGATGAAGTGCTTGTGCGTCTTAAAGATTCTTTCCAGCTTGATGGTACCGTATCGGGCTCAGTCGCTTTCGCTCAGAATCCAGATTTGAAAGGCATTGAACTGTTCTCTCCGTTGTTCGATGCTATTGTAAAGAAACAGGTCCTTTCTATTAAGTATCACCGTTTTGGTAAGCCTTCATCAGTCCGTATCGTACATCCATATCAACTGCGACAGTACAATAATCGCTGGTTTCTCGTTGGTTTAGAAGAACGATTACTACCACGGATACCATTAGCTATTATTCCGATTGATAGGATTGATGAATTCCAGATCGCTGAAGATGTTATTTTCCAGGAATACCGAGGAGCAGATTTCGATGATTATTTTTACGATATCGTAGGAGTCTCTTTACATGCAGAAGGGCGGAAAGAGCGAGTTGTAATAAAAGCATTTTTTCCAGCTGCCAGCTATATTGAAACAAAACCTATTCATCCTTCGCAACGTATTTTGGAAAGAGGTGATGGATATATTCTATTTCAACTAGATGTTATCCCAAATTATGAACTTGAAACTCAGTTGATTGCCTACGCGGATCAGGCGGAGATTATTGAGCCGATTGGAATCAGGGTCACAATAAACGAGAGAGCCAAACGTATTATTGAGCATAATCCATAGTCTTTCGTAACAATGCAGATAGGCTGCATTGTTACATATTACATTTGCACCGCATTCAGAGAATGTCCTCGGATGTGATGTTTTTGTTTTATAAAAGAAAAAGACTATGGCAACAAAAGTTCAGATCATTGCAGATATCAATTCACATCTGCAGAAGAGTAAAAAACAGTATTATTCCGATTTCTACATCGGCATAACAAACGACATTGAGAGAAGGCTGTTTGGAGAGCATAAAGTATCGAAAGAGCACGGATGGTGGATATATCGTACTGCAGACACCAAGTCAGTTGCACAGGCAGTTGAAGAGTACTATTTGGACAAAGGAATGCAGGGGGATACTGGCGGTGGCAATGAAGATACAACTTATGTATATTGCTATGAAATAACTAATTATACAGAAGAATAAGCAATGAAGTATACAGTATATGATCTTGGTCAGTGTCGTATGGGAGAGAGAATTCAAGTGACTCTTCAAGGAAATGCGGCGAATGTAAGATTGATGGATAGCAGCAACTATTCTAATTATCGTAATGGGCGTCAGCATCGTTATTATGGAGGTCTTGCAAAGCGCTCTCCGATTGTTCTGACGGTCCCTCGTTCTGGGCACTGGTATATAACAATTGATTTGGCAGGCCTTGGCGGTAGTGTAAGATCATCGATTCAAAAACTACCGTTACCTTTGCCACTATATGAAGAGCCGGCGCTGTCGTCAGTCCCATCTCTTGTTCGTCAACCTGAGGACGGGGATGGCTCTGTTGAATATGATGTGTTTATCTCTCATGCATCAGAAGACAAGGATGAGGTTGTAAGACCACTAGCTAAAGCATTGATGGAGCGCGGATTGAAAGTGTGGTACGATGAGTTCGAGCTAAGAATTGGTGACAGCTTAAGACGTAAAATAGACAAGGGATTGTCAAACAGCCGGTTTGGTGTCGTTGTTTTTTCTCGCAACTTTATCCGAAAAGGCTGGACGAACTATGAACTGGATGGCATTATTACAAAAGCCGTTTCCGGAGAGCAAGTAATGCTCCCTATTTGGCATAACATTACAAAACAGGAGATTATTGATTACTCTCCTTCTCTTGCTGACAAGCTGGCCCGAAACACTTCGTCATCAACGATTGATGAAATAGCAGAAGAAATAGCTGATTTGATAAAGTCTTCATAATAAAATGGATAAAGAACAACTATTCCAACAATACAAAAACCAGATTGAGTTTTGCTATGGCAATGTAGAATGGACACACAAAATCCACGAGAAAGCCGCTGACATCTATAATAGTGTCAACAATTGGCTTCGTTGGATTCAATTAGTACTTTCATTCTTGATTAGTTCAGATGTTATTCGCCTTTTTAATGCGGAGTCACCTACTATTAGCATATTGCTCATTATTTGCACAATCGGCCTTACGCTAATCAATACCATTACTAAATCATTCGATTTTAGTGGAAAGGCGAACAAACACATAATAGCTGCTAATTCTCTATGGGGATTGAGAGAAGAATACCGTTCATTTATGACTGACATTGAAGCAGGCATTCTTACTATTGAACAGATTCTTGAGCGTCGAAAGAAACTTCAGGATTCAGTTCAAGAAGTATATAAGACGGCACCCAGAACATTTGACAAAGCATACAAAAAAGCTCAAGATGATTTCAACAAAGGCAAGGTGACATTTGAATACTTGGACGAACATTAATTTATGACAACAGCAGAGTGTTTTTCATCTTTTCTTGCATATAGCGTCCAAAGGGTACCAGGTGTAGCGGAGTATACGGTACCGGGCTAGCGCGCAATAGGATACCGGCCCTGAAGGCCTGTTAGATTTGGTTTACAAAGATATATTTATTTTTTCTTTTTTCGTCTCATTGATTCGCCTTTCAGTTCGAGATGGACTGCATTGCTGACAAGTCTGTCCATTATTGCATCTGCAAGGGTTGGTTCTGCGATGTAGTCGTACCACTTTGAGACAGGCAACTGTGAGATTATTATCATTGATTTACGTTCGTATCTTTCTTCCAGTATCTGAAGAAGAGCAAGCCTTGAGTTTGCATCAAGAGGCTGAAGGCCGAAGTCGTCAAGTATTATCAGATCGTTCTTCTCCAGATGGGATATGACCTTCAGGAAGGATCCTTCCATCTTGGCCAGAGCAATACGTAGATATTCCGGCGGATAGTTGGCCACCGATTCCGGTGATACTCGGCCACCTGAGTTAGATTTGCAAAGATATCAATATTTCTTTCTCATGCTATCGCCTTTTAGCTCGAAGCGGAGTGATTTGTGCACAATTCTATCAAGGCATGCTTCTGCAAGCATCTCATTGCTGAAGACACCGTACCAGTCGGCGACAGCCAGCTGGCTTGACAGGATCAGCGATTTTTTGTGATACCTGTCATCGATGATCTGCTCGAAGTCGTTCTGTTGCTGGCCTTCGAGTCGCTTCATCCCGAAGTCATCTATGATGAGCAGGTCCAGATGCTCGATTTTTTCAAAGAACTTGAGTTCGTGGCCCTCAAGTCTGGCAAGCTTGAGTTCGTCCATCAGCCTGCTGACAGTGTAGTATCGTACTTTGTATCCGATCCTGCAGGCTCGTTCGCCAAGAGCACAGGCGAGGAACGATTTCCCGGTGCCGGTCGGCCCGCTTATGACGATTGTCGCGCCGTTTTTCAGATATTCTCCAGTGGATAGCTGTGTGATGGCACCGGCTGGGATGCCACGCGCATCACTGGTTTCAAGTTCCTCCAGGCTGGCCTGCTGCTTGAAGTTGGCATTGCGTATCAGTCTGTCGTAAGCATTCGAGGAAGTACGTGCGTCGATAAAGTTTGACTGCAACTTGCATCAGTGTGATGCCGGTTGCAGTCTTTTTATGGGAGTGTGATATTGGCTCGAGTTACTTTGCGGACAAGGCGCGCCAGTTTGCGGGAAGAAGGTCTGCGTAGTCTTTCCCTGCCTGTTCGTATTCCGGGATCCGGCGCAGGACATCCTCAAGCCACGCCCGTTCATTAACGCCGCGTGCCTTGCAGGTGGCTAGCAGGGAGTAGACCACGGCCGCCCTCTGTGCGGCGTCGTCGTCACCGCAGAACAGATAGTTCTTGCGCCCGATGGCCAGAGGCCTGATGCTGTTCTCCACCATATTGTCGTCTATCTTGTAACGGCCGTCGGTGACGTAGAGCGACAGTTTTTTAAGGATCTTATAGGTGTAGGAGATGGCCGCCTCCATCAGAGACTTCGGAGGGCACTTGAGGATGCTTGCCTCCATCCACGTCTCGAACTTCTTGATTTCCGGATAAGCCTTTTCCTGCCGCAGGGCCTTCCTGCGCTCATGGTCGGGTTTGTTGTCTGCCGCGTCAAGAGCATCCGCTTCTGCTTCCACATCATAGAGCCGCCGGATGTAGGACAGGGCTTCAAGCGCCAGCTTCTCATTCTCCGCCTTGGCCTCGAAGAACTTGCGCCTTGCGTGGGCCCAGCAGCCCAGGAGCTTCTTCCCTTCCATCCCCTCGAAGTGTTCGTACACGATGTAACCGTCGCTCTGGATGGCTCCGGTGAAGTCCTTCAGCAGACCCATGGCCACGCGAGTGCTCCTGGAGCCATGTTCATAGAAGAAGAACCTGTCTCCCGTCATCACGTTCACCACACTCCATACATATCCCTTCACCGCGCGGTGCTTTTCATTGTCTATTACCGGCAATGTGCTCTCGTCCACTTGAACATAGTCGCAGGCGAGGACGTGCGCCCGGAGCAGATCGTATATGGGTTTGACCTTTCCGACCACCGCCTTGAACCAGTCGTTGATGGTCGAGGCGCTGATACTGACCCCCAACTCCTTATAAGTCTCCATCGCCCGATAGAACGGCAGATGGTAGACGTATTTGCTGATGACGATGTCCGCCAGCAGAGAGGCGTCCGCCATGCACTTGTGAAGCGGCGCGGGCGGCAGGGCTGCTATCCGGAAGGCTTTCCGGTCCGGGTCCGCCACCTGAAGATTACTCTTGAGGACGAACTTGTGGCGGATGATCCTGCGGATATACATCTGACGGGGAACCAGCGCCAGGCTGTCGGTGACTTCGGGAGCCATCTCCGTATAGTCCTCCTTGTTGTCCAGGTCAGGATAGAGGTGCTCCTCCTTCACTTCCAGGCGGCTGGTGTCGATGGCCTTGCGGACCTTGCGGTCGTGGGCCTCAACATGAATGAGTTTGTCCTGCTCCGCAAGAGCCTTTCCCGCCTCCCTGTCCAGGCGGGCCTGCTCGGCCGGATCCATTTCCTGCTCAAAGAGGCTGCCGGTGAGCTCCTCGGGCTTTTCGGGAAGGCGGCACCTCTCCGTCTTCTGGCCGAAGAGCATCTGCGCATACTTCGCAAGGGTGCGCTGTGCGACAAGCAACCTCTCTTTGAGGGCCGCGTTCTCGGCCTCAAGTTCCTGCATCTTTTTCTGTTCTTCGGCAGTCATTTCTCAACCCGTTCCTTCTATATGTAAAGGTACGAAAAAACGGCCACATACGCAAGTCTGAAGCCGTTTCCCCTCAACTTATTTTGCTGGTTTTCAGATGTTTTTTGCTTCCTTCAAGGATGCTTCCATCTGGACGTCCCGAAGGACCTTCAGACGTTGCAGCCGGCGTCTTGGATCATCGATTATTCCCTGAATGGTGTCCACAAGACGGCGCCACTCAAAGGGTGTTATCGTCGGGTCGCCCTCCTGTATCCGCTCCACCAGATGCATCCTTCCGTGGTCAAGGCGTTTGTTATAGATCACAAGTCCGCCTGGCTCGTGGCGCAGCAGCTTCATCATGTTGTTGGAAGCGTTTACGAACACGAAGACATCCCCGCTGTACAGGTTCTGACGCATGTCGTTGTTCACTATCCCGCTCAGCATGTTGAAGTTCTTGCGCATGTCCGTCGGCTTCGTGTAAAGCCAGAACTTCGCTCCGTCTCCAAGACTGAACATGGCCTATACACTTTTGAGGATTGTGTACACCATCGCGGGCGTCAGGCCGCCCTGGATGCGCATGTCCGTGCCGGCAACCGTGCGGAGCTCAATGCTCATCCAGTTCTCACCGGTCGGGACACCCTTCGTTTTTCCGCGGGATGCGGCAAATGCCGCCGTCGCTTCCATCCCGGCAGGCAGGCCGCCGCCAGCTATGGGTAGGAACCCATCCGGAACCTCTGCCCTGGCGTACTTCCGCTTCCACCAGAAGTACTGGTGCTCTGGAATGCCTTTCTCTTTCAACAGGGCCTTGATTGCTGTCCCTTTCTCCCGGGCCTCGCCCTGGATCTCTTCGATTTGTTCGCGTGTAAGCATGTCAGTTTATATTAGTGGCGCAAAGTTATATACCACTTAATCAAACTGACAGTCGTACTTTATCGAATGCTTACGGTCGTGGCAATTATGGTGAAAGTGAAGATCCCTGGCGGGCCTGCGTTTTTCGTGCAGAAACGTGTGGGTAAGGATGGTTAACTCTTTAATTGTCATAAGTTTAGGACGATGACGGTTAAACATAATGGTTTGACGGTTTCTGTCGCAGGTGATTCGAGGATTACTCCTTTCGGAGCTGTTCTGCGTCATTATAAATTGGATGAGCTTCCTGGATTGTGGGATGTATTGATAGGCAACATGTCTTTCGTGGGCCCTCGCCCGGACGTTCCTGGTTATGCTGACAAGCTCGTTGGTGATGACAGGGATGTGCTGAGGCTTCGTCCGGGCATTACTGGTCCGGCGACATTGAAATATCGACTCGAAGATGAGATGATTTCCGAGTATGTGGCGAAGAAGCAGGCTGAAGGAGACTCCCGGTCAATGCAGGAGATTGCAACGGAGTACAATGATACTGTAATTTATCCGGACAAGGTGCGGCTTAACTGCTATTATTACAGGCACTATTCATTCATCAAGGATATCGAGATGATTTTCGCGACAGTGCTGCATTTCAAGGTAAAGTTCGCCGGTGAGGAAGTGTAGATCCGAGTATTTAAGTAGCTGATTTTAAAAATTCTAAAATAAATAATACTATGTCAGAGGAAAGAAAAACAATTTACCTTTCTCTGGCGCATATGTCATAAGAGGGCTGGGAACAGAAATATGTCAAAGAAGCGTTTGACACAAATTGGGTGGTGCCGATGGGCCCGAATGTGAATGCTTTCGAGAAGGATTTGGAGGCGTTCGTGAATAGCAAAACCAATGAGACTGAGCCGCTTGACAGGAAGGTGGTATGTTTGTCTGCCGGTACGGCTGCAGTTCATCTCGCTCTCTTGGCTTGCGGAGTGGGCCCCGGTGACGAGGTTTGTGTACAGTCTTTCACATTCTGCGCATCTTCTCATCCGATAACCTATCTCGGCGCAAAACCGGTGTTTATCGGTTCGGAGCCGGAGACGTGGAATATGGATCCTGCGCTTCTTGAGAAGGCAATCATTGACCGAAAAGAAAAAACGGGCAAATATCCGAAGGCGATTGTCCCGGTGGCTCTCTATGGTATGCCGTACAAGATTGACGAGATCATGTCTATTGCCGACAAATACGGTATTCCGGTTGTCGAGGATGCCGCAGAGGGCATGGGTTCGCGCTTCAACGGCCAGGTGCTCGGAACTTTGCGGCAGGTACGGCGTGCTGTCGTTCAACGGCAACAAGATGATCACGACTTCCGGCGGCGGCGCTCTTGTCTGCCGCAATGCAGAAGACGCCAATGAGGTCATGTGGTATGCGACACAGGCTCGTGATGCCTATCCTTACTACCAGCACACTGCCATCGGCTACAACTACCGAATGTCCAATGTCTGTGCGGGTATCGGCCGTGGTCAGATGACTGTCCTCGATGCCCACATCGCTCACCATCGTCATGTGCAGAAGCTTTACGAGGAACTGTTGGCCGATGTCTCGGGCGTGCATATTCATAAGCAGCCTGAGGATCCGCGTTATGATGCGAATTTCTGGCTTTGTGCTGCGACGCTGGACCCGGAGGTTCATGTTCAAGGTCAGGAGAATGCCTACAAGGAGGTCATCAAGACCGCAGTGGGCGGAGCTGCAGGTGTGATTCACGCCGTAGAT
>ULJE01010424.1_pt1 | contig 11891 bp, 10 predicted proteins | sample 1950831 | NCBI WGS metagenome assembly ULJE01 (sample SAMEA4835467, study PRJEB28245) | human gut metagenome | biome: gut microbiome; material: fecal sample | place: Denmark | collected 2008 | reverse complement strand
TTTAAGTCCCTCGTGTCTACCGATTCCACCATTCGAGCATCCTCGACGAGAGAGAGCGGAAAACGAGACTCGAACTCGCGACCCTAACCTTGGCAAGGTTATGCTCTACCAACTGAGCTATTTCCGCGTTTTGTTTTAACGGGTGCAAAGATAAGCCATTTTATAATACCAACCAAACTTTACACCCATTTTTTTATTCACAATCGTAAAATTCCCTCTATTTCGGTCAATTCTGCATCAGTAAAGGCCAAATTATCCAACGCATGAAGATTATCTGCCAGCTGTTTTACAGAACTTGCCCCCACAATAACAGAGGTCATCCGTTCGTCTTTCAACACCCATGCCAATGCCATCTCAGCCAAAGTCTGCCCACGGCGTACAGCCACCTCATTCAGCCGACGTGCTTTTTCCACTTTATCTTCTGTCACTTGGTCTACTTTCAAAAACCCAGTAGCACGAGCCGCACGAGAGTGCTCCGGAATACCATGCAAATATTTATTGGTCAGCAATCCTTGTGCCAAAGGCGAAAATGCAATAAAGCCGGAGCCTTGTTCAGCGGCCAACGGCAATACCTCCTCCTCCACAGCACGATCAAACATACTATAACGATATTGGCTGATCAAACACGGCACACCGGCACTTCTCAATATTTCATAAGCCACCTTTGCCTGCATAGGCGGATACTTTGAAATACCCACATACAATGCTTTTCCTTGCTTCACTATATCAATCAACGCTTGCATCGTTTCCTCAACCGGGGTCACGCCATCATAACGGTGACTATAGAATATATCAAAGTAATCCAAACCGGTACGGCACAGGCTTTGGTCGATACTGGCCATTAAATTCTTACGCGAACTGTTTCCCCCATAAGGTCCATTCCACATTTCGTGTCCTGCTTTTGAGGAAATAATCAATTCATCACGGTAACCTTGGAAATGCTCCTTCAGAATTTTACCGAAATTAATCTCAGCACTTCCCGGAACAGGACCATAATTATTAGCTAAGTCAAAATGTGTAACCCCGCTATCAAAAGCATATTTAATCATATCGGTTGCTACACCAAAATCGTCCACACTACCAAAGTTATGCCACAAACCTAAAGAGATACGAGGTAAAAGCAAGCCGCTATTTCCGCAGTATTTGTACTGCATTTTGCTATAACGGTCTGCCGAAGGTTGATATTTCATGCTATTACGTTTTACAATTATTTCTATCTACCTAAAAGGCTTCGTTCAGCCTGTTCCATGACTGAGAAATTAAATCCGTCCACTACTTGCCGCATCAAGCTTTCGATCCTGTCATTACACAAATTACCGATACTACCCTCATGAGTATGATGCACCTTCTTGTCATGGGTGAACTTGCCGGCTTCTATGTCCAGGCCAACCTTTTTATAAGCATCACGGAACGGCATACCTTCAGACGCCAAACGGTTGACCTCTTCCACACTAAAGATATAAAGGTAACGGTCATCATCCAGAATATGTTCGTTGATTTTAATTTTGTCCATAATATAGGCAGCCATTTGCAGACATTCCTTCAACTCCCGGAACGCAGGCAAGAAAACTTCTTTTATAATCTGCAAATCACGAAAATACCCCGAAGGCAAATTATTCATTATCATCATAATCTGCTGAGGAAGAGCCTGCAGCTTGTTGCATTTTGCCCGTGTCAATTCAAAGACATCAGGGTTCTTTTTATGAGGCATTATACTGGAGCCGGTAGTACATTCATCCGGAAGTTTTACAAAGCCAAAGTTTTGGCTACTGAACATACAAGCGTCAAAAGCCATTTTAGAAACTGTCCCGGCAATAGAAGCCAAAGCAAAAGCCACATTACGTTCCATCTTACCACGCCCCATCTGCGCATACACCACATTATAATCCATCGAATCAAATCCCAACAAGCGGGTGGTCATCTCACGATCGAGCGGAAAAGAAGAACCATACCCGGCAGCAGAGCCCAACGGATTGCGGTTGCACATTTTGAATGCAGCCTGCAGAAACATCATATCGTCCACCAGACTCTCAGCATACGCGCCAAACCACAAGCCAAATGAAGAAGGCATCGCTATCTGCAAATGAGTGTAACCCGGCATTAACACATCCTTATATGTATTGCTTTGAGAAATCAGCACATGAAAAAGTTGCTCCACCTCTTCGGCCACTTCTTTTAATTCCGCACGAGTAAACAGCTTCAAATCCACCAACACCTGGTCATTGCGTGAACGTCCACTATGAATTTTCTTTCCGACATCTCCCAACTTACGCGTCAACATCAATTCTACTTGCGAGTGTACATCCTCTATACCATCCTCTATTACAAACTCTCCCTTTTCGGCAGAAGCATAGATATTCTTTAATTCCGCTAATAGCATTTCCAATTCTCCGGCTGTAAGCAAACCGATACTTTCCAACATGGTGATATGTGCCATTGAGCCCAATACATCGTGTTTAGCCAGATAAAGATCCATTTCACGGTCACGTCCTACAGTAAAACGATCTATCTCCTCATTTACCCGGACATTTTTTTCCCAAAGTTTCTGTGCCATATTTGTCTTTATTTTTAATAAGGAATCATCGATAACATCTCAGCCAGTTTATCCACACCATCCTGTAAAGGTTTAGCAACCATCGCCTTCATAAACATATTCACTTCTGCACGAATAGTTACTTTCAGTTTTGCCTGCCCAGCCTCTACAGGCAAAATCTGAATCCACAAATTCATAGGGACCGGAGATTTTTCACTTTCGAATTTAACACATTTATAAGGTTCACGTTCTATAATACGCAAAGTAATGCTTATGCCTTGTACCGTAAAACTTAAAGAGTCACTGTCGAACTCCATACCTTGTACCTTGTCGGCCAATTTATCACGTACAGATTCCAAGTTACTTAAATCCGACAACTTATTAAACACCTGTTCCTGACTATAAGGAACATATTTCACACCACTCTCAAATTGTGCCATAATACCTGCTCTCTAAAAACACGAAAAGAACAATCCGGAAATCCATAAAAATTCCCGAACGGTTCTCTTCATATTATATTTGTTTTAAAACTATAACTTATTTGCCTGCCTCCCAATGAGCCGGATCCTTTCTCCAATTATCCAAAACCGGAACATCCTCTTCATTAATATATCCGGTCTTCAAGGCTGAATCCAATACAGCTTCATAATTAGTCAGAGTAACCAAGTTCACTTTTGCTTCCTTGAACGCTTCAATTGCCACTGGGAAACCATAAGTAAATGCAGCGACCATACCAATCACTTCACATCCGTCACGACGGATAGCTTCAACAGCTTTCAAACTGCTGCCGCCAGTTGAAATCAAGTCCTCAATAACTACGACTTTCATACCAGGACGAAGTTCACCTTCAATCAGGTTTTCCAAGCCATGGTCTTTTGGAGTAGAACGAACATACACAAACGGCAGATTCAACTCTTCAGCCACCAAAGCTCCTTGAGGGATAGCCCCTGTCGCCACACCGGCAATAGCATCTACCTGACCGAACTTCTCCAGGACAATACGGCTAATCTCAAGTTTCACAAAATTACGAAGAGAAGGATACGAAAGAGTTTTGCGGTTATCACAATAAAAAGGCGACTTCCAACCGGACGCCCAAGTAAAAGGATTAGCCGGCTGCAACTTGATAGCCTTAATCTTCAGTAATTTCTCTGCGAATAATTTTTCTAAAGTCTTCATAACTCAACTATATCTGATAAATATTGTGCAAAAATATAGAAATACATCGAGATAATGAAAAATCGGACAAGGTATTTTTCTAAAAAATAGTTGTTGTTATCAGGATTCCCCTGCCAATGCCAAAGTAAGCACACTGATACGTAATCCGGGTATGCCACGAAAGGCATCAGCGCAAGAAACAACCGTAGCCCCTGTTGTCAGCACATCATCCACCAACAAAAGATGCTTTCCTTCCAAACTATCAGGGAAAATACAGGCAAACAAATTTCGCACGTTTTCCCATCTTGCATATTGTCCTTTATGCGTCTGTGTGTGTCAGTATACCTGCTTCTTATCACAACTTTAGTATCCATAGGAATACCTGTCACCACCGAAACTCCTCTTGCCAGGCATTCGCTTTGGTTATACCCCCTTAAACGTTTTTTACGTTGATGCAACGGAACAGGAACAATCAAATCTATCCCATCAAAAAAATGAGAACACATAAGTTCAGATGCCATCATCCGCCCCATCACTTCACCCACTTCTTGATTACCATGATATTTCAGTTCGTACAACAACTGTCGGACATTTCCTCCCTTTGCATAATAAAGAAAAGAGGTGGCATGCTCCACCGGTATTTTTCCCCAGAAATTACATTCTACAATATTATCTTTCCGTAAATGAAATTGAGTACGCGGAAGCCCCGACAAGCATTTCAAGCAAAGCACTCTCTCCCCTGATATAAGCTGCCGCCCACAAAGCAGACAACTATGAGGGAAAAATAAATTCCAAAGATCAGTCCAGATAGACATCATCTTCTCCGGTTTGTTTCACACAACGGCAAACAGCCTCCATTTCAAATCCTCTACCAACTGCAAAACGAATCAATTTCCCATTCCGTTCGTATTCCGTACATGCTTTCACACTTCTTCTTTTCTGCTCGATCAAACCAGATAGTATCTCCATATATTCCCGCTCATCTACCTCCTCCAATCCTTTGGCTATAACATCCGCAGGGATTTTCTTCATGCGCAAAGCTTGGCAGATTTTCACTCTGCCCCATTGGTTAAAGCGATATTTATCGCGAACAAAAGCCGAGCAAAAACGCTTCTGGTCAATGTATCTCTCATCCTGCAAATGCCGAACGATTTTCTCCATCATTTCCGGAGTGGCCCCCCATTGTGATAATTTAGCCTCTACATCTGCTACACAACGCTCCATTGAAGAGCAATAAGCTTCTGCCTTATACCTCAAATCATTCTCACTTAATTCTCCCTTCATCTTATTTCTCCGCTTTTATCATTCTATCATTTTGAAAGAGATCTTTTCTCAATTCTATATTTTTGTATTCCAAACCAGCCAACATATCCACCGTTTCCCGACCGTATTCCTGATTAATTTCAAAATAAAGCCTTCCACCAGACACTAGCATATTCCTACCCAATTCTGCTATTTTCCGATAAAACAGCAACGGACTATCATCCGGCACAAACAAAGCCAATTCCGGCTCCCATTCCAAGACATTAGCACTCATATCCGCCCTCTCCTTTTCTGTAATATAAGGTGGATTGCTGACAATGACATCAAACCGCTCACCTGCAGGAGAAGCAAGCAGCACATCCCTTTGCTCAAGAGTTACACGAACGCCGTTCCGCCTGCAATTACGTTCCGCAACTTGCAACGCCTTTTCTGAAACATCCCATGAAACGACCTCCGCCTCTTCCAAATTCTTAGCCAAAGAGACAGCGATGCAGCCGCTCCCCGTACCAATATCCAATATTCTAACCCGACCATACTTATGCTCCCGTATAATCCAGTCTACCAACTCCCCTGTTTCCGGACGTGGAATCAATACATGTTTATTCACTTCAAAAGTAAGGCCATAAAATTCTTCCGTACCTATTATGTATTGAATAGGTTCCAGTTTTTGCAGACGAACCAGAATATCATCCAGCTGTTTCCGCTCATTCACCGAAAAAGTAGTATCTTTGCCTGCATACAATTCAACAACAGACATGCCGAAGACTTGTGTAAGCAGCAATTTAGCCATAGGCACAAGTTCTGAATCAGGGTAATATCCCTGCAAGGTTTGTTTTATGTAAGATACAACAGGATTCATAGTGTCATTTTATATGCAAAAGTAAGAATTTAAACAAGATCGTTATGACAAAAGATGAAAAATATATTTCCCGTTGCCTGCAACTGGCATACAACGGACTTTGTAACACAGCCCCTAATCCGATGGTAGGTGCTGTCATTGTATATCACGACACCATTATTGGAGAAGGCTACCACATCCGTTGCGGAGAGGCACATGCCGAAGTAAACGCCATACGTTCCGTTAAAGACGAAAATCTTTTGAAGGAATCAACCATATACGTAAGTCTGGAACCATGCTCCCATTATGGAAAGACCCCTCCCTGCGCCGACCTGATTATAGAGAAGAGAATCCCCAAAGTCGTAATAGGCTGCATAGACCCGTTTTCCCAAGTAGCCGGCAAAGGCATCGAGAAACTGCGCAAAGCCGGCATTGAAGTAACCGTAGGCGTCTTAGAAGAGGAATGCCGGCACCTGATAAGACGCTTCATAACATTCAACACGCTCAAACGCCCATACATAACCTTAAAGTGGGCAGAATCCGCTGATGGCTTTATCGATATAAACCGCACAGGAGGAAAGCCGATCATACTTTCCAATCCGCTGACCAGCATGCTGGTACACAAAAAACGTGCCGAACATGACGCTATATTAGTAGGACGACGCACGGCATTACTTGACAATCCCTCCCTATCCACCCGGAATTGGTACGGCAAGCATCCCGTGCGCCTGGTAATAGACAAAGAATTGACATTACCCCGAGATTTGGAACTTTTCAACGGCAAAATAAAGACATTCGTGTTTACCCGGGAATCCCCCTGTCAGCCAAACGCATTAACAGAATACATATCGTTGGATTTCAACAAAGATATCCTGCCGCAAATAATGGAAGTATTATATCAGAAAAAAATACAATCACTCCTAGTAGAAGGCGGAAGTATTTTATTACAGTCTTTCATAGACTCCGGCTTATGGGATGAAGCCTTCATAGAAAAGGCTCCACTACGCTTAAACAATGGAATACAGGCACCTTCTATTCAAAAAAAACACTTTAAACTGAATAAAATATACTTTGGAAGAGAAATAATGCATGCCGTCCATTCACAAATTCAAAGATAAAATGTGGCTGATTGACCGAGAAAAAGGGCTGGTTTATCTATAAATTAATATAAAACTTGTCCCAAAACTTCTATATAGAAAAAAATCTTCCTACTTTTGCGACTTGTAACAATAGACTCATTTGCAAATGAAAATAAAGTTTTTGACTGTCATCACAAGTCTGCTTGCTGCGGCTTTTATGATTACATCTTGCTTGGACGACAACGAAGTAGAAACAGAATATAGTTCAGAATCAAGCATTACCTCTTTTGCTATAAAAGATAAAATTGAAACTCAATATACCGAAAAGGTTAATGGCAAAGACACAACGCTGACATTCACCGTTGATGGTACCAAATACCCTTTTGCCATCGACCAAGGCACAAGACATATCTACAACGTAGACTCCCTGCCAGTCGGTACAGACATCAGCAAAGTCGTAGTCAGCATAAAATCAGACGGTATTGGCATTTTTATTGTCGCTGAGGACAAAGATTCGTTGTGGAATGATACCGACTCCTTGAATTTCGAAAAGCCTGTCCAATTTAAAGTTATGGCGATGAGCGGAGTCTATGGACCTATTTATAAAGCCGAGATTAATGTACATAAACAAGTTCCCGACTCATTGCAGTGGAGCCATAGAGGAAGTAGTTTCGACAACACTATCCAAGCACAGAAAGCAGTCACATTAGGGGATTATATTTATGTTTTCGCACAACAAGACAATGGCACCGCTGTTACAAGCACCCACATCAATGACGGAAAAACCTGGACGCCCTTACAGGCTTTACCTGAAAATATGCAAAATGCGGACTATTCTTCTGTCATAGCATGGGGAAACCAATTATACATACTTGCCGACAATGACCTGTACTGCTCCTCTGACGGAAAAAGCTGGAGCAAGATGGGTACTAACACCAAATTCGAGAAGCTGATTGCCGGTGTTCATTCAGAACATAACCGCAAATTGTACGCCATAGACACCAACAATCATTTTATGGAAAGCACGGATGCTCTGGTTTGGGATACTAATGGCGAGGTTCCGGCCAATTTCCCGAAAAATCAGTTATCATACACAGCTTACCCGTTGGTAACCAATAAATTCATAGACCGTATGGTACTAATGGGAGAAAATCCCATTGCGACCGATACGACCTCTACTGTATGGACCAGACTGACTACAGAAGACAGTTGGGCAGATTATCCTACAGCCGCATACGATAGTTTTTATTGTCCCAAGCTGGCTAATATAGCCATGATTCATTACAACGACCAATTATACGCTTTCGGTGGTCCGGGTAAAAGTTTCGGTAAGGACATTCCCGCTTTCAGCCGATTCTACGGATCAACGGATCAAGGCGTTACATGGAAACCTGTTTCAAGATATGTATTCTTCCCTACAGAATTCACTGATCTATACAACCAGGCAGACGGCAACTATTCTTATGTTGTAGACAAGAATAACTTCTTGTGGATTATATGGAGCCGAAGCGGAGAAGTATGGAGAGGACGAATCAATAAGTTGGGATTCGATTCCAAGGAATAAAGTCAAAGAGAGTCATATAAAATAAATTGCGACATGCCATATAGAGAGCAAATAGACAAAAGCCGTATACCTGCCCATGTAGCCATTATAATGGATGGAAATGGAAGATGGGCTAAACAACGTGGACAGGCGCGCAGCTTCGGACATCAAGCCGGTGCAGAAACTGTACACATCATAGCAGAAGAAGCGGCTAGACTGGGAGTCAAATACTTGACACTATATACTTTCTCTACCGAAAACTGGAATCGTCCGGTAGATGAAGTCGCTGCTCTGATGAGTCTTCTGATGGACTCCATTGAAGAAGAAACTTTCATGAAAAACAACATCAGTTTTCGCATTATCGGTGATACGGCAAAGTTACCGGTAGAAGTTCTGGAACGATTGAACCAATGCATTGAACGCACCTCAATCAATACCGGTATGTGTCTGACACTTGCTTTAAGCTACTCTTCCAAATGGGAAATAACAGAAGCGGTAAGACAAATAGCGGCCAAGATTCAAAACGACAAACTAGCCATTGAGGACATCGATGACAATTTGATAAGTGCACATTTAAGTACAAACTATATGCCCGACCCGGATTTGCTTATACGTACCGGAGGAGAAATCCGCCTTAGCAACTATCTGCTTTGGCAATGTGCTTATTCCGAACTATATTTTTGTGAAACGTTCTGGCCGGACTTCCGCGAAGAAGAATTTTGCAAAGCCATTTATGATTATCAGAAAAGAGAACGCCGTTTCGGCAAAACCAGTGAACAAATATAAAGTTAAATAAAATGCTATATCGTATTTCACTTATACTATTAACGCTTACATGCCTATTTTGCTTTTCAACAGGCAGTTACGCCCAAGAAGCAAACGTAGAAGAAAACGACAATCCAGTCATACTTTATTCCGGAACGCCCAAGAAGTATGAAATCGGCGGAATCAAAGTAGAAGGCGTAAAAAACTATGAAGATTATGTATTGATCGGACTTTCAGGACTATCGGTAGGACAGACCATTGTTGTTCCGGGAGATGACATCACCACAGCTGTAAAACGTTATTGGCGACACGGACTGTTCTCGGATGTACAAATCCTAGCTGAAAAAATTGTTGGAGACAAGATCTATTTAAAAATCATCCTGGCCCAACGTCCACGTATTGCCGACATTCGTTACCACGGCGTAAAGAAAAGCGAGCGTGAAGATTTGGAAGCCAAACTAGGTTTGGTAAAAGGAAGCCAGATTACTCCCAACTTGATAGACCGTGCTAAAATATTAATCAAGAAACATTTCGATGAAAAAGGTTTTAAAAACGCCGAAGTGACCATCGTAGAGCGTGATTTGGCTGACAATAAGGACCAAGTGGATGTTGATGTGATGATTGACAAGAAAGAAAAGGTGAAAGTCCACAAGATCACCATTGACGGCAACACCGTGTTAAGTGACAAGAAGTTAAAACGCGTCATGAAGAAGACGAATGAGAAAAACAAACTTGTCAACCTTTTCCGTACCAAAAAATTCATTGAAGAGAAATACGAAGAAGACAAACAGCATATCATCGACAAATACAACGAATTAGGTTACCGCGACGCACAAATTGTTGTGGACAGTGTTTCTCCGTACGATGACCGTACCGTCGACGTGTACATGAAAATAGAAGAAGGTGACAAATACTATCTGCGCAACGTGACCTGGGTAGGTAACACCATTTATGCTTCGGACTGGCTGAACGAACAGCTCCGTATGAAAAAGGGAGATGTTTATAACCAGAAATTAATGACCGAGCGTCTGACCGGTGATGAAGATGCTATCGGTAACTACTACTATAATAAAGGATACGTTTTCTATAACCTTGACCCCGTAGAAGTAAACATAGACGGCGACTCCATTGATTTGGAAATGCGTATTCAGGAAGGTCCTCAGGCCTCTATCAGCAAAGTGCGTATCAACGGTAACGACCGTTTGTATGAAAACGTAGTACGCCGTGAGTTAAGAACCAAGCCGGGAGACCTGTTCAGCAAAGAAGCATTGGAACGTTCTTATCGTGAGATAGCCCAAATGGGACACTTCAACCCTGAAAATATCCAGCCGGATGTACAACCGGACCCGACCAACGGTACGGTAGACATCAACTGGAACCTGGAGTCCAAAGCAAACGACCAGGTAGAATTCTCGGCAGGTTGGGGACAGACCGGTGTTATCGGTAAATTAAGTTTGAAGTTCACGAACTTCTCTATGGCCAACTTGTTCCATAAGAGTGACAACTACCGCGGATTCCTGCCACAGGGTGATGGACAGACATTAACCATCAGCGGACAGACCAACGGTAGTTATTACCAGTCATATAGTGTATCGTTCTTTGACCCATGGTTTGGCGGAAAACGTCCGAATTCATTCTCTGTTTCGGCTTTCTACTCCATACAGACAGATATCAGCAGTAACTACTATAACTCAGCTTATATGAATAATTACTACAATTATTACAGCGGTTATGGAAATTATTATGGCGGATATAATAACAACTACGAGTCTTTTTATGACCCCGATAAATCTATCCAGATGTATGGAGCATCTATCGGTTGGGGTAAGCGTTTGAGATGGCCGGATGACTATTTTACCTTGTCAGCCGAACTTTCTTACCAGCGCTTTATTTTGAAAGACTGGAGCTACTTGTATATCAAGTTGAACAACGGAGAATACATGTCAACCGGTAATTGCAACAACCTGAGTTTGAATCTGACTTTGGCACGTAACTCTACGGATAACCCGATTTTCCCGCGTCGCGGTTCTGAATTCTCGGCTTCCGTACAGCTGACTCCTCCGTACTCATTGTTCAGTAACAAGGACTACTCGGTATACGGTAAAGATGATTATGATGAAGCGGCAAGTATGTTCAACTGGATTGAATACCACAAATGGAAATTCAAATCAAAGACCTATACCGCTCTTACAGGAGGTCAGAAATGTCCGGTTATCATGACACGTGCAGAGTTCGGTTTGCTGGGTCACTATAACAAGTACAAGAAATCACCTTTTGAAACATTCTATATGGGTGGTGACGGTATGACAGGCTATAGCACCAGCTACGCTTCCGAAACCATTGCACTGCGTGGTTACGAAAACGGTTCATTGACTCCTTATGGTAGTGAAGGCTATGCTTACGTACGTTTAGGTGCAGAATTAAGATACCCGTTGATGCTGGAAAATTCGACCAGTATCTATGCACTAGGCTTCATTGAAGGAGGTAACGCATGGACAGATGTAAGCAAATTCAATCCGTTCCAGTTGAAACGCTCGGCAGGTGTCGGTGTCCGTATCTTCCTGCCGATGATTGGTATGATGGGTATTGACTGGGCATACGGTTTCGACAAGATTAACGGATCCAGCCAGTATAGTGGAAGCCAGTTCCACTTTATCCTGGGACAAGAGTTTTAATAACTAAAAACAATGTGATTATGAAAAAGGCTATCCTATT
>ULJE01000317.1_pt1 | contig 12026 bp, 9 predicted proteins | sample 1950831 | NCBI WGS metagenome assembly ULJE01 (sample SAMEA4835467, study PRJEB28245) | human gut metagenome | biome: gut microbiome; material: fecal sample | place: Denmark | collected 2008 | reverse complement strand
CCTGCTGAACTCAAGGGCCGGTATGAGGCAAAAGACATGGACGAAGTATTCACCAAAATAGCCGGCAGAAGATGAAAGAGATATTCGCATTCATACAAAAGGAGTTCCGGCACATTTTCCGGGACAGACGTACGACATTGATCGTGCTGGTGATGCCTATCGTGCAGATTATCCTGTTCGGATTCGCGATAAGCACTGAGGTGCACAATGCTGTGGTGGACGTCGTCGGAGACCCTGGCGATCCTGTCGTGCGCAACATAATCGACCGCATTGACAACAACAAGTATCTGAGCATCGGCGAGTTCCACAATTCACCCTCTGAAGCCGAGGTGCGGATCAGGAAAGGAAAGGCGAACGCGTTCCTGTGCTTCGAAAGTGACTTCGACAAGAAGTTCTCATCCCAGGGCAAGGCTGTCATCCAGATAGTCAGCGACGGCTCTGACCCGAACTCCGCACAGATTGTGATGAACTACATCAAAGGCGTGCTGCAGTGCAGCCAGGTGGAATTTTCCGAGAGGATGTTCGGAGTCGGGACCACATCCATGAGGCCTAATGTGCAGCTGATGTACAACCCGGCCATGAACTCGTCCTACAACTTCGTCCCTGGCGTCATGGGCCTGATACTCATGCTGATATGCTCTATGATGACCGCAGTGTCCATCGTTGAGGAAAAGGAAATGGGGACAATGGAGCTCGTGCTCGTCTCCCCTGTCAAGCCTTTCTGGATAATACTGTCGAAACTTATCCCTTACCTGTTCCTGTCGCTCATCAATTTCGTGAGCGTACTGCTGCTGGCACATTATGTCATGGAAGTGCCGATACGTGGCAGCCTGACCCTGCTGTCATTCTCAGCACTCATATTCGTAGGTTCTTCCCTCGGACTCGGACTGCTGGTATCAGTGATTTCCAAGACACAGCAGACAGCGATGCTGCTCTGCGGTATGGGACTGACAATGCCGACAATGCTGCTCTCAGGAATCATTTTCCCTTGCGAGAGCATGCCAGTGGCACTTCAGGTGCTTTCAGATGTCATCCCGGCCAAATGGTTCATCATCATTGTGAAGAAGATCATGATACAGGGCGTCGGACTGCAGGAAATAGCCAAAGAGCTGACGGTCCTGTCAGGAATGGCAGTATTCCTCCTGTGGGTAAGCGTCAAGAACTTTAAAACCAGACTGTAATATGTGGAAATATCTGTTAAAGAAAGAATTCAAGCAGCTTCTGAGAGATCCCGGAATGCCACGTATAGTAATGGTTTTTCCGCTTCTGATAATATTTGTCTTCCCGTTCGCCGCCAATATGGAGGTCCGCAACATAAAACTCGCGGTAGTGGACAATGACCGGTCAGACCAGTCCCAGCTGCTTACCGAAAAATGCGCGTCGTCCGGTTACTTCGAGCTGCTGGACCTGGCTTCTTCACAGGAAGAGGCTCAACGCCTTATGGACAAGGGCGGCACCGATGCCATCCTGACGATAAATTCCGGATTCGCGCAATATCTCAAGACCGGTACAGACAAGAGCGACCCGCTTCCGGTAGGTATAAAGGTCAATACCGTAAACGGCACGAGAGGCAATATCGGAGCGCAGTACCTCAACACCTGCGTGAGCGGTTTCCTGGCATCCGCCTCAGGAAACCCTGCCGCATCGGGAGGCCAGTTCGAGATACACGAGACATACATGTACAACCAGTATCTTGATTACAAGGCATTTATGATACCGGCGCTGATAGTGATCGCCGTCACCATGATGTGCGGCTTCCTGCCTGCACTTAACATCGTTTCCGAGAAGGAGAGAGGTACCATAGAGCAAATCAACGTGACGCCTGTGCGCAAGACCACCTTCATCGTCTGCAAAATGGTTCCGTACATTGCCGTAGCATTTTTCATGGTATTCTCGTGTCTGCTGCTGTCGTGGATTGTATTCGGCTACGTATGCAAGGGCAGCCTGCTGGACATAGCCGTATTCACACTCGCCCACATATTGGCAATGGCTTCATTCGGACTGCTGGTCTCCAATTTCAGCGACAACACCCAGCAGGCTATGTTCGTCATCTGGTTCTTCAGCATGGTGTTCATGCTGATGAGCGGCATTTTCACGCCGATAGAGTCAATGCCGGGATGGGCACAGGACATAACTCTTGTCAATCCGCTCCGGTACTTCGCCCATGCGATGAGGGCCATAGTCCTCAAGGGATGTACGTTCGCAGACACCTGGCCGGACCTGGCATGGCTGTTGGGACTGGGTGCAGTCACCACCACTTGTGCAGTAGCAAGTTACAAGAAGACAAACTAAAAAGAGAGGCTCCTGCCAATGCGGGAGTCTCTCTCTATTTACAACTCTTTATCAGAGTTACGCTTATTTCAGATATGCATCACTTACGACCTTCTGGCTGCGTGCGATGAACTCGCTCAGAGCCTTGCCCTTAAGCAGACCATTGGCAAGAAGCGCCAAGTCAGCAATCTGCTGGAGCACTTCATTCTTTGATGCAAACGCCTCGATATCAGCCTTATGTACTGAGTAAGCAGCATCCTTGGCCTCGCGTGCGGCATTTTTGGCATCCTCAGCAGCCTTCTTCTGCTCATCTGTAGCATCCTTGGCCTCACCTGCCTTTACGATTTCAGGATCAGCATCGGCCACAACTTCCAAAGGCTTAACCTGTGCCTTCTCGGCCTCAAGAATCTTCTCAATGAGCGGATTCTCAGCATTGACAGTGATATTGTACGATACCGGCAACTGACCGTAGAAATTCATTCCTCCGCCCAATGAACTCATCTCGCGGTAACGGCGCATGAACTCGTTCTGAGTGATGAGGATAGGCTCGCCGGTCTTGCCGAGATTGTCTGCCGTCACGATATACTCGTAACCCTTAGGCAGCACTGCCCTGAACAGGTCGGAAATATCATTCTTCTCAGCCTCGCTGAACTCAGGCCTGGTCCTGTCTTCCTTAGGGATAAGATTGTCGATGGCATCTGAGTCCACGCGGCAGAACCTGCAGTCAGGAATCTGTCTCTCGAGCAGGCTTACGAAGTGTGAATCCAGTTCGCAGTCCATCAGCAGCACGTCATAACCCTTATTCTTGGCTCCCTCAATGAAGGTGTACTGGGCATCAGTGTCAGTAGCATACAGATAAACGACCTTCTTGTCCTTGTCTGTCTGTGAGCCTTCGATAGCCTTGCGGTACTCTTCCAGGCTGAAGAACTTGCCGTCAGTATTTTTCAGGAGAGCAAATTTCATAGCCCTTTCGCAGAACTTCTCGTCTGACAACATACCGTACTCGATGAAGAGCTTGAGGTTATCCCATTTCTCCTCCAGCGACTTGCGCTCATTGTTGAAGATCTCTTCCAGCCTGTCAGCCACCTTCTTGGTGATGTAGCCGGAAATCTTCTTCACATTGGAATCGCTCTGCAGGTAGCTTCTGGAGACGTTCAGCGGGATGTCCGGAGAATCGATCACACCATGAAGCAGCGTCAGGAAGTCCGGGACAATGTCATCCACGTGGTCGGTCACGAACATCTGGTTGCAATAGAGCTGAATCTTGTTCTTCTCGATAGCCATTCTCTCCTTGATCTTAGGGAAATAAAGGATACCTGTCAGATGGAACGGGAAGTCCACATTCAGATGGATATAGAACAGAGGCTCCTCATAAGTCGGATACAGGGCCTTGTAGAAGCTCATGTAGTCTTCCTCCTTGAGCTCTGACGGCTTGCGTGTCCACAGAGGCTCCACGCTGTTTATGACCTTATCCTTGTCAGTATCGACATATTTGCCGTCTTTCCACTCCTGCTCCTTGCCGAATACGACAGGGAACGGCATGAACTTGCAGTATTTGTTCAGCAGCTGCTCGATTTTGCCCTTAGCGGCATACTCTGAGGAATCGTCATCAAGGTACAATGTTATGACAGTACCCCTGTCATTCTTGTCGCACTCTGACATTTCATACTCAGGACTGCCGTCACAAGACCACATGACCGGTTTCGCACCCTCTTTCCAGGACAATGACTCGATGGTCACCTTCTTGGAAACCATGAATGCGGAATAGAATCCGAGACCGAAATGGCCGATGATGTTGCCGATCTGGTCCTTATATTTCTCCAGGAACTCTCCTGCTGAAGAGAACGCGATCTGGTTTATGTATTTGTCGATCTCCTCTTCGGTCATACCGATACCACGGTCAATGACTTTGAGCACCTTCTTGTCCTCATCGAGTTCGATTCTGACTGAAAGTTCTCCGAGCACACCTTTGAAGTCTCCGGAAGAAGCAAGTGCCTTGATTTTCTCTGTGGCATCCACAGCATTGGCTACAAGCTCCCTGAGGAATATCTCGTGATCCGAATACAAGAACTGTTTGATCACCGGAAAGATGTTTTCCGTGGTGACGCCGATTTTACCTTTAATCTCTGCCATGATATTTTAAATTTTAAATTTCAATGTTTTCCGGTCAATGCGGCGGCACAACAAAAAACCGCCCGGCATACCGGACGGTCTATGAAAGGTCAAATAATGTTCCAATGTGATTGTCGTGACAAATTGTCAGTCATGATTCGGAGCTTACGACATTGTTCATTGACGGCAGCGCTGTCTTTAATTGTTCAATGAAGTCTCGTACTTTGTTCCGTCTGCTGCATAGTCAGCATTTATCCAGTCGATTTTCTTGCCTTCCTTGTAAAAAGAGATGAGCAGTTTGCCTTCCGGCATGATATCTTCGCTGCTGAAAGTAAGCATGTTGCCCCATCTGACTTTCATCGGAGCCGGCACTGAATAGGTCATTGAATAATCCGAGTCCTCGGTACGGCTGCCTTCGACAGTAACAAGCCACGGATACTTGAGAGCGCCGTCAACATCCTTGTCACAGCGTTCCGCCTTCAGTTCAAACGAATACAGCTGATCATTGTAACCGTAATCATCCTTTCGCGTCACGATCCATTTGTTGTCAGGCTGAGAACGGCGCATCCTCATTCTTCTTCTGGCATCAAACCAGATGGTATCGCTTTTTTCGATCCTGTTTTCCACCAGATACTCCCATCCGGTCCCGTCCTTGACGGAGTGTATGCCGAGGGAAGGATTGCCATTGTGCGTATCTATTACTCTCTGGACAAAATTCAGCGACATCAGAGACTCCCCTATCACTTCATCGAGAACGTCCTGCGGATAAAGCGTGAATTCACTCCCCCGCTGACAACGGAACTGCCAGGTATCTGTGTCGTCACAACATTCGAAAGCCAAAAGCGGCAAAACGGCCAACGCCATCAATACTTTAATTTTCATAGCATTACCTCCTTTAGAACCTTACACCTGCACCAAATTCCAAACCATTCATAAGAGTACCGACCGTCACGCCTACTTTACCGTAAACCACGGTACCTATCGAATAAGTGATGGGCCTCAACTGGAAGTCCGCATAGACTTTCTTCTTGAACCCGTCATAGATTCCAAGTCCGAGACTACAGGAAGAGGACAATGTGGAAAGCCTCGTCCTCAAGTAGTCGAACCTGACTTCCGGCATCACATAATACACGTTGCCCTTTACCTTCCGTTCCGGATAGCGGTTGAATCCCTTATAGACTGTGCCCCAAATGTGCTGATATGAAAAATCCACACCTACACAAAGCCATTCGAGCACCTTGAAATCAGCCCGCAAGGAGAACATCGGATCCCCGTCAGCAGCAGCCGGCAACTGAAGATATTCAGCATACAGGTGTTCCACGTCAGGGGAATAGCCACGATAGAAGTCATCATCATACGACAGATACCCGCCCCTGAAACGGTCTCGGAGAACATTGCTCTCGGCAATGAATGCAGCCGAAAAGGAGATGTCCGCCTTGAAAGGTTTCTGTGGACGGAACGCATCTGCGTTCTGATGGAAAAAGAATGCAAGAAGTGCAAGTACAATCAATTTCTTCCAGTTCATAATTCACTCAACTGTTAGTAGTCAACAAATGTTAGATGCAGAAAAAATCATATACGTTGCACCAAAAACAACTATTTGTACATGAAGCGCTTGATGCTCATCTTAGGAGTTTTCTCGAAAGGCTTGTCCACGACTTCCACTTTCTGGAGCTGACTGTAGGACGGCAATGCCTTGTTTGCATTGATCCTTATAGTCTCATGCAGATCCGCGACAGTTTCCTCGTCGAGTCCTGCCTTCTTCATGGCATCAGCGTCAAGATAGACAAGAGCAACGAGTTTGCTGGCCCTGTCCACGACTACGGACTCTACCACATAATCCTGCTTGTTCACCACAGTCTCAACTTCCTCCGGGTAGATATTCTGGCCGTTTGCGCTGAGAATCATGCTCTTGCTGCGGCCTCTGATGAAGATATTGCCGTTCGCGTCGATGATGCCGAGGTCGCCGGTCTTGAGGAAGCCGTCCTCCGTAAATGCAGCTGCAGTCGCCTCAGGATTCTTGTAATAGCCGATGCAGATATTGTCACCTTTCGCCTGAATTTCACCAACCACGTGCTGAGGGTCTTCTGAGTCAATGCGGACAATGGCGCAGTCCACTGACCTTCCGCAAGAGCCCGGAACATATGATGTGCACGGTTCGTAAGCGAGAAGCGGAGCGGCTTCGGTCATACCGTAACCTACAGTATAAGGAAGGCCGATTCTCTTGAACCATTTCTCCACCTCAGGGTTGAGAGGTGCGCCGCCCATGATGATCATCTGGAGATTTCCGCCGAGGGCACTCAGGAGTTTTTCTCTGATTTTCTTGAATATCAATGAATTGATTCCCGGAATCCTTGTCAGTACTTTCATCACCGGCTTGTCAAGTACCGGTTTTATGGCGCTCTTGAACACTTTCTCCATCACGAGAGGGACAGTGATGAGAAGATATGGCTTCACGTCGTGCATAGCAGAAAGCAGCAGCGACGGTGACGGGGTCTTGCCGAGGAATGTGATGCTCGTTCCGTTGCACAGAGGGTACAGGAATTCATATACCAGTCCGTACATGTGGGCCATCGGCAGCATTGACACCATCGTGAATTTGTCTGACGACGGAATATATCTCTGGCCGAAGTCGATGGTCGCGCTCAATGCCTTGTATGTCAGCATCACGCCCTTAGGCGCGCTTGTCGTGCCGGAAGTGTAGTTGATGATGTCGAGGTCATCCCAGTTGTCGGTATTGTATGTGACATTCTCTCCGGTGAATCCCATAGGATAACGCGAGGCGAAAGTCTCTGATATAGCAGCATAGGCATTTTTCACATCATCATTGTCGGCATAGAGGAGAGTGAAATCATTGACACTGACTACTGCTTTCACCAATGGCATCTTGGATTTGTCGAGTTTCGCCCAGATGTCGTTGTCGGTGAAGAGCATCAGGCTCTCCGAATGATCCACCAGATGATTTACGCTTTCCGGCGTGAAATCGGAAAAGATAGGCACCACCACAGTCTCGTAAGTATTGACTGAAAGGAAAGAAACAGCCATCCTGGCCGTGTTCTTGGCGCATATGGCGATGCGGTCACCCTTCTTCAGCCCGCAAGCCTCGAAGAAAATGTGGAACCGCTTTATCTGTGTAGCCAGCTGGCCGTAAGTGAATGTTTCACCTCTATAATTACAAACTGCCGGTTTGTCCCAGTACAGTCTGATGGCGTTCTGAAGACGCGCGAAATAATGTTCCATTTATTAATAGGTTATGTTATCACAGCCCGTCAGGTTTCCGTGACAAAAAATCCAGATGCCTGACCATCATATATTGCGCAAATGTAATAACTTTTCACTATATTCGCCAAAGGAGGACGGCTCTGTTGTTCATTTTTTTTCAGCCGTCGCGCATTGACTATGACAAGAAAACCTATAGTCGCTCTCATCTACGACTTTGACGGGACATTGTCCCCGGGCAATATGCAGGAATTCGGATTCATCCAGGCCATCGGCAAGACGCCTGAAGAATTCTGGGACATAAGCAACCGCATCGCTTCCGGACAGGACGCGAGCAACATCCTCGCCTACATGAAGCTGATGTTCGACGAGGCGAGAGCCAAGGGCATCAGGCTCAAGCGCAGCGAGTTCAAGAAATTCGGAAAGGACATAAAACTTTTCGAGGGGCTCGAGAGCTGGTTTGATCTTGTCAATGAATATGGACGCAGCCAAGGCGTAAAGGTGGAGCACTACATAAACTCCTCCGGTCTCAAGGAGATTATCGAGGGCTGTCCGCTCGCCAAGGAGTTCAAGCACATTTTCGCGAGCTCGTTCCTGTATGACTCCAAGGGAGAGGCCGAGTGGCCGGGCATCGCTGTGGACTACACCGCCAAGACACAGTTCATATTCAAGATAAATAAAGGTATCTTCAGCGCGAGGGACACCAAGGAGGTCAATGAAAGTATGGCAGAGGACAAGAAGAGGATTCCGTTCACGCAGATGATATATGTGGGAGACGGAGAGACCGACGTTCCGTGCATGAAAATCGTCAGCATGTTCGGCGGACACTCCATCGCCGTCTATAATCCGGAAAACAAGCAGAAAAAGGCGGTAGCCGAGAAACTTCTCCGTCAGGGCCGCGTGAATTTCATAACTCCCGCAAACTACAGTCATTACAGCCGCACTTTCAAGGTCGTGTGCAGCATCATTGACAAGATAAAGGCTGATTATGTCCTGAAAAAACTTTGAAACTGTTGTTCTTTCAAAATCTAATCACTACATTTACAGAAACGGACTGAAAAGATATTAGACTAACTGGATATCAAACTAACAATAGATTATGAAACCTACCAAATTCATCGCCGCGCTCTGCGGTGTTGCAGTGTTTGTATGCAGCTGCGAAAAAGAGGATTCCAAAACAAATAAGGTGGCAAGCATCACGTTGAGCGCCACTGAGCTCAAGCTTGCGCCTGAGGAGGAAGCTGTGCTGACGGCCACATTCGCACCTGAAGATGCGGATTTGAGTTCCGTCGTATGGGCATCATCTGCCGAGGAGGTCGCTACCGTATCCCCGGAAGGCAAGGTCAAGGCTGTTGCTGAGGGTGAGGCCACTGTATCAGTTACGGCAGGAGACGTGAAAGCCGAATGCATGGTAGTCGTCAAGAAGAAAGCCGCTGGAACAGGATGGGCAGTCGGAGATTACTATGAGGTTGGCTCTGTAAAAGGTGTAGTAGTATGGGTTGACGAGAGCAAGGAGCACGGGAAAATCATATCCCTCGACGAGAAAGTCGCTCTCTGGGCCACAGGAGGATACAACACCGGCGCCAAGAGTGAAGAAGACGGCAAAGGAAATACAGACAAAGTAAAAGACATCAATGCTGAACTGTCAGCTTTTCCGGCATTCAAATGGTGCGTCGCACATGGTGAAGGCTGGTATTTCCCGGCAATTCAGGAAGTATATTATTTCCTGAATGCAAAAGCGACGGTAAATCCTACGCTTGAGGCACATGGCGGAACAAAAGTAGATGATAACTATTGGTCTTCTACTGAAGTTGACGAGGAGAGTGAGGCATTGTACGCATATCTTAAATCTGATGGGACAGCCGCCAGCTATGGAGACATGAAAGATAATCCAATAGGTAACACTTTTGTCCGTGCCATGTACCAGTTCTAAAGTTCCATGATGAACGGCAAGAAACACATAATATCTGCTGCCAAGGTCACACTGGCCTTGGCTGTTTGCGCAGCAATCTCGCTTTCATGCGACAAGAAGGAGACTGAATCGACTCTGCCGGAGCCTTCTCAGCCGGAAAAGACGGTTGAGTTCGAAATAAAGACTTCAGATGTCACGACCTGGTCGACAAAACTCGAAATCACGCCATCAGAGGACTCTGCACCATATTATTATGGTGTAATCTCCAAAGATGATTATGAAGCATTGAAAACGGATGACGCGCTGATCAGTTCGGCGATAGAACACCTGCAGGAAGTGGCGGCACTGTACGAGAGCGATTATACTGCCTTCGCCAAGTCCAAGGCGTCCGTCGGAGCGGTCTCCGCTGTAAAAGACGGATTTTCGAGCGAAACGGACTACTATGCCTATGCATTTGCTTTCAGCGATGACTATCTCACAGGCAATTCATTGGTAAAGACTGCTTTCCGCACTGGAAAAGTAGAGAGCGTGAATTGTTCCTTCAGCATTGACATTACCGGTGTCGGGGCGACGACAGCGAAGATTTCTGTGACTCCGACAGACGGCGACTGCTATTATTTCTGCGATTTCGTTACAGCGGAGGAATATGAGAAATATGGTGGGGACGGCGGTATCATACAGTCCAATGCTGAACTGATTCGCAGTGCCCTGGAAATATATGAAATGGCGGGTTACAGCAAGTCCGTGACGGATTTTTTAGAAAAGGGCAACAGTTCATTAGAGAGTTCTAAATTGAAAGCAGAGACTGATTACGTGGTTTTCGCTTTCGGTATGGACCCGTCCTGTACAGGCACGACAGGCGTGACCAAAAAGACTTTCAGGACTACAGCTGCCGAGCAGTCGTCATTGACATTCAAGACAGGACTCTACGAGCTGAAGTTCAACGGGGCCAAGATCGCGTTCACTCCGTCCAATGATGAGGAGACCTATTTCACCGACTGCATGGACTACGAGACGTTCTCCAAATTCAAATCCGACAAGGAATTGACGGACTGGGTGATATCTGAGGCGGGGAATTCCATATCCACGTTCCTTGTCCAGGGTTACCACGAGGTGGATGCCACTGAGATTCTTGTTTCCAAGACCAAGTATGTGGCTTACGCTTTCGGTTACAAGGGCGGTGCCACGACTGGCGTCACGAAGGTGGAGTTCACGACTCCGGAGATGCCGATGGGTTCAAGTGTCAGCGTAAAGGTAAGTTATGAAATCATTGACGCGAGCATTTATGGTGAGATTTACGAGGGAAAGAAGGCGGTAAAATTGGACATGGAGCCGTCAGTGTCTGCCGCGCATTGGTTCGTGGGCACTTTCACCAGTCTGGACGGGCATTCGGATTACGACACTATCGAAGCACTGCAGATGAAGGGATACAAGGACAAGAAGGAGCTTGCATTCATCAAGGAGGAGGGAAAGAAATATATTGTGGCGGCAGTTGCCGTCGATCCTTCCGGAAAAGCGGGACCGCTTGTGAAGATTCCGATTGGATAACAGGCTGGAAGACAGTTTTTTTCAAATAATATATTTACAAAAAGGGCATTTATCGAAATTACAAAACCTATTATAGTATGAAAACATTCAAATTCATCGCCGCGCTCTGCGGTGTTGCAGCATTGGCATGCGGCTGCGAAAAAGAGGAAACGAAAAAAGAAACAGAAGAAGTAAAGGAGCCTGTAAAGGTGGAGACTGTCACGCTCGACAAGTCGTCTCTTAATCTTGTAGAAGAGCAGGAGGCCCTGTTGGTTGCCACTTTCTCTCCTGCTGAGGCTGAAGTAGGCGCTGTGGTATGGGCTTCGTCCAATGACAAGGTGGCGTCAGTTTCTCAGGAAGGCAAGGTCAGTGCCCTGGCTCCGGGAGAGGCTACTATATCCGTTGCTGCCGGCGACGTGAAAGCAGAGTGCAAGGTTACTGTAACCAAGAGAATAATAAAGGTGACCCAGATCACATTGAGCGCTACTGAACTGAATCTCGAGCCTGGTGGTGAAGCGCAGCTTACTGCCACATTCGATCCTGCGGATGCAGATTTGAGTTCTGTGGTATGGGCATCTTCTGCCGAGGCTGTAGCTACTGTCAACCAGGACGGAAAGGTCAAGGCTGTTGCTGACGGAGTGGCTACAATATCCGTAACCTCCGGTGCGGTCAAGGCTATGTGCCAGGTTACTGTACAGACTCCTGCCAAGGAATGGGCTGTCGGAGATTACTATGAGGTAGGCTCGGTCAAAGGTGTTGTAGTATGGGTTGATGAGAGCAAGCTGAAGGGCAAGATCATCTCTCTGGATGAGACAGTAAGCGTCTGGTCAACAGGCAACAAATACACTGGTGCCCAGAGCACGACTGACGGCAAGGGCAATACCGCAAAAGTCAAGGCTCTTGATAATGAGCTTACTTCATTCCCTGCTTTCAAATGGTGTGTTGACAAGGGTGAAGGATGGTATTTCCCGGCAGCAGATGAAGT
>ULJE01019189.1_pt1 | contig 12715 bp, 10 predicted proteins | sample 1950831 | NCBI WGS metagenome assembly ULJE01 (sample SAMEA4835467, study PRJEB28245) | human gut metagenome | biome: gut microbiome; material: fecal sample | place: Denmark | collected 2008 | reverse complement strand
GGCGAACCTGACATACAGGAAACAGCGCAAGCACAGCAGGAGCCAGACGAGGAAGATCACACGCAGGCTGCTTGACCTGCTCGGCAAGATACTGAAGGAGATACGTGAGATCGAAAGGGGCAATGAGAATGCAGAGAACCTGTTGACTGTCAGAGAGAAAAGCAAACTGGAGGTCATTACGAGGAAGTGCCGCCAGCAGAAGAACCACTTCCGGAACAATGACAGCAGGGAAAGCATCCCCAACAGGATAGTGAGTCTAAGCAGGCCACATTTGAGACCGATAGTGAGGGGCAAGGAGGTGAAGAGCGTCGAGTTCGGAGCGAAGGTCAACAACATATTGGTCGACGGGATATCGTTCACTGAGAAGCTGTCATTCAATGCGTTCAATGAAGGGACCCGTCTGATTCACTGCCTGAAGATGCACAAGAGGCTGTTTGGAGTCGAAGCGAAAAAGGTCGGAGGGGACACCAGCTACGCGGGAACTGAAAACAAGGGCTACTGCAAGGCGAACGGAATACAGACATCTTTCGTAAAAAAAGGCCGTCCGTTCGGTGAGAAGAAAAAGGAGAAAGACCTTGTCCGAAAGGAACTTGCCAGAGTGAGGGCGACTGCGATGGAAGGCTCGTTCGGGACACAGAAAGAGCACTACGGTCTCCGGAGGGTCAAGGCCAGGACGAAGCGGACGGAAATCCTTTACATCTTCTTCAGCATCCACACGGCAAACGTGGTCCAGTTGGCGGACAGGATAGAACAGAGGTCGAGTTTGGCGGCCGCCTGACACTGAAACTTGCAGTCAATGCGGAACTCTTGTGGGGGAACTGTATCCTCGCCATGAAAAACGGACAAAAAATCCGGCCGAAACGACCGGAAACAGATATAAAAATGAAATTCTGATGAGTCGGACGCAGAAATTGAAGGGATTGTCTGCTGCTTCGCTCGGATTGAAAACATTAAACGACAATCACTGAGTAGATTGGTCAAGTTGAAAGATAGAAATTTAAGAAAATGACAGAATCATCATCACAAAACAAACGAATAGCAAAAAATACTTTATTCCTGTACTTTAGGATGTTTATAATAATGGCAGTGTCATTATTTACATCAAGAGTATTGCTGCAAAATTTAGGTTTAGAAGATTTTGGAACATATAATATAGTCGGTGGAATTATTGTTGTGTTTAGTTTCATACAAGCACCAATAGCATCTGCCACTCAAAGGTTTATAAATTATGCTCTAGGGAAAAATGATTTAGATGGAGTCCAAAAAGTTTTTAGCGTTACAATGTTTTTGTATTTAATTCTTTGTGCGCTTGTCATTTTTTTAGGAGAGACTTTAGGTCTTTGGTTTCTGAATACACAGATGAATTTCCCTGAAGGTCGTCTTTATGCAGTTAATATTATATATCAGTTAACGATTCTGACATTTTGTCTAAACTTGATTAGAACACCTTATTATGCTTCGGTTATAGCTTATGAACGTATGGATTTCTTTGCATATTGGAGTATCGTCATGGCTATCCTTAAGTTGGTGATAGTTTATGTAATAGTAATATGCCCATACGATCGTTTGATAATATATTCATTGTTATTTAGTTTGATTACTTTTTTGGAATTGATGACAATGATAGTGTTCTGTAAATTGAAATTTACTACAACACGTTTTAGATTGTCGCGAGATCCAGTCTTAACAAAGGAAATAACATCATTTTCAGGATGGAGTTTATTTGGAGGAATTGCAAATACAGCATCCCAATATGGACTGAATATTTTAATAAATATATTTTTTGGTGTTACACTTAATGCTGCAATAGGTATAGCTAATCAGGTTAGTAGTGCTCTTTATCAGCTGATATCCAATTTCCAGACAGCCTTTTATCCTCAAATGGTAGGTTTATATGCTCGAGGTAAAAATGACCAGTTTTTGTCATTGATAGAACGTGCATCTAAATTTTCATATTATTTGTTTCTTGTAGTAAGTATTCCTTTTATAATATTTATCGAACCCGTATTGTCATATTGGTTGAGTTCTGTACCGTCTTATACCGCAAATTTTTGTAGACTTATTTTGGTATTTAATCTGTTAATGGCTGCTTCAAATCCATTATGGATGTCTGTTCAAGCTACTGGTAAGATAAAAAAATACCAGATATTGATGAGTTCTCTGCTTATATTAAATTTCCCTATTTCATATATATGTTTGAAATTGGGAGCGTTTGCTTATAGTATATGGATAGTGAGAATTCTTGTTGAAATCGTAGTTTATATTGTGCGTATATATTTCCTAAAAGGGGTTATAGGAATAGATGCAAACCGTTTTATATTTGTAACCTCGGCAAGAATGTTAGTTCTATTTTTTCTGAATTTGTTAATATCATACGGTCTGTATAATTATTATGATGATACATTTATTTCTTTATTACTATTGATGTTTGTTTCTGCATTGATGACTTGTGCCACTTCTTTCTTGTTTGGTTTTACAGGGGATGAAAAGAAAAAGATAATACAATTTGTGTTCAAACGAAACTAAAGATTATGAATAATTCATATGAAGCTTCAAACTGCAAAATTCCAATGTTTTTATTAGCAGTATTTCCTATATTGGATTACTATTATGTTGGTACGTCTAATTTTACATTGGCCACTGTTTCTTCTTTATTACTCTTTGTATACACATTACAGATTGGTAAATTTAGTTTCAAGAGTGTCCCTAAGTCGTATTATTGGTATTGGTTATATAGCGCATTACAAATATATCTGATTGCAGGCATTGGAGGATGGTCGGATTGTATTCCTGGCGGCGTTATGCTTGTTATCTTTTCTTTATCTGTTTTCGCTTTTGCATCGTATTTTGACATATATTCATTGCGGAAGTATATGAGGTGGATATTTTTAGTGGCATCTTTCCTGTGGTTTTTCCAAAATGTTGTATGGCTTTCAACCGGTGTTAAAATTTCCACATTCTTGCCTCTTACAAATAGTATTTTGTTCGATCACATGACATATAAGGAATTAACGCTTTGGCAGAATGAAGTCGGTGGTGAGTTAATTGAGCGTTTCAGTTCTTTGTTTTCGGAGCCTTCTCATTTTGCTCAGTACTCGTTGATGCTTCTTTCTATAGAGTTGTTCATAGGAAATAATAAGAATAAATTATACACACAGTTTTCTGTAATGATAGTTGCTATGCTGTTTTTGATGCAGTCTGGAGCGGGGCTCATGGGGTTGGGTTTCATTGCTATTGTGAAATTGTTGTATGTTCTTTTAGTGACTAGAAAGAAAAAATACTATTTCTTACTTGCAGTATTAATTCCGCTATTTGTAATAGGCATACGTTGGTATCTTAATTCTCAGGCTGGTTCATATATTTCAGAAAGAACAGAGCAACTCGATTATACTAATGAATCATCAACAAGTAGTGGCTTTGTGCGACTGTATTTTGGGTGGTATAAATATGGAGAGTTATCTCCAGTCCAAAAGATATTGGGAACTTCACGAACTGCTATAAATGAAATGCGTGAAAGTGGTTTTTTTAATGGTGTAACAAATGTGCTATGTGCACAAGGTTTGATAGGCCTTTTTCTGTTGATAATTTTTTATGCTAAGACATGCAAAATAAAGGAACCTTATTCTTGTGCAGCTTCATTATATATGCTTTTTATCTCTTTGATAGCATCTACATATCTTGGTGGTTTGATGTTGATATCAGCTGCAATAGTTTTGGGGTGTCATTGGAAAGAAAAGGCAAAAGTTAATATTTTTAATTAGCGACTAAAAGAGCTTTATGTCAAATATTCTATCAACTGAACATCTTTGTCTCGAATGCCGTGCGTGTGAACAAATATGTCCTAAATGTGCTATTTCTATGCGGGAAAATGCTGAGGGCTTTTCGTATCCAAATATTGATATGGATAAATGTATAGATTGTGGCTTATGTGTCAAGGTTTGCCCTGCAATTCATGCCGACGACATAAAGAGCAAGTCTTGTGAGGTCTATGCTGCACAGCTTAAAGATAAAACTATTCTCAAAAAAAGTAGTTCTGGAGGAGTTTTTTCTTTAATAGCTGAGCATGTAATAGGTTCTGGAGGAATTGTTTATGGGGCAGCCTGGGATGAACATCTCCAATTGCGTCATATTGGTGTTGAAATAATTGATGATTTGCAAAAACTTCGTGGCTCTAAGTATGTCCATTCAGATATAGGTAACACATTTGTACAAGCTCGTGATAATCTTAAATCTGGGCGATTGGTTTACTTCACTGGTACGCCTTGTCAAATAGCTGGCCTTAAACTATTTCTTCGCAAGGACTACACTAATCTTATAACTTCAGATTTAGTGTGTCATGGAACGCCTTCGCAAAAACTCTTTAATCTGTTTGTGAAGGGTATGGAGAAAGACAGGAATGTAAGATTGATCGATTACCAGTTCCGTGATAAAAAAGTTTTTGGATGGAGCTGTTCTTCTTCTTCTTTTTCTATAAATAAGAAAACAGGCAAGAAAAAGTACCATTTCTATGACAGGAATATGGTAGGGTATTTTCAAGCATTTATCAAAGGTCATATAACGCGGGAAGATTGTTACAAGTGTCCTTTTGCATGTCCGGAACGAGTAAGTGACATTACGCTTGCTGACTATTGGGATGTTTCCGAGCATCATCCTGAGTTCCCAAATCGTCGTGAAGGAGTTTCGTTAATACTGATTAATTCTACAAAAGGAAAGAATTTGTTGGATTTGTTAGAGAAGAATGTCATTTTATGTAAGAGTACAATTACAAGTGCTTTGAATACTTCCAACCATAATTTGAAAGCTCCAACGCCTCGTCCGGCAGAACGTGACAACGCATATAATGACGCCTTCTCAGATTTTGAAAGTTTCCGTGATAAATACGCGGCCATGGCACGTCCAGAGGATTATTATCGAAAAGCATATCGTAATATGAGAATTAAATCTATCCCATTAGTACGAACCTTGTTAAAAGCAATAGGAAAAGCATGAGAAAGGTTAGTATAATCACTATTATAGACAATAATAATTTTGGGACTTTCTTACAAGCTTTTGCGTTATGTAAGAAAATAGAGCAGTTAGGAGCTAAACCTGAATTAGTTGATTATTGTCGCCCTCATATGTCTTGGAAATATAGCTTTAAAACAATATTCAAGACAATACACAATCCATTAAGGATACTGAGTCGCTTATTGTCATTATGGAAGTCAAATAAAATTCATAAAAAGGACAGAAGATTTATATATCAGTATCTTTCTTCTCACTCTTGTAATAGTATTGAAGATATTAAACGTACTGTATCAGCGGATGTATATATGACTGGAAGTGATCAAGTATGGAACAGTATACACAATAGAGGATTGGATAAGGCATTTTATCTTGATTATGCACCTCAAGGTTCTCCGCGTGTGGCATATGCAGCGAGTATAGGTATGCCACAATTTCAGGAACATGAGAAAGAAGAGACAAAAGCTTTATTGGAAAAATTCAATATGATAACTCTAAGAGAGCAATCGTCTATTGATCTTCTTTCAGATTTAGGTCTCGATAAATCTAAGTTGCATGCTGTTCTTGACCCGACTTTGTTACTTGATAAAGAAGAGTGGAAACGGCAGATAACGCTTCCTCGACTACATAAAGAGAAATATCTTCTTGTATATTCTGTAGAAACCAAAGAACAGAATAATGTGATTGAGAGTCTTGCCGAGAAAATAGCTAAAGAACGTCATCTCAAAATTGTAGGAGTTTACTATGGTGGCTCATATAGTAGGATGAAGTGTTGTGACTATAATCATCATTATGCAACTCCTGATGTCTTTCTCTCTTTAATGTATTATGCTGATTATGTGATCGTTAGTTCTTTCCATGGGACGGCGTTTGCTGTCAACTTTAATAAGGAGTTTATAACAGTGATGCCAGACAGATTTAATAGTCGTGTGCTCAATTTATTGTCAAAAATAAATGCAACGGATAGAATTGTAAAAAATGCAGATTGTGATTTAAAGTCTATGAGATGTCTTGCTTACGGACGTATTAATGATATTCTTGGTAGTGAACGTGAGAAATCAGTTGGTTCTCTTGAACAAATGATAGGCGTAAGTGTTTAATAGAATGCGACAAAAATATGAAGATACTATATTATTCTAAACCTTGTTTTGGGGATTGTGATTTTCCTTTGCTAAAAGCGATGATGGAGCAAGGACACGATGTTAAGGTTATCTATAATCTTACGCCTTACTCCTTGCGTACTACTATCTTTAATATTTCAAAACAAATTCCTAAGGCAGAAATCTTTAAGGCAACTGATTATCTTGAACTTAAAGCATTTGAAAAGTATATGCCAATGGATAATGTATACATCTCGAATGATCCAACAGGTAGGTTTTGCTTAAAATCATTATGGTTGGAGTTTAAGACGTTTCTGTTCATAAGAAAACAAAAGTTTGATGTTATTAATTATGTGGAGGACCCATCACCACTTTTCTCTTTCCTGTTATGGTTTTTTAGGAAAAAACTGGTTGTTACAATTCATGATGGTAGACCTCATATGGGTGATGATAGTAAGAAGAGCCAATTTGTACGCAGACTATTAAAGACTTATACCAAACGTTTCTTGCTGCTTAACAAGAAAGAAAACAAGTTATTCGAAGAAGGATACGGCATAAATCCAGCGTATATCTACAATTCGCATTTAGGCTATTACGAGATGTTACACATGTATGGTAATAAAACAGTCAATAAACAGAATTATATTCTTTTTTTTGGACGTGTATCTCCATATAAAGGCATTGAGTATTTGTTGAAAGCAATGACAATTGTTCATAAAGAGTACCCGGAAACCCGTGTAATTATTGCTGGTAAGGGGGAATACAATTTTAATGTGGAACCTTATATGCAATTGGATTATATTGAGTTTCGAAATAAATTCATTGAACTTGACGAATTGGCTGACCTTATCCGTGGCTCTCAGTTTACTGTATGTCCATATACAGAGGCAACTCAAAGTGGAGTAGTTTATTCTTCTTTTGCTTTGAACACTCCTGTTGTAGCAACAAGAGTTGGAGGTCTGCCAGAGATGATAGATGATGGAGAAACGGGTATACTAGTGCCTCCATGTGATGAACAATCGTTGGCGCAGGCAATAATAGATTTACTTGGTGATTTTGTTAAATTAACTGGTATGGCAAAGAAAATAAAAGCATCTGCGGAGAATGGGAAAGGCTCATGGAAATTAATTGTTGAAGATTATATGAAAATTTATTCACTTTATTAGTATTATGGCGAATACACAACAAAAAATAAGCGAACGTTATATCGCTTCTCGACGTATTTGGATCTTCGTATCGTTGGTGCTAGCTGTCCTTGTTATGGGGGTATTGGGGGTGTTCCCTAACAATTCCATTAAAATTTTAAGTCCATTAAATGGATTGATAATGTGGTTCGCACTCTTCTGTGTTTTTTTCTGTATTGTAAATTTATTTAACAAGGAGACTGTGCCAGGAGAGAAAGAATTTAGCAACTTTGCTTACATAAACCTACTGTTTACTCTTGGGATGGGTGTTGGTATTATGGTATATGGATTTAATGAAGCTGCATCCTTGAGCCAATATCCTGATGTTCGAAATCCTATTGGTCTAACAATTAATCATTGGATAGTTATTCCATGGGCTTTTTATGTGACTTTTGCAATCTTCGAAATTTATGATCAAAAATATGGTCTTCTTCCTAAATGGGTGCGGACTATTAAGATATATGTATATGGTTTGTTGATGATGCTTGGTATTGGCACCTCCTTTGCCCTTGGCGTTATTTCTATTTCAGGATCTATTTTTTATATCTATGGTATTCGTATACCAAGTTATGTCTTGGTGATTCTTTTAGGTTCGCTTGTAGCTGTTTCTTTATTAAGAGGTATTCACAAGGGCATGAAAATGTTCGCACAGTGGTCGATGATTTTACTATATGTATTTATGGGTGTCATGATTTTTTGTGCTCCAGCTAATACCCTAAATGAAGGGTGTAAGGCTATCGGTTCTTTCTTTACGGATTTCTTTTATAATAATGTTTATTGTAATAGGGCAGTTCAGAAAGATTGGACGGTTTACTACTGGATTTGGTGGATTTCATGGGCTGCGTTTACAGCTCCTTTCATTGTGACAATAAGTAAGGGGAGGACAATTCGTTCTGTTGTATTTTTTACGGTTGTTGTACCTTCAATATTGATAACCATTTACATGATTGTTGGTAACTCTATTGGTATGAATCTTCTTAAACAGGGTAATGCTGTAGCTGATTTACCCTACATTGCTATTAACAGATTCTCTTTTTTGCCTCCGTTATTTATTCTTTTGATGTCTTTGTTTTATGTTACATCTGCTGACAGTATGTCTTTTGCTATGGATTGTCTAATATCTTCAGGAAGTAAGATTCCTGTAGTATTCCGTAAGGTTATGTGGGTGTTGCTTGAAGTCTTATTTGTAACAGTTCTTTTGTCAGCAGGTTCTGGAACAACTTCGGCCGTTCAAGGTCTGAGCTTTTTATTTGTTCCGTTAATGATACTTATGGCTGCTGTCTATATGCTTTATCTTATTTTTTTCTTCTGTAAGAAGTATAATGTGAAATCTAAAGAACAATTATGAAGAGAATAATTTCTATAATAAGTTTTGTGCTTTTTGCAGTTGTCGTTAAGGGGCAAATTCCTTATTTTTCAGGTACAGCGGGTAATGGTAATCTATACGGGTATACCTCGGTAAAATGTCGCCCCGGTATAAATGCACAAGAGACTTATAGCTCATTTCAATATGGTATTACGGATTATGCAGCTGTAGGTACAGATATATATACTGGTGGTGAACAGGCTTATTGGGGATTTCTGATTCGTGGTGGGTATAAGGCGAACAAGTGGTATGGAATAGGACTTCAGGCTACTCCCTCGTTCAAATTGAATGATTCATTTAAATATAGTTATTTAACTCTTGGCTTATATCAGAATGGTGCGATTTCTTCAAATGAAAAATTATTCTGGGTCTCTAATACATGGGCAGCAGTTAATAGAGATGGTAGTAGTTCTTGGAATCAATGGTGGTATTTAGGCTATTATTTTGATTTTAAAGACAAAGGCGGGGTTACTCCTATGGTTGGTTGCCTGCACGATTGGGAATTTAAGCGTGACGCAGATATAGCTGTAGGATTATATTATACATATAAAAAATGGAATTTCTATGCTTGGGGTAATGATCTTTTTAAGGATAATCCACGTATAGTTGTAGGAATTGATTTTAAATTAGGAACAAAGTAAATTTTAAATGTATGGATACAAATAGTTTGAAGAATTATAAGTTTATTGTTTTTTGTCGTGATCATAATAACCCTTTAGGTTTGTGTTGGAGTTTAGTGGAAGCAGGTATAACCCCGATTGTAGTGTTGGTAGGAAAGAAGTCTCTTTTGCTAAATCACAGTAATAAAATAAAATCATTAATCCAATTTGACACTCCAGAAGAAGGCTTAAACTATATAATCCAAAAATATGGAAATGATCAAAATAAACCATTTCTTTTGACTGGTCAAGATGAATTGGTAGAACTAATAGATCAACATTATGATGAGTTGATAGATAAATTCTATTTTTATAATGATGGTAAGCAGGGACTGGTAACATATAACAATCAGAAAGATGTTCAGTGTCGAATGGCAGAAGAATGTGGAATAAGGGTCCCTAAAGGCGTTAAAATTAAAAGGGGGGAACTTCCGAAAGGTCTTAGGTATCCTATTATTACTAAGGTCATTATAACAACGAAAGGTGCATGGAAGAAAGATGTCCACATTTGTAATTCGGAGTCTGATTTGCTTGAAGCATGGAAGACCATAAAGGCAGATGAAATATTGGCTCAAGAATATATTGAGAAAAAGAACGAATTGTGTATTGACGGCTTTAGTATTAATGGTGGTGAAGAAGTCTTCTTATCATATACTTCTGAGTATATTCGATTTACCCGTAAGGGATTTGGAAATTATATGTGGTTTAAGAAATATAATAATGAAGAGGTAAAGGATAAGATTAAGAAAATTATCCGTAAGGCTAATTACACAGGTATATTCTGCTTGGAGTGTATTATTGATAAGAATGATGAACTCTATTTTTTGGAGGTGAATTATCGCTACTCAGGATGGGGGTATGCTCATACTTTTGGAGGGGTAAATTTACCAGTGTTGTGGGCTAATGCGGTTTTAAAAGGACATATTGACGCGTCTACAATTATTCTAAGAGATAAACCATTTACTGCTATGAATGAACTAGCGGATTTACGCGAGTCGGTTGGTACAGGTAAAGTTTCCTTATTTAGATGGATTAAGGATTTTTGTTCTTGCGATGTCGGTTTTACTTATAATAAGAATGATAAAGCTCCATTCTTTTATGAAGTGAAAGATATGGTGGTTAGAGTTTTTAAACGCACTTTACATTTATAAGTAAATAATCGAGCCCACTGATGTTGACTTGTGAAAGTTCAGTTGAAAATTAAATTGAAAAATAATTATTCTATGAAATGGATTCAATATTTAAGGAAGTTAACAAGACGATTTTATATAATTGGATATCTACCGTATCGTGATAATTTTCAATCAGCGGTAGACTTTACTAAAGTACAATGGATAAAGTTTCCTAATTACAAAAAAAATTGGGTTGCAGATCCTTTTCTGTTTTCTATTTCTGATAATACTATAGAAATTTTAGTAGAAGAAATGCGTGAAGATGAAGGAAAAGGTAGATTGGCAAAACTATGTATCAATAAAAAAACAGGTAAGCTACAAGATAAAAAGGTGATTTTGGATTTACCTTCTCATTTGTCTTTCCCTATATTTTTTAAAGAAAATGGAAAAACTTATGTGTATCCAGAAAATTGTGGAGGAGGAGCACTGCGTATTTATGAATATGATTATTCTACTGATAAGTTGGTGAATCCCCAAGTCATAATAGACGAACCATTGGTCGATACAATTATTCAGAAAATAGATGGAACATATTATGCCTTTGGTGTAGTTGATGATGGAATATCACATGCTCCAACAAAAATCTTAAAGATATATAGTTCAAAAACCTTAACAGGTAAGTATACGCAAATACAGACAATCCAAAATGATAAGAAGTGGGAGCGTGGAGCAGGTCATATAATAGAGCGTAATGGGCATATTTATCGTCCTGCTCAATCATGTGAAGAAAGGTATGGTCATCATATAGTATTTTTTGAAATGATATTCGATGGAAAAGAGTTCAAAGAAAAATATGTTGGTGATATCATGCCAGGAAAAGAATATCCATTATCTATTCATACGTATAATGAATTAGATGGTTATGTTGTAATAGATAGTTTAGGATATTTCTATGGAAGATTTTCTCAATTCTTAGTAAATACAAAAAGCTTTCTAGAAAAATGTCTAAAAAATAAGAAGTGAGAAATGTGATATTAATTTTCACACTTTTAGAATTGTCAAGTCGGTTTTTCATATTGTTAATCTAATAGTAACGACAATAGAAAATATATCAGCAAAGTATATAAAACAATATATAATTCATGAAAATAGTAGAACTCATAACCTATCTTAGTTCAGGTGGCGCAGAACGTTTTACGGTTGATTTAAGTAATGAATTAGCAAAAAATAATGAAGTCTATTTGATAACATTACTTGATGATAAGAAAGATTCATTACATAGAAACTTCTATAAACCTGATATTTGTGATAATGTTCATTATCTTAATATTGGGCTTCCTAATGGACTTAAGCTATCAAGTCAGTGGAAGGTGTATAAAACGTTAAAAGAACTAAATCCAGATGTGATTCAAATACATCTTCCTCCATCCTTAAATTATAGTGCACTTGCAATAGGATTTCTTGCTTTTACAAAAACAGTCGTATTTTCGGTACATAGTGATTTAAGAAACGGGTATGATTGTGGTATTCTAAAGTTGTACTGTAACACTTTAGGTAGAATTGGTAGATTCAAAGTTTCGTGTTTGTCAGAAAAGAATTATTCTGACTTTATATCTTATTATAAACATACTCCAATAAGGTGTATAACAAATGGAAGAGCCCCCATTGTTGCAACAAGCAAATTTAATGCGGTTAAAGAAGAGCTGAATAGCATTAAAACTGATGAAAGTTCTTTGCTGTTAATGCATATTGCACGATGCCATCCAGTGAAAAATCAAAGTTTATTAATAGAAGCTGTTAACGATCTTGTTTCAGAAGGTTATAATATTAATTTGGCAATAATCGGTAATGGTTATGATTCAAAGGAAGGAAAGGCTTTACAAGAAAAGGCTAATAAATGTATACATTTCTTGGGCTCAAGAAAGAATATATCGGACTATATAATGAATGCTGATTTGTTTTGCTTATCTTCTGATTATGAAGGAATGCCTATAACTTTGATAGAAGCAAGTCTTGCTGGAGTTCCAGCAGTGAGTACACCAGTATGCGGGGCTGTAGATTTAATAACAGATGGGAAGAATGGTTTTTTGAGTAAATCTCATTCTTTAGTGGATTATAAAGTTGCTTTAAAAAAAGCAATAGAAAACATTTCTACTATTAGGGCAAACTCAAAAAAAATGAAAGATAATAGTCCATATACTATAGAAACATGTGCAAAAAAATATTTGGACTTTTTTATTAATAGTTGAGTATAAATATTTATAGAATAACACTACTGTCCGGAGAAATT
>ULJE01007460.1_pt1 | contig 13354 bp, 9 predicted proteins | sample 1950831 | NCBI WGS metagenome assembly ULJE01 (sample SAMEA4835467, study PRJEB28245) | human gut metagenome | biome: gut microbiome; material: fecal sample | place: Denmark | collected 2008 | reverse complement strand
TCCTGCTGAACCGCAAGGACTTGTCCGTGAACCGGCTGACCATGTACGAGAATGCTTCCGACTATACGATGTATGACTTTACAGATAAGAAATTCAATGCGGCGATACCTCAGACTGTCTTCAATATGCGTTAGCCTCGCATTGACGACCTCCTGCTTTCCGAAACTCCTCGTTTCCGAACTGCCGCAGGAACAGAATGTCCAGGAGCAGACCGCGACATTCGAACCGCGCACCTTTACATTTACATTGGGCGTGGGGAAACGGCAACTGTCAGGAATAATGCTCGCCAAACCTGTTGAGGAAGGCTCGTGGAGAGTAGTCGGAACCACATATTTCGGAATGACATTGTTCGACATGACAGTCTCCAGAAACAGTTACGTCACCAACTACGTCGCAGACGCCATAAGCAGAGATGCCTTCTCGGCATTCCTCGCTTCCAAACTCAGAAAATCATTATCAATGTAACGCACGATGCCAGAAAACGAGATATATAACTACGCGCCGGAAGCGAACAATGCTGTGGCTAAATCTCCTCAAGAGTGCCGCAGAGTCCTGAAAGAACTCGGCTGCTGCGTGATAATCCCGACTTACAACAACGCCGGAACTCTCTCGCACGTCATCTCCGAAGTCCTGCAATACTCTGAAGACGTGATAGTTGTGGATGACGGCAGCACTGACACCACACCTGAAATCATCCGGTCATTCGGAGATGCCATAAAATCATTGACCCAAGAGAAAAACCAAGGCAAGGGCGTGGCGCTCCTGTGCGTAATGGTCTATGCGAAAAGATACGGCTTCAAGTATGCCATCAGCATTGACTCCGACGGACAGCATTATCCTTCAGACCTCCCGATTTTCGCGGAATCGATAAGCAAAATGCCTGATACACTGATAGTCGGGGCAAGGAACCTGCGGGCCGAGGGAATGCCCGGCAAGAATACATTCGCGAACCGTTTCTCCAATTTCTGGTACAAACTCGAAACCGGAATACGCCTTGACGACACGCAGTCCGGCTACAGAGCCTACCCGCTCGACAAGATCGAATTGGGCTCGAGATTTCTAACCGGCGGATACGAATTCGAACTCGAAATCCTCGTCTTCTCCGCATGGAGAGGAACCGATGTCGTCAATGTCCCTATCCGCGTCTATTATCCGCCTGAAGGTGAGCGCGTCTCGCACTTCAAGCCATTCCGTGACTTTACGAAAATCAGCATACTGAACACCATCCTCGTACTGTATTGCCTGCTCTGGCGTTGGCCCGTGAACTTCTTCAGGAAACTAACATGGAAGAATTGTAAAACATTCATTGACAGATACATAATTCATTCACCGGAAAGCAATGCGAGAATAGCGTCAGCGATAGCGCTCGGCGTATTTATGGGGGTAGCCCCGATATGGGGGTATCAGATGATATGCGCATTTGCATTGGCCCATCTGCTGAAACTGAACAAAGTCATAACGCTCGTGGCCTCGAACATAAGCCTTCCGCCGCTCATTCCGTTCATCATATTTGCCGGATACTGGGTCGGATGCGTCCTGTTCTCCAAGCCGGTCCTTCTGACGCCGGAAAACATAACGCTCGCATCTATCGGATCAATGCTTCTGCAATATGTAGTAGGCAGCATTGTCTTCGGAGCGCTCCTGTCGGCATTCAGCTGGTGCCTCTCGATGTCCCTGCTGGCCATTTTCCGGAAATCCCCTGATAAACCTGCATCCAATGTCTAAAATCTTCACACGACTATATATCTGGTTCCGTTCGCATAAGACGGTGTTTTGGATAACGCTGATACTCAGCGTGTTGTCAATGTATCTTATGGCATCGCGAATCGAGTTTGAAGAGAACGTCACCTCATTCTTCCCGTCATCTAAGAACTCATCGCATCTCGCGGACGTCTATTCTCACCTGAAAGTGAGCGACAAGATAGTCGTGATGTTCACTCCTGATCAGGAAGACGACAATCTGCTGTCAGAAGCATCTGAGCGACTCGGCGAACTGTTTTCCGATTCGGAGGACAAGAGTCTGATAGACAATTATATGTGCGAAGTCGGACAGGCCGACATAAGCGAAATGATGAACTTCATCCTCGGCCATCTCCCGTGCCTGATGGATGACAGTGATTTCCGGCGTCTGGAGGAACTGGACCGTCCTTCAGCAGTCGATTCAGCCATAATGAACGACTATGTGAACCTGATATCCCCGGCAGGATTTGCGATGAAGGACTACATACTCGCAGATCCATTGGCCATAGGAAGCAGCGTACTCGGACGCACTGCAGAGCTGAACCCGGTATCCGAATACAAAGTCCGTTCAGGACACGTCTTCACCCCAGACGGCAGGACAATGCTGACCTTCATCGAGCCCGCATTCCCGTCAGGCGAGACCGCCCACAACGACGACCTTGTCGATCTGATTGAAGCTTCCTTGCACACTCTCTCTGAAGAATTCCCGAGCATTTCGCTCCACTATTTCGGCGGCCCGGTCATGAGCGTGTACAACGCACGACAGATAAAACGCGACACCTATTCCACGTCGATAGTAGCCCTTATAATAATAGTCCTGTTCATCCTCGCGGTATTCAAGCGGAAACGCTCCGTGTTCCTGATATTGTGCCCGGTGTTGTACGGCGCATTGTTCGCCTTGGCATTGTCCTGGCTCATTCAGGGCAGCATTTCCGGCATCGCAGTCGGAGCGGGAGCGGCGATAATGGGCGTGGCGCTGAGCTACTCGATACACCTTCTGGCGCACCAGAATCACGTACATACCATCGAACAGCTGCTTGACGAACTGTGCAGCCCGATGATTATCGGAAGCGTCACCACCATTGGCGCCTTCGCCGGACTGCTTTTCACCTCCTCAAAACTGCTTCAGGACTTCGGCCTTTTCGCATCCCTCACATTGCTCGGGACAATGATTTTCTGCCTCGTTTTCCTTCCGCAGTTCCTCACGGCGCAGGCTGACCTCCGGGAAGGACGCATCCTCAGAGGTATAGAAAAATTCAGTTCCTATCCATTCCACAAGAACAAATGGCTTGTCGGTGCGCTGATAATATTGACAGTCGTATGCACCTACATGTCCACCAAAGTCGGTTTCGACAGCGACATGATGGATCTGACCTACTGGGAGCCGAAACTGAAAGAGGCGGAGACGATTCTTAGCGGCAAGACCGAGGTCAATGCAGATGCCGGCGTCGCCGTGGGAGTTGGCAAGTCAGTCGCTGAGGAGTCTGAGCCCGGAGAGAAGAGCCTGTCCGGCGTCGCCGAGGGAGTTCAGGTCAATGAAAAGAGCGTGATGTTCGTGAGCGTGGGAAAGACGGCAGGAGAGGCCTTCGCCGCACAGAAAAAGACATTGGCCCAGCTCGATTCGCTGAAAGCCAAAGGATTGATACTCAGCTATTCAGATGGAGGCTCGTTTGTCCGAAGTCAGGAAGAACAACAGGCTAATCTCGCGAAATGGCAGGCATGGTGGACAGAAGACCGTGTGGCCAGACTGAAAAGCGAAGTTGCAGTAGCAGCCGTCAAATACGGATTTCGCGAAGACTCGTTCGATGCCGCACTGACTTCTCTCGTAAATAATTGTGAAACAATAGATTATTTCAGCGGAGAAGGTATGCCGGAAGCTGTGTCAGCGTGGCTCGGAAACTCTGACGACCTGAAAATGCTCATAACAAGAGTCAGCCTCGACGAAAGCCGGATCGATCAGGTTTACGGCACATTCTCGGACAGGGCAGACCTTGTCATCTTCGACCAGGCCTATTTCGCAAACCAGGCAGCCAAGAGCATCAACGATGACTTCTACCTGATACTCTTCATCTCCTCATGCCTCATCTTCTTCGTTCTATGGCTATCTTACGGCAGACTCGAACTTGCATTGCTCAGCTTCCTGCCGGTGGCCGTGGGATGGCTGATAATCACCGGAATAATGGGCATACTCGGGGTCCAGTTCAATATCGTGAACATCATCCTCTCCACCTTTATCTTCGGTATGGGTGACGACTTCAGCATCTTCATCCTTGAAGGCCTGCTGCACAAATACAAGACCGGTCACGAACTGCTCAATTCGCACAAGACCGCCATCTTCTTCTCGTCATTCACGATGATAGTCGGCATAGGCGCCCTCATTTTCGCCAAGCATCCGGCCCTGCACTCCATTGCACTCATCACCATACTCGGAATGGTAGCGGTGGTGCTGATATCCTATACTGCTTAACCATTGATATTCAATGCTTTCGTAACACGTCCGACATCGCAGGGAAGACCTCCATATACATTCGGAATGATAGTTCGCAACCTGGCGTTCTATGTGCCGACCGTGCTCGGGTGCTTTATAATATTGGTACTCACCTTGTTGTTTCTGTGTCTGCCGATCAGACGAAGACATAAGCAGGCATTGGTCTCCAAGATGCTTCATGTCGGCTGCAAAGTGCTCGTAGCGATGACACCGGTCATAAAATCTTTACGGATAGACAGAGAACAGGTCGATCCGGAAGAAAAAGACAGTAGCGACGTCAAGGCCAATAATGCCCGCCAGTCCGGAGCATCCTGCAACACTGTAGAACCTGGAATCATCGTGGCGAACCATCAGTCGTCGCTTGACATCATCCTGCTGATGGCAGCCTTTCCGAAAGTGAAATTCTTCGTGGCGGACTGGGTGAAAAACTCCCCTCTGTTCGGTCCTATAGCAGAATACCTCGGATATTACGTCCGCTCCGAAGGATATGAAGGCTCATTGACAAATCTCAGGAAAGACATCGAACAGGGCTGGAGCCTCGTGATATTCCCTGAAGGCACCCGCACGACTGACGGAACGATCAGGAGATTCCACAAAGGCGCATTCTATCTCGCTTCTCAGGTCAATGCTCCTGTCACTCCGGTCGTGTTCTACGGCAACTGGCGGATAATGCCGAAAAATCATTGCTTCACCATTACGCGTGGCCTGTCCGTGATGCAGGTGCTCGAGCCTGTGAAGACGGAAAACATTGACTATCACGACTTGGCAAAGCGAGTCGCGACATTGGTCAAAGACTGTTACGCGAAACTCTGCGACAGGTATGACGGGCCCGAAAACCCGTATTTTGCTGCGACATTGGCCTCGGCCTATATATATAAAGGTCCAGTGACCGAGTGGTATGTGAGGGTGAAAATGAAGATGGAGAAGAACTATGCTTTCTTCGATTCCATGCTTCCTGATACCGGTCAGATTACGGATATAGGCTGCGGAATGGGCCAGATGGACTTCATGCTGTCGATGTACAAGCCGGGGCGCAGGATTCTGGGAATCGACTATGACGACGAGAAGATAACGGTGGCGCAGAATTGCTGGCTGAACAAGTGCCTGGGCGGCCTGTCATTCAGATGTGAGGATGCTTCGCAGGCGGAATTGCCGGAAAGCGATGCCTTCATCATCAGTGACATGATGCATTATCTCAGTGCTGAAAAACAGTTGGAACTTATACAGCGATGCGCGTCCAAACTCAAGATCGGCGGACTTATCCTGGTCCGTGACTCTGATTCTGAAAATGCTGAAGGCCAGAAGATTACGGCATTGAGCGAAGTGTTCTCCACCAAGATTCTGAGATTTAATCGGACAGATGGTGAACTGAGCTACATATCCCAGTCGAGGATGGAGGAAATCGCACGTAAGACAGGGCTCTCGATGAAAGTGAAAGCGAATGACGAGATTACATCCAACACATTTTACATTTTGAGGTTGGAGTAGGTATAATATATAATTGAAGCCGAAATGAAAATTGTCCTGAAAATATTCAAGTGGACGCTGACCGTGATATTGGCGATGGTGCTGGTGGCGGTTCTGGTCTGCGTCGGCCTTCACTCAAGCGCTGACCTTGCAGAGCCGGCGTTTACACCATCCGAATCACAGGCTGTCCAAGTCGGTGACAGCCTCCGCATCTGGGTAAGTCCTGCTGCTTCCAGCGATACTGTGTGCAGGACTGACGGTGACTCAGAAACTGAAACCTCGGATAGCCCCCGAGCCATAGCCCCCACAGCCAATCTTGCAGAGGTCAATGCCCTGAGACTCAGCGAGTCCGGACTTTGGGAAATGAGAGTCATCGGCAATGCCTTCGAACGTGGAGAAGCTATCGGAAAACTCGCTCCGGAACTGCTTTACGAGCAGGAAAAAGCCTTCGCCGACAAACTTTTCGAGATAGTTCCGAGCCGGAGTTACAGGAAGCTGCTGCACTATTTCATCACCATTTTCAACAGGCGTCTAGGGGCCAATGTGCCACTGGAATACCGTCAGGAAATCAAGGCGATGTCCACCGCCTGCACGGATGAATTCGAGGAGTTCGGCAATGCCTACGAGCGCCAGATGCAGTACCATTCGGCCCATGACATTGGTCACGTTATGCAGGACTATATGCTGGTGGGATGTACCTCATTCGCATCGTGGGGCGAGGGTACAGCAGACGGTAACCTCCTGATAGGTAGAAACTTCGACTTCTATATGGGCGAGGAATTTGCGCGGAACAAACTTGTATTGTTTGAGAAGCCTGACACTGGATATGCTTATGTGTCAGTCACTTGGCCCGGAATGACAGGAGTCCTCAGCGGAATGAACACCGAAGGACTCACGGTCACTATCAATGCCTCCAAACTCGAGACACCGTCGATGTCGGCCACACCGATATCCATATTGACCAAGGAGATACTCCAGTACGCATCGGACATCGACGAGGCTGTACGTATCGCCGCATCACGACAGACTTTCGTGTCGGAATCCATATTGATAGGCTCCGCAAAAGACGGCAGAGCAGCAATCATCGAGAAAACCCCGTCTGAGATGGCGGTCTATGACCCCGCTTCAGGCAATCCGGACATACATCACATCATCTGCACGAACCATTATCAGTCCACCACCTTCAGGGACAATCCTGTAAATCAGGACAATATCAGGATGTCCGACAGTATGTGGCGATTCGGAAGAGTGGAACAGCTGCTGGACAGCGCAGGGACATTGACCCCGGAAAAAGCAGTGCAGATACTGCGCGACAAGAAAGGACTCGACGGCGAAGAAATAGGATATTGCAATGAACTGGCCATCAATCAGTTGCTTGCGATGCACTCGGTAGTGTTCTGTCCGGCTGAACATAAGATATGGGTGTCCACGTCTCCGTGGCAATGCGGCAGGTTTGTCTGCTATGACATTGACAAGGTATTTGCTTCCGATTTCAGAGGCGAAATCAGAAACGCCTCAGAGGACATCTCGCAGGACCCTTTCGTGGAAACGGAAGATTATCGCAAAGTGCTGGAATTCATGGATCTGCTTCCGAAAGTCAGAAAGGCGGCAGGGGAGAGAAGACAGATGGATGAAGATTCATTGACATATATCATTGGCCTGGACTCATTGTACTATGGCGGCTACAATGCGGCGGGCGACTATTTCCGTGCGACGGGGCAGATGGAAAAGGCGCGGGAGTATTGGGGTGCGGCATTGACAAAGAAGATGAAACTCGCTGAGAGACAGTATATTAAAAATAAATTAAGATAGAGATGAACATATTGGTTACAGGGGCCGGCGGGCAGCTCGGACGTGAGATGATACGCGCAGTGGAAGGGACATCGCACAGATATTTCTTCACCACGCGGCAGGACTTGGATATAGCTGATACTGAGGCAGTACGCGCGATGGTGCAGGACAATGGAATCGACCTCATCGTGAACTGCGCGGCATATACTGACGTAAACAGGGCGGAGTCCGACAGGGAGACCGCTGATCTGATGAACCACGTGGCCGTGGGCGGAATGGCGAGTGTGATGAAGGAGCGCGGAGGAACATTGGTCCATATATCTACGGACTATGTTTTCGACGGCAATGCCTGCGTTCCGTATCGTGAAACTGACCGCACCTGTCCTGTAAGTGTCTATGGCGAAACCAAGCTGAAAGGGGAGCAGGCAATCATTGACTCCGGATGCAATTACCTGATATTCAGAACATCGTGGCTATATTCCGAGTGGGGCAAGAACTTCGTGAAGACGATGCTGGGGCTGTTCGCCACCAAGAATAGGGTCAATGTCGTTTTCGACCAGGTGGGCACGCCGACTTACGCGGGCGACCTGGCTGCGGCTGTGGCATACATTATCGAGAGCGGACAGACAGGAAAGAGCGGAATCTACCACTACAGCAATGAGGGAGTCTGCTCCTGGTATGATTTCGCAAAACGTATATGCGAACTGAGCGGAAATGCCTGTGAGATTAGCCCTTGCCATAGCGATGAGTTCCCGAGTCCGGTGGCGAGGCCGCATTATTCCGTGATGGACAAGACATTGGTCAAGACTGTTTTCGGTCTGAAAATTCCACATTGGAATGATTCGTTAGTGGCCTGTCTGAAGAAAATCTGACTCAACTGTCGCCATGATCTTCGGAAAGTGTTTTTTTCTAACTCCTTTATTCTTAATGAATTACAAGGGGGGGTAAAATGCACGTGAAATGAACTGAATATGAACCAGTTATTTGGCGAAAACCGGTTGCTCGTTACGTCTTTATTGACTAACTTTGTAATGATTTTTTGACAGACAAAGTGCGGGGGCAGAAGTCAATAAATGAAATATAACGATGTTATTATGGAGATTTGTGAGAGAACATCGGACCAGAGCCGTCCTTTTGCCTTTAGAAAAGGTGACGACATAAAATAGAAAACAGTCGATGAAACTGGATAGTACAGATGCGTTTTCTATAGCTTCAGAGCAGAATTCTTCCGAGCGGAAAGCAGTCCGTCCGGAGGTAAGTTCGTGCAATGACTGGTGCTATGTCTATGTGCATCATGCCAAGCTTCCGGCCGTCATGGAGCGGTTTGCGAAGGATGGTGTGTTCCATGTCTTTGCACATAAGGCTGTGAACGGCATGCTGTTCATTCAGGGAAAAGTCCGTGCAGTGAAGAAGTTCCTGCAGGACAATTTCCTGTCACTTTATCTCGTAAATGATTGTGGTACAGGACGGGAGGCAGTAATCCGCGACAGCGTGATGAAGGCGTTCATGAAGGTTCTCGAGATAGATCCGGACAGAGTCCGCTTTATGCTAAAGCCGATTTCCGAATATGCAGAAGGCAATCCTCTTCTCCGCATAACATCAGGCGTTTTCGAAGGCCTTGAAGGCTATGTCATCCGCATTGACAGGGACAGGAAACTCGTCATGGCTGTGGGCGACAGGACTATCGCCATTTCCGGCGTGAACAAGGAGTCCTTCGAGAAGGTGGAAGATTATGACAAGATGATGGAACTATTGGATAACCATTGATCTCTGAATTTATAACTATTTAAAAACCAATTAAATACTGATATGAATATTGCACAGAAAATCTCCAATTGGTATTTCTCCGGAAAGGCGCTGCCATATTGGGGACTGCTGATTCTTGATTGCTGCATTGTGGCTTTCTCTGGTTATGTCGGATACTATGTTGATCTGGGAGGGGACGGTTTCGCTGCGAATTTCTGGCCAATGACGGCAGCAAATCTGCTGGCGCTGGTCCCGTTCGCGATATCGTTCAAGCTCTTCCATACCTACTCCGGAATTGTAAGATATTCGTCATTCATTGACCTTCAGAGAGTTGCGACTGCTGCATTTACCGGTTCAGTGGTATTCTATCTGATAGGATATGTCACCGGAGCAGTATTCCCGAATCAGACGATATTCTATTTCCCTAAGTTGAATACAGCCGTTACCGTCTTCATTCTCAGTACATTGCTGCTGTGGGTGGAGCGTATATTGGTAAAGAGGCTTTTCGACTCCTTCCATCTGGACGGCGCACTTCCTGTGGCCATCTATGGAACCAAGGCAGGCGGAATCAGCATTGCCAAGAGCATTGTCTCCATCAAGGACAAGAAGTATTCGCTCCATGCTTTCGTTTCAGACGGTCCGGAGATGAAGGGCGCCTACATCATGGGCAAACCTGTCTATCAGAATGGGGCAAAAATCGCAGAGAAACTGCGTGACGAGGGTGTGAAGGCGCTGCTCGTCTCGCCGCTCAAGACCGAGAGGTTCCGCCAGAACCAGGAAATGGTGGATGATTTCCTCAATGCAGGCCTCAAAATTCTTATGATGACCAATGCAGAGGAATGGGATGGAAAAGACATTTCATTGACACATAATCAGTTGCATGAGGTGGCTATCGACGATCTCCTGCCGAGGGACAAGATCGAGGTGGATATGGAGGCCATCGGAAAACTACTGAAGGGACGCCGGATCCTGATTACTGGCGCTGCCGGTTCCATCGGTTCCGAGATGGTGAGACAGATCGCGAAATACTCGCCGGCGGAGATGACATTGATCGACCAGGCGGAGACTCCTATGCACGATATCAGGCTGATGATGGCGGAGCATTACCCGCATATCCATAACGAGACCATCGTCACCAGCATTACCAATGCTGAGCACATGGAGCGCATCTTCTCCGAGCACAAGCCTGAATATGTGTTCCACGCGGCTGCCTACAAGCATGTTCCGATGATGGAGGACGACCCGGCCATCGCCGTGCAGAACAATATATACGGTACGCGCGTGATTGCGGACCTCGCCGTAAAATACGGAACGAAGAAGTTCGTGATGATTTCTACCGACAAGGCGGTGAATCCGACCAATGTCATGGGCTGCAGCAAGCGTATCTGCGAGATATACTGCCAGAGTCTCAACCAGGCCATCAAAGACGGTAAGGTTCAGGGAGTTACACAGTTCGTTACTACCAGATTCGGAAACGTTCTCGGCTCCAACGGCAGCGTGATTCCGATATTCAAGAAGCAGATCCGAAACGGAGGACCGATCACCGTCACACATCCGGACATCATCCGATACTTCATGCTGATTCCTGAAGCCTGCAAACTCGTGCTTGAGGCCGGGACCATGGGCAAGGGCGGCGAGATTTTCGTCTTCGATATGGGCAAGCCGGTGAAGATCGTCGATTTGGCCAAGCGTATGATAGCCCTTTCAGGAGCGAAGAATGTGGAAATCCAGTTTACGGGACTTCGTGACGGCGAGAAACTCTATGAAGAGGTGCTCAACGACAAGGAGGAGACCATCCCTACTACCAATCCTAAGATCATGGTGGCGAAAGTCCGTGAGTATGATTATGATACGGCTTGTGCCAATGAGAAGAGACTCCTCGAGGAGTCTCGCACTTTCGACGATATGGCCATTGTCCGCATCATGAAGGAGATCGTGCCGGAGTACAAGAGCCGTCACTCGAAATATGAAGTTTTAGATAAAGCAATATAAATTATGAAAGAGTTCAATGATATCAGAGTGGCTGTCGCCGGAACAGGTTATGTAGGCCTCAGTATCGCTACGCTTCTTTCTCAGAAGCATCATGTGACCGCAGTGGACGTCATCCCTGAAAAAGTGGAGAAACTGAACAACAGGATTTCGCCTATCCAGGATGACTACATCGAGGATTACCTGAAGAACAAGCAGCTCGACCTCTCTGCCACACTCGACGGCGAGTCAGCGTACAAGGATGCGGATTTCGTGGTGATCGCCGCACCGACCAACTATGACAGCAAGAAAAACTTCTTCGACACGTCACATGTGGAGGAAGTCATTGAACTGGTGCTGAAGGTGAATCCTGACGCGGTGATGGTCATCAAATCCACTGTTCCTGTGGGTTATACGACATCTGTCAGGGAGAAATTCTCATATCGTGAGCGTCAGGCTGACGGCACGATGAAGGTGGTGACTCCGAATATCATTTTCGCTCCGGAGTTCCTGCGTGAGTCCAAGGCCCTCTACGACAACCTCTATCCGAGCCGTATAATTGTAGGTTTCGAGCAGGGCAATGCTTTCCTCGAAGAGGCTGCGCACACCTTCGCCCGACTCATCCACGATGGAGCATTGAAAGAAGAGGTTCCTGTCCTGTTTATGGGCAGCACCGAGGCTGAGGCCGTGAAGCTTTTCGCCAACACCTATCTGGCGCTCCGCGTAAGTTATTTCAATGAACTCGATACCTATGCTGAGATTAAAGGTCTTGACACTCAGTCTATTATAAATGGTGTTTGTCTGGATCCGCGAATCGGCTCGCAGTATAACAATCCTTCATTCGGCTACGGCGGATATTGCCTTCCTAAGGACACCAAGCAGCTTCTCGCCAACTACAATGATGTTCCCGAGAACCTTATCCAGGCCATCGTCGATTCGAACAGCACGAGAAAGGATTTCATTGCAGACCAGGTACTTACCAAGGCGGGCTACTACAGCAGCAACAGCCAGTGGGACAGCACCCAGGAGAAGAAATGCGTCATCGGCGTATATCGTCTGACCATGAAGTCAAACTCGGACAACTTCCGCCAAAGCGCCATCCAAGGCATTATGAAGCGCATCAAGGCCAAAGGAGCAGAGGTCATCATCTACGAGCCTACTCTCGAGAACGGTACTCTTTTCTTCGGAAGTGAGGTGGTCAATGACCTCGCGGCATTCAAGTCCCGTTCGCACTGCATCATTGCCAACCGCTATGACGTCTGCCTCGATGACGTTCAGGACAAGGTCTATACACGCGACATTTTCAAGAGAGACTAAGATGCTGGAATACAATATCTCTTTGTACAGAAAGACAGTCCTCGTGACTGGTGCAGCTGGATTTATCGGCAGCAATTTAGTGAAAAGGCTGTTTCATGAATTCAACGGTATTAAAATCGTCGGAATTGATTCGGTAACAGATTATTACGACGTTAATATCAAATACGCCAGACTCCAGGAGATCGAAGCATTGGACCGGGACTGGACCTTCGTGAAGGCGAACATTGCCGACAAGGGCATTGTCAATGAGCTTTTCTCCAAGTACCATTTCTCGGTGGTTGTGAATCTCGCTGCGCAGGCCGGTGTTCGTTATTCCATCACGAATCCTGACGCATATATCGAGAGCAACCTGATAGGTTTCTACAATATTCTCGAGGCTTGCCGCCATAATGAAGTGGAACACCTTGTATATGCTTCATCATCAAGTGTTTACGGCTCGAATAAGAAAGTTCCGTACTCCACTGACGACAAGGTGGACAATCCTGTAAGTCTCTATGCCGCGACGAAAAAGAGCAACGAACTTATGGCGCACGCCTATTCGAAACTCTACAACATACCTTCCACAGGACTGCGGTTCTTCACTGTTTACGGCCCTGCAGGACGTCCTGACATGGCATATTTCGGTTTTACGAACAAGCTCGTGAAGGGGGAGACCATCCAGATATTCAACTACGGTAACTGCAAACGTGATTTTACCTATGTGGATGATATCGTGGAGGGAGTAGTGCGTGTCATGCAGCACGCTCCTGAGAAGCAGACTGGAGAAGACGGTCTGCCTGTGCCTCCGTACAAGGTCTATAACATCGGCAACAGTCATCCTGAGAACCTGCTCGAGTT
>ULJE01009671.1_pt1 | contig 13468 bp, 9 predicted proteins | sample 1950831 | NCBI WGS metagenome assembly ULJE01 (sample SAMEA4835467, study PRJEB28245) | human gut metagenome | biome: gut microbiome; material: fecal sample | place: Denmark | collected 2008 | reverse complement strand
CCTGATTCTTGCCGGCTCCGCCGCTGGTCGGAGTCACCGAACTCCAGGTATAGTGGTTCGTGTTAGGAACCGCCACTCTCCATTCATTGTCAGCAGTGAACTCAACCGTGTAGGTGCCTCCGGCAGACGTGAACACCGGATTCATGGCCTCCCCGGAAATGGTGATGGTCCCGGAGTCGTTCGAATCATCTTTGCAGGCGGCTAAGGACAGAGCCATCGCCGCTGCCAGCATTATTATGGATATTCTTTTCATTTTTAGCGTTTTTGTTATTTTTTCACAGTTTTCAGATAGTCATCGAATCCCTTTTTGAAGGCATCCCAGTAGTCGTACATCTTGATGTGACAGAGGTCGAACACAAAAAAGCCATCGCCCTCGTTGATGCAGGCCTTGATCGAATCCGGGATCTTGGAAGCCTGACCGCCGTTCGTCCACCCCGGGGAGTTGCCGATGTCCGGCCCGCCGCAGAACTTGACATCCCCCTTCAAGAGAGACCTGCCCTGCTTGCAGAACCCCTGCATCGTCCACTCACCGCTGCCCCAGATGCTGTCGGCGCCGGCATAGGCTCCGAGAAACATGAAGTCGCAGTGGTCGGCGTAGCCACAGTTCTTGTAGTTCGCCGATGCCCAGGAATAGCCGTCCGCCTTTGGATCGTACTTAGGGCTTGCCCAGTTCACGCCGGATGTGTAGTAAGTCGAGTACCAGGCCCCGACATACACGCCGAAGCGGATGTCCTTGTTGATCCGGTGGACAGCGTCGGAAGCCTCGGCGACGAAGTCGTGGATGACGCTCGCGCGGAACTCCAGCCACTTCTTCACAGTCTCGCCAGCCTTCGACCCAAGCGCCGTCGTGCCGGGAGCCATCACATCACCAGGCCATGAAGAGCAGGTGATGCCTGAATATTCCTCGAACTTTCTCTTCGAGACATCCGAGAAATCGCTCTGCAGGCCATAGTCATCGTAACGGCAGCGGTCCAGGATGATGCCGTCAAGATCGTATGCAGCCAGATCCTTGATGATCTGAAGCACATAGTTCCGCACCTGCTCGTTGGCAGGATTGAGGAATCTGGCTCCGTAGTCTTCGGAGCCGGTCAGATCCATGACGCTGACAAGGCCGTCTTTCGCGTTGATGACCGAAGCCCAGAACTTCCTTCCCGACTCGCGGAAAAGCATTCCGTCGCTTCCAAGGCCATAAGGGCAAAGGTAGCCGCCCACGAAGGTGTTGATGCTGGCGTTCACCTTGAGACCCACCTTGCGGGCCTCGTCGATGAAGGTCTGGAGGTAGTCGTATGTGCCGGTTCTGGAAACCCACACATAACTGCTTCCCTTCCAGACATCTACCTTCTTCAGCGGACTGGCGACAGAGGACTTGAACAGCACGTCGCCGCTTGTCGGCCTTACATCGACAATGATGTCCGTGAAACCAACGTCCTTGATGCGCTTCAAATCCGCGGCTATCCTGTCCTTGTCGTTCTCGTAGTCACAGAAATTGGCCGCCGCGTCAATCCACACGTACCTCGGCTTGCCTGTCTCTTCCGCAGGTTTCTCGGGCTCCGGTTTCGGTTTGTCCCATTCGGGGTTCCAAGGGTTATCCTTGGAACCTCCGCAGGACATGATTGTCATGGCGGCAAGAACGATCAGAGAATATATCCTCAAAGGGTTCATCTGACTATTTCTTTATGCAATCCACAGAATAGCCACCGAGGACTCCCGAATTCTGGTCGTAGTAGTACAGATACATCTTGAATCCGTCCTTGGTCGGAGCCAGAACGACATCTCCGGCGGCAAAGCCGGCGTCAGCCTTCTGGAACCAGTCAACGGAAGACTTGCCGAGGACTATCGACGTGGTCTCGTTCAGATTGCCGGACAGCGCCGCCGGATCCGAGATGTCGTACAGATAGAGGGCAGGGCCGCATCCCCAGTGAGGGAAGTGGCTGACCACGAAGAGCGACATGTAGGTGGCGTGATTGAACTGCTTGCTGTCCAGGTTATTGACATTCAAGGCCCACGATGATCCGTTGTTGAACGGTAGCGACGACTTCAGCGTGCCGTCCGCCATGACATAGTGCAGGACGTTAGGATCATAGTAAGAAAGGAACATCCCGGCGTTCCGCGTAGGAGCCACGGCCACAGCGTCGGTGTTGTTCACCGGAGCGCCGCCCCATGCGAGGCCGGCTCCCGCGAGATCGAGCACCGAGACATCGGCGACGGATCCGCCGGCAACAGTGACCCTTGTCACCTTGCTTGAGGATGTCACGCCCGCGATGCCCTCATGGGTTATGTCAATCACAGCGTCACCGTCAATGTCGCCGATGACCTTTATTGAATACCCCATAGGAAGATCCGTGCTGTTGGTGAACGAATGGAACAGTTCCGGAGCGGTCTTAACAGATGTAGCCTTCCAAATCTTGAACTCGCCGCCGCCGTCAACGTGGTTGCAGAGGATAAGGTTCTCCGCCTCGTCATTGGTGACAGCCGCCGGAGCGACGCCGCCGGCATTGATCTCGCCTTCCTTGACACCGGTGATGCCGTTCAGGAAGACAGGAGCGGAACCGTTGCCGTAGCAGAAGACAAGCTTGCCGCCCGTCACCGCAAGGCTCGGGAATATGTCAGCCGTGTTGTAGGCCGGGAGTCCGGCCATGCTTACAGGCTCGAAGTTGAACAACGCCTCAAGCGATGACTTGTCAAAGCCCTTGTCAATCTTGTCAGGAACAGTCTTGATGACGGTATATTCAGAGAAGGTCTGACCATCGTGGGCGGTCACCCTGAACTTGACGCCCTTGTTGTAGTCCTGCGGAGTCGAAGGATCCGGGGAGATGGTGGCATGCGCCGAAACCTGTGCGGATGCGGTGCAGGCGCTCAGATCCTCGGCGGACACCAGGGTGACGGTCTTCTTGTTCTTGTCCACGATGCCGGAGACGGCGGGGTCATCCAAGGAGAAGACAAGAATGTCGCAAGCCTTGGACTTCACCCTCTCTCCGGTGATGCAGATGTTCCTGCTCTCACCCTTGGCGTTGGTGAACCTGAACATGTTGTCCTTGGTCAGATCCAGAAGGGTCAGCGCCGGCTCGATGGTACAGTTCGGCTGCAAGGCAGCCTGCACCCTGACCTTGGTCATGTAAGGTGATGTCTCGTTGTCCGATGTCTCAGGGAAAAACCAAGGGACAGGGATGACGAACCGATCGGCGTTCTCGTCCGTGATGTTCAGCTTGCACATCGACTGATCCATGAAGGGGCCGAATGTGAAGAACGCCTCGAAACTGGTAAGGTTTTGACGCTCCGCGGTCGACTCGACATATTCAGGGCTATGGCACGAAGCCGCCACGAGAAGAGTCAGAACCGCTGTCAGTATGTGGATCTTTTTCATATAAGTCGTGATTATTTCCATTCCGGGAATTGTTCTACTGCATTGTTGCTTGACAGCTCGCTGTCCTGGAGAGGGAATCTGTTCATCTTCTCAGGATAGTTGCGGTCCTTGTCATCGACAGAGACATAGGTGTAGATGAAGCCACTTCCTGCGCTCTCGATCTTCAAGCCATGCACCTGATAGCCGGAGAGTCCGTCAGGATAGTTGTTCGGAGCCACTCCCCATCTGCGGAGATCCCAATAGGAGAAGCCTTCGAACGCCAGCTCGACCTTGCGCTCCTGACGGATGGCCTTCCACAGGTTGTCCCCCGCCTTGTCAGCGTACGGAAGCCCGACACGGGCGCGGATTTCCTTGACGGCGGCATTGGCTCCCGCGGCGTCATTGAGACGGTAGCAGGCCTCGGCCCTGTTCAGAAGCACCTCGGCGTACCTGATGATGACAAGCGGCTGGGTGCTCTCGTGTCTGGCGATCACGTCATGCGTCTCGTCCACACCTTTGCGGAGGTAATAGCCCGTGGTCGTCTTACCCTTAGGCTCCTTGACCACGTTCCATTGGCACCAGCCGTCGTCTCCGCCCACAAACGGCTCGATCGTGCGCCCTTTCCACTTCGCACCGTTGTAGAGCACGGATGCCTGGAAACGAGGCTCAAGCAGCTCATACGGAGGATTCTGATCGGTTCCCTCGGCGGTGTGCCAAGGCGACCAGTCCGGAAGACCGGAGCCGTCGGCATATTCATAGGACTCCACAATCTCCTGTGTCGGCGTGCCGAAACCGCCGCCGGAAGCATCCTTGGTGGTGTAGTCGCCTCCCGGAGAGTAGTAGTAGTCGAAGCTGTGGGTCACATTGTCGGAATAGTTGAAGACATATTCAAGTATGACCTCGGAATTGTTGCCGTTGAAGACATCAGCATAGTTTGAGATCAGAGAATAACCCAACTCCTTCACTTTGTCCGCGGCCGCGACGACCTTGTCATAACGTTTGGCGTACAGCATCGCCCTTGTCATGAAGGCATAGGCCGTACCTTTGTTCAGCCTTCCGTTCGCTTTTTCTTTCTCAGGCAGGTTCGCGGCGGCGAACTCAAGGTCGGATTCGATGAAGTTCCATCCTTCCTCCTCTGTCGAGAGAGCCTTGTTGGCCGTGATGGCGCTCAGATCCTCGTCATAGATGATGACATCCTTGTACCTCTTGACAAGGTCGAAGTAGAACCATGCGCGCATGAACCTCAGCTCGGCCGAAAGTCTCGTCTTGTCCTCACCGGACATCTCACCGTACTTCTCCAGATAGTTCAGACCCTGGTTGGTCTTTCTGATCGCGCTGTACATCGTGCCCCAGTTGCCAAGGTACGTGGACACGTAGTTGGCTGTCAACACAGATCCCCCGTAGGCGATCTCGCTCGGTATGTAGCACAGAGCGTTGAAGTTGTAGGAGCCGTACTTCAACTGGTCGGTGAGGGCGTCGGTCATGCCGGCCATACACTGTCCGGAGTTGGCGTCGGCCATGTCCAGGATGTAGCTATAGATGTAGTTCACTCCATATTCCGCATTCGCGGAGGTTTTCCAGAGCATCTTGTCCGAGACGCTGTCGGTCGGAGTCATGTCGAGGAACGAGTTGCAGGAGGACACCCCCATCGCCACGGCGATTCCCGACACTGTCAAAATCAGATTCTTAATGTATTTCATATCAAGCTGTCCTTTTAGAATGATAATGTCACACCACCCATCAAGAGGCGCTGCTGAGGATAATAACCGTTGTTCACGCCCGGAGACTCAGGGTCGATTCCCTTAGGAAGACCATCGATGGTGAATATGTTCTGTCCCTCGACGAACAGCCTGAGGGAAGACACGCCAAGATGGCTCATCCATTTCTTCGGCAGGGTGTAGCCAAGCTGCGCTGACTTCAGACGGACATATTTTCCGTCCCTCCACCAGAATGAGCAGCTTACACCGTTGTCGCCACCGTGTCCCGGAGAGCCGAGGGTTAGACGCGGGAAGGTACCGTCAGGATTGTCCACGCTCCATGCGTTCTCCACAAGATAGAGAGGAGAGTTTCCTCCCTCCTTGAAAGTCTGAGTCCAGATCGTGTTGTCATCATAGCCGTTGTAGTACGTTCCGGTAAGGGAAACGTCGAACAAGGCGCCGCCGGTGAACTGGGCATTGAAATCAAAGCCGTTCCACTCGAAATTGAGGTTCAGGCCGAATGTCAGCTCAGGCCTGTTGGAACGTCCGAAATAGCCCCAGTCGTCGTAGTCGATCTTGCCGTCGCCGTTGATGTCCACGAACTTGATGTCGCCCACGTTAGGGCGTGATCCCCACCAGGCGGAATTGTCAATCTCCTCCTCGGAGCGGAACAGCCCGTCGGTCTTCCAACCCGTGATGGAGCCATAGGTCTTGCCGACAATCTTCCTGTTGTCGCTGACCTCAGGATTGTCCTTGTACTTGATCCATCTGGTCTTTGAATATGTCAGGCTGGCGCTCACCCCGTAGAAGAACGGCTTGCCGCCGAGAGAGAACTGATTCTTGTGAGTGACCATGAGGTCAACACCCTTGGCGTCGATCGCAGGATAATTGATGTAGGTCGGATAGTACCCTCCCATGGAAGCCGGGAATCCGGAGCCCTGACCGGTCAGGATTTCATAGGTGTAGTTGTAGAATCCGTCCACCTCCATGCCCAGAAGCCCGTCCCACAGGGTCGCGTCGAATCCGACGTTGTAGGAAAGGTAACGCTCCCATGACAAGTTGAGCGACGGCACGACATCCGGCTTATAGGCAGGATTGAAGGCAGCGCTTCCGTCAACCATCCTGTAGCCCACCTTCTGGCCATAGCGCGAGTAGGTGCTGAGGAAGGCATATTCAGGAACACCGTCGTTTCCAAGCATTCCGACGGAGGCCCTGATCTTCAAGTCATTGAGAAAATCAGCAGATTTCATGAAATTCTCATTGGAGATTCTCCACGCGACGGATGCTGAAGGGAAGAAGCCCCAGCGGTACTTGTCCATTCCGCTGAAAAGGTACGAGCCGTCCTCGCGTCCCGAAAGTTCGATGAGGTACCTGTCCGCGAAGTTGTACTTGAGTCGGAAGACTCCGCCGACGCTTCTGGACGCTCCGCTGCTTCCGGAGACAGGGTTCTTGGTCGGGTTGCCCTGGCTGATTTCCGGGAGCGAGGCGAAAGGAAGATCCTTGACGTAGGCCGCGAGACTGTTGCTCTTGGTGTCACGGATCTCCATGAGCGCCAAGGCCTCCACGCTGTGCTTGCCGAAGGTGTTGGAATATTCAAGACTGGCCTGTCCCACCATCTGCTGCCAATAGGACGTTCCCTCTCCGAGGTTTATGCCGTTGTCCACTCCCCTTGGGTCATTCTTCTTCGAATATGCTCCGTCCACGAAAGCCATCGTGCTGTAAGGGGTGTTCAGATTCTTATTGTAGGAGTTGCTCCAGTCATAGACACCGGCAACCTTGGCGACCAGTCCGTCCACACCTGGAATGTCATAGGCCAGCGTGGCGTTGACCGAAAGATCCATCGAGCGGGTCTTCTTGTAGCCTGACTCATAGATGGCGGCGAGAGGACTCTGAGGAAGTCCGGTGTTCTTCTTGATCGTCGAAGTGTACATGCCCTCGTACCTCTCCGGGAGATACGGATGCATCACGATTGTCTGGTTTGCCACCGACAGCCATCCCAGCTCGCTGTATCCGCCGTCCGTGCCTCCCGAGGCATAGCCCGGAGTGTCCCTGTGAGCCAGCGTACCCGACAGACCCAGCTTGAAATGCAGCCTGGAGGTGATGTCCGAGTCAATGTTGGATCTCAGGTTGTAGCGCCTGTAGGTGAAGTTGTCGATGTTACCGTCCTGCCCGTAGTAGCCGAAAGAGGTGTAGTAGCGGGCCTTGTCGCTTCCTCCGGTCACGGTCACGTTGTGCTTCTGCGTGAATCCGGTGCCAAACACCTTGTCGATGTAGTTCACGTTGTCCCAACCGTCGGTAGGGTCGCCGTTGGTCATCGCGGCGACATTCTCCGAAGTAAAGTACGGAGTGTACCGGGAGCGGTCGGTGATGGCTCCGCTGGCCAGCTGGTCCATCATGTCCGCCATATTATAATAGTAGGCGAACTGCGGGCCGTTCATGAACTCCGGGAAATTGGCGTTCATCGACACACCGAACGAGGCGTCATAGGTGATGGAGGTCTTCTCCTTCGCTCCCCTCTTGGTCGTGATGATCATCACGCCGCCCGCGCCTTTCAATCCGTACACAGCGGCAGACGCTCCGTCCTTGAGGACAGAGATGCTCTCGATGTCATTAGGATTGATGTCGTTGATGTCACTCACCGGGAATCCGTCCACAACGTAGGCGATTCCGTAGATCGAGCCGCGCAGACGCAGGGAAGCCTGATCCTGGCCAGGCTCTCCGGACTCCTGCACGGAGGAGATGCCCGGAAGACGGCCGGCAAGAATCTGAGAGACGTTCGAGGCCGGAGCCTTCAGGACCTCGTCCCCCTTGATCGCCGAGACCGCTCCCGTCAGGGATGATTTCTTGGATGTACCGTAACCCACGACAACCACCTCGTCAAGATAGGTAGTGTCCTCTTTCAGGGTCACGTTCAAAACCTGCACGGTTCCGTCACATAGTTTCCGGAACGATGTCATGCCCAGACACTGGAACTCCAGCGTCTGCCCTTTTGCGACGGAAATCACATAGCTTCCGTCCGATCCGGTCATCGTGCCGTTCGTGGTTCCGGCCACAATGACAGAGACACCGGGCAGCGGTTGCCCGTTCTGGTCTGTCACCCTACCCTTGACGGAAGGCTGCGCCGACACGTTTCCCGAGAACAGGAAAAACGACAGAACCGACGCAAGCACCACCTTTAGGAAAGGGAATGAATAATTCGATGTTGCTTTCATAAAAGAATGCGTTGTTATTAATAATAGTGTCATCTATCCACAAAGGTTAGCCTAACATTTTTACAAAGTTATAATATTTCTTCAAATATTTAACAAATAAATTAATAAACAATAAAATAATTTAAGAAATAAATTCTTACCTTTGCGAAGACAATATTTACTAAGTAATCTTTTAAGGATTACTTAAGGATCACCTATCACATAAAGAAAGCACCATGACAGACAGAAGAACTTTTCTGAAGAAGGTCGGAATCGCCGCCGCGACCGCTGTGGCGGCTCCCACTGCCGCCAATGCTATGGGAATGGCTCCAAAGAACGGTAAAGACCTCAGGCTCAAGGCCGAGGAGAACATCAACAGCAGGCTGATCGTCCCTCACGGGAATGCCCTCCCCATCACCGGCACATTCCTGGACGAGATCTCGCATGACATTCCGCACCAGAACTGGGGCGAGAAAGAATGGGATCTTGACTTCCGTTACATGAAGGCGATGGGCATCGACACCGTGATCGACATCCGCTGCGGTTACCGCAAGTTCATCACCTATCCGTCACCTTACCTTCTTAAGAAGGGGTGCTACATGCCTTCGACCGACATGATCGACATGTTCTGCCGCCTTGCCCAGAAATACGGCATGAAGTTCTGGCTCGGACTGTACGACTCCGGAAAATACTGGGACACAGGCGACATGTCCTACGAGGTCGAGGCGAACAAGTACGTGATCGACGAGATCTGGCAGCGCTACGGCAGCAAGTACGACAGCTTCGGCGGCTGGTACATCAGCGGCGAGATCAGCCGTGCCACCAAGGGCGCGATAGAGTCCTTCCGCACGATGGGGCGCCAGTGCAAGGAGGTCTCGGGCGGACTGCCGACCTTCATCTCCCCGTGGATCGACGGCAAGAAGGCGGTCGACGCGGCCGGCGGCAACCTGACCAAGGAGCAGGCCGTCTCGATAGAGCAGCACGAGAGGGAATGGAACGAGATCTTCGACGGGATCCATGAATATGTCGACGCATGCGCCTTCCAGGACGGACACATCGACTACGACGAGCTTGACGCGTTCTTCTCTGTCAACAAGAAGCTGGCGGACAGGTACGGGATGCAGTGCTGGACCAACGCCGAGAGTTTCGACCGGGACATGCCGATCCGTTTCCTCCCGATCAAGTTCGACAAACTGAGGATGAAGCTTGAGGCGGCGAAGCGCTGCGGCTACGACAAGGCCATCACCTTCGAGTTCTCGCACTTCATGAGTCCTCAGTCGGCCTACCTTCAGGCGGGACATCTCTACGACAGGTACATGGAATACTTTGACATGCGATAAGCGATGGACAAAAGCATAAATATGACCCGGATAGTGTTCCTGGCCATTGTAGCTGCGATTGGCGGAATCCTGTTCGGCTACGACACCGCCGTGATCTCCGGCACGACCGAGATCGTGAAGAACCAGTTCCGGCTGACGACGATCGCCGAAGGGTGGTACGTGGGCTGCGCTCTGATCGGCTCGATTCTGGGCGTGATGACGGCCGGAATGATGAGCGACCATCTCGGCAGAAAGAAGACGATGCTCATCTCGGCTCTGATGTTCAGCGTCTCGGCCATAGGCTGCGCCGTCTGCGACAACTTCAACCAACTGGTTGTCTTCAGGATCATAGGAGGATTCGGCATAGGAATAGTCTCGATCGTCTCGCCGATCTACATCTCGGAAATCGCTCCGGCGCAGAAAAGAGGCTCCCTCGTGTCGCTCTACCAGCTGGCCATCACGATAGGGTTCCTGATGGCCTACCTGATCAACTACTTTGTCCTGAAGGGCGCCGACGTGACCTCCACCTCGACGGATCTCTGGACAAGAATATTCAATTCCGAGTACTGGAGGGGAATGCTTGGCTACGAGACTGTTCCGGATCTTCTGTTCCTCCTCGTCATATTCCTTATCCCCGAGAGTCCGCGCTGGCTGATCACCAAGCACAAGGAAGATAAGGCCGCAAGGATCCTCGGCGGGATATTCACATCCCCGGAGTAAGTGGCAAGGCAGATCGAACAGACCAGAGCCTCGATCGCCGGCGAGACCAAGTCCGAATGGCGGACTCTTCTGGAGCCGGGAATATTCAAGGCTGTCCTCATCGGTTGCGCCATCGCCATCCTCGGCCAGTTCATGGGAGTGAACGCCGTGCTGTACTATGGCCCCAAGATATTCAGTGACGCTGGTTTGTCCGGCGAAGGTTCAATGTTCTCGACAGTTCTGGTTGGGGTTGTGAATATGCTCACGACGGTCATCGCTCTCCTGATCATCGACAAGGTCGGCCGCAAGCAGTTGGTCTGGTGGGGTGTGGGCGGAATGATCCTCTGTCTGCTGATGATAGGCCTGTACTTCTGCTTCCCACAGAGCCTTCCGACCTGGTTCCTGCTGACATTCTTCCTGCTCTACGTGTTCTGCACTGCGATCTCGATCAGCGCAGTGGTCTTCGTGCTGCTTTCCGAGATGTACCCGAACAGGGTACGCGGCCTTGCTATGAGCATCGCCGGCCTCGCCCTTTGGATCGGCACCTACCTGATCGGCCAGCTCACGCCGTGGATGCTTGAGACACTCACTCCGGCAGGCACATTCTTTCTCTTCGCCGCCATGTGCGTCCCTTACCTTCTCATAATGTGGAAGTGCGTCCCCGAGACCACCGGCAAGACCCTTGAGGAGATCGAGGCCTACTGGACAAGCAGGAAACAGCTCCGATAGTCAATCACCACAAGGTGACCTTTCCGGCAGCCCCGAGGTCAAGTGTCGCGGACTCGACCCCGAGGGCGCGGAAAACCCGGCGCATAGAGCGCAGGGACATGTCGTCCCCTCTCTCCAGCTTGGAGATCTGGGACTTCTTCACTCCCATCCGCCTACCGAGCTCCTCTTGGGTCAGATTCTGATCCAGGCGACGCTCCCGGACGACTTCTCCGAGCCTGAAGGCATTGACCGCATCTGTGACCTCCTTTTCGAAGGTGTCCCTTTCCGGAGTCCCAATCTTACCAAAATGCCCATCAAGAACCTCCTCCAACGGATATAATTTCATTTCAGCCATAATCGTTTATCTTTCATTAAAATAAGACTTCATAATCGTTTCCGCTTTCGCAATCTCCTTATGCGGAGTTTTCTGTACCTTTTTGACAATTCCGTGAGTGACTACCACCAACATTTCCTTTCTCGTGTCCCAAAACGCGAACAAACGATAAGTCATATTGCCATAGAGGGTACGGAATTCCCAAATCTTGGTTCCTGTCAACTTTTTAAACAAATCAGCATCACGCTCACCATCTACAACTCTACGAATATTGTAGTAGATTTTATTTGCGGCAGGACGGGGCAATGATTCTATAAAATCACGTGCTTCCTCCATCAACACCAATCTTAACTTCCCACAAGCCATCTTTCAATGCAAAAATAATAAAAGTTTCCAAAATGCGACACCGTTCCGGAATTATTTTTCAGTCAATTCCGAACCGGACAAAAAGCAATTTATGCGATTTGTCACAACCGACCAAACATCACAGGGGTTAACAACCGAACTTTTTATGTTTCTTTGCAATTATATATGTTTTTTATCCTCTCGTTGAATTTTACGGGAATTTTACGTAATATTACATTATGTAATTTTACATAATGTTGTTTTACATTATGACGGCATTATGTCGGAAACGACCAACTGAAGCAGATCAATGACCTGATTTTAAGAGACTGGCTTCGCAAATACATTTAGTTTATGAATCTTACGGTGATATTAGTTTTGATCTCGGCGGTGGCGGTGGCTGCCGTGGTGGCGCTGCTTGTCGTCATTCAGAGGAATGCGGCGGAAAGGCAAAGGATTGCCAAGGAATATGAGGACGCGGAGGACGATCTCCGGAGGCGGCTGATGGAACTGACCGGAGAGAAGGCGGCGCTGGAAAGCACACTCAAGGCCAGGGATGAATATGAAAGCCGGCTCAGGGAGGAGCAGGAGAAAGCGCTTGAAACGCAAAGGCAAGCTCAGGAGAAAGCTATGGCCGCCCAAAGGGAAATCCAGGAAAAGGCGATGGCGGAGCAGAAGGAGGCGCAGGAAAGGGCTTTGAATATGCAGAAGGAGCAGCATGCAAAAGAGCTTGAGAATATGAAAGACGCGTTCAAGGCCCTGTCGGCGGACAACAGTTCCGAGTTCAAGAGGCAGAGCGCGGAGTCGATCTCCGATCTTCTGAAACCGATACAGGAGAAGTTCGCCGAGTTCGGCAAGGCCGTGCAGGAGTCCAGAAAGGAGGCCGTGGAGCAAAGCGCGCAGCTGAAAGAGCATATTCACAATGTGATGGAGCGGTCGCAGGCGGTGGGAGACGAGGCCAGAAACCTGGCGAACGCGCTTACGGGATATTCAAAGGTGCAGGGGGACTTCGGCGAGATGCTGCTGACCGACGTGCTGAAGAACGCCGGGCTGGTGGAAGGCGTGCACTTCTTCACCCAGAGCGTGATGACGGACGAGGCTGGGCATGAGATCAAGAGCGAGGGCGGCAGGACGATGATCCCGGACGTGATGGTGCTTTACCCGGACGACACGACCGTCATCATCGATTCAAAGATCAGTCTGAACTCTTACAAGGAATATATCAACGCGGAGAAGGTGGAGGATCGAGTAAGGTTCGCCAAGGCCCATGTCGAGAGCGTCCGCAAGCATGTGGACGAGCTTAAGACCAAGGACTACGCCTCGTATATTCCGGAAGGGAGGCGGAAAGTGAACTACAATCTGATGTTCATCCCGGTCGAGGGGGCGTTCAGGCTTATGCTGGAGGAGGATCCGATGCTCTGGCAGGTGGCCAAGGACAACAATGTGTTGATCGTGAGCCAGATGACTCTCGTGATAGTTCTGAATATGATCCAGATGGCATGGAAGCAGGCGAACCAGGAGAAGAACATCGCCGAGGTTTACAAGACAGCTGAGGAACTGATGAGCCAGCTCAGCGGTTGGATGGAGAGCTATGTGGCGATCGGAACCATGCTCGGCAAGGCCCAGACTGCCTACGAGACCTCGACCAAGAAACTGACCGAGTCCAACCAGAGTGTCGTCAAGAAGATCCAAAAGCTGGAGAAACTCGGCCTCTCCCCCAAGAAGTCCCAGGCCAAAATAAAACCCGGAGCCCGTAAAACCGGCCCCGAATCCATAATTCCACCCGAGCTATCACCAACTTCCGCCCAAGACACCGAATAAGCCTCTCATTT
>ULJE01001890.1_pt1 | contig 14390 bp, 19 predicted proteins | sample 1950831 | NCBI WGS metagenome assembly ULJE01 (sample SAMEA4835467, study PRJEB28245) | human gut metagenome | biome: gut microbiome; material: fecal sample | place: Denmark | collected 2008 | reverse complement strand
TGGCGGGCGTACTTCGTCGACCCCACGAAGCCCGACTTCGCGTTCGAGCACATGCAGGCTCATAACGTGTAGGGAGAGTAGATATGGCTAACAGTTTCAATGTGGTTACGGCGCTCCAGACTATCCATGAGCATACGCACGCCGTAGGGTTCGGGTGCATACCATCCGACTGGACGACGGGGGACCCGGCGGCGTTTTGCGAGGTCAACAACCTTTTCGTACCGGGCCTTGCCGCATGGTTCTTCGATGTCGTCCGTCGTCCGTTCGGCGATGGCTCATGTGAGTTGGGTATTTCGCTGCCGCGTGATTGTACATGGGACGTGAGGAACCGTAAGATCGGCAGTGGATGGAGGCGGAACTTTTCATGTGGATCGCACAGCCCGCTCTCCGTCATGGAGATCATGGAGATGGGCGGCGGGAAGCGTGAGGTGCGGTTCATTTTCCGCAGAAACCCCGAGGCGCTGCTTGGTGCGCTGTGGTGTCTGAATATGATGGGCCGCGTCGGGGTCATGCCGTTCGACCCGCAGGTCTACCTGTTGCATACGATGAAGCACGGGGACGGGCTGTTGCTCGACGCGACCGTGTGCGTGTCCGATACGTTCTATTTCGTCGACGACAGGGATACCGGGTATGGTGTCCTGTGGCATGGACGGGATGGGGGCGACCCCGTGTCACGCACCGGGGTTACCGAGATGAAGTCGTCCGCCATACGTGCGCATCCCGACTATGAGGATGTCTCGTTGCCGCTGTCCGTCTGGGTGCCCCGGTGCGGTTCCGCCGAGACGCGCCGCCTTGGTACCGTGATTGCGGAAATGACCTTTACCGTCCCTCTCCATGCCGCCGTGCGGCAAAGGGAGGCGGACCTTTGGACATTGCTGTGAGGTGAAGATGAGAAGCATTAGAGAATATATCAGGAAGACGCTGTTTGATTCGTCCTCCATCTTGCCCGCGTATAGGCATGACGCGCCGCAAACGGTATATGGAGCTCGCCTATCTGTTCGAATATAAGGGCAAGAAGCGGCTCGTCTTTAAGGTGACGTCAAGCGCGCTCGTTCATGTCCAGCTCCTTGTCGAATGTTTCAGACGGGCGGGCATATTGCCGCAAGGCTTCGGCCTCGGCTGGCGGAACTTGGCGTGCGATAATAAATTGGGGAAGCCGCTGTTCATGTCCGATACGAATTTGGTATGGCGTTCCCCCACCAATCCTGAACAGTGGGTTGGAATGTGTCAGCTGATGGATGCGGACCGGAGTGATAGAAAGGTCTTGATGCCGACCACGGGGGAGGCGCTGCACTTTAGCTTATGCCGTGGCGACATTGCCGACGGTGAAGACGTCTTTTTCCTGAGCTTTGCTGTTGATGGCCGTACGATGTCCGTCGACACCGTACGCTGCACGATGTGGGATCTTTTATAAAGGAAAACGGTATGGCGAATAACATTGATGCGATTGAGGTATACATGCGGGCGTGTATGAAGGACATGACGATGTTCGGCACTAAGGCCACGCACATGGCGAACATGTCCGCCGGCAGGTATTTCCTGTCCCGTGTCCAGCCCGCCGAGGTGACGATAACCGTCAGGGAATGGTGGCAAAGGATGATGTCGCACGGTTTCTACGAACCGCCTTCTTATGGGTTGGGCGATTCGGACTGGTATGCGGAGCCTTACGCATCCAATACCCGCATACACGAATATGTTAAAGACGTGTATGTCGAAGGTTTCAGACCTGAGTTGCTGCTGTCGGCGTGCTCTTACGGGACGGAGTATCCCAAGTCGGTTATCGCCGTGTTCGGAACGGTAAGAAACACGGGCGTGTGCACCGTGTTTCTTAAACACCATTGCTTCTTCCACGCCTTGTGGCTTCTGTATATATTGTATGTGGAGGATATTGTCCGGTCTCTCTGTGTCGTCAATACGTATGGTCGCGTCTATTTGAGCGGCCAGTCGGGGTCTTTGGATGTGGACAAGCCCGTCAAGGTACGGCTCCTCGGCGGCGAGCCGTGCGGTCTGCTGGATTTCACGGAGCCCGTGGTCAAAGACTCCGGCGCGGACGAGTTCTATATCAGGTCGTATGACGACGGCTACAATGGAGCCATCGCCGTCTCGATGAACTTGAATATGGCCCCGAGAATACGGGCCTTTATACCTAACACACCGTCATTGTTTGATATTATCTAAGGAGGGTATACATGATGGCATCAGCGCGTGCAAGACTCATGACTGCGGTAGACCTCACGCTCACCGTGCAGGGCGACGACCCCGACGCTCCCATTGTTCACGAAGTCCAAGGCCCCGGGGGTGTGAATGATATATTCGAGGTGCGGCAGGACGTCCGCTTCTATCTCCAGATAAGCCGTATCCAAAACCTCGTTGCGGATATTGCGGAGAAGACCATCATCTTCGAAGCGTTCTACACCGATAAGGATATCAATATCATCAATCTGTGTGGGCAAAGGGAGTACGTGGGGAAATCATTTCTCGCCGAGGCCATTTGCTCGGTCACTAAGTCCCTCTTTATATCGAATAAGATGGACTATTACCTGTCGGACCTCGCCTTGGATATGAGCGCGATTACAGTTACGGACGGCAAATGGGTGGACCGACTGGAATTGCGCGTATCTCCCGATGACCCAAGTCTCAGGCTCCCCGTGAAGCGAAAGAAGCTCGAGTTCCATAACCTTGCCGAAAATGTAAGTTTGTGGAATATAATATAGTTGACTAGTTTATATCTTTAACATATAAAGGAGAAACAAGATGCAGAAAGAACATGAACTTGAGATGAAGGCCGAAGAGCTCTTCAACATGACTTTCGGACCGCTCACATGGAACCCCGATGATGAAGATGAGGCGAAGGATATCGTGGACTGCGCGGTGAAGGATGGACTTATGGCCATGCCGGACGCGGAGGACATGAAGGAATGCCTCGACGACGTTGCAAGGGACGCGCAGGACAGGATGATTAACGACATGTGCGAGCACATCCTGTCCGTTGAGAAGACCGTCATCAAGACGTATACCTTGGCGACGGGCGGCCCCGCCTATGGCGTGGAGATACGCTATGCCGACTGCGAGGGACACGGCGAGGTGGATGAGGTCCTGTTCTGGTATCAGGACTGGTTTACTGAAAAGGCTTATTATAGCGTGCCGGACGGGATGCAGGGCCTTGTGCTTGACGTGCTTGGTGTAGAGTATTGAAACCGTGCCCCCTCCGGGGGGCGCATATTATGAAGGAGAATCAGAGATGGATAAGGAATTGAAGTACTTCGAGCGTGTCTTGGTAAACGCCCTGTCGAGACTCAACGAAGTCTGCGAAGAGGGGCGCATACCCCGGGATGATGCGTATGTCTTTTCGCTCACGAGTATCGTCGACAATCTGAACCCCAATTCCACGGTTCCTACGCAAGGGTCGAATATCGTGGTGATAGGTATGCCCGAGGACAGGGAGGCACCCTTTCTGCTCCGGGAACGGATCACGTTCGTGGCGGCAGTCATGCATTCCGTCATTGGCTTTATGCAGACGGGATTTGAAGAGGCGAAAGCCTCCCTTTCGGAGAACGACTTTATGATGATGGATGAAGACCTCGGCGGAGACTTGAGGATGAAGGCGATGGAGGCGTGCATGAGCGTCATTGCCGCCATTGCAGATCAACACGAAGAAGACAGTAACCAGATTTGGAACTGAAAGGAGATCGAATAATGACTGCGATGAACAACAAGACGACGGTGTTTGATGCTGGCGAGGTTTTCGGCGGACGTAAGAGCGGGCGTCCCGTGGTCGGCTTCCTGAAGCCGAACGACTACGTGCCTGATGAAGACCTCCGGTATGTCATGCCTCAGTGGGCCGGGGCCATTGCGTTCTGGTTCGCTCATGTCAAGGACCCGCTCTTCGTCTTCGGTCCGACCGGATGCGGCAAGACGTCGGCCGTGAAGCAGCTCGCACGCCGCATTAACTTTCCCGTATACGAGACGACGGGGCACAACCGACTGGAGTTCCCGGAGCTCGTCGGGCACCATGCCGTCATCGACGGCAACATGAAGTTCGAGTACGGTCCGCTCACGCAGGCCATGAAGTACGGCGGCATCTTCCTTTTGAACGAGGTCGACCTGCTCTCTCCCGATGCGATGGCCGGGATGAACTCCATCCTCGATGGCTCGCCGCTCTGCATTGCGGAGAACGGCGGGGAGGGCGTAAAGCCGCATCCGCTGTTCCGCTTCGTGGCCACGGCCAACTCGAACGGCACGGGCGACGAGACGGGCCTGTATCAGGGGGTCCTGCGCATGAACGCAGCCGCCGCCGACCGGTTTTTCATGGTCAAGGCGGACTACATGGCGGAGTCCTCCGAGCTCGCGATGCTCAGGAAGGCGTGTCCGCAGCTTTCGGATGAAGAGGTGGCGCAGCTGACGTCGTTTGCGCAGGCCGTTCGCAAGCTCTTTGCCGGGGATGGCGACGACACGCACGTCGCGCAGCTTTCCATTACCATGTCGACCCGCACGCTCCTGCGGTGGGGCCTCTTCATGCAGGTCCTGAAGGAGTCGGCGGGCAATGTGAACTATAACTTCTGCAAGCAGGCGCTTAACCACACCTTCGCATATAAGGCGTCGAGTTCCGACCGGGTGGCGATTGACGAAATCTACCAACGCATCTTCGGTTAGGAGGATACATGGATTATTTCGAGGACATCACGGGCAGGACGTTCGGAGAGCTGACGGCTCTCCGCGTCGTGCGGGTTCTTACCAGACAGGGGTTGCGTCGCAACAAGACCATCCCCGTCTGGGAGTTTAAGTGCTCGTGCGGCAAGACCATTGAGGCGCGCATCGACAAGGTGCTGATGGAATACGTGCAGTCGTGCGGCTGCAAGCAGAAGAGGATGCGGTCCGACTTCGGGTCGCACAACAAGACGCACGGCTGCACGTCCTCGTGGCTCTACCGCAGGCACAACGCTCTGCGCTTCATCGCAAAGGCGCGCAACCTTGATTGGGTGTGGCCGGACTTCCCGGCCTTCCTCGCATGGTTTATGCAGAAGTATCCGGGTGTTGCGGTGCAGGGCAGGAAGACGATTCCCAAAGGCTATCGCTTCATTCGCGACAGCCAGATGCGAGGCTTTACCAGAGAGAACCTCAAGTTTATCGGGCCGGATGGACGGGAGGTCTATCGACTCGACTAGGAGATACGGAATGAGAAAGTATGGGGATGCCATATCAATGGCGCTGGTGGCGAAGGCTATCTCCACAGACTACGGCGTTACCGTAGATGTGGTGCCCGGTGTCGCAACGGCTATGACTGGGGTGACGAGCGATGGCGGGAAGAAGATTATCATCCCTGCCATCGAGGAGACGGGCGAGAAGTATCTCACGTATCTGCGCGGGTATATCGACCATGAAGCCGGACATGTGCGCTTTACCGACGACGGGGTAGATATAAAGGGCCTCGGCCCGCTTGAACGGCATCTGTGGAACATCTTCGAAGACTGCTTCGTCGAGCGGTGCATGTCCCGTGCCTTCATAGGATGCGGGGCGAATCTGCGGCGGCTCGTCTTGGAGATATTCGACAAGGACGACGAACTTGCAACGGACATGCCGGGGCTTGCCGTGAACTACTGCCTTATCCGGGCGCGTGCGGTGGACGTACCTGCGTTGGAATCGCGGGCGAAAGCGTGCGGGGAGCGGCTCGATGCCGCCGTGCCCGGCCTGACCGAACGACTTGAGGACGCGCTTATCAGCGGGGCACGGTCGGAGAGCACGAAGGAATCGAAGGACCACGCCCTGCACGTGGCCGAGATTCTCCGGGATGCGGGCGTCGATATGCCGAGTGACGCGATGAAGGGGAACGAGGGGGACGGAGATGCTTTCGCTGACGCCGTCAAGAAGGCGATTGCCGAGCAGGTCGAAGCCAGCGAAGCGCCCGAGCCCGAGCAGATGGAGCGGTATACGGCGGGATGCGCCGGGAATGACGGCCGGGACCGCGACCGTCTGCTTGAGGAGCTTACGCCCAACGACATCTATGCGGCGCGCAAGGAGACGGGTGTGCTCGATGCCCGCCTGCGCTCGCTCTTGCAGACCGTCGCCCTGAATCGGGAAGGAGGTTTTCGTCGGGGCAGGCTCGATTGCAATAAGCTCCACCGTCTGGCCGTAAATAATGCGCGGGTCTTCGCCTCGCGTGTGGAGAAGATATCGCTCAATACCGAGATAGGTATGGTGGTCGACATGTCGGGCAGCATGTCGGGCGAGAAGGCGGTCGTCACTTCACGCTCACTCTTCGCCGCCATGTCGAGCCTGCGCAAGCTCCCCGTCTCCGTCCGCTCGTTTGCGGTGGGATTCTCGGGGAACGCTACCGTCGACATCCTCGACCCGCACGAGCCGCTCAGAATGCAGATGCGCATCGTCCCGAGCGGCGGGACGTCGTGCGGCGAGGGCGTCGTCAGAGCGTTGATGAAGTTCGTGCCCGGGTCGGACTCGAGAAAGATTATTTTCATCCTTACCGACGGCAGGACATACAACGAGGAATACTTCAGACTTATCATCGAGCGGTGCGCGGCGCACGGCGTGGAACTTTACGGCTTCGGTATCTGCGACGACGGGTTGCGGGACTTTATGCCGCCAGCAAGATGGCGCCGCGTAGATGATGTGAAGGCACTGCCGGCCGCCATGTTCGGGATGCTTCGCCAAGCTTTCGGAGTATAGCATGAGACCGAAACTGAATGTGTTCACCCCCCTCAAGGCGGGGGACGAGACGATCAACAAACTGCTCAGGATGTGCGCCGAGATGGGGTGTACGTTTCATAAAACGAAAAGAGGAAGTCATGTCAAGGTCCGTAATCGGGAATGGAATACGTGGTTTATTTTCAGCTTGTCGGACAGTGTGGCGCGGCGTAGCGGAAGCAATACGCTTGCGGCGTTCCGGCGATTCCTCCGTGAACAAGGTGTTGCGGGAGCTGAAAATATGCCATAAGCTCGAACCTATGGTGCAGCAGATGCTGCGCCATGAGTGGGGCTATGACGCCGTGCCGCCGTATCACGGGATGCGTGTCATGGCTATCCGCCTGATGACCGAGGAGCTCGTCGAACTCAAACCCCGGACGGGTACGGGTAAGGCACTTCTTATCTGGGGTCGGTACATCTCCATGAACAATCAAAATTACCAAAGGAGCGGACGATGAATGAGCACATGCAGCAACTGGAAGAAGTTCTTACCAAGCTCGCGGCGAAGCTGAACGAGTTCAAGGGACAGCTTGCCGCCAACGATGAGAAGTGGCGAGCGGTAAAGGGGCTGTTCTCCAACTTCAACAATCGCCTCGTCGATGTGGAGAAGCGTCTTGCAAGCCTCCCCGTCGATCGGATGGCGGACATCGACGAACTCGATGCCGTCGTGAAGGCCATGCGTGCGGAACTTGACGAACAGCGCAAGCAGGCCGCCGAGAAGCCGAAGCGCACTCGGTCGTCGAAGAAGGCTACGTCATCGATCATGACGAAGACCGTCGACATGGACGACGTGCAGCGCATCGAGGCCATGCAGCCTGAAGTCTACGGCAATCCCGAGCCTTTGAAGTCCATCAACTGGAAGAATATTTACGTCGAAGGCGTTCATATCAACACCCCCATCATCAACCTCGTGAAGTCGACGCTCGCCTCGGGCTACGATACGGCCTACTCCGTATCGCAGCAGACGGGTATCCCGGAGGAGGCGGCGCAGTACATCATGGACATGAGCGAGGAAGGGCTCAAGGCTATCATGGAAGCCACGGCTGCAACGGACTAGATGAAGATCTGCGGGGGCCATGCGGCCCCCGCAAGGAGAAAGGGTATGCAAGATATTACAGCTTACGTCATCGTCTCGGTTGTGCATTACCTCGTGGTCGCCGTGGGGTTCGGGCTGGTGGCTTTTTTCATATACCACGACAAGAGCTGAATACCGATGCTTGTCGCCACCGTGGTTATTGCGCTGTTGTGCCAGAGTTCCTACAGCAGCAGGACACATGCTACATGCCCCTTGTGCGGACATGAATTCGTAGTGCAGGAGCACGAAAAATGCGAGTGATTACATTGGACTTCGAAACGTTCTGGTCGAGCAGGGACTACACGCTTTCGAAGATGGGGCCTATTGAATATGTCCGCGACCCACGATTTCACGCACAACTTCTCGGCGTGCGCGTGGACCGGGGTCGCGTCAATGTCTACGAACCCCACGAAATCCCCGAAGTCCTCAAAGTCCTCGGTCTTGAAGCGCCGGGTACGGTGGTCGTGGGCCATAACCTGCACGGCTTCGACGCCCTCGTGCTCTCCGAGCGATTCGGTGTCAGGCCCGAGTATATGGTCGACACGCTTGCGCTTGCTCGGGCGGCGGGCATCAGCCGATTCCAGTCATGCAGCCACAAGGCCCTGTGCGATTACCTTGGCACGGGGATAAAGACGGACGGCACGGCCGTGTCCGACGGGAAGCATTGGCCGGACGACTTCACGCCGGAGGAACGAGAGACGTTCAAGCGCTACTGCGCTGACGATGTGCTGCAATGCTCGGAGAACTTCTTTATCCTCTCCCGGTATCTCACGCAGGAGGAACTCCGCTTTGAGAGCCTTACGGCTCGCATGACGACGGAACCCGGCATCTATGTCGACCGCCCCCTGTTGCAGCGGCACCTTGTGGAGATCGACGAGGAAACCGAGGACGCAAGACGCCAGCTCATGAGTGTCTTCCACTTCGACACGACGGAGGAATTCCTTGCCAATATCCGCTCGAAGCCCAAGTTCTGCACGATGCTGCGAAGCCTCGGCGTCGAGCCGCCTATGAAAATCTCGGAGAAGAAGACCGAGACGAAGCGCAGACAGCTCGAAGCCGCCATGTCTACGGCTCCCGACGTGCGGGAGAAGAACCTCTATGCCGGGATGCTGGCCGACCCCGAGACATATACGGTATGGGAGCCTGCCCTTGCCAAGACGAACTTCGAGTTCACACAGATGCAGGACCACCCTGACGAGCGTGTGGCGCAGCTTGTCACCGCCAGACTGGAGAATAACTCATCTATTCGTAGAAGCCGTGTAGTGCGGTTTCTGGACGTCTCTGAGGGCGGGGGCAGCATTCCGGTCATGCTTCAGTGTCACAAGGCTCACACGGGCCGTTATGGGGCGGGAACGGGGGAAGGCAAGTCGGACGCCCTGAACTTCCAGAACCTCGGCAAGCGGAACCCCAAGCTGAAAACCATCCGTAAGGCGCTCATCCCGGCACCGGGGCACGTCTTCGTAGCCTGCGACAGCAGTCAGGTCGAAGCCAGAATGCTCGCTTACGAAGCCGGTCAGGATGACCTGCTTGACGCTTTCCGGCATGGCCGCGACGCCTACGCGGAACTCGCCGAGAAGATGTCCGGCATCCCGGCGAAGACCATTCACGACGGCAACGAGTCCGGGGACCCTGAGTGCAAGAAGTACAGGACGGCAGCGAAGACGGCGATCTTGTCCGCAGGCTACCAAACTGGATTCTCCAAGTATTCCCATACGTTACTGCGTATGGGAGTCAAGCTCCACGACGACGTCGACCGGCACCATGCGCTGGCAAAGGAGACGCTCTACATGTACCGGGCGGATAACCCGCGCATCGTGTTGTTCTGGAAGCGATGCCAGTCCGTCATCGAACATATGGTCGCCGGGGGCGAGGGGTCTTTTGGTGGACCCGACGATGCGCTTTTCAAGTATGGCCTCATGGAGGTCGTGCCGGGGCGACCGCCGCTCATGTCCGTCAGATTGCCGAACGGCTATATGCTTCGCTATCCGAACATCCGCGCCGAGCGCAACGATGCGGGGCTGTGGGAGTTCGTCTATGACTCGTGGCAGGGGCGCGCCATGATGACGACCCGCATCTATGGCGGGAGCCTTACCGAGAACGTCACGCAGGCCGTGTCGTTCGTCATGCTTAAAGGGCAGGCCATCGGCATGGCGGCGGCCAAGGTGCCGCTCATCTGCAACATTCACGACGCTTGGCTCTCCACCGTGCCTGAGGCGCGGGGCGAAGCGACGCTCAAGATTATGAAGTTCTTCATGTCCCAACCGCCGGTGTGGGCACCCGACTTCCCCGTAGCTTGTTCTGGTGAAATAGGCTATAACTTCTCCATCGCATAGGAGGCGAATATGAACACCGACCTGAAAGAATTCATGGCGCGCACGATAGGCAGCGCCGATAAGGATGAGATGATGCGAATCTGCACTGCGTTCGCCGAGCTCGCCTTGTATTATAGGGAGATGTGGATAGGCACCACCGTGGCTCCGGACGACAACGTGGCGCTCATTGTCCGCACGGTAAAGACCGTACGGGAGGGAAAGTGATGTTCGTGTTCTCCCCCTCCAACATGTCGACTTACCGCACCTGTCCGCGCAAGTTCCAAGCTCAGACCATCACGAAGGAGTTGCCTTGGCAGGCGACGGCTCAGAAGTCACGTGGCACGCTCGTCCATAACGTGGTCGAGATGGCGCTGCGCTCCGGCCTCGATGCCGTCACGAGCTGGCCGGAAGGGATCGACCTCGACTATACGCGCAACAGTATCGTCGAAGCCCGCGCAGCAGCGAGCGGCGGGAAGATTCTCATTGAGGAAGAGCTTACGCTGAACAAGACGTTCAATCCCACACCCGAGGGCTGGTGGGACAAGACGGCCTTCATCCGGGCGCGGGCCGATGCTGTGATTATCCCGGCAAGCGAAGTGCCGCCGCTCGTCGTCGACATCAAGACGGGGAAGAAGTGGGACGATGACGACTTCCAGCTTCGGGTGAACGCGCTCCTTTTGCATTTCGCAAAGAAATTCCCCGTCATCCGGTACGAGTACTGGTATGTCGACAGTGGCGAGACGTTCGGCAACACGATTGATTTCGCCCGTGGGCTATCTCCCGTACAGGACGTCATCGAGCTTATGAAGGAGATGAGCACGTCCATCAGAGATAGTTACTTCCCGTCTCAGAAGAATAAGTTCTGCAAGTGGTGCGGCTTGAGCGGCACGCCCTCCTGCGGTTTGTGAGGCGCGCCATGACACCGGAAGGGAAAGTCAAGGACGTTATTAAGAAACACCTTGCCGAGGCGGGCGTCTATTTCTTTATGCCTCGCGGTACCGTCTATGGCAGGCGCGGCGTCCCGGATGTCGTGGGCTGCATGAATGGGCGATTTTTCGCCATCGAGGTGAAGTCCGGGAAGAACAAGCCCACGAAGCTCCAGTCGATGGAGCACGACGCCATACGTGCGGCGGGGGGCGTGGCGCTCGTCGTCAATGAGGCGAACCTCGGCACGTTCATGGGTGAGTTACGGGAGCGGATGACATGAATCCATTCAGGGTGGGGAATCCCGCCGTCGTCTACCCGGACAAGGGGACCATCCTTGTCCGGGTGCCGCCGGAAATAAAGGATGAACTTGGGGCCAAGGGGCTGAAGAAGGCATTCGTGCAGCAAGGACAGGACTGGCTCATGGTTCTGCCGTGGCAGGAAGATGCCATCATGTTGATGAAGAACATGGGCATAGACATCGTGCTGGCTGCGCCGCTCGTCAAGCGCAATCAGGTCGTCATCGAGGGCAAGTATGCGCCGATGGCGCATCAGTTCTACACGGCGGCGTTCATGTCCATGTATCCGAGAGGCTACATTCTGAACGACCCGAGGACAGGGAAGACCGGCAGCGTCGTCGTGGCGATGGACTACATGCAGCGCCACGGCAAAGTGCAGGGGGCCTTCCTCATCATCTCTACGTTGACCACGGTGCGCAGCGTCTGGGAGGCCACCATCCGCGAGTCTATACCCACGGCCCGGGTGGTGGTCGTCCACGGCAAGGACAGAGAGAAGCTCGTCAACGAGCCGGCCGACTTCTACGTCACGAATTATGACTCGTGCCGTCTGTCCGAGCGCGCCTTCGTGGACGCCGTGAAGACGGGGCGCATCGGAGCGGTCGTCATCGACGAGCTTACGAACGTCGGCAACACGCAGTCCAAACGCTTCAAAGCCATCGATGCGATTTGCAATCGCACCGGTCTTGAGCGCGTCTACGGGCTTACGGGAAGCCCCGGTGAAGACCCGGAAACCGTCTTTGGCATGTGCAAGATGGTCAACAGGACACGTCTGCCCTGCACTACGAAAACTTCGTGGCTCGACCGCACCACGATGCAGGTGGGTTTCGAGAGCTTCATGCGCAAGCCGAGGCCCGAGGCCCCGTACATCATCCAGAAAGCGATGCAACCCGCCGTGCGTTTCGCGAAGAAGGACATCATGGATTTGCCTCCCGTGGTCACACAGGACCGACAGTGCGAGACGACATCCGTGCAGAAGCGGTTGCGGGAAGAGTTCAGAGCCGAGTCCGTGGCGCTCCTTGAGAGCGGTGAGGCCATCACAGCCGTCAATGGCGGCGTGCTTCTCCAGAAACTCATGCAGGTGGCGCAGGGATTCGTCATGAACAAGGACAAGGAAACGACGGAGATAGACCATGCCCCGCGTTCGGCCTGCATCATCGACGCCATCGCGGAGACGGACCGCAAAGTGGTTGTCTTTTCTTGCTATAGAAAGGGTATCAGTCTGCGCGTGGAGCAGATAAAGAAGGCGGGTTTCACCTGTGCTTATATAGATGGCTCCGTGCCGGACAAGGAACGTACGGATATCCTGCGGCGCTTCCAGTACGAGGACGCTCCGCATGTACTCGTATGCCACCCGACCACCACGGCGTATGGCGTCGAACTGTCGCGGGCGGACACCATCATCTTCGACGGTCCCCCGCTTCTCGGCGGCTTCATCTACGCTCAGGCCCTTGAACGCCTGAGTTCTTTGAAGCAGGAGGCCGACAAGATAAGTGTCATCCGCGTGATGACGTTCCCGGAAGAAAAAAGATTCTTCAACGCACTTGACAAAGGAAGGGAGATGGGACAAATTATAAACACATTGTTTGAATCTATAAGTAAGGGTGAGTTATGAACGAGAAGTTTTTCAAAGCAATCGAGTCCATGTTGCCTGCCGTATTTTCCCGCAAGGAACTGGAAGAACGGCTGAACGGTCTTATTACAAAGGCCACGATGTCGGCGGTGGATTCGCAGGGTAGGGGGCCGAAGTCGCAGCGCTTCGGAAACAAGATCGTGTATGTCCGGGAGGACTTCATGGAATGGTTCAGGGAGGTGTATAAGGATGGGGATGAACACGCTTCCGGTGTTGATAAGCCGGTATATCGAAGCAAGACGTCAAAGGCTTGAGCTGGAAGCTCAGGCGGCGGAGATAGCGACTGAACGAGAGCGACCGTTGCAGGAACAGATTCTCGCGCTCATGGCGGCCGATGGGGTATCTTCCCTGAAACTTGAAGGCGTCGGGCGGGTTGTCCGCCGTTCGAAGGGCCATTATGAAATTCGGGACACCGAGAAGCTCGCCCGCGTCATGTTGAAGAACATGTGCGTGGCCGTGCAGAATGGCCGCCCTCTCACTGACGCCATGCTGCTGCAACGGCGAGTAAGTCGTGACGCCGTGGAAACGCTCTGCGATGGACGAGAACCGGCTGCGCTCGAGGCTATCGGGCTCGCCTATGTAGAGAAAGATGAACTTTCAATTACGAGGAACTGACTATGTCTCAGCTTGCACCTATTGCGTTTTCGTCCATGCCTCCGGTCCTTCCCTCCAACATCGCGGCGCTCGCCGAGCAGTCCTTCACGGATGCCTTCTCCGGTTTTTCGAGCGGACTTCGGTGGGTTCGTCACACCAACAACGGATTCGAACTGCGGCGTGGGGGGAGCACCGAAGATACCATTATGGTCAACGCCTTCGTTGCCGTCCTGTTGAAGGTGTCGCCGTACAACCACTGCACTTGGTATGAACGGGACTTCGCCCCCGGGCAGGAACCCGAGCAGCCGAATCTTGTTTGGCTTGACACGCAGGGGAACGGTACGCATCCGGCGGCGCTCCCTCCTCAGTTCCGGCAGAAGATCGTAAAGAACGGCCGTGAGGTCTGGGCCTACAAGATCGCCCGGCGTACCGTATGGGCCTTGGCGAAGATGGGGCCGACCGGCGTGTCCTCCATTGACTTCGACAACCCCGTGCTTTTGGACATTTCGAGCTCGTCGCTCTTCGGCCATGCGCAGCCGCAGGCTGGTATCTTCAAGTGGAACGAACTCGCGGCTTTCTGCAAGCAGCGCAGCGGCAACGGCTTCGTCTGCTCTCCGACCATGTTCCTCACCCGTATCGTGCCCGACAACATGGCGCATACCATCGGTGTGTGGAACTTCCAGCCTATGCTGAACCAGCAGACCGGACAGCTTGAGTACCTTCCGTATGACCTCATCGAGCAGGCGTTCACTCGGGCGCAGGCACCAGATGTAGTGGAAAACGTCATGGTCAAGGAGAAGCTGACGATGGACGGCTCTGCCGTGCAGCCTCCTGTCCAGCAGCCCGTCGCGCCTGTC
>ULJE01009918.1_pt1 | contig 14997 bp, 8 predicted proteins | sample 1950831 | NCBI WGS metagenome assembly ULJE01 (sample SAMEA4835467, study PRJEB28245) | human gut metagenome | biome: gut microbiome; material: fecal sample | place: Denmark | collected 2008 | reverse complement strand
TGGGCAAAAGTACGGAACCACAAAAAAACGCGTTAATACGTAACAGCGGAGTCGCTTACCATATTGTCGCCGCCTTAAGTCAGGAACAGAAATCAACCACCCAGCCGTCTATGGTTCTTGTCACGGTGGATATGTTCACCCCGATTTTCACAAGCCTTTTTCCGTCCTCGAAGCGATACGGAATCATGTAACCTTTGTCGTCAATCTGTTTCAGAGCTGCTTCCGCAGTGCTGTCGACCTTGAATTCGAAGACATATATTGAATCCTGTGTCCAGCACACGGCATCCGCACGTCCGACCGCTGATTTCTCTTCTGTGCGAATATGGTAGCCCAACAGGGAGAAAATCAGATAAATAATCGTCTGGTAGTGCTTCTCTGTCTTGTTTTCAAGGTCGTTCGGCATCCCTGCGAGAAACGATTGCATCCTAGACAATGCCTCGTCAATATCGCCCTTCCTCAATGCAGCATTGAAACGAATCACGAATGAGGCTCCTGACGGGTTGTTTCCATTGTAACCAGCCAGCAACGAGTCCAGAAATCCCGAGCGCACTTCTTTGTTCGGATATCCGAGCGTATAACTGTCAAGCTCCCTGTCATAGTCCTTGATAGTAAGATAGCCAGTCTGATAGAGAAGAGGTATCGGATTGTCCGTAAGCTCCGGAGAGACATTGAACTCATTTAGAGAAACATACTCCATCTTGTCAAACTCCCGCTCGTCAATCGGCTTGCGTTCGAGCCTCTCTATCAGATATGTCGGAGTAGCCGTCTCAAACCAATATTTTCCGAAACGTCTGTCGGAGAACGCGTTAAGCAGGCTGAACGGATTATATATATCCTCGGAACCAGCACAGAAATGATAACCGTCATAGTTTTCTTTCAGAAGTTCCAGCGCCCTCTCTCCACTCACGCCTTCAGCCTTCGCGAGTGCATCTATCTGCTCAGGGAAAACACGCTCAAGTTCCGATTGGGAGATTCCGCAGACCGCGGAGAACTCAGGAAGCATGGATATGTTCTTAAGGTTATTGAGTTCACTGAATATGCTGAGCTGGGCAAATTTGTTGATACCCGTTATGAAAACGAAGCGCAGATAAGGGTCGAGACTCTTTATCGGACTATAGAAATTCCTCATTATCTGGCGCATAGGAATCAACCGCTCCCTATCATTCATCACATCAAGAAGAGGGGCGTCATACTCGTCTATGATAATGACAGCTTTCGCTCCGGTCTGCTCGACGGAACGCCTTACAATACCTGCAAGACGCTGATTTATATTCTTTTCCGTTTCTCCACGGCCAAAAGCCAGTTCATAAGCATAAAGTTTCTCATTCAATTCCTCAAGCAACTGCTCCTCATTCATATGCTTTGCCGTTGACATATCAAAATGAAACACCGGATGCTTCACCCACTCAGTCTCCAGTCTGCCGGCCTCCAATCCATCGAAGAGTTCCTTCTCCCCGGCAAAATAGGAATGGAAAGTCGATGACAACAAAGACTTTCCGAAACGGCGCGGACGACTGAGAAATACATACTCAAACTTATTGGCAATCTCGTACACATATCCAGTCTTATCCACATACATATACCCACCCGCTATAATCTTGTCAAAAGTCTGAACTCCAATAGGAAGTTTTTTCATATCCATAACCGTCATTTTTAGTCCAACAACAAATATAGCAATTTCTTACAAAGCCACGTAACTGTCATAGCAATAGCCGCTACGGGCTTTACGACCCGCAGCGGCATATCGTTATAGAGGGCATGTGCCTGTTATTTCAACTTCGGTTCTGAACCGGAGAGGTCCCAGACATCAGTGCTCCAACCAAGGGACTGAGCCAGGCTTGAGGCTGAGGCTGTGGTCTCGGCGGCTTTGCCATGGTATGGGTAGATGTATGTGTACATCGAAGGAACTGCGTTTATCACCAATGGAGTTGTCGCGTCTGCGTCTTCCTGGTCATATAGCTCACTGCAATATTTGGCAGTCAGAGTTACCGTCGATTTTCTCCAGCAGTTTTTCAAGGTATTTTTCGTTCCTGTATAGCCGACAATTATTCCTGAACTTCCGCCATTCTCATCACCGCGGGTTGCAGTGATATTGTCAAACCAGGCAATGCAGGACTCGATTGTATTGTCATAGCCATTACCGTTTGCGTTCCAAACAAGACCGCCGGCTCTGCCAACGATTCCGCCGACACCTGCCCAACCTGTTATGTTCCCAGAAACATAACACCTTCTTACAGACGAGCCAGTTCCCAAATCTCCGACAATACCTCCGACTCTCTGACCGGTAGGGACATTCATATTTCCTGAAAAGATGCAATCTTCAACAATGACAGTCTTACCGTTGCTTGCAAGTCCAAGAACACCGCCAACACCATCTACACCGTTAACGTTTATCTCAATAGTTGACGACGACTCACAACATCTGATAGTCAATGTATTTTCATTCATTCCAACAATTCCTCCAACATTGTTCTTGCAAACTATCTTCCCTGAAGAAAGGCAATTTTCAATGATCGATGCAGATGATGTAATTCCTGCGATACCTCCTGCCAACCTGGATGCAGCATTGACTTCGCCGTAGAACTTGCAGCCGGACAATGTGCCTCCCTGATAGTGTCCGACGATTCCGCCGACTCTTTCTCCCGCACTCTTGACCGTCGCATATAATACCATATGGTTATAATGCTGTCCCGGAACGGAGATTCCGGAACAGCCATGTGGTTATCTATTTCTTCGTATCCATAACGTATATATGGGAGGATAGCACCCTTTCTCCTGTGTGGTCGAAACCGCCGCGGTCTGTAGGATAGTTCACGACGTGCGTGTCCGGATCGCCCTGACCTGCCACACAGAGAGTTGAGGAGCCGCCACCATCCATATTCAGGGCATACTGAGGATTGAAATTCTCCTTCAAGAAGAAGGTAAGTTCGCGCGCATTCATACCCTCGGCAATTCCAGGACGTCGTCCGTCAACGACAATCATCAGGAAATGTTTGTCTTTCGTAAGTGCCACTGCAGTTCTTGGATGGCGCACTCCCTGGTGACGAATAGGATCCTCATACTTGAGAGCCTCAAGCTGCGACTGGGAGTAACCGTCCGGAACGAAATTGGCCCCAACCGTCTCATAATTGTCTATGAGCATAGGTGCTGAAGACAGAATGTTGGCTTCCTCTCTCTTATTGTAAACAGCGCGTGTCTTTTCGATGTCCCGATTGCAGTCCTTTGCGGTAAAATCTATCTTCACGTCCTGCTTTCCGTCGGTATATACCGCAGCTTCAGATTTCCACTGTGGCACTCCGGTATTCATAACGTAAGGATTCGGAATTGCGAACTTGACTATGCCGTCCACCTTTATATAACAGGACTCCGGCTCATATGCGGCATTCACCACTCCCACGGCACCGAGCTTTGACATTGTCGCGGACGTTGTCGCCCCGTCGTGATAGTCGAACTTGACTTCATATCTGTCGGAATTAAGATCGACATCAAGCACTGAAACAATCTGTTCCGCACCTGAAATCTCATCATATCCACGGAAAGATTTGAAAATCAGTCCTTCACTGACTGGACTCTCTGTCCACTTGCCCTGAAGCTCCGTCTGTGAAGTGGAAGGACTGCTGTCCTTTGGCACAAATGCAGAATTGTCCTGCGACTTTGCACAGCTTCCACAACCTGCGAGCAGGATGACGAGAGCGAAAAGAATATATCTTGTTGTGTTTGTTTTCATTTTTTTCTATGATTATTTTTTAAGAGATGGAATTTGTTTCGAGAAGTCCCAGATGGATGCATCCCAGCCGAGGCTTTGGGCGACAGCGGAGGCATTGCTGCCAGATGCCGCCTTGCCGTGGTATGGGAATATGATATAATCCGCAGACGTGGAAGGTTCAGAGATTACCAGCGGAGCGGAAGGACCAGCATTTTCCTGATCATAAAGATTGCTGTAGAACTCTGCCGTCAATTTCATTTCACTCTTGCGCATGCAGTCCTTCAGGACATTCTTGGTCGCAGTAAAACCGACTACCGCGCCTGAACCTGCCTTTGTATTTGTGTCTGAGGCAGGACGTGTTGCAGTTATATTGTCAAGCCAGACGATGCATGACTCGATGCTGTTCCCATAATCAGAGCCGGCTGCCGCCCAGCCACCGTTGCATGCTCTTCCGACGACGCCACCTATACAGCCCCAGCCATCTACAGCCCCTGAAACGAAGCAATTCTTCACAGAGGAAGATGAACCCAAATCACCGACTATGCCGCCGAGTCTCTGGATACCTTTCAGCTTTCCGGAGAAAAGACAATCTTCGACAGTCAGTTTGTTCTCATTTTTTCCGATAATGCCACCACAGTTTTCCACACCTTCCACTTCTCCGGAGACCATGCAAGACTTAATGCTCGCGACTCCACCGGAGATTCCTGCTATTCCTCCTACAAGATTGGATGCTGAACCCAGATTACCGCTGAACTCACATCCGGACAAGGCTCCGCCCTGGAAATGGCCGATGATTCCGCCTACACGCTCGAGTTCACCCCTCACAGTCGCAGTCACCACGCATCCTGTCACGCTGACTTCACCGCCGGATTCCCAACCGATAATACCACCTGTGTATTTGCCCTTGTTATTGATGACACTGCCATCTACTTTGCATCCGGAAATCACGACTCCGGCATTTGATTTTCCGACAATTCCTCCGCAGGATGCCCTCTGCGTGTTGTGAACCACGTCAGATATGACGTTGACAGTAATGTCGCAGTTCCTGAATTCACTGTTTGCAGCCACTCCGGCAAGTCCGCCTGTCTGCGCTTCACCTGCAGCTTCGTTGGTCAGCGTCACATTTGCCTTCACATTGGAAACAAGAGCCTTGATTCCGGCATTGGTTCCTGTCCAGCCGCCGAGAAGCCCGCAATTCCCTGCAATGCCGAGCACTGTAGCGTCAACGAACTCCACATTTTCGCAGACTCCGTTAAGCACGCCGAAGAAACTTGCATAGATTTTGGCGCCGGAGCATGAGAAATTGAGGATTTTATGCCCATCCCCGTCAAAATGGATTCCGAGGTCGTAAGGGTCTTCAAAATTGAGCGGCGTCCAATTCTGCTTTCTCAAATCTATATCTGTCGTGAGCTTGACATAGACAGTCTCTCCTTTCTTCAGGACAGACTTGAGGTTGAACAGTTGTCCGGCAGTGGAAAGAAGATAAGGGTCGCTTTCCGTTCCTGAGCCTTTGCTGATTTCTTCAGGAGTTATCGGAGCATCGGGATCCTCCACCTTGACATGTCCGCAAACTTCTGCGACATCTGCCCTAGAAGCAAGCCAATTGAAAGCAGGGTAGCCGTTTGCAACACTGCCGTCCTTTGCCCAAGGATCACCCCAGCCGGTGACGACAGCACGAAGTTCCGCGTCATTCTTTCCATCAGGATTGTCAAGTTCCGATATGGTATTTGCATAGGTGCAGGCTCCGTCATAGACTTTTTTCGTCCCGCTCACAAGACCGGTATTGTCTTTAGGTCCGGAAACGGAACTGTTCCAAGCCACCACGTTCTGGAGATAGGAACTTCCCTCAAGATTACCTGCTATACCGCCACAGGCTCTGTCCGCAGAGACTCTTCCTGTAGCATATACGTTTGTCACAATGCCACCGTCCAGCATATTGCCGACAATGCCGCCACCCTGACCAGAGGCGCTGACACGAGCAGACGAATAGCAATTGTCAATCTGACAGGAATACGGAGAATATGCAGTTCCTGACATTCCCACTATTCCTCCGGCAGGATTCCCGCTGACCGAGCCGCTGACAAAGCAGTTCTTTATGCTTCCGACATAGTTGCTGTTCTTAGGGGAACGGATACCGAGATAGCCAGCGATGATTCCGGAAGCATTGGAGCCGGAAATCGCAGCGTCAAGAAACCCGACATTGCGACATTCACCGCAGAGTATTCCGAAAAAGCTCGAATAACTCTGCCCTTTGCAATTGAGATTCTTGATGACGTGTCCGTCACCGTCAAAATCGACAAAACGACTGTAAGGCTCCGCATTGTTGAGCGGAACCCAAGGGATGTCTTTCATATCTATGTCTGCGGAAAGTCTGAAATAGACCATTTCTTCCGGAGACAGCCCCTGTGGCATATTTGCCAAATGCTGCGCTGTCGCAATAATATATGGAGATTCCGGAGTTCCAAAACCAGAAGCGAAGGCTCCTCCCAATCCTCCTGTGTCTTCACTGGAGTCTCCTGTTCTGTCTGGCGGTACCCTCGAATATGAATCCAAAGGGTCATAGCGGCAAGACAGAAGCGACGCGAGCGTCAGCATCAGTGTAACGACATATACCAATATTTTATATATCCTTTTCATAAACATTGATTTTTACCATCCTTTATTCTGTTCGATTTTTCCGCCCGTAAGGATTATGTCTTCCTTAGGAATCGGATAGAAATAATCACGCTCTTCGTTCCATTTCCTCACCATATCGGAGAAGAACACTATTTTCCCGGAGCCGTTCCCTGAGAGTTTGTAGTCTGTGTCAATGTTGAACCATGTGACGTTCTCCTTCACGGAAGGTTGAGCGCCGCTATAGACGCAGATGTCAGCATTGCCGTCACCGTTCACGTCATAAGCCTTTCCTATCTTGTCGGCAGGAATGTAGATGCCTTCCATTTTCTGTCCTATGCAGGCACCCTCCTTCCATCGCATCAAATCCCACCAGCGGTTCTGGCTCTCAAGCACGAGCTCTATTGTCCTTTCCCTGCGGATTTCGAGAATCACGCCCTTATTCGCACCAGTGACATTGGCATAGCCGGTCTCCGCAGAAGACAGGTATGGATCCGGAGAATCATTTGCCGCGCTAAGATTCAAATCAGGCATCTTTGCCCGTGCACGAATCTTGTTTACCGAAATATCCAAGTCTCCCTGCGTGATTTCCCCAAGTTCGGCCTTAGCTTCGGCATAGTTGAGATAAATCTCCGCCATACGGAAAAGCGGCAGGTCATTGTAGGAAGCAGCACTTGAGTTGAGGTTTGCCTCAACGATATATTTGTGTGGCTGATAGCCCGTTATGCAGTTGGAAAAATTCAGTCCCTTGGTTGTTCTGATAGTCTGGGCAAGACGCGGGTCACGTCCTGAGACTTCATTGACAAATTCAATCTTGTCATAATCTGGCTTGTCCGTAAACCTCGTTCCGTCTGCCATAAGATAGCTGTTTACGAATTTCTTGGTAAAGCCGCAACGGCCCTCACCAGGAGTATTGAAAGTTCCCAAAACGGAATTCGGGAGGGATGCTGACTGATCATAATCCCTCGCAAGGATAACCTCAACGGATTTTGCGTTGTCAGAGGTGAAGAGATCGCGATATGGCTGAGTCCCGGATGTGTAGAGAGAATAGCCACGCGGGGCATTCATGAGTGCGTCTGATGATTCCACACATAGGCGAAGCCATTTTTCCGAATCCGCAAGGCCATGATATTTGCGGAAAGTACCCTCAAACAAGCAGATGCGGCTTTTGAGTGCCATAGCCGTCCACCAAGTCACGTGATAGAGGTCTTTCGTACTGTTTTCTTTCTTGAAAAGTCTGATTGCTTCATCGATGTCTTCGATGACCTTTTCCATAACGAAGTCGCGGGAATCCCGGGCTTTATAGAGAGCCGGATCATCGGTTCCCGGAACGTGGTCAAGCCACGGAACATCTCCGAAACGTTTCACCATATTGAAATAGTAGTGTGCCCTGAAAAATTTGGCAACACCGGTATATTTCCGCACAGCTGCCGCATCAGGGCAATTGCCGATATTCTCAAGCAGGAAGTTGATATGCCTGAGAGCTTCGAAAGACCAGCCTCCGCCCTTTTCGGGAACGGTACGTGTGAGACTAACCTCACTCGCAAGCGGAATCCAAATCATATTGTCACCGATTTCCTTGTATATTCCGTTTCCTCCAGGGAGAATATCGCTATAGAACCGGTTTGCATAAAGTTCCAGCTCCGATTCGTTCTTGAAATATGTCTTCACAGTCACAGCAGCCTTTGGCGTGAGATCCAGAAGATCGCAGGAGCACAACAATGCTGATGCAAAAATGACGGATACAATTCCTTTTATCATTGATTTTTTCATATACATTGTCCTCCAGAATTAAAGTGTTATGTCAAGTCCGAAAGTGAATGTTCTCGCGTACGGATAGACCATTCCTGCTCCTCTTCCATTTTTCCATGTGAGCGATGATGACGCCTGTTCCGGGTCAATGTACCGGCTCTTCAGCGCAGTAAAAGTAGCGAGGTTCTCACCTGAGAAGAAGATGCGGAACTTGGTCATATGCATCTTCTCAAGCCACTTCTGTGGAAGAGTGTAGCCAATGGTAAGATTTTTCAGACGGCAGTAGCCGACATTCTGGAGATAGCGGTCGTTTACCGCTCCTAGTTCTCTGTTGGTCATGAGGGCGACATAACCCCTCGGCCTCGGGAAATACGCATTCGGATTGGTCTCCGACCATACCCTGCTCATAAAATCCTTCGGAATGAATGAAACGTAAGGACGGGAATACGGTCCCCAGAAAGCATAGTCTTCGGTACTAGGATACATATTCTGACGTCCAATACCCTGCAACATCATGGAGAAGTCTATGCCTTTCCATCCGAGACTCAGCGTTCCGCTGAAGTTATAGCGCGGAAGTGAATTTCCGATTACGACCATATCTTTTACATCATCTGCCGAAGTCGTAGGCTCAATCTTCCCGTTTCCGTCCAGGTCAAGGAACTTGAGGTCGCCGGCGTGGAGTCCTGTATCCACAATCTCCGTGTTGATCATATCATTGACAGCACTCTGATCCACTTTGTATGCCATTGCATCTGCATTCGTCGCAAAGAGTCCTCCTATACGGTAGCCCCAGATATCTCCGAGTTTCTGCCCTACGTATGGGCTTGCCAGCGTCTTGTTCGGATTGTCGTATTTCGTGACATATGAGACATTGTCGCCCAGGCCGAAACTGACCCCATAGCTGAAGTCATCGCCGGCAAGACGGAAACTGTCATTCCACGAAATTGTGAACTCATAACCGAGAGTGCGAAGGTCCGCCGAATTGTTTTTCGGAGCAGCAGCACCGTAAGTGGAAGGAAGTGCCTGACTCTGCATTATCATATCCTTCGTATCGCGGATATATGCATCTCCGCTGAAGTTGAGCCTACCTCTGAACATCGAAAGATCGAGTCCGATATTATTTGTGTATATCTTCTCCCATGAGATGTCTGACGCATTCGGTGAAGACTCATTGGCGTAATATACTTTCTGACCCTCACCGAAACGGTAATTGAGCTGGCCTGAGGTGCTGATTGTCTGTATGTAATCATAATATCCCACTGCACTCTGGTTTCCGAGGGAGCCATAGGAATACCTGAGTTTCAAGTTATTGACCACATGCTTCGCATTTTTGAAGAACGGCTCCTCACTGATTCTCCAACCGAGGGAGAATGACGGGAAGAATCCGAAACGACGTCCCTTGGCAAAACGCGAACTTCCGTCGTAACGTCCGCTAGTCTCGACCAGATAACGGTCTGCGTAGGCATAGTTGAGACGATAGAAGAAACCAAGAACAGCATAGTCATTCTGACCTCCACGGGTGTATATATTGTCACCTACAGCGATGTTGAAATCCGAAATTTCTTCACTCAAGAGATCGTAGCGACGCATATAATTCGTCTTGTAGTATTTGTACTCGTAATTGACACCGGCCATAGCCTTGAAGTCGTGCTTCTCTCCGAAAACATCTCCGTAAGTCGCATAAGCATTGAAGACATTCCTGCGGGTAGTGTTGTAACTCTCCTGGATTCTGTCTTTAGCAGCCTCGTCAGAAGCCGACATATAGAGAATCTTGCCCGGTATGCGGGAATAAGGGACATCCACGAAACGGTTGAACGCATAATACATCAGATCGGTGTAGGAATAATTTGCCCTTATCTCAAACTGTTTCACCGGTTTGATAACGGCTTCGAAGGTAGTCCTGAGTTCTGTATTCTTGTCCGCCATATCATGCTTGCCGTATTCGGCTATTGCATGAACTCCGTTTGTCACCCGGTATGTAGGGCTTGTTGAAGAGTAGTAAACAAATGTACCATCCGGATTTATCGGGACAATACTTGCAAGGGCATGATTCCATGCGCTGGAGAAATATTGGTTGAAAGCGCTGGAGCTACCTGGGAACGACTGCTTACGGCTCGACCAGTTGGTGTTGTTGGTGAGTTCGAGCCAATCTGTGACCTTAACTCCGATTTTCGTACGGAAAGTATAGTGGGTATAATGATCCGGCTTTATCGCCTTGGCTCCAGTCTGGTCATAGAAATTGCCGGAAAAGAGGAAATTCACCTTCCCCGTACTTCCGCTTACGCTCAGGTTGTGGTCGTGAGTCGGACGGGTATTGTTGAACATATAATTGTACCAGTCGAAATTGGCGTAGTATTTATATACACCATCCTTCTCGACTACCCAAGGTCTCGACGGATCTTCCACTTTGTCGTTACGGCGTATCCACAGCTCGTGGTAGTCCTCTGCGGTGTAAGTCGTGTAAGGTGTACCCTGATAGGTACGGTAGAACATATCATTGATATATGCACTGTAATAGCCTCTGGTCTCGAAATCTGTTGACACCGTGGATGTTCCGAAAGTGAACTTTCCGTTGTAGGATACCTTTATCTTTTCATCCGTCGGGTTCTTGGTATTCACGAGTACGACTCCGAAACCGGCACGCGCACCATAGACTGCCGACGCCGAAGCATCTTTAAGAACGCTAATAGACTCGATATCGTTCGGATTCACGTCACGCAAGTCCCCCTCTACGCCGTCAATGAGAATGAGAGGTCCGGTTGATGAGGCTATTGAGGTCACACCTCGGATGTTCACTGTCGCCCCATCACCCGCACGTCCTGAAGTCTTGACCATGACATTAGGCATAGCACCCTGAAGCATCTCACCTACGGAAGCAGCATTGCGGTTGCGCAGATTGTCTCCGTCAACAACTGCCACTGCACCGGTAAGGTTCACTTTCTTCTGAGTACCATAGCCTATGACCACGGTTTCCGTGAGGAACTCCGTATCCGGGGAAAGAACGATTTCAAGCGGAGCCGTATTCCTGACAGGAATTTCTACGTCTGTAAAGCCTATAAACGAAACGACGAGAATTTCATTCAAAGCGACGTCAAGACTGAATTTTCCGTCAATGTCGGAGACCGCTCCGGCTCCATGGCGTCCCTTGACCACAATCCCGGCTCCGACCAAAGCTTCTCCGTCATCGGATTTTACGCTGCCTTTCAAGTTGAAGCGTTCGTCAGACCTGCCGACATTGTCTTTCTCCGCCACACGGCTCTCGGAAACAAGCACTGTGCGTCCGCTGACGCTTACAGACACTGGCTGTCCCTCAAATACTTTCCGTACAGCTGTTTCAACGTCAACATCCGCCAGCGATACAGAGACCTTCCGCTCCATATCTATTCCTGACGATTTGACCACCACCGAATATCCATATCGGGACTGGATTTCAGCGATTACCCTCGACACTTTGACATCACGCATATTCAGCGTTATGTCCTGGGCGTACCCCAGTGCACACGACAGAAAAACTGCGGTCAGCAAGGCGACGAGTACCCTGTTAAAAGATTTCAGGTTCATCTTACTGTTAGTTTAATTTTGTTATTAATGTGATTAATTCTGAAATGCCGCTCTACATTGAGCGCATTCAGTATCTCATCGAGATTTTCCCCGTTAATGAACGACGCATAGTATTTTTCCCCCGCGATGCTGTCCTCCACGCTGATATCCACCTTGAAGCGGCGTGAAAGCGTGCCGACTATCTCTGAGAGTGCGGCATCGACAAACTGAAGTCCATCGACGTCCAGAACCCGTTCATAACTATTGACATCGAAATGTAATCTTTTCACATTCCCTTTTTCCTTGTCATAGCGTATGATATCGCCGGGAACGAGCTTTACGGATGTCCCGTCGGCGCGCATACAAAGCTCTACAGAACCGTTGAGAAGCGCGACCTCCTCATTTTTGGAATCCATAAAAGAGGACACGTGAAAGCGGGTTCCGTGGACGATTACATCCATATTGTCGGAAACTGCGACGAATTTCTTCTCAGGATTCTTTGCGACATCAAAGAGAACATCTCCGCTGATAAATACTTTTCTTTCAGAAGATGAGAACTTGTCCGGATATATCAGGCGGCTGCACGGACCGATTTTCACAGATGTCCCGTCGGATAGTTCCACTGAAGCATTTTCCGCATATGCCGTGGAAATCTCATTCCATACGGTCTCCGTCTCACCACCTGCTCCAAATGAGAGCCAAAGGCAGGTGAACAGCAGCGGGATAAATAAAACCGCTGCAATGTTCGAGACAATGCGCAGCGCCGAATGCCATCTCTTGCGGGTTGTCAGACCGACATTTTTCGCAAAACTATCAAAAGCCGCCTCGCCCATCGAGACGTCCTTCCCTGAAACTTCTGACTCCGCCTGCCTGAGCAGTTCGCCAAGAACCACATCAAACTGGGGACTATCCTCATTCTCCAGAAGCAAGTCCTGGAATTTACTTATGTTTTTATCTGAATTCGAGCTCATACTATACAATGAACTCGAAAAGGAGGAGAATCCCCCAATCAGAAAAAGAAAAAATTGCTCCTACGACCGGAACTTGGTTTTCAGTTCGCTGAGTGCCAGAGTGATATGTCTCTCAACTGTCTTTTCGGACAATTTGAGTTCTTCAGATATTGAGCGGTTTGTTTCCCCTTCCATTTTCATATCAATCACGGTCTTACGCTGCTTCGGCAATGTTTTAACAGCATCATCAAGCATTTTCCTGCGTTCTTTCCGGAGCAGTTCTTCCTCCACCGAAAGCATAGTTTTGTCCTCTATTTTGGACTCTTCCATCTGCGCAAATGACTTCCTGTCACGGAGAAAAGTGAATGCGCTGTTCCTAGCTATCACATAGAGCAATTTTTCCACCGAGGCGACAGAATCAAGCCGGTCGCGGCTCTTCCACAGTTTGAGAAAGACTTCCTGGGCGATGTCTTCAGCTGAAGTCACATCTCCGACAATCTTGGTAATAAACCGCAGATACACAGCATAATAGCGAACAAAAAGGTAACGCCAGGCCTCGGCATCGCCAGTTTTGAGTCCGCTCACAAATATACTGCCTTCCATCTTTCCCATTTAAGTCTGTGGTTGTTTTGACGAGGCAAATATAGAAAAGTTTTTATATCTGCTCAAATATGGATAAAAGATAATGCTTCTGAACATTTACAGTTTTATGAGGCACAATGCCGTCTGACAACTCCCGCCAGGACGCGCAACATGCATTCCGCTGATTATCAGCGATTTAGGCATTTTCAGAGTTATAAAAACCGCAACTCTGATTTCGGTTAAACAGATGATACACAGCTACTTGCAGGTTGCACTGCAAATACGGAGACTCTGGCCCTCAAGGATTACTGAATATTTTTTACTAAATTGCGGGATGTCGAACTGGTCGGCAAAAGAGACGGTCATCAGTTTAGAAACTACATATTATGAGAAAATACATATTAGTATTATGAGAAAATACATATTACCCATCCTACTGATTGTTACGCTTGTTTTCGGTTTCAATGCATGTAAGCCGGAGAGCGTACCGGAAAAGCCTGATCAGGAGCAGCCTGCTCCAAAACCCGATCCCGAGCCGGAACCTGAACCGAATCCTGAACCGGAACCCGAGCCTGAGCCAGAACCGGAGCCTGAGCCAGAACCGGAACCGGAACCATCTGAGACCGTCATTTACTACGACAATCTCGACAAGGTTAAATCTGATGTGAACAACAATTACTTCAACACATGGAGTGACTGCCGCAACATGGAAGGCACAGGCATTGCCACTGTCACCTATGACGGCTCCTACACCTCCGTACGAAGCAGTTTCTCGTCCACCGGATACCCCGGAGCTTCTGGAGTCAATGGAGTATATTACAGCAAAAACGGCGCATGGACAGGAATAAACGGCATCGGACTGCCGTCAGACAAACGCACTTACAAACTCACGGTCGGAATGTGCGCATTCAAGAAGGACGTAGTACCGAACAAGACCTTCACCATCACGGTTTCCGATGAGCATGGCAAGAAGAGCTACAATCTGAACTATACTGTACAGAAATATGGCCAGTCATGGTTTCTTGCCACATCCGTCTTCGAAGTAAGCGCCACAGAGACGACCAGGCTGAACATAAAGATCACCGCTCTTGCAGACGGAGCACAGGGCCGCACTGACGACCTCAGACTCGTGACGGCCACCGATACCGCCTCTGAGACATTCGATTTCGGACACGGAGCGGAGCCGGGCAAGGATTATATCGAAAGACCTGCCACGCTCAAAGCCAATGCCGACTACAAATATGTGGACCACAGAGGGAAAACCTACAGGTCCCAAAAGGACGTCCGCAATTATGAAGCCTGCTACGACATCCATCGCCACAACCCCATGTGGGTAGCCTATCCTTGTCATGAAATCTATTGGGAAGGCGGCTACACCCGTCCAAGACCGGACCCGTGGAGGCCTGACCCGTCCTTCAGCGAAAGCGAGCAGTCGATCATATACGCAAACGACTGGGACAGCTGGCCGTGGAGCGCAACAAGCGGAAAGCCAAGCGACAAATATTATTACTGGTCACCACTGCCTTCAAAGAATACAGTCGGCAAAGGACACTTGATGCGCTCGGCTGAAAGAGGCTGCGGAAACTCCAGCAAACTGTTTGACCTCAACACTCAGACCTTCTATCCTACCAACATTGCTCCTGAACGGTATCTGAATGAGACCGAAACAGACTCCCATTGGTCAATGGTGGAATACATCCTTCCTAACGAGTGGAGATGCAGCGACACGCTTTACGTGGTCGTCGGATGCTATTACGGTGATGACACATGGGTACTTAAAGATGCCTGCAACTGGGGTGAAACCAGTTCGAAATCAAAGGATTGCCTTATGCCGACCGCCAGATACAAACTCGT
>ULJE01008005.1_pt1 | contig 16712 bp, 13 predicted proteins | sample 1950831 | NCBI WGS metagenome assembly ULJE01 (sample SAMEA4835467, study PRJEB28245) | human gut metagenome | biome: gut microbiome; material: fecal sample | place: Denmark | collected 2008 | reverse complement strand
CAGCAGGAATGCGGGAATCAGGAAAACAAAGCCTCTTGCCAATGAGAAAACTGTTGCTGGCCGCACCCGTTCAATGCTCTGGAAATATCCGATAATCGTGACATTGACAACATAAAAAACAAATCCTGAAGCCATAAGCGGGATTCCTGCGGAGGCGATTCTGTAGGCCTGGGCATCTGCGCTAAGGAAGAGTGCCGTGACATATTTGCTTCCGAAGGCCAATGCCATTGACAGTATTATCCCGGCCCCTATCGCTGCGGCCAATGCTACTTTACGGGCTTCTTTCACGCGGGCTGCACGGCCTGCTCCATAATTATAGCTGATAATCGGCTGGGCGGACTGGGAAATGGCATTGCCTGTCATGAAAATAAAAGGCATTATGTAGCATGCGATGGAGAACGCCGCCACGCCATCTTCTCCCAAGTATCTCATAAACACGTAGTTGCCGACGAACATCAATACGGATATGCTGCATTCTCCAAGAAAAGCCGAGAAGCCGAGTTTGAACTGGTACCATATGTTTCTTGCGAAAAGCATGAGACTTTTCAGTGACCATTTGAGGCGGTACAGTTTCATTGATTTGGACAGGAACAGAATGTAGAACAGCACCATGGCGCCACCTGTCCAGAGACCGATGAAAGTGGCGATTGCCACGCCCTCAAGACCTTTGTGCAGGACAAAAAGGAATACATAGTCGAGGATGATATTGATAATGGCGGGCAATGATGATGTAAGCATCGCGTATGTCGGAGAGCCGTCCAGTCTGATGATAAGGAGCCCGACTGACTGGAGGAACATGGCACAGAACGCCAACGCCAGCCAGCGCTGATAATCAATAACATACGGAAGAAGCCGGTCTGAAGAGCCGAGCAGGTACGCAGTCTGCGTGCTGAATACCGAGACGAGAATGGTGATGCTCAATGTCAATGCTGTTCCGAATATCAATGTCTGTGTGAGGTTGATCTGTGCGGCCTTCACATTGTCCTGAGACAGATGGATCGACGACACTACTGAGCAGCCGATGCCGAGCATAAGTCCCGTGGCTGTCATCAGAAGCCAGAAAGGTGAAAAGATATTTACGGCAGCAAGCGCATCGCTCCCTACTCCATGTCCGATGAACACTCCGTCAATGACCGTCATCACTGAAATGCACAGCATCCCCAGCAAGGTCGGCAGAAGCATCTTGCTGAAAAGTTTCGGAATGCTGTCCGAACCGAAATCTATGGCGTCTCTCTGCATACAATCTTCGTTTCAAAAGATGCGAAGTTACGAAAAATAATTCCTATTTTTATTTCTATATGTTCTGATATATAAAAAATGAGTGGGAAAAGAACCGTCAAGCTCTTCTCCCACCCGTTTTATTGTGCTTCTGTTTTTAGCCGATCATGTTCTTAGGGTCGAGGGCACTGTCGAGCTGCTCCTTGGTAAGGATGCCGTGCTCGAGGACAATGTCGTAAACTGAACGGTTGGTCACGAGAGCCTCTTTGGCTACCTTGGTGCTGGCCTTGTAACCGATGATAGGGTTAAGGGCTGTCACGATGCCGATGCTGTTCTTGACCATCTCGTAGCAACGCTCCTTGTTTACGGTGATTCCTTCGATACACTTTTCACGGAGTGTATTCATGGCATTGGTCAGCCAGGTGATGCTTTCCATAATGGACTCGGCGATAACCGGCTCCATTACATTGAGCTGAAGCTGTCCGGCCTCTGCGGCAAATGAAACTGTCATATCGTTGCCGATGACCTTGAAGCAGACCTGATTGGTAACTTCAGGAATGACAGGATTCACCTTGCCCGGCATGATGGAAGAACCAGGAGCCATAGGAGGAAGATTGATTTCCTTCAAACCGCAACGAGGTCCGGAAGCCAAGAGCCTGAGGTCATTGCAAATTTTGGAAAGTTTGACAGCCAATCTCTTGAGGGCCCCGGAATAACTTACGTACGCACCAGTATCTGGAGTTGCCTCCACGAGGTCCGGCGCGGCGATGAACTTCTCGCCGGTAAGCTCGGTCAGTTTCTTGGCGCACAGTTCAGCAAAACCAGGCTTCGCGTTAAGACCGGTACCGATGGCCGTACCGCCCATATTGATTTCATATAGAAGGTTCACGTTTCTCTCAATGTTCAGAACCTCTTCGCCAAGATTTGTAGCATAAGCGTGGAATTCCTGTCCTGAAGTCATCGGCACTGCATCCTGAAGCTGGGTGCGTCCCATCTTGATTACGTCCTTGAACTCCTCTCCCTTCGCCTGGAATGCTGCGATAAGGTCATTGAGCGCCTTCACAAGATTCCTGTTCATGCGGATGAACGCATAACGGAAAGCTGAAGGATAGGCATCGTTGGTGGACTGAGCGCAGTTCACGTGGTCATTCGGAGAGCAGAACTGATATTCGCCCTTCTTGTGGCCCATAAGTTCAAGAGCCCTGTTGGCAATCACCTCATTGGCATTCATATTTACTGAGGTTCCGGCACCGCCCTGCATCATATCTACAGGGAACTGGTCGTGTAACTTGCCGCCTATAATCTCGCGGCATGCCTCTACGATAGCGTCTGCTATCTTCCCGTCCATCGCGCCGAGTTCCTTGTTCGTCTGTGCAGCAGCCAGTTTGATGCAGGCCATTGCAATGACATACTCAGGGTAGTCGCACATTCTGGTATTGGAAATCTTGTAGTTGTTGATGGCCCTCTGTGTCTGAACACCGTAATAGGCATCAACCGGAACCTGAAGTTCGCCAAGAAGGTCAGATTCAATTCTGAATTTCTCTTCGCTCATAACGAATCGTTATTATTTACTTGAAAAATGTTTTATTTTTAGTCCTACAAAGGTAAGATATAAAACGATTATAAGCAAACTGGCGAAAATGTCTTTAAGGCAAGAAGTAAAAAAACGGCATTGCAAGTTTGCAAAAATTAGACGAAATTTGTGTCATTATTGGTAAGGAAACAAATCTTAGATATCATTGTTAATATGAACAGAACATTGAAACTGGTCTGCCTTTGTGCAGGTCTATTGGCCGTGTCAGTGAACGGCTATTCTTGGGGACAGAAGGGTCATGATGTGACTTGTGCGATTGCTCAGAAACATCTCACAAAGAAGGCTCAGAAGCAGATTGGCGAAATTCTTGACGGTAAATCCATAGTTTATTGGGCAAACTGGATGGATAATGCCAGTCATACTCCACAATACAAGCACACGAGCACCTGGCACTACAAGAACATTGACGCGGATGAGACTTACGAAAATGCTGAACTGAATGACAAGGGAGACGTCATACGTGCTGTCAATGAGCAGGTTGCAGCTCTCAAAAGCGGAAAATTGAGCAAGGAAGAGCAGGCGCTTTCATTGAAGTTTCTCGTTCACCTGATGGGTGACATGCATTGTCCGATGCATATGGGCCACAAGTCAGACCGCGGCGGAAACCGTTGGCAGCTGACGTATTTCGGAAAAGGCACCAACCTTCACTCAATCTGGGATTCGGGGGTTATCGAGAGCGCGCACAAATGGACTTATTCAGAGTGGGTGGAGCAGATTGACACCAACAGCAAGGAAATTGACGCTCAGATGGCACAGGGCTCTCCAGAGTCTTGGGGCAAGGAAACCTATGAAATCTGCAAGAAGATCTATGACACCACGCCTGTCGGTTCAAAATTGTCTTATGACTATGTGAGCGAATGGACTGAAACCGTTGAAACCCAGCTTCTCCGTGCCGGTCTTCGTCTCGCCCGCGTGCTGAATGAGATTTTCAAGTAATTTTTTGTATCTTTGTAGCGAATTTTTAGTTATTAAACAAAAGTCAGGTGGGACGCTCTATCGCGCTGGTCATTGACCAGTGAGGAAAGTCCGGACAGGAAAGGGCACCCTGCTGCGGAAAGCGCAGATGGGAGTAATCTTATGATGCCGTAACAGAAAACAACTGCCGACCGATACCGGAAGGCGAGGGTGAAAACGCGAGGTAAGAGCTCACGACGTCCGTCAGCGATGCCGGGCGGGTACGGTTCCAGGGCCTGCAAGACCAAATATACTGACAGATGAGGGCTGCCCGCCCGATGTCAGGGGGTAGGTTGCGTAGATAAATGATAGAGACAATAACAGAAACCGGCTTATGGTCCCGCCTGTTTTTTTTAGAATTCCAGAGTTGCCGTAACCGGATAGTGGTCAGAGATATACGGTACATTTGCAAAACTTTCTGTCACAGTTCGGAATTTCGGACATTTGCTGAATCCGCTATAATAGATGTAATCTATCGTCAGACCGTCTGTCGTGGCGAGATCCACGAACTGGTCCCCTATCGCAGCCTGTTTGAGAGGTTTCCCGAATGCATTGAAAGAAGGCGTGCTGTCTGTAGTGTCAGCTGTTGCGCGTGCGCTTGACATTATCTTGTTCAGGTCATTGAGGACAGCGTCCTGTGGCAGCACATTGAAATCTCCCGTAAGAATCATAGGAAATCCTTGAGGGTTGATACTGTCGATCCTGTCCACTATCAATTTTAGTCCGTTTTTCTCGGCAACGCGACCTATATGGTCAAGATGGGTATTTACGTAATAGAACTCTTTCCCGGATTTACGCATTCTTAGCAATGCCCATGTCGCTGTGCGTCTGCAGGCTGCATCCCATCCGTAAGAAGGCACGTCTGGGGTTTCTGACAGCCAGAATGTGCCCCATTTTTCAAGTTCTACTTTCTTGGTGTTGTAGAAAATCATCATTATCTCGCCGGAGGTCTTGCCGTCGTCCCTGCCGACTCCGACTCCGTCATAATCAGGGCATTGTTCCTTTATATATTCTGTCTGAAAATCAAAGGCTTCCTGCACGCCCATAATGTCGGGTGCGAGGGTTTTCACCATCTCTGCTGATGCTGCTTTCCTGTATTCCCAGGAGTTTTCTCCGTCTTTGGCGACGCCCAGTCTGATGTTGAATGACACTACGTTCAGTTCTTCCTGAGCGGGTTTGCACTGTGCAAATGTCATCAGGACTGATACGAGAAGCAGAAGTTTCAATGATATTCTTTTCATGTTCATTATGTGTTTATCATGCAAATGTAGTCATTATTTTTGTCAATGTAGTATGGTGATTCGTGGATTTTCTCTAAATTCGTAGTGGTGTAACTGTTTTATTTCATTGACATTGACAATTCTATTATGCTCAAGATATATTTTGCCGGTTCTATCCGTGGCGGGAGAACGGATGCAGAGCTCTACAGAAGGATGATCGAGTACCTGAAGAAGGATAACATTGTCCTGACTGAACATATCGGAGACCCTTCAATTCTTGCAACTGAGGGTGCGGAGAAAAGCGACATTGACATTTACAGGCAGGATTCTGCCTGGCTGCGGGAGGCGGATATGGTGATTGCGGAGTGCACTTCCCCATCGCTGGGTGTCGGCTATGAGCTCGCCTACGCTGAGAGGTTCGGCAAGCCTGTCCATATTCTCTATAACCGCTCCCGGGCCAATCTTTCGGCTATGCTGACCGGGGACGATTACTTCCACATTTATCCTTATTCGGATGAATGTGAGGTTTTCGCTATCCTGGAAAAGATTGTTTGCCGCTGAACCGGCTACTTGTGGCTGATCAGGTTCAGGAATTCGTTCCTGGTTCTCGCTGATGTCAGAAAGGCGCCCGAGAATGCGGATGTGGTGGTGACAGCGTTTGATTTCTGTATTCCTCTGATCTGCATGCAGGTGTGAGTTGCCTCTATGACGACTGCTACGCCGAGCGGGTTGAGTGATTTCTGGAGGCAGTCACGGATTTCCACGGTAAGGCGTTCCTGTACTTGGAGACGTCTTGCATAAGTCTCCACAACGCGTGCTATCTTGCTGAGTCCGGTGATTTTTCCGTTTGGAATATACGCGACATGTGCTTTCCCCAAGAATGGAAGCATATGGTGCTCGCACATTGAGTAAAGTTCAATATCCTTTACCAACACCATCTGCTGGTATTCTTCTTCGAACAATGCGGATTTGACGATTTCAATGCCGTTCTGCGAGTATCCCTTAGTGAGGAACTGCAACGACTTCGCTACTCTTTCCGGTGTCTTCAGAAGGCCTTCCCTTTCAGGGTTTTCCCCGAGAAGTCTGAGTATTTCCTTTACGTGCACGGCTATCTGCTCTGTGGTTTGCTTGTCGTACAAGTCTTCAGCGATATATCCCATAACGTGATCTATGTGTTCTAAAATTGATTGTGCTCAACCGCTTCCCTACTGCGGGTACGATTTATGCATCAGGACAATTGCGTTTGCCGCTACAAAATTAGACAAAAAAAGTTCATTATATGGATTTTTTATCTATATTTGCCGCCCGAAACGTATTAAAAAACGTTAACCATTGATTTTAAGAGATTTAAAAGATTAAAAGATAGGAGAGAAGAATATGTATTGGACACTTGAACTAGCAAGTAGGCTGGACGATGCTCCATGGCCAGCTTCAAAAGATGAACTTATAGATTACGCCAACCGCTCAGGCGCTCCGGAAGAGGTAATCGAGAACCTCCAGGAACTCGAAGACGACGGCGAAGTATATGAAAGCATAGAAGATATTTGGCCGGACTACCCTACCAAGGAAGACTTTTTCTTTAACGAGGAAGAGTATTAGTAGTCTTTATTTAGATAGATAACTGAATATCAGCGCGATAAACAATAATAATTTGTTTGTCGCGCTGGTGTTTTATGGCCTCTGACGGTGCGGTTTGTTTGAACAAAATGGCTTATTTCTCTGCGTTCTTCCTGTCATAATGATAGTTTGCTTGTGCAAAATACATTATCTTTGTATATTCTCGGGAATAGATAACCGACTGTACTGGTAGATTAAAAATTTATTTTCGTTATGGCATTGGATATAAAATCACTGATAGGCGAAGCAACCGCTTACGACAAAAAACAAATACTTGAAATCAAGCGGCCTAAAAGTTGGCTTAAGAGCGTGTCTGCTTTTGCTAACGGTGAAGGCGGCACATTGATATTCGGCATCAGTGATGATGACCAGATAATCGGGCTGGAGGATGCAGAAAGCGACGCGGAGAAAATCAGCGAGGAGATAAAGATCAAACTTGATCCGGTGCCTGTGGTCAATCTTGAATATAAGGAGATTGATGGAAAGAGACTCATATTGCTGCATGTATATTCTGGGCAGGAAACCCCATATTACTACATCGGAGACAAACAGCGACTGGCATTTGTACGCATAGGAAACGAGTCGGTTACGGCAGATCGTATTCAATTGAAAGCGCTCGTTTTGAAAGGATCCGGACGTACTTATGACAGCTTGCCGTCCAATTACAAATTTGAGGATATGGCTTTTTCAAAACTCAGATCCGTCCATTATAAACGGTTGCAGCGTTCGTTTGATGACAGCGAGTTCGTATCGTGGGGCATTGTGGATGAAAATGGCAATCTGACAAATGCCGGAGCATTGTTGGCTGATGAATCACCTGTACGACAGTCCCGCATTTTCTGCACACGTTGGAACGGTCTGGACATGACCAGCGGTTTGGGAGAAGCGATTGATGATGTTGAACTGGAAGGTTGCGTGATTGGCCAATTGCAGGATGCCGTGTCTTTTGTGAGAAATAACTCTCATAAGAAATGGTGGAAGGAGAACGACTATCGTGAGGAACTTCCAGATTATCCAGAACGTGCGGTGACGGAAGCGATTGCGAATGCCATCATCCATCGTGATTACTTGCAGATGGGAAGTGAGATTCATATCGACATGTACGATGACAGGCTGGAAATATACTCTCCCGGAGGAATGATGGACGGCAGGCTTATTCAGCAGTTGAATCCTCTTACTGTGCCATCCAAGAGAAGGAATCCTTTATTGGCTGATTTCTTCAGCCGATTGGGGTTAATGGAACGGCGGGGTAGCGGAATGAAGAAGATAATTGATTCCTATAAGAGGTTTGAGGTGCTGCATGATTTTCATGCTCCTGAATTTCAATCAAATGCATCGGAGTTCCATGTGATATTGTGGAATTTAAATTATGGAAGTAACGGTGTGATGGATGAAAAGGAGTTCCTAAAAGTAGATATAGGAACAGAGAAAGAGTTCCTAAAAGAGGATAATAAGTTCCGGAAAGAGTTCCTAAAAGCGCAGAGGATAATATACAAATTGATTTCCTCGAATCCAGGAATCACAATTGCTGAAATGGCTGCGAATATAGGTGTTTCTGACCGTCAGGTGCGTAAATACCTCAAGAGAATGACAGATATGAAGTTCATTGTCCGAGAAGGAGGCCGGAAGAATGGAATGTGGAGAATAATAGACGGTGATTACGAAGATTTCTTTGAAAGAATCTGATGACATCTGAAAGATATGGATAAACTCACGAAAGAACAGAGGCACCGTTGTATGTCAGCAATAAAAGGGCGGAATACGAAGCCTGAATTGCTGGTAAGGAAGTTTTTGTTCAGTTGTGGGTTTCAATACAGACTGAATCATTCGCGCCTTCCAGGACATCCTGATCTGGTGCTCCGAAAGTATCGGACAGTCATTTTCGTAAACGGCTGTTTCTGGCACGGACATGAAGGATGCAAGTATTATGTTCCGCCTAAAACTAATGTGGAATTTTGGCGGAATAAGATAGAACGCAACAAACTCAGAGATAAAGAAGAACAGAGTACCCTTGCATCAATGGGCTGGCATTGTATCACAATCTGGGAATGCCAGTTGAAACCGAAAGTACGGGAACAGACCTTGGAGGCATTGGTTTATACACTTTGTCATATTTTCTTGAATGATAGTAGGAGGATAAAGCCTTATGAGGATATAGAAGAAAAATATCAGCTGGTAGCAGAATCAAGTGTTAAAAATAAGAAGTAAATTAATATTGTTAAATGATATAAGTTATTGATGATGAGTAACGGAGCATTATTTTATAAAGCGGATTTACATATACATTCATATGGTCCCGGTAATGGTTCATTTGATGTAACTGATGTATCCAATACTCCACAAGCAATTGTGGCTACTGCTATTGAAAAGGGATTAAAGGTTATCAGTATAACTGACCATAACCAATATTTAAATAGCCAGATTGCTGTTCAGTATGCGAAAGGCAAGGATATCCTTGTTATACCCGGCATAGAGGTTAGTACGACACAAGGACATCTTTTACTATATTTTGAAACTATTGATAAGCTACAAAGATTTTATGTTGGGTTAACTTTTAACCATGACAATTCGATCTGCAACCAAGGAATAGTCGAATGCCTGAATTTAGCGGAGAAATTAGACGGAATAGGCGTTTTAGCCCATATTACATTAGATTCTGGATTTGAAAAGGTTATAAAATAGATTCGGCCCACATATGGAGCAAATTTTTATGTGCAAGAATTTGTTAGGTCTTGAGATAACAAATAAAAATGAAGCTCACTTATATACGGATGAGGATGATAATACAGAGCATAAAAAACTATTAAGTTTATGGCGAGATTCGTTAGATAATAAGTTACATAGGGATTTTGCAAAACTAATGTCTTCTGACTCACATGAATTAATTAGATTGGGCAATAATGCAGAAGGTAACAATCGGTTAACTAGATTAAAAATGCCGACACTTACATTCCGCTCATTCCATATTGCATTAATGAGTAGTGAGTCCCGTGTTCGACTGGAGGATGAAATTCCTGTTCAACGTCCAATAATTAAACATATAAAAATAGAAGGAGGGCTGTTAGAGGGGGTAGATATAGAACTAAGTCCTAATCTTACATGCATAATCGGTAGTAGAGGTACGGGAAAATCAACGCTATTGGAATCGATTCGTGAAGCAACTGGAAATAAGTCTTTTTCAAAAGTTTGTGACTCAGAAGTATGGCCTCAAAATATTTTGTTAGACTATACAGATGAAGCTGGCCAAACGCAAACTTTTCAAAGAGAAAAGAATGCTAGTGTTGTAAATCGATCGGATCCAGACTCAGGAATAACATCTATTCCTATTGAAAGCTATGGGCAGGGGGATACAGCAAGTACGATTCAGCATAGTGAAGAAAATCCGCAAGTTATTATAAACTTTTTAGATGCTTTTCTCGATTTGAATCTATTGGAAGCTCAGGACTCTGAATATATTGAATTGCTAAGGAGCAATCAAAGCGAAATGAATAAGCTTCGTATTAATATTGTTTCGTTACCTGACGCAAAAAAAGCTTTAGAAAATGAACATCGTAAATTAAAAGCTATGGAACAAAGTAAAGCAGCTGAAATTGTTAAACTACATAATGCTTTGCTTCAAGAAAGAGATTTCCGTAAGACTTTGATAAACGACCTTAATAACCTCATCAAAACATATAGAGATATTCTTGGCGATACAAATTTGTTTGATAAGGTTGCCGATATGAGTGATGACCGTATTGTTGTTGGGAAAGAATATTTTTCTAATGTAAAAAGTATAATTAGTGCTTTTTCCGTACTTGTCTCTTCTAAGTCAAAAGAACTTAATGAAGCATTGAATGCAAAAATCACGGAGTTAAGAACGCAATTGGACTTGTGGAATGCAAAAGAAACTGAAATCCAAGGAAAGATAGATGACAAGAAACAAGAATTAATACAGCATGGTATACCTTTTGATTTAGGTAAGATTAATCAAATTTCCAAGGATATTATAGATTATGAGAAAAAGGTAGCAAAACTTCAAGATGATCAGAAACGCCTTCTTGAATTACTTAAGGTGCGTCAAGAATTAATACAGAAACGTCAAGAGAATAAAAAAGAAATTACTCGGAAACATTTAGCATTTGCAAAAAAGATAAATGAGAACCTGAAAACTTCAGTTGATGACTTTTTTGTCTCTATTAAATATGCTGAATCTCTATATTCTCCTGATTTTGAAGATACATTAAAAACTTTGATGGGCTGGAGAACTTCCCAAGTTATGAAATCCTCAGTTATCGCAAGGAGGATTGGTGTGTATGACTTTGTCCAAGCAATCAAAAAGAAAGATATTGGCGTATTAAAAGCTATAAAATATCAAGGTGAACAATTTCTGCGGGATGATGAGATTGATAATATTATTACGACCCTTAATGACGGATTTAAATATGAGGATCTTGAATGTTTGAAATATGATGACCATCCACAAATTACAGTAACTAAGTTCGTGGATGAAAGTGGAGTTAGGAAAAATATTACAAAACGAATATCTCAATTATCGCTTGGACAACAGCAATCTGTATTATTAAGTATTTTACTATTATCTGATAGTGATAAGCCTTTATTAATAGATCAACCAGAAGATAATCTTGATAGTGAATTTATTTTTAAAACAATTGTTGGAAATTTACGTAAAATTAAAGAGCACCGTCAAGTGATTTTAGTTACACATAATCCGAACATTGCAGTGCTTGGAGATGCTGAACTTATTATTCCGCTTAAAAGTACAAGTGTGCATTCGCAGATTATATCATCCGGTTCTATTGATAACGATGATACTATTAAACTTTGTTGCGGTATATTAGAAGGTGGCGATTCAGCATTTAAACAAAGAAAAAATATTTATGGTTTTTAAGTAGTAATGTTTGTTTGTCCACCCAATCCTCCTATCGCCTCAGACCGTCTCAGATAGCGCAGTTTGTTTGTGCAAATTTCATAAAAATTTGACTAACTATTTGATATATAGTATAGTCAATTCTTTAACGAGGAGGAGTGTTAGTAGTTAATTGCTTAATAATAAAATAGTTAATGCGGAACATTATTACAATGGGCCGCATTTTCTTGTTTTTCAAAAGACGCGTTACAGGTAGCTGTGGTGCGTTAAAATTAAAATCGGGACGCCGAAAGGATGTTCTCGACATGTTTTTCTTTTCATTCTATTGCGATGGACTGCGCTTCTCGGATATCCTTACGTTGGAATGGGACAGCATCGATATGGACGCTCAATTATTGAGGAAATGTCAATATAAGACTCGGCAGGAAGTGACTGTGCCGCTTTCTCCTACGGCGATGGATATACTGAGGCGGTGGTCGGGGCGACGGCAACGATTTGTCTTCAGGTTGTTGGACCCGCAGACAGACATGGCTGACCAGCAGTCATTGTACGCCCAGCGTATGTCCAAGACGCGCTCCCAGAATGGCGTTCTCTGCGGGATAGGAAAAGAACTGAATCTCAATGTCGGTCTGACCACTCATGTTGCCAGGCATACCTTCGCTGTAAGGGCCATCAACAGGGGCGTAAGCATTTATATCCTCAGCAATCTCCTTGGTCATTCATCCGTAATCGCCACCGAAAAGACCTATGCCAAACTGTTGCCGAAGACGCTTGACGTCGCCCGGTCAGCAATATATGGTGGCAAGTAAGTCAATGTTGAATGTGCCTGAATGAGGGGTGTCTGTCGAAACGTCACGATATCGGGTGAGGTAACGAACATTGTTTATTTGCCCTATATCGTGATGTCTTCTTCATGTTAATGTTAAAAGGGCCTGTCGCCAAATTAAGTTTAACTGTGCGCCTTGAGGAACAGCAGGATAAATGTAAACAGCAGATAGTCTTTCATGTAGATGCTCAGGAGTTTGGTGACATTACGTATGCTGTGGTCGACTACTGACTCTGTGATATTCAATTTGGCGGCGATCTCCTTGTGCTTCATGTTGTCGAGACGACTCATGAGGAAAGCGCGGCGTTGATTTTCCGGAACACGTGCCAGACAATCCTTCAGACGATTGGTTATGTCTTCAACGTACAAGCCGGCAAGGTCTGTCTTTTCGAGTGTCGCCTGGTAATATGTGGCCGCGAAGACCTCATTGTCAGAGCTTGATTCGTTGACCTCTTTTTTGGTGGAAGATTTCTTCAACAGATTCAGGCAGGCATTGCGGATGGAAGTGTACATCCATCCGATGGCCTTTTCCCGTGACACTCTGGCCCGCTCATTCCATAAACGGATAAAGCAGTCTGCCACGACATCCTCGGCCTGTTCCGTATTTCCAAGTATGAAGAAAGCAAAATCCTCAAAGACCTTTAGATTGTTTTTGTAAAGGTCTTCGAAAATGTCCTTTTTTATCTCACCCTGCATGTCAGACATCATTAAAATCTCCTCTCTATGCAAATTTATCATTTTTTTTTGGCGAATCCGACAGATTAAGTTGTTATATATAGTAGGTAACATGAAATGAATATGACAAACATTGACCAGAACTTGCTTTATAGGTATTTCGCAAAAGAAACTTCACACGAAGAAAACGCAGCCGTAGGAGAATGGTTGCGGAGCGACGAGATGCATCAGAAAGAATTTGATAAGGAACTGAAGATGTTTCTGTTACTGCATTTCGCCGCAAACGGAAAGACCATCCGCGAGATTGAAACCGCAGAAGCAGGGCCAGCTAGGGAAAAATCAGGGATCAAAATATTCAGGAGAGTCCTTTACAGTGCCGCAGCTGCTGTCATTGCGATGATAGTATTCCTTACAGGCAGTTATGTCGCCACGAAACGCACGGATTCGATGCTTGCACACACTATGACCAGCATTGAGGTTCCCGCAGGAAGCAGAATGGACGTTACACTTCCTGACGGCACTCAAGTGAAGCTCAATTCAGGAACGACACTGACGTATCCGATGAAATTCTCGGATCGCAAACGCAACGTCGAACTTCGCGGAGAAGCTCTTTTCAATGTTACCCACAATCCTGACCAGCCGTTCGTGGTGAGCACCTATGCCAGTGATATAGAAGTGCTGGGCACGAAGTTCAATGTCAATGCATATCCCGAGAAGAACTCGTTCCATGTCGCTCTTATAGAAGGAAAGGTCAAAGTCAACAGCAAATCCGGACAGGTGGCATATCTGTACCCGGGAGAAACCGTTACTCTTTCCGATAACGTACTTTCTAAAAATGCGGTGAGCCAGGAAGGCGAGCTGCTTTGGACCAATGGCAAACTCAACATTGCGGGACTTGGTTTCAGTGACATCATAAGTGAAATAGAGCGCTCGTTCGGAGTGCAGATTATTGTGGAATGTCCTGAACCTGAGATTAATATCTCAAGAGGAGAACTATTGGTCAGCGACGGCATTGACATGGCATTGAAGAGCCTCCAGTACTTTGCCGACTTCAGTTACACGCGCGACTACAAGACAGGAACAATCCATATCCGCTAGAACAATCACAGAAGTTTAACATATAAAACTTGCGCCATGATATAAAACGTTACAACAACCTCAGCCGTAACCGGAACAAATAAAGACCTGCGGACGCTGGAACATCCACAGGTCTGGAGATAAGCCGGTCGAATAACACTAAAGCAAGGTATATCCAAACACCTATCACCATAATTCCAAAGTTATGAACAAAAACAGTATTCTGCAAAGAAGTTGCTGTCTCATCTGTTCCATGATAATACTGACTCTTTCATCAGTCCAATCTTTCGCAAAACCACAGAAAGAAGACATCCGGCTGAATCTTGAGTTGAAGGACGTCACCTTGGACAGCGCGCTGGACAGCATCAAAGCACAGTCTCCGTTCACATTCATTGTCGGTCAAGTGGATCTTGCCAGGAAGGTAAGCATATCAATGAAAAACGAGACCATCGGAAACGTGTGCGCCAAACTTTTCACCCCGCTTGACATTGACTATAAAATCAACGGGCATTACATTTATCTTTCCAATAGACCGAAGGTGGAGCCGCGTACAGTCAGCGGAACCGTCATTGACCATAATGGTCAGCCGATTCCTGGAGCATCCGTATTCGTGCAAGGAACTACAACCGGAACGACGACGGACATTGATGGCCGCTTTACGCTTCTCGTGCCCGGCAAACTTCTGGGAGAGAGCCTGGAGTTCAATTCTCTTGGCTATGAAATTGTCAGGAGGGTTATAGGCAGCAACAAGAACTTTACCGTGACTCTCAACGAGGAGGCAGTCTCTCTTGAAGGCACAGTGGTCACCGCCCTCGGCATACGCCGCGACCAGAAGGCCTTGAGTTACAATGTGCAGGAGGTCAATGCCGAGCTGCTGACATCAGTAAAGGATGCCAATTTCATCAACTCCCTTGCCGGAAAGGTGGCGGGTGTTGCCATAAATACTTCCTCTTCCGGAGTTGGAGGCGCATCCAAAGTGGTGCTCCGCGGAAACAAGTCCATAAGTCAGTCTTCCAATGCGTTATACGTCATTGACGGTATCCCGATGTACAACTTTGGCGGAGGCGGAGGAACCGAATTCGATTCCAAAGGTGCGTCCGAGTCCATCGCGGACCTTAACCCAGAGGACATCCAGTCCATCTCCGTTCTCACCGGAGCCGCTGCAGCAGCATTGTACGGCTCGCAGGCAGCAAACGGTGCTGTGATGATTACTACCAAGAAAGGCCAATCAGGAAAATTGAAGGTCAGTTTCTCCAGTAACACGGAGTTCCTCTCCCCCTTCCGTCTTCCGGAGTTTCAGAACCGTTATGGAACTGGACTAGGCGGAAAGACAGGTAACAGTGGAACCTATAGCTGGGGACCGTTCATACCGGAATCTGCACGTTACAATTATTCTCCGAAAGACTATTTCGAAACAGGTCATACTTACACCAATACCATTACTGTCAGCGGGGGTACCGACAAAAACCAGACGTATTTTTCGGCGGCGGCAGTCAACTCTGACGGCATTATCCCAAACAATAAATATGACCGCAATAATTTCACCTTCCGCAATACGAGCTATTTCCTGAAAGACAAGCTGAAGATAGATGCGAGTGCGAGTTATATTGTCCAGAAGGATCAGAATATGACCAATCAAGGAGTCTATTCCAATCCTTTGGTTCCGGTCTATCTTTTCCCGAGAGGAGACAACTTCGAAATCTACAAGAACTTCGAACGCTACAATGCAGGAACGAAACTTATGGAGCAGTTCTGGAGTTCAGACCTTGAGGGTGACCTGAGAATGCAGAATCCCTATTGGATCAATTATCGCAACTTGCGTAACAACAACAAAAAACGCTACATGCTTTCTTTTTCAGCCGGCTATGATATTCTGGATTGGATGAACTTGTCTGCACGTGTCCGTATTGACAATGCCGACAACATTTTCACTCAAAAGCTATATGCGTCATCTATTGCGACTCTCACTGAAGGTGGACTCAATGGTCATTATACGGAAGCGCGCACTTATGACAAGCAGACCTATGCGGATGTTATCCTGAATATTGATAAGGCATTGGGCAAAGACTGGACTATAGTTGCCAATATTGGTGCGTCGTACAATAATATAGGAACTGACGAACTTCGTTATGGGGGACCTATCCAAGACAATGGACTTGCCAATGTGTTCAATGTCTTCGACCTTGATGACACCAAGAAGCGTGCGTCAAAAAGCGGTTGGAACGATGAAACTCAGTCTGTGTTCGGCAGTGTGGAACTCGGGTGGAAGAAGATGCTCTATATCACAGCCACTGGACGTAACGACTGGGCATCACAGCTTGCCGGCTCATCCGAAAGATCGTTCTTCTACCCTTCAGTCGGCATTTCTTGGGTGCCGACGTCAATTTGGGATTTCGGAGCGGTCAACTACTTCAAACTAAGGGCGTCCGTTGCATCCGTAGGTATGCCTTTCCCGAGATTTTTGACAATGCCGACATATGAGTATGATGCTACGAACAAAATATGGAAGGATAAGACACATTATCCGATTGGTGATTTGAAGCCTGAAAGGACATTGACATATGAAGTCGGTGTCGAGACCAGGTTCTGGCAGGATTTGAGCCTGAATTTGTCATGGTATCTTGCTGACACCTACAACCAGACCTTCGACCCTTCTCTCCC
>ULJE01012422.1_pt1 | contig 16834 bp, 9 predicted proteins | sample 1950831 | NCBI WGS metagenome assembly ULJE01 (sample SAMEA4835467, study PRJEB28245) | human gut metagenome | biome: gut microbiome; material: fecal sample | place: Denmark | collected 2008 | reverse complement strand
TTTCACCTTAGTGATGAAGTTTTATCACTAAGGTGATCAATTTTCATCACATGGGTGATACGGTTTCATCACTAAGGTGAAACGATAAATTGAAAAGGAAGAATACGTCATTCCGACTGCCGGTTATTCCAACCCTTCCAGCATTCTTTTTAAAACAACTGTAGCAGAAATTTCCCGGTTAGCCGCTTCAGGAATAACCAACGAAGTAGGCGCTTCAATCACCTCATCGGTCACAATCATGTTTCTTCTCACCGGCAGACAATGCATAAAGAAAGCATCGTTTGTCACTGCCATGTGCGCCGCATCTACCGTCCAGTTCATATCCTTGCTCAGGATCTTTCCATAGTCGGCAGGACGGGTGACACCGGGACATGCCCAGTTCTTGGCATAGATAAAGTCAGCCCCTTCAAAGGCTTTCATCTGGTTGTATTCCACCTTCGCGCCACGGACAAACTTCGGGTCCAGCTCATAGCCTTCGGGATGAGTGATGACAAAATCCACATCGGCCTCGTTCATCCAGTCGGCAAACGAGTTGGGAACGGCCTGAGGCAATGCACGCGGATGCGGCGCCCAAGTCAAGACCACCTTGGGACGGTCTTTCTTCTTATACTCCTCGATGGTAATCAGGTCGGCGAAAGCCTGCAACGGATGGCCGGTAGCGGCTTCCATGGAGAATACAGGCTTGCCGGAATACTTGATGAACTGATTCAGAATCTTTTCGGTATAATCATCCTCGCGGTTCTCAAAATGAGCGAACGAACGCACACCGATGATATCACAATAAGAAGCCATCACCGGAATAGCCTCCAGTAAATGTTCACTCTTGTCGCCATCCATAATGACACCGCGCTCGGTCTCCAGCTTCCATGCACCTTGGTTCACATCGAGCACAATCACATCCATGCCCAAGTTACGGGCTGCCTTCTGGGTGCTCAAACGGGTACGCAGACTGTTGTTGAAGAAAATCAGCAGACAAGTCTTATGCTTTCCCAGGGTTTCATATTTGTAGCGGTCTTTCTTGATTTCGAAAGCTTCGACAAGGGCACTCTTCAAGTCGCCCAAATCGTGTACGTTTGTAAAGTATCTCATAATTTTTTCATTTATAGTATTATTGTCTTATTTGTCCATCCCCCTGAATAATCCACTTGTATGTGTTCAGTTCCTCCAGTCCCATCGGACCACGGGCGTGAAGCTTCTGCGTGCTGATACCTATTTCCGCTCCCAGTCCGAACTCACCTCCATCGGTGAACGAAGTAGGCACATTCACATAGACACAAGCCGCATCCACCATCTTCATAAAATAATCGGCCGCCCGGTCATTCTCCGTCACAATACATTCACTATGTCCCGAACCATAAATAGAAATGTGGGCCACAGCCGCCTGTATGGTCATAGTCGCCGTCACTGCCATTTTGTAGTCCAGAAACTCTGTTCCGAAAGTATCCGTAGAAGCATGTTTCAGCAAGTGGGAAGGGTAAGAAATCTTCAGATAATTGTAACACAAGTCATCGGCATAGATTTCCACGTTGTCCTGCTGCAAACCGCTACAAAGAGTGGAAAGGTCGGTCAGCCGGTTCACATCTATAATCAGACAGTCCAAGGCATTGCACACGCTGACACGGCGTGTCTTGGCGTTGCGGATAATGGCGGCTCCTTTCGCCACATCACCCTCCTTGTCAAAATAAACGTGACACACACCGGCTCCTGTCTCGATAACGGGAATCGTGGCGTTCTGCCGCACATAGTCTATCAGCCCCTTGCCACCGCGGGGGATAATCAGATCCACATAGCCGCGGGCATGGAGCAGCGCGTCGGCCGAATCATGTCCTGCCGGCAACAATGCCACCAGATAAGGAGACAAGTGGGCTACATCCAGCAAGGTATTCCGGATAATCTCCACCAGGATACGGTTGGAGAAATCGGCATCGCTCCCCCCCTTTAATATACAGGCGTTGCCGGATTTGAAACAAAGTGCAAACACATCCAAAGTCACATTAGGACGAGCTTCATAAATAATGCCTATCACCCCGAAAGGCACACTTACCTTGGTCAGCTTCATGCCATTGGGACGCACGGCCTCACTCAGTATCCTTCCCGACGGAGAAGGCAGCGTGGCTACCTGCCGTATGCCTTGGGCTATGGCGTGAATACGTTCCGCCGTCAGTTTGAGACGGTCATATTTGGGATTCGACGGATCCATCGCCGCCAGATCCTTGGCGTTCTCTTCCAGAATCCGGTCCGTAGCAGCCTCCACCCTGTCGGCCAATGCATACAAGGTGTCATTGATGATCTCCTCCTTGCAGAAAGCAAGAGATCCTTTTGCCTGCCGCACCTGTTTAAAAATATCTTTTATCTGTTCCATAGTCACTTCATTTTATCTAAATCATTACCACACCGCATCAGTCCAAATACAAATAATCATAGTGTACCATAGGTTTCTGTCCATGTTTCCCCTGCAATGCACGCGCTTCTGCCGAATCAAATCCGATGCGTCCCACTCCTATCTGCCTGCCCCGGTGGTCTATGATTTTCACTATATCATCTTTTTCAAATTCCCCTTCTATGCGGACCACTCCCACAGGAAGCAGGCTTACCGCCTTCTGTCCTTTCAACACTTTCACGGCCTGTTCGTTCAAATGCAACTCGCCTTTGGCAAAGCCTTCGCTATGGGCAATCCACTTTTTCACGCTGGATACTCCGCCTTCTGCCGGAATAAAGCGTGTACAAACCGTCTCTGCCGGATGTTGCAGCAAATCGACCAGAATATGGTCTTTCTTGCCGTTGGCTATAATGACGGTAATGCCCTCATCGGCCACTTTACGGGCAATGGTAGTCTTTGTCAGCATACCGCCCCGGCCGAATCCCGATTTCTCCGTCTGTATATAGTCCGAAAGATCCTTTCCCTGCTCCACCTCCCGTATCACCTGCGTACCGGGGGTAGAAGGAGAACCATTGTATATGCCGTCAATATTGCTCAGTATGATTAACGCCTGCATATCCATCATGGAAGCGATCATTCCCGAAAGTTCGTCATTGTCTGTAAACATCAGTTCGGTGACCGAAATGGTATCATTCTCATTTACGATAGGTATGACACCGTTCTCCAGCATCACCATCATGCAGTTGCGCTGGTTCAGGTAATGACGGCGCGTGCCGAAACTTTCTTTCGTAGTCAGCACCTGCCCGACGGGAATACCGTGTTCGCGAAACAGCTCATAGTAACGGTTGATCAGCTTTGCCTGCCCCACCGCCGAGAAAAGTTGCCTTTGCTCCACACTATCTAATTTTTTGGAAGGTTTGATCTCGCTGCGTCCCGAAGCTACCGCCCCGGATGAAATCAGAATGACTTCCACCCCGGCTTTGCGCAATTCCGCCACCTGGTCTACCAATGCCGACATACGCGTCACATCCAGCGTACCGTCTTTACGCGCCAACACATTACTACCGATCTTTACTGCTATTCTTGTAAACTGAACTGCCATTTCTCTTGTTATTTTAGAAACACAAATATAGATATTAAAATCAATCTGTAAAGTCAAATAAGCCAAAAATTAACCTTTATCGTATTTGTGTGCATGTATTTTAATTCTCATCTTTGCAAAATGAAAATATATAACGATAATATTCAATAGGTAAACGTATGGTTAAAGCTATTTTTTTCGATATTGACGGTACATTGGTTTCTTTTGAAACTCATAAGATTCCCGCTTCAACCCATGAGGCATTAAAGGCACTTCGTGATAAAGGCATTAAAATCTTTATTGCTACCGGACGCCCACAATGTTTAATAAACAACCTGGGTGACTTAGAGTTTGACGGGTATATCACCGTAAACGGAAGCTATTGTTTTACCGCCGGCCACCAGCCCATTTATAAAGGTTGCATCCCGCAAGAAGACATTGAACGGCTAATAACTTTTCAACAGAAATATCCGGTACCTTTCGTTTTTGCATACGGCAATGAAATGTTCGTCACAGAAGTGAATGACAGAGTACAGGCTGTTTCCGATCTGATTGAAATTCCTGTTCCCCCTGTCGCCTCCATAGAAGAAGCCCGTGGAAAAGACATCCTGCAAATAATGGGGTACTTTACGGCCGAAGAGGAAAAAGAAACAGATATATTCGGCAAAGTGCTGACCCATTGCGAGCCAATGCGCTGGTATCCATTGTTTGCCGACATCATTGCACGGGGCAACAGTAAAAGTACGGGAATAGACAAAGTGCTGGCATATTTTGACATTGACCTGAAAGACACCATGGCTTTCGGTGACGGCGGCAATGATATTCCCATGCTGAAACACGTAGCCACAGGGATAGCTATGGGAAACGCCGAACCTCATGTAAAAGCTGTAGCCGACTATGTGACCACCTCCGTAGATGAAGACGGAATAGCCAATGCGTTGAAACATTTCGGATTAATCTAAAGAAGGTTCGATAAAAGGAAAATGAATGCAGAGAGTATCCTCATGAGAGATCCCAAACTAAGGTTTTTCATGTCGTTTATTAATTTAAGAGATGCAAAGATATTCATTTACTTCTTATTAATTCGTTTCTTGTTTTGATTTCTTGACCCATTTTTCCAGAAAACTCTTTATCTTTACGCAAAATATTTATTAATTGCGAATCTATGAAGAAAACCAATTCTATCCTTTGCGCATTTGTATTGGCAGGCTCGCTCTTCGGCTGTTCCACAACACAGCAGAAGACAGGCGAAACTGACTACACGCAGTATGTTAACACGTTCATCGGAGCAGCAGACAACGGACATACCTTTCCCGGTGCCTGCCGTCCTTTCGGCATGATCCAGACAAGCCCCGTAACCGGAGCTGTCGGCTGGAGATATTGCTCGGAATATGTGTACACCGACTCCCTGATATGGGGATTTACCCAGACACACCTTAATGGAACAGGGTGTATGGACCTGGGAGACATCCTGGTGATGCCGGTTACCGGAACACGCGCCCGTGCCTGGGACGCTTATCGCAGCCACTTCCCCAAAGACAAGGAAGCAGCGACTCCCGGATACTACACCGTAGAGCTGACCGACCCCGGCGTGAAGGCCGAACTGACCGCCTCTCCCCATGCCGCCCTGCACCGTTATACCTATCATAACGCCGACTCGGCATCTGTATTGATTGACCTTCAGCACGGACCTGCGTGGAACGAAAACCAATACCATTCGCAAGTACAAAGTTGCGAAACCAATTGGGAAGATGCACAAACCTTGACCGGACATGTACGCAACAGCGTATGGGTGAACCAGGATTACTTTTTTGTTATGAAGTTCAATCGTCCCGTCATAGATACCCTGTATCTGCCCATGGCCGAAACTGAAAAAGGGAAACGCATCATCGCTACTTTTGACATGAAGCCGGGAGAGGAACTGCTGATGAAAGTAGCCATGTCCACCACCGGCGTGGATGGAGCCAAGAAGAATATGGAAGCGGAAATAGCCGACTGGAATTTTGAAGGAGTGAAGCAAGCAGCCCACAACGAATGGAACAATTATCTGAGCCGCATTGAAGTAACCGGTACGGATGACGAGAAGACCAACTTCTATACCAGCTTCTACCATGCCCTGATACAGCCCAACCAAATCTCGGACGTAGACGGATGGTACCGTAATGCAGCCGATTCCATCGTTAAAGCCGGTAACGGAGCTTTTTATTCCACTTTCTCTTTATGGGACACTTATCGTGCCGCCCATCCGTTTTACACCTTAATGGTTCCTGAAAAAGTAGACGGATTCGTCAATTCATTGGTAGAACAGGCTGAAGTACAGGGCTTCCTGCCTATCTGGGGACTTTGGGGAAAAGAAAATTATTGCATGGTGGGCAACCATGGAGTATCCGTAGTAGCCGAAGCCTATCGCAAAGGTTTCCGCGGTTTTGACGCCGAACGAGCTTTCAATGCTATTAAAAAGACCCAGACAACATCTCACAAGTTGAAATCCGACTGGGAAACTTATATGAAATATGGCTATCTGCCCACCGACTTGATTCAGACAGAATCCGTATCTTCCACATTGGAGTCGGTTTATGACGACTATGCCGCCGCCGACATGGCCAAACGAATGGGCAAAGAAGAAGACGCAGCTTATTTTGCCAAACGTGCCGACTTCTATAAGAATCTGTTTGATACGAAAACCCAGTTCATGCGTCCGCGAAAAGCAGACGGAACTTGGAAATCTCCGTTCAATCCCAGTCAGGTAGGACACTCGGAAAGCGTGGGAGGTGACTATACCGAAGGAAACGCATGGCAGTACACTTGGCACGTACAACACGATGTACCGGGATTGATCGGGTTATTTGGCGGGGAACAACCATTCCTGACCAAACTGGATTCATTATTCACCCTGAAACTGGAAACCACCCAAGCGGATGTGACCGGTCTGATCGGTCAATATGCACATGGCAATGAACCAAGCCATCACATTACCTATTTATATACGCTGGCAGGCCGTCCCGAACGTACCCAGGAACTGATCCGCGAAATCTTTAATACTCAATATCGCCCCGAACCCGATGGACTGTGCGGCAATGATGATTGCGGACAGATGTCAGCATGGTATATGTTCTCGGCTATGGGATTCTATCCGGTGGATCCGGTAAGCGGCAATTATGTATTCGGTGCTCCGCAGATGCCAGAATTCGTATTGCACCTGGCAGACGGAAAGACTTTCACCATTATTGCCGAAGGATTATCAAAGGAACACAAGTATATTGACAGCATCACCCTGAATGGAGAACCTTATGCAAAGAATTATATTTCTCATGAAGATATCCTGAAAGGAGGAACGCTGATTTATAAGATGAAATAAGATACCTTTTCATATAGATGACGCAGATGACACGGATTTACCTTTAGTTTATCCTTGTTATCTGCGTCATTCGCATGAAAATACATCACAAAGCATCCGGATGGGTTCATCCGATTCTATCTCTATAACACAAACTCTCCTTCCAGCCGGATATCATTGGAAGCCGCACCTACCATCACTTTAAACTCTCCCGGCTCCACCACATAATTCATCTCCGAATCATAGATGCCCAAATCATCTTTCTTCAAATGGAAAATCACTTGCCGGCTCTCTCCTTTCTTCAAGAAAATACGCTGAAAGGCCTTCAGCAACAAAGGAGGTTGTGAAACAGAAGCCACCTTGTCGCCAATATAAAGTTGCACCACTTCCTCGCCATCACGATTACCCGTATTGGTCACCGTACAAGCAACTGTCTGCAAAGTTTCCATCTCCGTGCCTTTTTGGAGTTCCAAACCACTATAAGTGAACCGGGTGTAACTCAAACCATACCCAAAAGCATAAAGCGGTGTACCTTTGCTTTCCACATAATCGCGCTGCGTACCTTGTGAATAGAAAACAGGCAATTGTCCTTCACTGCGCGGAACAGACACCGGCAGACGTCCCGCCGGACTGTAATCGCCAAACAAAATGTCGGCAATTCCCATTCCTCCCTGTTCACCTGGATACCAAGCAGTCAGCAAAGCCTGTGCTTTCTCCGCCGCCAGATTCATATTCATGGTACGCCCCTGAATATACACAACCACCAAAGGCTTTCCCGTAGACGCCACGGCACTAATCAGCTTCTCCTGATCACCCAGCAAACGTAAAGAACTACGGTCGAACCCTTCTCCGCAATCCATATCGGGCAATGTCTTTGCATCTTCGGAAACGGTAGCAGCACCGGTACTGATGTATTTCGTCTTAAAATCACGGGCACTGGAACCGCCCACTACCAGCACTACCGCATCTGCTTTCTGTGCGGCTGCCACAGCAGCGGGAATATCAGTAGCAGTCGTATCGCGCACCGCACATCCCTTTACATAAGTTACCCGAGTGCTTTCCGATACAGCTGCACGTATGCCGTCCAGCACAGTAGCCACCTCTTCACGAACTTGGGGAGCGGTATAATCGCCCAACTGGTTGTACATTTCATCCGCATTAGGGCCGATGACCGCCAAATGTCCGATATGCTTGCTCAATGGCAACACTCCCTCATTCTTCAACAGCACTACCCCTTCACGAGCTACTTGCCGTGCCAGTTCCTTGTGTTCTTTAGAGTGAACCAGCTTCTTTGCCAATTCGGGCGACACATACGGATTCTCGAACAAGCCCATCTGAAACTTCAAACGAAGTACATTACCGACCGCCCTGTCCAGATCGGCCATGGTAATCAAGCCTTCTTCGTATGCCTTCTTCAAATTTTTTCCAAAAGCATTTCCACCCAAATCCATATCCAGACCGGCTTTCAGTGCTTTCACTGCCGCCTCCTTGTTGTCCTTGGCGGCACGCATACCCACAATACCTTCTATACTGATCAAGTCCGAATAGACAAACCCTTTGAATCCCCATTGATTGCGCAACACATCAGTCAGCAATTCCTTGTTGGCAGTGCAAGGCACTCCGTCTATCGCATTGTAAGAAGTCATAAGGGTACCTGCTCCCTCCTTCACCGCTTTCCTGAAAGGAGGCAAGTATTCAGAAAGCAACTGGCGCATACCACAATTGGCACGAGATCCGTTATGTCCGGATTCGGGTACACCGTATGCCGCAAAATGCTTCAATGTGGCATACAGATGCTTCCCGTCATTCTGCACTTTACCTTGCATTCCCTTCATCATAGCCACTCCCATGATGGTAGTCAGCACTGGGTCTTCCCCAAAGGTTTCCTCCATGCGTGACCAACGCGGCTCGCGAGCAACATCCAGCACCGGACCATAACCAATGTTCGCCCCTTGCAAACGGGCTTCCAGGGCAATAGCTTCCCCCATTTTCAACATCAGCCCCTCGTTCCAGGTACTGGCAGCCGACAAAGCTGTGGGAAATACGGTAGTTCCGATAGCCATGTGTCCATGTGGGCACTCCTCGGCAAACAAAACCGGAATACCCAGCCTCGTTTCTTCCACAGCATATTTTTGAAGTGCATTCAATGCTTTTGCCGACAACTCAGGACTTAGTCCGGTTTCCAATGTCTTTTGTGTCCACGGATCCGCGCGAAGTACAGCCCAAAATGAGCCTACAGGTGCCTCTGCCATCTTCTTTTTATACAATTCGGATACCGTCACTTCATTCTTTCCCGTTTTGGTGTACATTTCCCAACCCAACGGACAACATAACTGCCCCACCTTCTCTTCAATGGTCATCCGCCCCAACAAGTCCTTCACTCTATATTCTATAGGAACAGCTGCCTGTTTATAGAGCCATTGCTGTGCCATAACCCGTCCGGTGCATAACATACCGGACAGGAGAAGCACTCCCGACAATAACTTCTTCCTTCTTACCATAATCATTATTTCTTTAAAACAAACGATAACGCTATCGGTTCATTCTCTATTCCCTTAGGCAAGGTAACCTCCACTTTATCGCCTTTCAAAACATATTTCACACGCTTATTCCCCTTCAACAACTTCATGTTCCCTTTGGGCAAATTGCCCTTCCATTCAATGACCTCCGGCAACTTCTCGCCTTCGGGCAACGCATAAATAGCATATAAGGTCTTTCCATCCTTATCAGCAGTAAACCATACATTACCATCCCGATACACCGGAGTTATACGGGTATTATAAATAGCTTTTCCATTGAAACGCAGCCACTTTCCTACTTCATGCAGACGTTTTGTCACTTCTTCCTCAATAACTCCATCCGCTGTAGGTCCTACTCCCAACAATAAGCATCCACCTTTAGCCGTAATCTCGCTTAAGATATTAATCACCTTTTGAGGTGACTTAAACGGTGCATTGGGAACCCATCCCCAGTCATTGCTCAGCGTGATGCAACTTTCCCACGGATAGTCCAGCTGTGTTTCAGGAATGCCGCGTTCTGGGGTCTGATAGTTCTCATTCTTGCCACGAATGCTACGGTCTACCGAAATCAAACCGGGATGTTGTTTGCGAGCCTTCTCTAAAATGCCATCCAGATTGATATCATCACCAGTTACCCAACCTCCGTCCAACCACAAAATATCAAAACTGCCATAACGAGTCATCAACTCATCCAGTTGGTTTTGTGTGAAGGTCTGATAATTCTTCCACCAATCCGGATGGTTCTCTTTTTTGTAGTTAATACGACGGTTGGCAGTAGCAAAATAAGGATTCCAGAACCATTCACAATGCCAGTCTGGCTTGGAAAAATAACATCCCATCATAAAACCCTTCTTGCGGAAAACATCAAACACATGAAACGCCACATCCTTACGCGGGTTATTTTTGAACGGACCATTAGCTATAGAAAAATCAGTGTATTTAGAATCGAAAGTGCAAAAACCATCGTGATGCTTAGTTGTGAAAATCATGTATTTAATACCTGCATCCTGCATCACTTCCGCCCACTGTTCCGGATTAAAATTCACAGGATTCAATGAATCTTTCAAGCCCCAATACCATTTTTTATATTCATCATAAGGCAAATTTCCCTTACGGCTTATCCAATCCACATCTTCCGAACAAATGGACCATGACTCTACAATGCCCGGCACAGAGTACAAGCCCCAGTGAAACAACACTCCAAATTTTTGATCTTGCCATTTAGCCAGTTTATCCAATACTTGTTGATCAGTAGGCCACACATAATCCGTAGCCTTGGATTGTTGGTGCACAAATCCCTGCACCTGTTCCTGAGCACTCAAGCTCATTGAGAAAGTGACCAAAGCCACACATCCTAGTAGTTTCTTCAGGTTTTTCATAAATAATTTGTTCAAATACAATATTTTATAAAATAAATCATTTTGCTACCCCGGCAGGTTTCAACAATACAAACATGTAATAATGGATACTAAATCCGCTTTAAAATTAAAACAAAAGATTAACTAAACAATATTCATTTTAGCTTTATTCAAATAATTCACCAACTTACAAACCGGTGATTTACAGAAAAGATACATTCTCCTATCACAATTTCATTGTTCCAATTCCATACAATAATCTAAAATGGAAAATACATCCAGAATGTCTTTCATATCTATTTTATGGTCTTTGGCAAATTTTCTGATCTCGTCTTTATGCCCAATAAATATCTTTTCCAAATGTTTCAAAGATTTCACTTTTTCCAATTTCCCTTCTACCTTTATATAATACGTATTATCATTTTTCCGGCGATATACTTCCGTACTTCCTATCTTCTGACGTTCATAAGGGGTATACATCTCAGTTCCATTCAATCCCAGATCACTCATCTGCAAGTTCTTAACACTTCCTTGTGTCACTGTTCCCAGTGCTCCTTTGGAACCTATATTCACATCTTTCAACAACCAGTCAATGTAAACAACTCCCTCTTTCCTACATACGACTTCATAAAATCCTCTGCCCACCGGAACAAATTTACGTTTTCCTATTATGACCGTATCAACTTGAGCAGGATTTGTCATCTCCATCATTTCCTCTCCCTGTCGAAAAAGCATTGTTTTGTTTGAAGCATCATAGTTAAGTGAAACGACAGAAACAGAATGATTACGAAATTTAATCTGGGCCTGAACAAAATCATTAAAGAGAAATATCCGTTTAAACTGCTGCGCAGAAACAGACAAAGAAAAAAAATATAAGATGAAAAAAGTTAGAAACGCTTTCATTGGAGTTTACCTTAATTAATATAAGAAATAAAGGGGGAGACAGAGAGAAATCTCTCTGTCTCCCCTTTATTCAAAAAAACAGTGAAGATCCGCCCATGTTACCGACCTGCGCCCCATACCGGAGCATTCCTGTCAGCCCACAAACGTTCTGTAGCAAGCACAGAATTATACATACCAGAAGATGTAATAGTCAACCCTTGTTCTGCATAAGCCGCCTTCTTTATATCACCAGCAATATCATCATCAGTAACTGCTCCTGTCGGGAAACGACGCGGTATGCTGGTTGCCGGCACTTCTGCATAGTCTATACGCGGCAAGATAGTTGAATGATAGCTCGGATATCCGGAGCGACGAGCTGTAATATACACTTCATTAGGATACAATGTAAAATGAAGCATTTCCTGCAGATAGATTTTCTCCAGTTTCTCAGCTGCCGTACCGGTGAAAGCATATTTTTCACTACTCATCATAGCCTCAATTTCTCCATCTTTCAAGTCAATGGCTCCTTCATTGGGATCATAACCAAAACAACCTTGCACATTACTATAATAAGCCACTTGATTATCTTTTGCCAATGCGTCATACGATTGAACAGAAAGAGCAAGAGCCTTGTCATAATACGTCTTGGCCTGTGCTTCCTGATTGTTCAGCATAGCAAACTCAGCCAGATAAAGATTAACTTCCGCCGCACTCATATACATACCATACCAAGGACGATCAGTAGTAGTGAATGTATAGGTATCATCCGGCAAAGTAGCTCCCGAAACCTGATCGGCAGCATTGTAATAACGACCAATAATCATCATCTGATTTAAAGTGGAATAAACGGTATAACTAGTCGGATTATTTCCTTCACTATTATGCAAGTACAATTCCTTGTCAGCATTTGTATAGGATGAAGGGAAGAACCATTTATACTTACCTGTATTATCATTACTTGCCATCCATGCTTCGGTCATGCCATAATAGCGCACCCACGGTTCACCCGGACCACCCCATTTTACAAACTTCTTTTTACCGTCAGCACCTACTTCCGAAACAACATTCTTCTCTATAAATTCCGGTATTTCCAGACCTGCATCATAATATCCCTGTACAATCTTGGAATTCCATGAATTCTTTTTATAAAAGAAACGAACACGCGGATCCCGATTCTCTACCATAAAGTTAATAACAGTCTCACGACCGGCACATCCGGTAAAGCCATTACTCCAATGATAAATACAATCGTTTACATACCCTTCATTACCGGTCAAACGTACTTTACCTTTATTAAATCTTACATCTTCATCCAAAGCATCGATATAACCACAAGAAGCACTTGCCACATCAGCTGCAATTTGCTTGGCCTTACTTTCATTCTGTGCCAATAAGCGAACAGCAATACGCAATTTCAAGGAATTAGCAAACTTGGCCCATTTAGCAGTATTACCACCATAGACAACATCCTCTTCCGATTTCATAACCACCTCACCCGAAGTAAAAGAAGCAATTGCAGTATTCAGTTCATTCAGCCATAAGTCATAAAGGCTTTCCACACTATCAAAATTTGGAGTAAGTGTTCCACCATATGCCGCTTGGCAAGCCTCAACATAAGGAATGGAACCATACATGTCTGTCGCATAGATTCCCAGATAAATGCTCAAGACATGAGCCGCAGCCACATATCCCTGATTCTGAGCACGCATGTCTTCATCCAATGACTCCATTTCTTTATCCATAGCACGAAGTACACGCAATACATTCAGATATTGTCTGCTTTGGTCACCGTCAATGCTCAAAGTCAAAATACCTTCAGAGGCACCACCAGTAGAAATTCCCATACCAGACCAAGAATATTTCATTGGGGCATTATAAAAATACTCCAAATAGGCTTGAGGATCGAATCGATTAACGGCTTCAGCAAACAAGAAAGAAACATTTCCTGTTGTTACCGCAGACGGATCCTGATTGATTTCCGAGAAATCATCACGGCATCCAGTAGTCATCAAAGCAGACCCGAAAGCAAGAGCTGCCAAAAGTAATTTATATGATTTCATATTGATCTATTTTTCTAATTATTAGAATGTTGCATTAATAGTAAATGTATAACTTGCCGTATATGGACTTACCGAACGAATCATGAACTGCCCGGCCTGAGTACCACGCAGGGATTCAGGATTGAAATTGTTCGGCAAAGAATTCAACAAATAACCCAAGTTACGTCCGGTCAGTGTCAGGTTAATACCCGATGCTCCTATTTTATCGGCAATTTTACCTGGCATACGGTAACTCAAAGAAACTTCACGCAATGCAATGTAATTCAATTCATGGAACCAATCATTATTTTTCCATACAGCAGCACGTCCCCATGAGTTGTTCCAGTAGTTCCACGAAGAAGCATGTTGAGGGTCAACAATACCACGATTTACCAAATCAGCATAAAGTTCCCCCCCCTCAGCTATGGTATATGTACCGGACGGAGTATTGATAGTCTGTCCACCAGGCATGATAGCTTCCGGAATAATACCGTCATCGTATGTCAGGCCATCCCAAATGGAAGTATAAGTAATACCTCCGTTTTCAGCGTCCACACCATTCATTGAACTCTTCAGATAACCGTATGCTGTACCATAGTGAGAACCATAAATAGCCACCATACCACCAAAACGCATATCCATTGACGCACGCAATGTCCAATTCTTATATCTCAAAGAAGAATTTACAGAACCCAGAAAGTCCGGTTGGATAGAACCTACAGTTTCCACTTTTCCTGAACGCGTATAATATACAGAATGACGGCTATTGTAAGAAGCCAGTTCCAAAATAGGCAGACCGGTTTTGGGGTCGTAATTTGGAGTAGCATCAGATTTCAGCAAACCATATTCGCCACCCACTTCGGCCACAGAGGCGATACGATAATTACCATAAGCCGCGTCACCAACCAAAGTGATATAATTAGCTACGTTCTCATGCAGTTCCACTATTTTCGAAGTATTCTTGGTATAAGTAAAATTCAAATCCCAAGTCCAGTCCTTCGTTTCAATCGGAGTCGTATTGATTGCCAATTCAATACCTTGGTTCTGAATGTTACCAGCATTGATCAACTGATTGGATAGCCCCGATTCTGATGGAACCTTAATAGTCATGATCTGGTCTTTAGTATTTTCTTTATAATAAGTAAAGTCCACACCAATACGATTTCTCAAGAAACGCCAGTCAAGACCTATTTCCCAAGCATTCTTACGTTCCGGCTTCAAATTAGCGGCGTAATAAGTGTCCGGTACTTGCAAACCATAAGAATTATCAATACCATACAAGCTATAAGCTGTATTGATCTTATACGCATCCGTATCATTACCAACCTGAGCCCAAGAACCGCGAATCTTAGCAAACGAGATCCATTCCGGCATCTTTCCACGGAAAGTTTCATGGATCAACCAAGAAGCTGATACAGAAGGGTAGAAATAAGAATAGTTACCATGCTTATCAGCATACACCAATGAAGACGACCAGTCGTTACGTCCGGTCACATCAAGGAACACTTGGTCCTTCCAACTCATCGCCACCTGACCGGCCAATGACAAGATAGTCTTTTCACCCGAAATATTTCCGGAAGTTCCTACAGGATTCTTTGAGTTGCCGATAAAGAACTGACCGGGGATAACCAAACCACCATTGGTGTTGAGTTGCAATTCCTGTTGGAAATTATGATAATATTCTCCACGAATGAAACCACTGATATTAAAATCCTTCACCTCTTTATTCCATGAGAAACTGGCATTCAAGTTTGTCTGTTCCTTTGTGTACTGACCTAACTTATAATATCCTCCCTCATTGGCATAGCCACTACCCAATTCTTTAGATTCATTGCGTTTGTAATAGTAGTTATAATTTCCTTCGGCTGTAAATTTCAACCAACTGTTCAAATCTGCAGTCAATTTAAGGCTTGGACGTACAGAAGTTTCCTTTTGAATGTATTCATTTTCATACACACTCCACCAGACCTCTTTACCTGGAGCATTTCCGTATTCATCATTATAAGCATTATCCGCCAATCCGCCATGTGCACCTTTGTAACGGGTTCTCCAATAACGAGTGTCATACATACGGCTAAAAGTACCATCTATAAATTTTTCACCAAAATTGGTTTCTCCACCCTGTCTCGGAGTAGAATTAGCAAAAGAAATAGCAGCTTCAATTTCCACATCCTTTGATATCTTATGACTAGCCTTACCTAAGAAAGAAATACGTTCAAATGAATTGTTCGGCGTATTACCATCAGCATACTTATAAGATAAAGAGGTATAGAAGGAAGAGGTATCATTGGCACCTTGAACCGAAACGTTCGTATTGGAATTGAAACCATTATCATATGCATCAACAAAATTATCCTCATAAGGAGAATAGTTCACTGTAGTATAATCATAAAATTCAATAGGCTTACCATCAAATCTCGGTCCCCAGGAAACACCACCTCCCCATGCGACAGAACGGTCGCCATTACCATTCAGATAAAACGAATTAGTGTCCTGCATATTACCGGACGACTTATAATCTGCATAACCTGACATGTAACCATCACCACGATGGTTCTGAAAATCAGGACCTCCATATACATGGTCTATACCGAATGTTTGAGAAAAGCTAACACCAAAACCTTTTTTTCCCTTACCACTTTTAGTTGTGATCACAACAGCACCATTTAAACCACGGGAACCATAAAGAGCTGTTGCCGCAGCCCCTTTCAGAACCGATACCGATTCAAAATCATCCGGATTTAGGTTCTTCAATTCATTACCCCAGTCGGTATCATTAGCAGCCCAGTCGGCATCACCATTTTTAATTGCATTGTCTAAAATGACGCCATCCACTACATAAATCGGCTGGTTGTTACTTCCCAATGTAGAAGCACCACGAATCAAGATCTTGGAAGACCCGAAAAGTCCCCCATCACCTGCCGAGATTTCAACACCGGCTACTTTACCTTGCAAAGCAGAAACTGGATTTACCACATTAGAATTCAGCTCATCGCTCTTAATTTCGGTTACAGCATACCCCAAAGCCTTAGTAGCACGTTTCATACCCAAAGCGGTCACCACCACTTCCTGCAAGGTTTGTGTGTCATCTTGTAATGTTACATTCATGGGTTGTCCATCCCAAGGAATCTCTACTGTTTGATAACCGACAAAAGAAATCTGAATGATATCCCCCTTTTTCACATTGGACAAAGAAAAGTCACCATCAATACCTGTTATAGTACCATTAGTCGTACCT
>ULJE01006250.1_pt1 | contig 19127 bp, 21 predicted proteins | sample 1950831 | NCBI WGS metagenome assembly ULJE01 (sample SAMEA4835467, study PRJEB28245) | human gut metagenome | biome: gut microbiome; material: fecal sample | place: Denmark | collected 2008 | reverse complement strand
TACACCGCCTCTGTGCGGGAAAGGTTCTCGTACAGGGAACGCCTCGCCGACGGCACGATGAGGGTGGTGGTGCCAAACATCATATTCGCTCCTGAGTTCCTGCGTGAGTCCAAGGCGCTCTATGACAACCTCTATCCGAGTCGCATCATCGTCGGCTACGACAGGGGAGACTCCGCTCTCGAAGAGGCTGCCGGCACTTTTGCCGCACTCATCAAGGAAGGCTCTCTGAAAGAGGATGTTCCGGTGCTGTTCATGGGTTCCACGGAGGCGGAGGCGGTGAAGCTATTCGCCAACACCTACCTTGCCCTCCGCGTCAGCTATTTCAACGAGCTGGACACCTATGCGGAGATGAAGGGACTCGACACGAGGTCCATTATCGACGGCGTGTGTCTGGATCCTCGCATCGGCTCGCACTACAACAATCCGTCCTTCGGCTACGGCGGCTATTGCCTCCCGAAGGACACCAAACAGCTGTTGGCGAACTACGCCGACGTGCCGGAGAACCTTATCCAGGCCATTGTGGAGTCCAACCGCACCAGGAAGGACTTCATAGCCGACCAGGTGCTCCAGAGGGCCGGCTATTATTCCGAGAACAGCCAGTACGACAGCGCCCGCGAGAAGAAATGTGTGATCGGGGTCTACCGTCTCACGATGAAGTCCAACAGCGACAATTTCCGCCAGAGCGCCATCCAGGGCATCATGAAGAGGATCAAGGCCAAGGGCGCCGAGGTCATTGTCTACGAGCCTACGCTGGAGGACGGCGCGTCCTTCTTCGGCAGCAAGGTGGTCAACGACATCGCCGAGTTCAAGCGCCGCGCCGACTCCATCATCGCCAACCGCTACGACCGCGTGCTGGACGATGTCCGGGCCAAGGTCTACACCCGCGACCTCTTTGAGAGAGACTAGCCGCCTACTTCACCGTAATACCTATTAATCAAAATTATTTTCCATAATGCTGTCGATCCGCAAGATAGTTGACTCGTACTTCTCGAAGCGCACGTTCCCGCACTGGTGCGTGCTGCTTCTGGACAGTGCGATTCTGTTTTTGTCCGGAGTGTTCGTCTACTGGTGCTTCAACCGTGGCACCGCCCTTCAGCTGAACTTCTGGCCGTTGACCTACCTGATGCTGCTGTGCGTCGGCGTCCACTTCATATTCTTCGCCATCTTCCGGACGTATTCGGGAATCATCCGCTACTCATCGTTCAACGACCTCATCCGTGTGGTGCAGGCGATGGGATGCTCCGCGTTGGCGGTGATAGCCGTCCATTTCTTCACGAACAGCTGCCCGCCTCGGGTGTTCGCCCACGTGCAGGTGCGGCAGATCCTGATCGCGGAAGCCATCGCGACCGGCTTGATGTGGCTGCTTCGAGTTTCGATCAAATGGGTCTATGACACCTATTTCCGGACGGAGGGTGCGAAGAATGTCTTCATCTATGGCATCCGCGCCGGCGGCATCGGACTCGCGAAGGCGATCCGCAGCGAGAAACCGATGCACTACTGTCTCCGAGGCTTCATCTCCCACGATCCGGCGCTTGGAGCCAACGGCACGCGCCTGATGGGCGAGCCGGTCTACGAGGTTGACGCCAGTCTGCCGGATGTGATCCGCCGCAAGGGGATCGCCGCCGTGCTGGTCGCTCCGGGCAGGATCGACAGGTTCCGCAACGACACGGCTCTTCAGGACTACATCCTGCAAAGCGGCGCAAGAATATTCTCGGCCAACAATGTCGTTGACACCGAGTATGATGCGATCAAGGGAGCGCCGACCTTGAAGGAGGTCAGCATCGAGGATCTTTTGCCTCGTGACGAGATCTGCGTCGACCTGGAATCCGTGGCCGAGTCCCTCCGTGGGAAGCGCATCCTGATCACCGGTTCCGCTGGAAGCATCGGCAGCGAGATCGTCCGCCAGGTCGCGTCGTTCGCACCTTCGAAGATGATGCTGATCGACTCCGCGGAGACTCCGCAGCACGACATCCGCCGGATGATGGCGCATGACTTCCCGTCTGTGCCATGCGCCACCGTGGTGACGTCGATCACCAAGGCTGACAGGATGGAGAACATATTCAAAACGTTCCTTCCTGAATATGTCTTCCACGCCGCGGCGTACAAGCACGTTCCGATGATGGAGGACAACACTTGCGAGAGCATCCAGAACAACGTCCTCGGCACGAAGATCCTGGCCGACCTTTCGGTCAAATACGGCGTTCGCCGCTTCGTGATGGTGTCCACCGACAAGGCTGTGAACCCGACGAACGTGATGGGATGCAGCAAACGAATATGCGAGGTCTATGTTCAGAGCCTCAACAAGGCGGAGCGTGACGGCGTGGTGAAGGGGCAGACCCAGTTCATCACCACCCGCTTCGGCAACGTCTTAGGCTCCAACGGCTCCGTGATTCCGATTTTCGAGCGCCAGATCAAGGCCGGCGGCCCGGTGACGGTGACGGACCCCAACATCATAAGGTACTTCATGCTGATTCCCGAGGCCTGCGAGCTGGTCCTTGAGGCCGGCACGAAGGGCGAGGGCGGCGAGATCTTCGTCTTCGACATGGGCAAGCCGGTGCGCATCGCCGACCTGGCGCGTCGCATGATCGAGCTGAGCGGGGCGAAGGGCGTGGAGATCAAGTACACCGGCCTGAGGGACGGGGAGAAGCTCTACGAGGAGGTCTTGAGCGAGTCGGAGGCGACGAAGCCGTCGTTCCACGAAAAGATCCGCATCGCCTGTGTCCGTGAATATGACTGGTCCGATGTGAGCCGCGAGATAGACGCCCTGATCGCCCAGTCCCACACCTACGACGACATGGCCGTGGTAGCCTCCATGAAGCGCCTCGTGCCCGAGTACATCTCCAACCACTCCAAGTACACCGTCCTTGACCACAAGGCGTGAGTTTGGCTCTGTGTGCCATAGGATATTGTTTTAATAAGCAATTTGGAATTGTATTTAAAAAACATTACGACTTTGAAATGATATTTTAAACCATTAAATATCCTTTAATGTTTTTTCTTATATTTGCAAAGTAAACTTTGCTCTTATGGATAAACAGATTATAAAAAAACTAATAATAGAGAAGCAAAAGGCCATTCCGGAATTCTTTATTATTCGAAGGGAAATCCAGTTTGATACTCATGCAAACTATGTGCTTGTCGGTTTAAGGCGTGCTGGAAAATCTTTTATGATGTATCAGGATGCCCAGAATATGATTAAGAGTCCAGGGCTGACACAAGAAAACATACTCTACATAAATTTCGAGGATGAAAGGTTGTCAGATATTTCTTCAGACAGTTTGGGAGAAATATTGGATGCCTATTTCGAGTTATATCCAGAAAAAAAGCCACTGATATACCTTGATGAAATACAGGTTGTTTACGGGTGGGAAAAATTTGCAAGAAGACTTGCAGATTCTAAGTATAGAGTTATGATTACTGGCAGCAATGCCAAGATGCTCAGCAGTGAAATAGCAACTACACTTGGTAGCAGATATATTCCAAAGGAAGTTTTTCCATTTTCTTTTAGAGAGTATCTAGAGTACAAAGGCATAGAACTGGACAGAAATTGGATATATGACCAAGGTGCTTGCTCTCAGATATCAAATACTTTCGATCATTATTTCACTAATGGCGGCCTTGCAGAATCTTTCAATCTTGAAGATAAGAGGGAGTATCTGAATTCATTATGTCAGAAGATACTGCTTGGCGATATAGTGGAGCGGAATAAAGTGCGCAATGCACGTGCTTTTCGTCTTCTCACAAGAAAATTGGCAGACAGTGTGATGCAACCGTCATCCCTCAGCAGGTTAAAACATATTATTGATTCCAGCGGAGATAGCATAAGCCTGCCTATATTGAAAGATTATTTGGAGTATTTGGAAGAGTCCTACCTGTTTTTCTCTATCCCGAATATGAGTTCATCCATATCGGAGCAGTCCACAATCCGGAAAAGATACATTGTGGACAATGGATTGCTTAACTTGTTTCTTTTCAGTGGAGAAACGAAGCTGTTGGAGAATATAGTAGCATGTAAATTGATCAGAAAATACAGAAACACCCCCGAAGAAACGCTGGTTTATTATTATAATAAAAACGTAGAGATAGATTTTTGTATTCCGTCTGCCAAAATGGCTATCCAAGTATCTTACAGTTTGGGAGACGATGCGACATATAGACGAGAAACAGGTGCGCTGGAAAAGTTCTTGAACGTTTACCCGGATTTTACCGCAATAGTCATCACCAGAGACAATGAGCAAACTATCGACATCAATGGGCATCACATCAATGTAATACCTATATGGAAATGGTTATGTCTGGAATAGTGCACTCAAACGGTGCATTTTTACTACAGAATCCGCACTCAATGAGTGAAAATTCGTTATATTTGCGGGCAACGTTCTTCTATAATCAGATGCGAGTAAGGAATGATGTGAAAGGTGACATCGAGTTCGCCCAAGGCAACGTCATTCCTCTCTGGGCATTCGGGATGAACTACTAGATGGTAGGGCTGGAACTTTTTTTGTTATTTTTGTAAGTAAGTTCAGGGGATTGTAACGAGTAGTTCAGAAGTATTAATTGATTAAAATGCCCAACAATATGAGACACTTGGTCATAAAGAATTAAGGATGGTGTAGATATGTTCTTCAATTTCGAGATGTATGTATGAAGCTGAAAATCTTGAACGTAATGCCTGAGTGCTATGTTGATACAAACCTGATAGATTTTTTGTTGGACAAGCAGTACAAGACGGATATTTCTGAACTGACACAGATTTTTGGCGGTGAAGCACAAGGGATATAGGAGGATAAGACATGTTTAAAAGCATTGAAATTGAACACTTTCGTGGCATAAGTCACGCGAAAATAGACGGACTGAAAGAAGTTAATATATTCTTCGGAAAGAACAATTGCGGCAAGTCTTCACTACTTGACGCCATCTTTCTGATATCAGGCTTGTCGAATCCGAAACTGCCGATCAACATCAATCTGCTGAGGAACTACCTTCGATTCGAGCCGTCAGACCTGGCATTGGATTTCTATACACTTGACACTTCGCGGCCAATCAAGATCAAGGCATCAAACGACGAAGTGCGGGAGCTTATGATTTCTCTGTTCGAATCAGCTGCCAGCCATATAGACTTGCTTGGAAACGAGAATAACATATCTTCAACTGATACCAAGAACCGTTATGGTCTTGTGTTGAAATGCAAGATAAATGGGCATCCCGTCGAATCGTCCATCACCCTTTCTCATAAAGGCGTAGAAAACAACGATTACGAGCAAAGTGTCAAATATGATTCAGATTATAAAGAGAATCTAACTTGTCGATATCTTTCACCAAAGTATGACTTTTACACTTCAATAGAAAGTCTGACAGAGATTCTTAAAAACAAGGATGAACAGTTCATTCTCGAAGCGTTGCGCATTATCGAGCCGATGATAAAAGACATAGTACTGTCACAGAATGAAGTGCTCGTCGATGTCGGCCTGAACAAGCGCATACCTATCAATGTAATGGGAGACGGTGCCCGCAAGATTCTCTCTATCCTCACGACGATTTATGAATGCCGTAACGGAATCGTCTTGATTGACGAAATCAGCAATGGTTTCCATTATTCCGTAATGAAAGCTTTATGGCAAACTATTTTGTTGGCGTCTAAAAAGAATAACGTCCAGCTATTTGCGACGTCCCATGATTTGGATTCAATTAAGGGATTGCGTGATGCTGCTCTTCATGATGAAGGCGACAAAGTAACATTCTTCAAACTCCAGCGTACAGCCGATGCAGAATTGAAGTCATACTGCTACAGCACCGACAGTATCGATTACATGTTGAACCAGGAAATAGAGGTAAGGTAGGATGAACAATGCCTCAAGAAAAAAGCTCGGTTCCGGCCAATGGTTATTTGACAATCCTGATTACTGGGATTTCTCGCGACCTGAACTTGAGCCACTTGTTGAATTTTTGAAGGAGAACTTGGAATAGTGGCGGATTCGCTTAGATTGAAAAAACATACGACGACAATAAATAATTTTAACATATCATGAGCATTTTTGCGGGTAAAACCCTTATGATTACCGGAGGTACCGGTAGTTTCGGAAACGCAGTATTGAAGCGTTTTCTCAGAACAGACATTGCTGAGATCAGGATTTTCTCACGCGACGAGAAGAAACAGGATGACATGCGTCATGAGTATCAGGCGAAATACCCTGATGTTGCACACAAGATAAAATTCTACATCGGCGACGTCAGAAGCCTGGAAAGCGTACGCTCGGCGATGCCAGGCACAGATTACATCTTCCATGCAGCTGCCCTCAAGCAGGTCCCTAGCTGCGAATTCTTCTCGATGGAAGCAGTGAGGACCAACGTGATAGGCACTGACAATGTTCTTACGGCAGCTATCGAAAACAATGTCGGAGCAGTCATCTGTCTCTCTACCGACAAGGCGGCCTATCCGATCAACGCTATGGGCATCACCAAGGCCATAGAGGAGAAAATCGCTGTCGCCAAGAGCCGTAATTCGCACAACACAAAGATCTGCTGCACGCGTTACGGCAATGTCATGTGTTCTCGTGGTTCCGTGATTCCTCTATGGATCGAGCAGATCCGCAGCGGCAACCCTATCACTCTTACGGAGCCTAAGATGACACGTTTCATCATGTCCCTCGAAGAGGCTGTGGACCTGGTGCTTTTCGCATTTGAGCATGGCCACAATGGCGATATTCTCGTTCAGAAAGCTCCGGCATGCACCATCCAGACACAGGCAGAAGCTGTCTGCGACCTTTTCGGCGGCAAGAAAGAGGACATCAAGGTCATCGGCATCCGTCACGGCGAGAAGATGTACGAGACACTCCTTACCAAGGAAGAATGCGCCAAAGCCGAGGATATGGGCAACTTCTACCGTGTCCCGGCAGACAACCGCGACCTGAACTATGACCAGTACTTCACCAAGGGTGATGTAAAACGTGCCACCATAGAGGAGTTCAATTCTGACAACACATACCGTCTGAACTTGGAAGAGACCAAGGCCAAGATAGGTGCCCTTGAATATATCCAGAACGAATTGAACGGAGTTGAAAATCTCGCGAAATAATGAAGATTCTGGTTACCGGCGCCAAAGGATTCGTGGGCAAGAACCTTTGCTGCCAACTGAACAACATAAAAGAAGGCAAGGCCCGCTGCTATGGAGACCTCCAGGTCGATGAAGTATTTGAATACGACATTGACTCGACTCCAGAGCAGCTGGACAGCTGGTGCGGCGAATGCGATTTCGTCTTCAACCTCGCGGGCGTGAACCGGCCGAAGGACAATGACGAGTTCATGAAGGGCAATTTCGGTTTCGCATCCACATTGCTCGATACATTGAAAAAGCACCACAACACTTGTCCTGTGATGCTTTCCAGTTCACAACAAGCCTCATTGACAGGACGTTTCGGAAATAGCGAATACGGCAGGAGCAAGAAAGCCGGCGAGGATCTCTTCCTCGAATACGGCAAGGAGACCGGTGCGAAAGTGCTCGTCTATCGTTTCCCGAACCTTTACGGAAAATGGTGCCGTCCGAACTACAATTCGGCCATCGCCACATTCTGCAACAATATCGCCAATGACCTCCCAATCCAGGTCAATGACAGAAGCGTACAGATGGAGGTCCTCTACATTGACGATCTGGTCGAGGAGATGATCTGCGCGCTCAAAAGTCAGGAACATCATTGCGAATTCGAGGGACTTGACGTGCTGCCATCCGCTGAAGGACGTTATTGCTATTGTCCTGTCACTCACAAGACTACGCTTGGAGAAATCGTTGATACCATATATGAATGCGCACGTGCAGTACGTGCCGTGCCGGATTCTGCGGAAGGACCTTCGACGGCTCTCGAAATGCCGCAAGACGGTCTGCGTTATCGCCTGATGTCCACATTCCTCAGCTACCTGCCGAAAGAAAAGGCGATTTTCGATTTGAAGATGAACGTGGATCCGCGCGGGTCGTTTACCGAGCTGGTACACACGCTGAATTGCGGTCAGGTAAGCATCAACATTTCCAAGCCGGGCATCACGAAAGGCCAGCATTGGCACAACTCTAAATGGGAGCAGTTCATCGTGGTTTCCGGCCACGGCCTGATCCAGATGCGCAAGGAGGGAAGTGACGAGGTCATTGAATATGAAGTCAGCGGTGACCGCATCCAATCCGTCATCATGCTGCCTGGCTACACGCACAACATCATCAATCTCTCCCAGACTGAAGACCTCGTGACCGTAATGTATTGCAACGAAGTGTTCAATCCTGAAAGACCAGACACATATTTCGATAAAGTGGAGAAATAAGGAAATGGAAAAGACACCTAAATTCGATTATTCTGATATTCACTGGAAGGAGAACGGCAAACTCAAGCTCTGTATAGTAGTAGGTACGCGCCCTGAGATTATCCGCCTGGCGGCGGTCATCACCAAATGCCGCCAGTATTTCGATGTCATTCTCGCACATACAGGCCAGAACTATGACTACAACCTGAACGGCATCTTCTTCAGGGACCTCAAACTCGCTGAACCTGAGGTCTATATGGATGCAGTCGGTGACGACCTCGGTGCGACGTGCGGCAACATCATCAACTGTTCATACAAGCTTTTTGCCCAGACCAAGCCGGACGCAGTGCTGGTTCTCGGTGACACGAACAGCTGTCTCTCAGTCATTGGCGCGAAACGTCTTCACATTCCGATTTTCCACATGGAGGCCGGCAACCGCTGCAAGGACGAGTGCCTCCCGGAGGAGACGAACCGCCGCATAGTTGACATCATCTCGGATGTCAATCTGGCATATTCAGAACACGCGAGAAGGTACCTCGCCGAGTGCGGCCTGCCGAAGGAGCGGACCTACGTGACCGGCTCGCCGATGGCCGAGGTGCTGCACCAGAACCTCGCCGAGATCGAGGCCTCGGATATTCATAAAAGATTGGGACTTGAGAAGGGAATGTATATTCTTTTGTCCGCCCACCGCGAGGAGAACATAGACACCGAGAAGAACTTCCGGAGCCTCTTCAATGCGGTAAACGCGATGGCAGCCAAGTATGACATGCCGGTTTTATATTCATGCCACCCGAGATCCCGCAAACGCCTGGAGCAGAGCGGCTTTAAGCTCGATCCACGTGTCATCCGGCATGAGCCGCTCGGTTTCCACGACTACAACTGTCTCCAGATGAACGCCTTCGCTGTGGTCAGCGACTCCGGTACCCTGCCTGAGGAGAGCAGCTTCTTCACGAGCGCCGGCCACCCGTTTCCGGCCGTGTGCATCCGCACCAGCACCGAGCGCCCCGAGGCCCTTGACAAGGCCTGCTTCATCCTCGCCGGCATCGACGAGAGGAGCCTTCTGCAGGCCGTGGACACCGCCGTGGAGATGAACCGCGCCGGTGACTTCGGCCTTCCCGTCCCGACCTACACCGACGAGAATGTCTCCACCAAGGTAGTCAAGATCATCCAGTCCTACACCGGCATCGTCAACAGGATGGTCTGGAGGAAGTCATAAAACTCATGCAAAATGTTGTGCACAATATGGGTGCATGATACAGGGAAAAATTGCACTTTTTGAGTGCGATTGCTATCTTTGCAATAGTATTGCATAGATATACAAAATTAATTGAGTATGGTTGACGAGGCGTTATACGAATACATGCGTTTGCAGCTGGAACTTACGACCAGCAGTTTTCACAGGTATCTTTATGAACGTGTGAACTGGACTTCCCGTATGATCGCGATCACAGGGGCAAGAGGAGTCGGCAAATCCACGATGATCCTGCAATATCTTAAGGAACAGGCTTCGGATTGCAAGTTTCTATACATATCCGCTGACCATACATATTTCAGCACTCACTCTCTCGTCGAGGTTGCGGATGAGTTCTCGAAGGATGCTGGCCATTTGCTCGTCATAGACGAAGTTCACAAGTATTCTGACTGGTCCCGCGAACTCAAGCAGATATATGACACTCATCCTGACATGAGGGTGATTTTCTCAGGATCTTCCATACAGGACATCATGGACGGTGTCGCTGATCTCAGTCGAAGGGTACTACCTTATACGCTGTATGGTTTGTCCTTCAGAGAGTATCTGGAACTGTTTCACAACATAAACGCATCTAAGTATTCACTTGACGAGATACTCGCGGGCAAGTCACGTATTGACGGTGTGCTTCATCCTCTCCCTCTTTTCAGACGTTACCTTGCAGAGGGCTACTATCCATTTGCATTGGAGGGAGATTTCCCGATGAGGATGCAGAATGTCATAACAAAAACGATAGAATCAGACATCGCACAGTATGCCGAACTAAAGGCACCGACAGCAAAAAAACTAAAAAAGATGCTGGCTGTTATCTCGACACTTGCTCCGTATAAACCTAATGCGGATAGCCTCGCGTCTGAAATCGGAGTCAGCCGAAACAGCGTCTCAGACTATCTCGCGTTGCTGGAGAAGGCTCAGCTGATAGGTCAACTTAGGGACGATACGGGAGGCATGAGGGGACTGGGCAAAGTGGAGAAGGTCTATATTGACAACCCAAGTCTGATGACAGTCTTGTCCGGAGGGAAAGCTGACATAGGGAACATGAGGGGAACTTTTTTCTACAACCAGATGCGTGTGGAGAATGATGTGGTTTCCTCACGTCAGTCTGATTTCGTCATCGGTGACCGCACATTTGAGATCGGTGGCCGGAATAAAGGAAAAAGACAGAGTGAGGACCTTCCGGATTCCTATATCGTAAAGGATGACATTGAATTCGCCCACGGCAACACGCTGCCCCTTTGGTCTTTCGGCCTAAATTACTGATAGCAGACGCGGCTATTTTGACCACATGGATCTTTAAATATATTAACACAATAACAATGGAACTTAATGGTTAGTGGTCAAATTTTGGACCCGGAGAAAGGCCCCTTACCTTAGCCGGAAAAACGAGACCAATGTACAGCAGCGAAGACTTGTGGAGGTTATATGTGGAGTACCAGAGCGAGTGGGTGCCGCGCGGTTTGACGATGCTGGCGGTTCTGTCGCAGGACGAGCTGCTGGAGTTCGAGCGCATGCTGGAAACCGCCCCGGAGGTCTATGACTATTGCGCCAACATGACGGACGAACAGCTGAACCACCTGATAGCGTTCATCTCGCGGAACAAGGAGAGCGTGTTCCTTGAGCTGAGGCATGTGAAGGAGGACCGTGACGCGAAGGCCCGCGCCCTGGAGGAGAAGGACCGAATCATTGCCGAACAGGAAACAGAGTTGACAAGGAAGGACCGCGTCATCAGGGAGAAGAACAAGGCTCTGGAGAAGGACAGCATCGTGAACTGCGACGAGACGTGGTGCAAGGTGAGGCGGTTCAACAAGTACATGAAGAAGTACATGTGGGTTCTTGTGAACAAGGCCGAGAGGATAGTGATCTTCTTCCACGATGAGGGGTCGAGGGGCCGGAAGGTCCTCACGGACTTCATGGGCGAGGCCGAGGTGAGGGCTATAATGACCGACGGCTACACGGCGTACAACTTCCTCGACGGGAGGCTGGGAGTCGACCACCTGATCTGCATGGCGCACGCGCACGTGAAGTTCAAGAAGGCCCAATGGAACAGGCGCTGAGCTACTTCGACCACTTCAAGGACGGCCTTTTCCTTTACCGCAGGGACGGGCGATAGCCGATAGACAACAACCTTGCGGAACGTCAGGTGAGACCGTTCACGGCATTGCGTAAAGTGATCCAGCACTACGGCAGTGACGAAGGCGCAGAGACGGCCTCGGTCTATTTGAGCGTGGTGAGCACGGTAAAGCTTGCGGGGGTGTCGGTGTGGCGTTTCCTCGGAGACTTCTTCGAGGACGCGGTGACAGGCGGCAGGAAGCATCTTGGACACCTGAGGCTGTCGCCAGCGTAGAAAAAGTGAAAAAATAATCAACAAGAAATACCAAAAACGGACAAAAATTGGCCTTGCGACGGGTCGAGCGGACGCTATGTCTCTGACTTTGAGCATAGTCCAAAAATTGACCACTAACTGAAGGCTCTATGATTTCAAACAACATTTGGTCCTCTTCGCCTTTGAACACGGCCAGAATGGAGACATTCTCGTTCAAAAGGCTCCTGCTTGTACGATAGGTACTCAGGCCGAGGCAGTATGTGAACTATTCGGTGGGAAGAAAGAAGACATAAAGGTAATCGGTATTCGTCACGGAGAGAAGATGTATGAAACCCTTCTTACTAAGGAGGAATGTGCTAAAGCGGAAGATATGGGCAACTTCTATCGTGTACCGGCAGATAATCGTACTTTGAATTACGATAAGTTCTTTACCGAAGGCAATAAGAAGGCCGTAACTATCGACGAATTTAACTCCGACAACACCTATCGTCTGAACCTCGAGGAAACTAAGGCTAAAATTGCCTCTCTTGAATATATTCAGAATGAACTTAACGGAATCTCAAATCTCGTCAAGTAATGAGGATACTCGTAACCGGTGCTAAAGGGTTCGTAGGAAAGAATCTTTGTGCACAACTGAATAACATAAAAGAGGGAAAGGCTAAATGCTATGGAGACCTCGTAATAGACGAAGTCTTCGAGTACGATATCGATTCTACTCCGGAAGAACTTAACGAGTGGTGTCAGAAATGTGACTTCGTATTTAATCTCGCCGGTGTAAACCGTCCTAAGGACCCGGAGGACTTTATGAAGGGCAACTTCGGTTTTGCCAGCACCCTTCTTGACACCCTTAAGAAATACCGAAACAAGGCCCCTGTGATGCTCTCCAGCAGTGCCCAAGCCTCTCTCACAGGCCGTTTCGGCAACAGCGAGTACGGACGAAGCAAAAAGGCTGGCGAAGACCTCTTCCTTCAGTACGGAGCGGAGAATGGGGTGAAGGTCCTGGTTTACCGTTTCCCTAATCTCTACGGCAAATGGTGCCGTCCGAACTACAACAGTGCAATCGCTACCTTCTGCAACAATATCGCCAATGACCTTCCTATTACCGTCAATGACCCGAGTGTAGAACTGGAGGTTCTTTACATCGATGACCTTGTAGAGGAGATGATTTGCGCACTTAAATGCGAAGAACATCACTGTGAATTCGAGGGTCTGGAGGTGCTTCCGAACCCGGAAGGCAGGTACTGCTACTGCCCTGTTACCCACAAGGCAACACTTGGAGAAATCGTTGATCTGCTCCATCAGTTCAAGGAGATGCCTAAAACCCTGATGATACCTGAGATTCCCGCTGACAGCTTTGCCAAGAGGCTTTACAGCACTTATCTGAGTTACCTTCCGAAGGAAGGCGCAATCTTCGACTTGAAGATGAACGTGGATGACAGAGGATCCTTCACCGAACTGGTTCACACCCTTAACTGCGGCCAGGTCAGCATCAACATCAGCAAACCGGGAATCACCAAAGGTCAGCACTGGCACCATACCAAATGGGAGCAGTTTATCGTGGTCAAAGGCCACGGGCTGATACAGCAACGCAAGGAAGGCACTGACGAGGTGATTGAATTCGAGGTGAGCGGTGACAAGATTCAGAGCGTAATAATGCTCCCTGGCTATACCCACAACATCATCAATCTTTCAGAAACTGAAGACCTCGTGACGGTGATGTACTGCAACGAAATTTTCAATCCGGAAAGACCGGATACTTTCTTTGACCCAGTAAAATAGAAATACAATGGCACAATTTAAGAATAACGGCAAACTCAAACTCCTTATTATTGTCGGCACCCGTCCGGAAATCATCCGACTTGCAGCGGTCATCAACAAATGCCGCAAGTATTTTGATGTGATTCTCGCACACACCGGCCAGAACTACGATTACAACCTCAATGGAATGTTCTTCAAAGACCTTAAGCTGGCTGACCCTGAGGTGTATATGAATGCAGTGGGTGCAGATTTGGGCGAGACTATGGGCAATATCATTGCCGAGAGCTACAAACTGATGGTAGAGACCAAGCCTGACGGAGTTCTTGTCCTGGGTGATACCAACAGCTGCCTTAGCGTGATTGGAGCCAAGAGACTGCATATCCCTATCTTCCATATGGAAGCCGGTAACCGCTGCAAGGATGAATGCCTGCCGGAGGAGACCAACCGCAGGATTGTGGACATCATTTCCGATGTGAATATGGCCTACAGCGAGCACGCACGCCGTTATCTTGCTGACTGCGGATTGCCGAAGGAGCGTACATACGTTACGGGCTCTCCTATGGCTGAGGTACTGCACGAGAATCTTGCAGAGATTGAGGCCAGCGATGTTCACAAGAGACTTGGATTGGAGAAGGGAAAGTACATTTTGCTCAGCGCGCATCGTGAGGAGAATATTGATACCGAGAAGAATTTCCTGAGTCTTTTCAATGCTATCAATGCTATGGCTGAGAAGTACGATATGCCTATTCTTTACAGTTGTCATCCGAGGTCAAGGAACCGTCTTGCCGCTTCGGGATTTCAGCTTGATCCGAGGGTGATTCAGCACGAGCCACTTGGATTCCACGATTACAATTGCCTACAGATGAATGCTTTTGCTGTGGTAAGCGACAGTGGTACCCTTCCAGAGGAGTCTTCGTTCTTTACCTCTGTAGGGCATCCTTTCCCTGCTGTCTGCATCCGCACCAGCACTGAGCGTCCGGAGGCTATTGATAAGGCTGATTTCATTATTGCGGGAATTGATACGAAGAGTTTGCTACAGGCCGTTGATACTGCGGTGGAACTCTGCAGGGATGGCAGTCACGGTATACCTGTGCCGGATTATGTTGATGAAAATGTCAGCACCAAGGTTGTGAAGATCATCCAGAGTTATGTGGGGATTGTGAATAAGATGGTGTGGAGGAAGGAGATATAAGTGTTAAACCTTAGTTTGTTTATCCTTGATACAGTGCAATCTTGCGAAATCAAGGCTTCCAAACGGTTATTGCGTGCAAATTAGGATGCGAAAGCATCTGCGTTTGAATCGCTCACGTACTTCTTACATTTCTAAATAGAAATATATTATGCCATATAGAACGAAAACATACATTGCAGGGGAATGGGATGGCGATAATGATGCCATCGAACAACTTTACAAATGGAACGATGGGGATAAGTGGGCGCTTCACTTCATTGATGCTCATGCAAATAAACAATGTTACGACACATCTTTGCCTTGTACCATTAAAAATAGTTTACGAGAGAGAATGAATCGTTCAAAGACCTTTGTTCTTGTTGTTGGTAATGATACTGCTTCAACGAGAAAAGGATCTTGTGCATATAGCAATTGTAGTAATAAGGACTATGATTATTGGAATACCAAGTATTATTGTAAAGTCTCTGGAAAGACATATAGCACACAAAGTTTTATTGATTATGAATGTCAGTTAGCTTACAATGCATGGCTTTATGACGATATTAAGATAGTCGTTCTATATAATGCCGCATCTGTCAATAAATCAAAGTGTCCTGAGAAACTTAGAAATATTGGGAAACATGTTTCTATGAAAAGTTATAATTTTAGGACAGGCTCGTATGAATACGATTATCAAAAGGTTCGTGCAGCAATTGAAGATTAGTTTGAGTATGGATTTTTGGAAAACTCTTATATCTACACTGGGTGCAGTATCTGCTGTAGTCACACTCATCAGCTTTGTATTCCAGGTTCAAAACCCATGCACACGGGTGATTGTTATATACTTTGTTATTGTAATTGGCGGAAGCATCCTTATATCGTGGCTTTTAACGCGTAGAAGGGATTCACTTAAACTGAAACTCTCTAACACGCTTACGGTTAATGTGAATTCTGGAGATATATTCGATTATGCAAGCGTCACAAACTATGTTGTGATTCCTGTCAATGAATATTTTGACACTGTTGTAAACACAAAAATTGTTAGTCCTTCTAGCTTGCATGGGCAATTTATCAATAAACATTTTAAGTATAACCATCATGCATTACATGAACAAATAGAAAGCTATTTGACAAAGAATAATGTTGAATATATAGAGGTTTCTAACCGACCAAACGAAGGCGGATATAATAAGAAATATCCTCTTGGTACCTGTGTACCAGTTCAAGTTGGGCAAGTTACATATGTTCTTGTTGCTCTCACTCATTTCGATGATGAAGATCATGCATATGTGGAACTTTCTGAATTTGGACGTTGCATAAGCAGCGTGTGTCGTTTTATTGAAAAACATGCAGGTAATAAACCTACTTATATGCCACTTATGGGTATGGGGTTGTCTCGACTTAATCAAACAGGACAATTTATACTTAAATACACTTTAGACACTATAGTTGGGGTCAAAGAACTTGCAATTCCTGGCGGATTAAATATTGTTGTTTATCCACCTACAGCAAAGACACTCGATTTGAATGCTATTAAATACAATTAACATATGGATATCGCATTTTGTACTAATACTACTGTCATCAATCAACTTGCTGACATGGTATCAGAAAACGATGTAAAAGCAATCGAATCACAAAGGCTGTCATTCAAAAAGAAAATACGTTCTCTTATAATCCCTACTGATGGGATAATAGAGGGAGATACATTGAAGGATACTTATTTTCCTTCTGGCTTTTTTGATGGTTCTAACTATGATATTTTCATATCGCACTCACACAATAATGAGGAGGAAGCTCATCTGCTTGCTGCATGGTTGAAGAAGTATAAAAATCTATCATGTTTCGTTGACTCTTTTGCTTGGGGTAGTGCAGATCAACTACTGAAAGAGATTGATGATAAATATTGCTATCGCAAGCATAGTAAAACTTACGATTACAACAAACGCAACTTTACTACATCTCATGTACATGCTATTTTGTCCATGGCATTGCTTGACACAATCCTGAGGTCGAAGTATTGCATTTTTATAGAGAGTACAGAGTCTGTTCCACTAAATAGTGGGTTAAAGAAGAAGACATTATCTCCTTGGTTGTATGAAGAGATAAAATTTATGCAATTATTGCAGCCAAAGAGAGAAACCAAGTTGTTTTCGGAAGGATTACAAAAAGCTATTGTAGATTGCAAAATTGCGTATGACGTGACAGACATATCAGAGTTTCCATTTCTAGATTATGATGCCTTCACAAATTTCAATAATGGTAAGCTACTGCTGGATTATTAGTATTGACATGAGGTGAGTCAAGGCCATAACCAGGCTAGCGGAAATCCTGAACATCTTCTTTAGAATAAACACGGCAATTGTGGTTCAGTTGACAGACGGAATAGCGCCGAGAGAACAGCTGGCGCTTACCTGAAAAGAAAAATGCACAAAGAAAAGTGCTTTCACAGAGGAACTACGCCTCTGTTATTGAAAATGGACAAAAAATCCGGTCGAAGCGACCGGAATGAGATATAAAAATAAAAATTTGATGGACTGAAAGCAGAAACGGATGGGACTAGTCGGCTGCTTCGGTCAAATAGAAAACATTAAAAGACAATCCCTAAATATCAATATAATGGCAGAAATTAGTACGTCAGATTTCTTCAAAATGATCATAGATCAAGAAACTCAAGAGTTGCAAGAATTAGAGAAGTTCACTTTTGGTAATCCTATAGGACAAGATATAAATAGTTTGCTGAGAGATATCAATATGGAAATAGTAACAATACATGACTATTTGCAGCATCGTGTATTCAATGATATCGATTATTACGCTATAGTTGGTTTGTCTCCAATTTGGACTAGAGAAGGGGGTCATGGGCAGGAATCTGCAATGAGTAAGGCCTTCTTTGAGAAGATGGTACAGGAGAATAATAACTATCTGACTAATAAACTCCTGTACTATCATGATTGTGAGATGCTAGTTAATTCTCTTCAAAACAGATTTACAGTAATTGAGGAACTGATAAATCAGGTTTATAAAGTACTATCTCCTGTCATTGATGTGAAGATGCATGAATTTGATAATGTTTGTTTTCGTATTGACTCCTCAAGTATCCATACTCATGCTTGCATGAATTCAATTTTTATCAATCTTGCATCGAGTTGTGATATTATGACAAAAGTGGCTGTAGAATTGGGAGCATGTACTTCATTGGACTTCTCTAATTATCCAAAGATGAAGAGTCTGAACATAATGTATGGCGATTGGAAGAAGGTATTGCCTGATTCGCTCAAGATTTCTGGTACGTATTATGACATGAACCAACTTGTCGCAATTTCAAAAATAGAGACTTTGCGTAATGAAATAGTACATAATGGCTCGCTGGATTTTAACTATACAGTTTACTATGGTATAAAGGACGAGCAAATATATAGATGGATTTTGTGCCCTTCATTTGATGTGAGTGGCAAGTTTACATCCTTCAAAAACAGAAAGAAATTCTATGACGATGGCTCTCGTACCTTTAACGAGCAGTTGCCTCTTATGGTGAGAGATTTTCTTGTTATCTCAAAGCGTACATTAGAGGTTATTCGTACTGAATATGAAACACCCTATTATGAGGATAAAAATGATCTAAAGAAATACCATTCTGAGATACTTAATTGGTCAAAGTCCTTTGTTGAGGTAGCAAAGTCAAGAATTTGAGAAAGAGAAATCCTCCAATAGGCTCTGGTAAGATGAATTTGGAGGAATCTCACTATTATTGGATTCTCGGAGTTCGATTTTTATGACCTCTATAGATCAACGTTTGAAAAGAGTGAATTGGGCAGGATGAAGAAGCTGCTTCCGCTCCATGCGATGGCAGAGAACTTCGGACTCGTCAGTAAGAGCCTGAGACCGAACCTTGGACGCAGGTCAGACTTCACAGCTGAGGGGAAAGTGGCATTGTTGTTCCTGAAGATGTACACGGGCCTGAGTTGCCCGAAACTGAAGATATAGTAGTTGCAGGACAGTCTGGCGGAACAGTTGAAGCAAAGAAAGTGGGAGGGTACGCCGCTTATGCCGGAACCGACAACAGAGACTGCTGCAAAGAGAAGAAATGGAAAGACCTTGTCAGAAAGAAACTTGCCAGGGTGAGGGCGACAGCGATGGAGGGCTTGTTCGGCACACAGAAAGAGCACTGCGACATGAGCCGGGTCAAGACCCGGACGAAGTTGACGGAAATCCTGTACATCTTCTTCGGCATCCACACAGCAAGCGTGGTGCAGCTGGCGGACAGGATAGAGCAGAGAGCACAGCTGGCGCTTGTCTGAAACGAAAATATACACATAGAAAAGTGCTTTCAAGGGGGAACT
>ULJE01012657.1_pt1 | contig 20543 bp, 21 predicted proteins | sample 1950831 | NCBI WGS metagenome assembly ULJE01 (sample SAMEA4835467, study PRJEB28245) | human gut metagenome | biome: gut microbiome; material: fecal sample | place: Denmark | collected 2008 | reverse complement strand
TTCCAGCCAGTCCGCAAATTCGCTCTGTACACTGGTGATGGCTTCCGACAGTTCGTTCATCCATCCCGCAATTCCGTTCATGAACTCCATGTCCGTGAAAAACGGGCGGATGTGCCGTTTGCGTTTCTCTTCCGGCATGTCTTTCGCCATTGCCACGCAGAGCATCCTCAGACGTACCTCTGTCTCTCTGTCATTTCCTGTCTTTGACAGAAGATATTTGCCGATTGAAAAAGACTTGTCCATATCTGTTATGTTTTATGTTCTGATTATTTCCGGAACTTATTGGTTATTAAGGATATATTTCGGAAAGAACAGCCCGGAATATACTGGGGATATATCCGTTTATAAGCAATATGTTTTTGTATAACAGGCTGCCAGCCGGACTCCATGTCTGAGACAAGGACTTGCAAAAATCCATGACGGACCATAAAAAAAGATTTCCGATAAACCTTACAAAGGCCGCCGGCAAGGAAAATATAGGAAAAACAGAAGGTTGTAATTATTTTAAGATAGGATGAGCACTCTTCTTCCTTTCGATACCTGGCAGAGTGTTTTTTCTGCCGGTTATGAAAACCGGACATTGTCATAAGACTGGACCGTCCGAAATTCTCACACGACGGTCTGACTGTCCTTAACCTTTCAGGAGGCGGTGCGTCTCCCGGGGCTGCTTTTATGCTTACTCTCAAGATGTTTTCCATGCTACTATTCGATTGTTTCAACAAAGCGAATCTGTTTTCGTAAAAGTAGGAATTTTGTTTTTCCTCCACGAATGATTTCTGTTAAATTTTACGGATTCCCGATCATTTTCCGGGTCATCCAGCCATAACCTTCACATTGGGGGCGCACGGATGAAGTGACCGGAATAACAGGGAATTCCGCTGTCGTGTCGTCCGGCTTCTTCTTGAGGTAATATTTACGCAAAAAAAGTGTGGAGCCGGTTTACTTATTTGTATTAGAGGTTCTGGTAAAACCCGGAAGCAAATAAATGAAAACAGTACCCCACACCTATATCGCATGTCATTCGCATACGGATACATGTGACAAGTGTTACTGCCCAGCCCTGCTTCCATTTTGAAATTTACCAGATTTCTAATACAAGGTGTTAGCGAAACACATCAACTATATATGTCAGTCGTTTGCACGACTTTACAAAGATAGTCTGTTTTTCGATATAGCAGCTATTTGGGTACTGTAATTTTTCAAAGTTAGAGATTATTTTTATTTGTATCCTTACGCTTTCTGTTTTATTTTCCGTAAATCTGTTCATAGTCTCCAGTTATATTCCAATCGGATTCACTTTCATCGTTTCCAGATTCAGGTACAGCCCGTGATGCTCAATCATCCCGTTGCGGAACATCTTCCACAGGATATTGCAGCCGAGTTGTGCCAGCGTGGAATTGATGAACAGGTCCTGCCTGTCCAATGCTTCCGCCAGCGAGCAGCTCGGACCGGAGTCTTCTTCCTTTACCCGAGAGTACCGCACGAAACGGGTGATTACTTTCAGGGAACTGACAGTTTCATACAGTTTGGATGCCGGCTGTTTTATTTTTTTCGGCACCGTACCCATAACGACCTGTCCCGTGGTCTGCGTGTTTCCGAAATCCATCCAATACAAAGGGGTTTCGTAAGTGCAGTATATCGGTTGTGGCAAAGCCTTCAACAGGTTCCACAGGTCTATCCGGGATTTGATGTTGTCCGTACAAGTGATTGTGATATTGGCCAGATTATCCCGTCGGGCATCCTTCAATACGGTCGGATAGATGTCCGGCTGCGCCTTCCAGTCGTTGCCGAAGAAATTGTTTATCCGGGTGACAAGGCATTGCGCCTTGTTCTGTCCCAGATCAGACGGCCCGAACAGCTGACGGCCGATGTTGGCTTCCGTTACGATGTCGGGATCATACAGGGTCACGAACAACCCCGGATGCCCGAGTCCTCTCAATGCCGCATCAAGCCGGGCCAGACAGGTTAGTACCTGTGAGCCTGTTCCTCCCGCACCAATCAGATTTACCGTTACCGGATGCTGCGGATTTACCAGATAGTTGTCAATATAGTGTACTCTTTTCATTTCAGGATGTCTTTAAGTTTCAGATTGTTCAATGGTTTTAACTCTTCGAGGTCGAAAGGTCTGTTTTTGGCTGCTTTTGTCACCAGTACAAGATTAGATCGGGTCGGATTTCCATTGCCTCCCAAGTGGGAGAACTCCGTCAGCCAGAATTTCTTTTCCCAGTATTGCAGCAGCTTTTCGTAGGTCATATCTTTCGGTTTCTCCAAATTGGCAGAACCCAGGCATACGCCGGATCCGGTCACGTTGAAGAACGGTGCGGCATATAGTGGCGTATCCTCGTCGGGTGTATCGCCCTTGTAGGCATATATATTCATCCCGTGTTCCCCCGCCTTGTAAATCACTCCCGGCAGGTTGTATTCCGCATTCTCGATTTCAAGCCCCGGAATGAAGAACATCATCCTTTTACCCGGAGGATTGTACCATACATACCGTTCGCTTCCCTTGCGTGAATCGCAATACATCAGGTTGGACGGTATTTTTCCGTAGGGCGTGCTACTGTGCCTTTCCGAATACCCCTTCACCAGTTCGTTCATGAATTCCAGGGGCACCGGCCTTCCTTCCGTCATATTCCCCTGGTCGTCTATATCCCGTATCTCCAGAAAGAAATTCCTCTCATTTTCCGAAGCGTAGGCAATCAGTGCCGCCTTGGGGATAAGCAAGGTATTTAAGGTTCTTGTAAGTTCGTTTGTCTCTATCATGATATTCAAATGATTATGTTGATGAATTTGTCCGCCCATTGGAAGAATCGTTCCGGATAGTCATCCATACGGAACAGCTCTTCCGTTTCCGGTGACAGGGCGAGTGTCGTTGCTGGTATGATGTCATAGGTTTCCCTGCTGTATGAATTGTAGTAATCCACCAGATAGTCTGTCACCATATCGTCGCTGTCATAGACTACACGAATCTGCTGCCAGAGATACATCGGCAGACATTCAGGCTCCTCTTCATAGAAAGGGTCGTAACTGTATTGCATGATACCATGCTCCGGTGACAGGAAATCCAACCCCTCCTTCATGGCGGAGACCAACGACCGCTCATAGTCGTTTTGGGACTCATACCGGTCAAGTGCTTTCGGAAGGTTCTTGTAGTAACACCTGTTTTCCACCCTCCGGAGCAACGCTTGTACCTTGCCGATCTCATAGGAGCGCAGGAGTTTCAGCCGTTTTCTCCTTTCCTCCGCTGTGTCCGAACCTTCTTCCGAGATCCATGTCAGCACATAGTCCGTATCGTCCTCGTCCAGCACGGTCTGTATTCCGTTTGCCTTCATCAGTTGATGGATAAACGTGATGGAGATGCGTCTCAATTCCGGGCCGAGTGCTTCCACGAATTTCACCGGGAAATAATATAATGTCAGTACACCCCAACGATGGGTTTTCCAGAGCCTGAACAGCAACCGTCCGTTTTGTTCTTCTATATTGACATTCAGTTCTTCTCCGACAAGGATTTCCATTTCTTCGTGCAGTTTTGCGATTCCTTCGCCGAATGTATGCCCCGGAGTATGTACCGCTTCCTTTCCCAAGAGGCAGGCATACCTGAAATAAGAATCACGCAGGAATTCGTAATTTTCCTGCGTGATGAGATTGTACCTGTTTCCTCCGGTGTCTTCCACGAAGAGACTCGGTAGCGGTCTGGGCAGAAACGTGGTGTTTAGAAAAGAGGAACGGCACCGCTTGGCGCCGTTATCCTTTCTTTCCTGTCCGTTCCATACCGGATATTGCGCACGGTCTGTCCGATGATGAGCCTTGCCAGCCGTTCCGCCTGCTGTTCGTCCAATGGTACACATGATTTCTTCAGTTTCTTGTTGTTGTCTTTATCCATACCGTCAGCCTTTTGTCCCGATGGTTGTCTTGAACTCGTATTCCGTCCTGTCATCCCGGATGACGGGACCATGTACGGTTGCCGTGGTCAGTTCCGGATAGAAGTTCGAATAATAACTCATGACCATATCCGGAGAAAGGTTCGGTTCCGGATCTTGAAGGGTTACATACTCTGTTCCTTTCTTGAATTTGAATGTACGTGACATCCCTTTGATTTGAAGTGCCATAATTTATCGGGTTTGATAAGGTGAATATTTCGGTTCCAGCATGGATTGCGGAAAGTCTATGTAATCCTCGTAGTCTTTCGGATTGTAGGCCGGTTGTTCAGAATCGGAGAAGTAAGGCTGCTGCTGTTCATCCTCCTGCAGGAAGGATTCATCCTGCCATCCTCCCGTTGCCGGAGGCATTCCATACATATCCTGTCCGGATCCGGTGTTTTGTGAAGCATAATGAGGATGCGGTTGCAGGGGCTGGCGTACCGGCTGCTGTTCCGGTTGCTGTGGCATCCACAACCCGGACTGTTGTTGTGCCTGCTGTACAGGAGGCTGTCCGAATTCCGGTCTTTCCGGCTGTTGCATAGGAGCCTGCCTTTGCGGTTGCCTGCTTGCTGGAGCTTGCCGAGCAGGAGCATAAGCCGGTTGTGGCTGCATGACCTGCTGCGGTTGCGGTTGTGTACGGTTCTGTACTACCGGCTGCTGTTCCGGTTGGGGCTGCCGTTCCATCAGGTCAAAGAGGCTTCCCTTGTTCATTTCCTTGTCGACAGCCTGAATCTTTTCTTCAATCCCTTTCAGCTGTGCTTCATTCGCATGGGATTTTGCCTGTCCGAGCAGGTTGAGGGCTTCCCGATAATTCTTGGCGGCAGTCATTTCTTCCGCCTTCTTCATCAGCTTCTCGTATTTTTCCCGTTTTTCCCTCTCTTCCTTTGACTCCTTAGATTTCGCTTCCTTGGCGGCCTTGCTGTTGGCTGCCGCCTTATCTGCCTGTGCCTCGAACTGGGCCATGTTCGCAATCAGGCCGCCGGCCTTCTGTATCGGCCGTGTGACGGTCTGAAGGAATCCCGCGTCAAGTTCCTGCGGTGTGCCTGTAACGGTCAGCGGAACAATATGGTTCTGAGCCTCGTCCTTGAGCCCGTTTGACTTAGGTAATGTGGCAACGGTCAGTTGTCCGTTCGCTTTGCGGATGACAATCGTGAGATCCACGTTTTCTGTCATCATCTGGTGGATTGCTGTGAAAAACATAACTTAAATTATTTAATGGTAAAACGATTTGTTTCAATATTCCCGGAAAAATTCAGCCAAAAGCCTGTTCCTGTCGGGATGGTTGCAGATTTCCAATACCGGATTCAACAGCGTGGAGACAGGTACGGGACCTGTCGCTCCCCTGCCGGGCAGCTTGATGTGCGGTTCCGGTATCCGGATTTTTTTCTTTTTCTCTATCACCGGAATCCATGCCGGAACCGGTGACTGTCTTGCGATGATTGTCTGTTGCATACTCCTTTTATTTAAATTGTGAATATCCGGGCTTTGGCAGCCCGTTGAACTACAAGGGCCTTTACTGCAAATGCTTCCGGAAAGACAAGGTTTTCGGGAAAAATACCGCAGCAGAGCGAGGATGATTTTTCCCGGGAAACCCCGCAAGGGGCCTGACCTTGTCGTCCGTACAGAAGCATTTGCCACCTTTGCCCTGTAGTTCTTCGGTCTGTCAATGGCTGTATTTTCATCCTTCCTGTTCCTGCTGTTTCTACTTTTCCGATATGACGGACATGGCAGATACAAAAAGAGCCGCCCCTCAAGGCAGCTCCGTTCCGTACGCTGTTTCTGTCGGAATCTATATTATAATAGGTAAAGCATATCCGGTTCATGTTCCCTTCTGTTTGCTAAAAGACCAGATAACTGAGGATGCAGAAAAGTATGGCAGCGGCAACAAGCAGGCAGACTATCTTATACAGAAACCTGAAGAATCCCCTGAAGCAGACAATGGCTACCGCTGCCCATACGGGGGATATTCCCCGTGAATACAGATAACTGAATACGGCAAAGGCAACAAGCACCAATGCCGCCATCCTGATCCGTTTGTCTGTTCTCAACCTCGCGATAAACTCTCTTGTTTTCATGACCGTACAGTGTTAATCGGTGAAACATGTCATTTCCTATTTCGGGGCCGGAAAGCGGACTGCCTCCACAGGCAAGGTTTTCGGGGGAAATACCGGAGCTCGGCGAGGATGATTTTCCCCGAAAACTGCAAGGCCCGACCTTGCAGGTGGAAACCGGCGGTCCGCTACCTTTGTCCCGGAAATGGAATGACTGGTTCATTTCCCTTTTCCACCTTTGGGCTTTGGAAAAACAAGTTTCAGGTTAAAGCTCTCGTCAAAGGCGACCATGGCATCGAATGAGACCCCCTTTTTCCCTTTAAAGCCCTTGATGAGCCGGGTGGAGCCTGAAGAGAAAAGCTGTTCCAGATGCTGGTCGGTCAGTTCCTTGTTCAGAAAACGGCGGAATACCATCAGTCCGCAACCTTCCTTGTCACATTTGGCCGCCTTCCCCCGGATGATGACATGACCACACTTGCATTTGGGGCAAGTGAAGGAACGTGACTTGGGCAGAGGAAATTCAAGACAGAGTATTTCACCGGTGGCCTTGTGCGTGTAGTCACGGATGGAACGCATGAACGTTTCCGTATCGAGTGTATGCCCTTCAATCTGAGCCAGTGCCTTCTCCCAGCAGCCTGTCATTTCCACATCCGCCACCTGCATATCCTTTACTGCCTCGAACAGATAGAGCCCTTTTTCCGTAGGACGGATACTCTTTCCGGATCGTTCTATATAGTCCCTTTTGAACAGGGTGGCAATGATGGCTGCCCGTGTGGCAGGTGTACCGATTCCGGCATCCTTTACGGCCTCTTTCGCCTCTTCATCGGTAATGTCCTTTCCGCAAGTCTCCATGGCCCCCAGCAGGGTCGCTTCCGTGTAGAGCGGCTTGGGCAGGGTCTTCTTCTGCACCAGTCCCCGACCCATGACGGGAAGGGTTTCCCCTTCGGCAAATACAGCCGTACCGACTTTCCCTTCCGGTTCGTCTCCGTCTCTTTCCTCCCTCCGTGAGAAAACGCCGCACCATCCCGGACGGATGACGGAAGAGGAACGTGAACGGAAGACCATTCCCTCACAGGTGCATTCCATGGTCAGCTGCTCTTTCTCGCAGGGTGGCGAAAAGGATTCCAGCATCCTGCCGGCTATCAGGGTATAGACCGCCGATTCCGCTTCGGAGAGTTCGTTCGGGATGATACCGGTAATGATCAGTGCATGGTGGTCCGTCACTTTGGTGCCGTCCACACACCGGGTATTGAGGTCGGACAAGTCGAAGGATCCCCCGTATGCCTTGAAATCCGATATGGATGTGATTTTTTCCAGCAGGGAAGGAATGATCCGCATGACATCTTCCGGAATATGGCGGCTGCCGGTTCTCGGATAGGAAATGAGTTTCTTCTCATACAAGGACTGGGCTATGGAAAGGGTCTTTTCTGCCGTCAGGTCATAATGGGTGTTGCAGTCTTTCTGCAGGGATGTCAGGTCGTAGAGAAGCGGTGGCTGCCGGAAGACCCTCTTGCGTTCCAGTCGTGTGACTGTCGCCTGAGAACCAGTGCCGATGTTGCCGAATGCAGCTTCTGCTGCTGCCTTGTCCTTGAATTCCTCCGTATGGATGAATTGCCGGTGCGCCTCTCCCTGTGTCAGCGTGATATGCAGTTGCCAATAAGGAACAGACACGAAATTCCGGTTCTCCTTGAAACGGGTACATATCATGGCGAGTGTCGGAGTCTGCACCCGTCCGATGGAATTGTTGGCCGAACTTGTGGCTATCGCCAACGCTCGGCTGGCGTTCATACCCACCAGCCAGTCAGCCTTTGCCCGGCAGTCAGCGGCCGCATGGAGACTGTCATAGTCGCTGCCGTTCCTGAGATTGGCCATACCTTCCCGGATAGCCTCGTCTGTAAGCGATGAAATCCACAGACGCATGAACGGCTTGGTGCATCCCAGATAGTCATATATCCAACGGAATATCAATTCACCCTCGCGACCGGCATCGGTTGCCACAATGATGCTCTCGCATCTGGAGAATACCCCCTCAATGATTTTCAACTGCCGGGAAGCGGCCAGGTCTGTCACCGTGCCCCTGTCCGTGCGGATCAGTCTGGAAACAAGCCGGAACGGGTCCGGCAGCATCGGGAGGTCAGCGGCGGTTGTCTTCGTATAGCCATACGTGCCGGGCAGGGCAAGTTGCACGAGGTGCCCCAGAGCCCATGTCACCATGTATCCGTTGCCTGTACAGTAGCCGTCCATCTTTTCGGTAGCCCCGACTACACGGGCTATATCCATTCCCACACTCGGTTTTTCTGCTATGATTGCTTTCATCTTCATTTTTTTGTAAAATTAAAGCCGTTCCCCGTGACCGGCATGGATGACGGGGAACGGCGGTTTGACATTTGATGCTTGATTGTCGTATCGGGTGAAAAGCGGATGCTATGCCACCGGCTTCACGCCAAGGATTTCCATTAGCGGTTCGCCGTCCTTGCGTATCAGTTGCAGGGTGGCATCCATCACCACGTCCACACCGAGGAGTACAAGGCTGAGTGACATTACTTTCGTTTTCTTCCCGCTGAGCAGCGTTTCAAGTTCTCCCGACATTTCCAGTTCGTCCTTGAGGATGCCGATTCCGGCCAGTTCTTCCCAGTTCACGTCTTCCGCCTTGAAAGGCGCATTGTTTCCATTGTTCATTTCCATGTTTCTGATTCTTTTGGATTATACATTCGTTTTACTTCAGGCCATGCTTGCACCTTTGGATCTGCGGCTGCTCTGCTTCGCCTCCTGTCCCTGTTTCTGGGCGTTGGCCACGACATTCCGCTGTGAAGCGTCACGCTTGCGGTCCGGATTCTCGTTGTAGAAGTCCAGCCTGCCCTGGTTGAAGTTCGCCTTGACATACTGGGAGATGGTCTTTCCGTCATAGCCCTTGATGCCCTCTACCAGCACGGCCTTGCCGCTCTGGAGATCGGCACGCTGCTGGCGGTTCAGCTGCACGTCCCATACCTTGTCCGGAATCTTGAACTCCGCACGCTGCTCGAAGCCGTCCGGTGTGCGTGAATAGCTCAGCCGTCCGGTTTCCAGGTCTGCTTTGATGAATGAGGAGAATTCCTCGCCCTTGCGGTTGACCATGTCATTGAGGAAGATGACCTTGCCCTCCCGGAGCTGCTGCTGTTCTTCCGCAGTTATCTTCACGCCGTTGATTTCTTTCGGGATGTAGATTTCACGTGCGCCTTCCGGAGAATCCGGGTTGTAGCGTGTATAGGAAGGTCTGCCGGTGGCTTCATCCAGCTTTACATACGAGGAGAATAGCTCACCGTCCTTGCGTGCCATTCCCTCCACGAAGATGGCTTTTCCCAGATTGAGATCTTCAATCTGCTGTTTGGTCAGTTCCACGCCACCCAGCGACTGGCGGTTGAACAGCTTGTCGTTCTCGAAGATGTATTCGATACCCCTGCGCTCGGCATTGATCTGGATATGGGCATCAAATTCCTTTCCACCGTTGGAAATCATTCCTTCAACGAATATCTTCTTGCCTTCCCTCAGGTCGTTCTGTTCCTGTTCGGTCAGCTGCACTCCCTTGATTTCCTTCGGGATGAACGCATTTTCCACACGCATGGCAACCACCTCGTTGGTAAGTTTGTCAATGCTCACGAAGGAAGGGATGTATTCCCCGTTACGTCCCTTCAGTTCCACGACACGCCCCATGTTGCCTGTTTCAAGCAGGTTCTTCTTGTCCTCTTCGGAAAAGATGTGTCCGAAATAAGGACGGTCAAGTTCGGGTTTCTGACGGATACCGTGGATGCCCAATACGATGGGACCTCCCACGGACTGCTGGAATGACAGTCGTGCATCCGTGCGCAAAACGGCGGAACCGAAATTCATGCTGATGGGTACGACCTGGTTGGTCTTGTATCCCTTGAGCATCTGGTCAAGGAGTCCGCGCTCCTGAAGTTCCTCCCTGGACAGTCCGAAGTGTTTCAGTTCCTCCCAGTTGATCATTGATTCATTGTAGCGGTACTTGGGCTGCTGCCCGGTTTCCGGGGCGGCCTGCTGCTGTGTCTGGTCTTTCTTTGCCATTTCTTCTTGATTTTGATTGTTTATACTTTGGTTTTCCTTGGTGCGTGGTACAATCTCGTATTTCTTCAGAAATTCATCCACCGCATCCGACTTCCTGCCTGCGGCTATGTCTTCCACCGCCTGTCTGACTTCAGGGCTGTCAAGGGTGTCCTCCTTGATGGTGAGCAGTCCGAAACGGGTCGGGTCCTTGAACTGGCTCCAGAAGTTTTTCAGAAAATTCTCGAACATGCTGGCATAACGGTCTATTTTCAGAAAGGAGTTCCGGTGTTCCTTGTCTGCCGGAACCGTCTTGTACCTGCCGTTCTTGTCGATTTCGGATATAGCCTGCAACAGCAGTTCCATCTTGTCGAGAATGAAGACAATGTCACTCAGCTGGTCATTCTCGGTGACTTGTGTTTTCATGGGTTCGTCCCTTACATTTTTCTTTGCCATAACTGTGATTTTTAGAGTTGAAAACTATTGTTGTCACCGCAAATATATAGGCATAATTTTGATAAAACATTATATTTCAACGCGTTGGACTATCCGTTTCATCGTATGTCATCACGTTTCACCATAGGCGGGAAGACGAAAGGCAGAAAAACGGAAGAATCTGGGTAAAAGTGCGGGAAATATACTGAGTCCGATAAAACAAAAAAGAAAGAAGGAACACACAGGAGGTAAGCCCCAACAAACAGAAAAGGCGGAAGCGGTAGAAAAGCCGGAAACAAAAGGAAAGCGATAAAGAGAAATGTATTATGCAGAGTGGAGAGCAAGCTGTCTTTAGTCCCCACTTCCTTCCGTTGCTCCATAAGACCGGAAGATCATTTTTGTATGGTAGATATTGACAGCGTAATCCATTGCGACATCAGCATCGGCAAAAGACCGCCGTCATTTGTCTTTTTGGTTTTGTCCTATGCGTCGTAGGTCGCTTCGCTTGCTAAGTCCCGGACCTTTTCCCCAACTCGGACGATGATACCGGAGCGTTTTTTCGGGCGGAAAATTACCAAAGGGAATTTTGTGTCCCGAAAACCGGAGGCTTGAACGTGGAAGGTATCATCCTCCGAGTTATCTTCTCGAAGGGACTTGCCAAGTGAAGCGGAATAATGATGGAATTTTATGGAGGAATATGGAATAAGATACTATGACTCTATTGAATAGTGTCATAGGTAATCTCTTTTTGATTATTTTTGTAGAGCGATGCGCCATAAAAGCAGTTTTGTTCACTTTGGGATAGTTGTTCATTCTTAATGAACACGACTAAACAATGAACAACCACCTAATATATTGCTATTATTCAGGTGTTTGTACTTATCTATTGGAGAGATTTGGAACCTTTACCTATTTTTTCCAATAAATGATTTGGTAAGAGATGATTTGCTTTGCAAACTTTTGGCAGTATTCTGTATTAGTGCTGAAAGTTAGTAAAAACAAATCCATAGAAGAACCTAAATGAATTTTAATATTTAATCCTTGCGGATTTTTCGCAGAAAAAGGGAAATAAATTTGACTGTACAGAATTAAAACACTACTTTTGCAAAAAAGCAGCGAAATTATGATATTAAATCTGGAATTCAAAAATTATCGTTCGTTCAAGGGCATTTGTTCGTTCACAACGGAACCGACCTCTTCAAAAGCAAAGGCCGAAAATCTATGTGACGTGGAAACCATTGCAGAGGGAAACAAGAAAGCATTGAAGATATCTTTAATCTTTGGTGCCAATGCTTCAGGTAAGACCAATATAATAAAGTTTCTGTATGGATTCAGACGTTGGGTTCTGAATTTGGATAATCGTGTCGGTGAAAACATAGCTTTGTATCAGCCTTTCAAGTTTGACAGTGCAACCGTAAATGCTCCCATTGAATTTGCAATGGAGTTTATAGCACAAAAAGTTAGGTATAAGTATGAAGTCCATTTTACCAGGCTGCAAATTGAAGCGGAGTCATTGATATCATACCCCAATGGCAAGCAGACACAACTTTTTGAAAGAATCTTGCTTCCTGAAGACAAAGAATCCGACACTTTGAAATTCGGAGCAAGTCTTTCTACTTTCAAGCCCTTTCAGGTATTCAAGAATCAGTTGTTGATTTCAAAATTTTTGAAAGATACCCCGTGTGAGCCGATAACCAATGCTGCAAGATTCCTGGCGGATATTGTCATATCTAACGGCTTTCATGAAGATACAATGCTTGGAGAGGACAAGGAAATGCTCCGATGGCTGTATTCACATCCGGATAACAAGAAGATGCTTGCAGAATTCTTGAGTTTTGCAGATACCGGATTGGCGGATTTTCAATTGGAAAAACGTAGTGATGGCGTGGAGGTCACAAGTCTGCACGGATTGTATAAGGATGGTGAAGATTCAGGCAAAACTACAGATTTGCCGTTGAAGGAAGAATCTTTTGGTACAAGGGCCTTGTTTATCATCGGCTGCCATATATTACAGGCATTGAAGAACGGAAGTCCATTCTTTATAGATGAAATGGATTCAGGACTTCATTCTTATATCACAAAATTGATAGTGGATATTTTCCGGAACGAAAGAATTAACAAGCACAATGCCCAGTTAGTCTTTACCACCCATGATGTGAATCTTCTTGACCAACATACGATTCGTAAGGATCAGGTGTGGTTTATGGAAAAAGACAAATGCGGAGTGTCGGAAATGTTTACACTCTCGGATTTCGATGATGTGAGAGAAGATACCTTGTTTGCCAAATGGTATTTGAACAATAAATTTGGAGGTGTACCTTCATTGCAATCATTAGAAAAACTTTTTGTGGAGAATGGCGAGAAATAATGAAAATACACGTCATAGCAATTATGTCATAAGAATAGTGTGCGAAGGCAATAAGACCGAGCCGCTATTCTTCACAAGTCTGTGCGACCTGTATTGTAAAGACAAAGGTGCAATGGACGTGCGGACCATTCCCCAACCTTATATACCGGAGGACGAAGAACCGGAAAATTCTACACGCGGTAATTATAAAGGCAAAAAGCGCAAAATCAAAACCGGGAATAACCCTGTTGAGGATGTAGTGATAGCTGGAGTACCTCCGTTAAAGTGGGTGCTATATGCCAGACAAATTTTATCGGAGGGCGTGGATGAATCCTGGGCGGTCTATGATAAGGACAAACATCCGAAACATGAAGAAGCCTATCTGGAAGCAAATAAAGTAATTGACGGCAAGAAAGTCAATATAGCTTTTTCAAGCCGTAGCTTTGAATACTACTTGTTATTGCATTTTGAATACATCTACCATTGTTTCAATGAGACAGAATGCGGTGAAAAAGTGCGCGGCAAAAAGCATATATTTGAATGTGGAACAGGAAAAAATCCGGGAAAGGATTGTGATGGCAAGAGTTGTATAAACGGTTATGCAAGGAAAAAGGGATATTGGCAGGAAACCAAATCTTCGGAGTCCACATTCCCTCTTGTCAAAGATAATTTGGTGAAGGGTATCGTCAATGCATGTAGGCTAAGGGTAGAAAGTGATTCGAAAACAAGAGAATCTATCTATAACAGGAATCCTTATACGAATGTAGATATCCTTGTCGGCAGACTGATTGGAAAAGTAACAATTGCTTATGGTGACGCATTTTTGTATAAAGAACGTGGATGCAATTGGTCTGTCATTTTGAATGAAGACGGTTTGACCATAACGAACCACAAGAACGGATTTGAGCATTTTGGCAAAGGGCTGTTTGTCGTATATGATTGGGAAACCAAGTTCAAAAAAGAATTGAATGTGGATACGTTTTTATTGCAAGCGAATGAGATAAAACAACTGCCTTGCAAGCTTGAAGCAACACAAGTTATTTCTATTCAGGTGAATCCGGAAAAAGAGATATTGTTGTTACCTAAATTTGCTATATAAGAATTTAGCTCTTAAATTTTGCGGGAAAACCACAAAAAACGAGTATTAATTCTCATAGCAAAGATTTAATTTCCGGATTCTGTAAATTGAGTTTACGAGTCAATGTGCCAAAAAGGTGCAAAAGTAATCAGATATTGATTACCTCTGCACCTTTTTCGCCCAATCACAGATAAACTTGTATCGTAAAATTTCAGGTGTGAATGCTCCATCCGTGGAACGGTTCCATGATTACGGCAAAAGATTCATCCGGTTTGCCATGGTATAGCAATCCACCGACAACACCCCTGCTTCCGTCCGCAGCCACCTCAGCAAAACCGAATGAATACGGTGCAAAATCCCAATAGAGTTCAATTTCATACCTGCCGTTGGAGTTCTTCTCCCACTGTTTGAGGCGTTCGATACATTTCTCAAAAGTTGTGTCGCCAATGCTCTTGACATACTCCACCACCTTGTCGTAGTGTTCCTGACATTTGATTTTCATATCCGATAATTTTAAGTTGTTTGTAACAGTTCTTCATATATGCCGAAACCGAGGCATCCGGCAACGATAAAATCCTCCCTGCCTTTGTCAGCCAACGATTTCAAATCGTCCAGGCTGTCGCAATAGAAGAATAACTCTTCGTCCTTTTCTGTATCGGAATCCATAGCCAAAGCAATCCTTGCCTCTTCCGTTTCCTGCGTGTCACGCCATCGGATGACGCAATCTGCATAGTGCGGTTCACGTCCTTGTTCGCTGTAGAATTTCAGATAAAGACCGCTTATTTCCTGTCTGACTTCATCCGGCTTTTTCCAGCCGGAATCATCCACGATTTCAAAGCCGATTCCCTCTACCAGCAGGCATGTACCTTTATCATAAACCATCATGGTACGTTTGCCGATATGTTCTTTGCGTAATTCTGCCCAATCAGGCAAATCCCAACGTTCGACAGTCCAAATCCCACGATAGTTTTCCGGAATGGCATTGTATTCGCTCAATGTTATCTTTCTCATATTTTTCTAATTTATAGATTACAGAACCTGACCGTATAAGTCTTGCACGGTTTGCCGAATGCAGGAAAACGGTCGAACTCCTTGTATGATTCCCAATCCACTGACATGGCATATCCGTTTGGAAAATTTTCACCGATAAATTTGGTTATCAATTTTTTGTCTTCATCGGTAAGAAACAAATCCTCTTCAATGCCATACTCCAATGAATAAATCGCCCATTCGGGAATGTTATCCCAAATGAGCGTTTTACTGTTGTTGTCATTCATAGTCCTGCTGATTATTGAGGTGAAACCATAAGTCTGTTTATAATTTCTTCAAGCTCCGTTTCCCACCTGTCCGTCCCCTCAATGAGTGACGGGTAGGTCAGTTGTTGCCACTGCCGGTAATCGAAGAGTTTCATACGCAGCGGATAGTAATCGAAAAGTTTTCGGCCTCCGGAAAATACTCTCAGGTGATTTGTTCCGACTTCCATCAGTCTCAGACCATAACGGCCAATGATTTCGTGGAATCTTTTCATCGGGGTGAAGTTGCTTCTGCTCATATCTTTTATTTTTAAGTTAGACATTTCACGGCTCGTGAGCCGATTTTTTATTTCTTGCCTGCCTCGCTGTCCCGTGCCGGATTGTGCAAGGCTTTCCGGAAAAATACCGCAAGCGCAGCGCGGAAGATTTTTGCGGAAACCCGTAAGGCCCCGGCCTTGCTCAATCCAGACAGGCACGGGGCTACCTTTGCAGGCTGAAATAAAAAAGCGGTCTATATTATTCCTTATCGCCTTCATCCTGTGGAATCAGATGTTTCAAATCAGGGTCATTTTTTATCCTAAACATCTCATCCTCGATTATCTGCACCACATCCGCCTTGATTTGGGAATAGTTCCGGTCTATCTGCTGCTGCATGATGTCGTTGCCATTCTCGTCCTTGAACTCGTTGATGACGGGTATCTTCTTGTAAGCCTTTGTTTCCGCCGCTACCTTTTTGCTATCGACAATAATCCGTGCGTGGAAAATCTTCTGGTCAATTTCTTCCCCGAAGTTGTCTGCCACACTGCCCACGAATGTGCCCTGCGAGAGGTTGGCAATCTTGGATGCAGGTATCAGCGAATCCAACTGCGTGTTAATGGAAGTGGATGTGTCCTGCCGGTTAATAGAGATGGATTGTCGTTGCTGGAGTATTTTACCAAAACGTTCCGACAGGCTTTTTGCCGTTTCCCCGACCACCTGCCCTGAGAATATATTTCCGACCGTATTTTGGATTACCTTCGCCTCTTTGTCACCGTAGTCACGGGTAAGCTGTGAGAAATCCTGAAAGCCGAGACACACTGCCACTTTGTTGCTTCGTGCTGTGGCTATCAGGTTGTCGATACCACGGAAATAGATGGTCGGAAGCTCGTCAATAATGATGGAACTCTTGAGTTGTCCTTTCTTGTTTACCAGTTTCACGATACGGGAGTTGTATAGCCCCAATGCGGCCGAATAGATATTCTGTCTGTCCGGATTATTTCCCACGCATAGGATTTTCGGATGTTCAGGATTATTCAAATCCAACGTGAAGTCATCGCCTGTCATGACCCAGTAAAGCTGCGGTGAAATCATCCTCGATAGCGGGATTTTCGCGCTTGCTATCTGGCCATAGGCTAAGCACCCGGCGCCTTTCCGTGTTTTACCACGGTAGGTTTCCAAGCACTCGCCTCCGAACCGTGCATACAGGTCTCCCCGTACACGGCTCTCCACCTTCTCTTTCAGTCTAACTTTCCCGAATGTATCTTGTGATGACATACTGAACATACTGCTAATGTTTTACGTTTACGTGAAATCATTTTAATCTCCCAATCACTTTTGCCTTTAAGGTCTTTCAGTTTGCGTACATGGTGCATTTCAAGATTATCCGTAGCACCGCAGTTTTCACATACCCGTGCCTGAAGTCTCTTGATTAGTCCATTTCTGCCGCCTGTTATGGCAATCGTGTTTGGCAGTCTGTCATCCAAATACAGATTGGGCAGTTCCTTTCGCTTAAAACCTTTGTCGTAGAACTCTCGTTTGAACTCATATCCCCTTTTGTTGGTGTACGGTATGGCGAACACCCCGTTTTTCTTGTACTTCGCTATGATGTTCTTTTTCGAGGTACTGTATTTTGCGGCATACGTCTTGTACATACTGTATTCCATGATATTGTAGAATGAGTCAATGACGGGACTGTTGTTTGCTATCGAGTAGAAGTTATAGAACCCCATAATTTCGGAGTTATATTGGCTTATAATCTCCAAATCGTCAAGGCAGCGCATGTATGTGCGACCTTTGGGCTTCCAAACCTCCTTGCCATTCTGCACAATGATTTTTACTGCGTCATATTCAAAGAGTTTCTTCCGCATCACTTCGGTAGTTACATACAAGACTATCTTATGGTCTAAACTTCTTGTCAAATGTCCGTTCTTATCCCTGTGGGTGTCATTGGATTTGCGTACAAATATGTCATAACCGAGAAATTTGGCATGTTTTCTTGCATTGGTTATCAGCGTTTTTTCATCGGATAGTTCCAATTTCAACTTATCAGACATAAATTGCTTTATGTCCTTCTTGATTTTGATACAATCCTCTTTGCTACCGATAACGCCAATGAGAAAATCATCCGCATATCTCACATATTTCAGACGTTTCATACCCGTATCCATTTCATCACTTGCGGGATAGTTGAGACGTTCTTTGACAATTTCTGTGATTTGCATCAACAGTCGTTTCCGTTCTGTTTTGTCCGTTGATTTTTTCAGTTTGGCTACTAACTTGGCTTTCCGTTGTCCGAAACGTTTTGCTATCGGATTTTCCTTGCGCCTTTTTCCCTTATTGAATTTTTCAGTGTATTCCTTGATGTATTTGTCGAACTTGTCAAGATAGATATTTGCCAGTATAGGGCTTATTATTCCACCTTGTGGCGTTCCGCTATACGATTTATGAAATACCCAATCTTCCATATATCCGGCATTCAGAAACTTTCGGATAAGGCGCAAGAAACGTATATCTGAAATACGTTCTGAAAGAATGGCTATCAATACTTCATGGTCTATATTGTCGAAGAAACCTTTAATGTCCCCCTCGATGAACCATTTTGTACCGTTGAATGTCTTTTGTATGCTCCAAAGTGCAGTCTGCGGACTTCTCTGTGGTCTGAAACCGTGAGAAGAGTTTTCAAAGCTGCCCTCATAGATTGCTTCCAAAATCATTCGAATAACCTCTTGCAGAAGTTTGTCAATGAATGACGGAATACCCAGCGGTCGCATTTTCCCGTTTTTCTTGGGAATGTACACCCGCTGAGAGGGATTTGGCTGGTACGTCTCATCTTTGAGCGCACCTATCAACCGTTCAATATGAGAAATACTGAAACCGTCGATGGTTTTTCCATCGACACCTTTCGTCATATTGCCCTGCTTCGCATAAATACGTTGGTAGGCAATGTAGTACATCTCTTCATTAAACAGTAACCGATACAAACGTTCAAACTTGTAAGCCAAGTCGGAACTATGTTGTGTTAGACTGTTTAATATCTTTTCTGGATTTCTTTTCATGTCTCTCACATTTTCCAAAATTTGACATTAAACGATATTGGCTGCTTCCCTTCGCCATGTACAAGGCTTTCCCTTGCTCGGACTACTACGGAAGCTCTGTTGCCATATGGGTTGCCCCACTTAGGCAATCCCCGTTTAGACATATAATAACTATTGGCATGATAGATTGTCGGATACGACTTTCGTCCTTTACTATGTATGTAGTTGCTCCGTGATAAGTTCTTTTGCCCAATCAATCTCCAGGGAAAAGTTGGGTATCACGGCTTGACGTTTGTAACTGTCTTCCGCCAAGGCTTAAGCATCGAGCCGCTTAGACTATCGTTCAACCAGTATAGGCTTTATCCTCGTATCTATCGTTTCACCTTGCCACTCGGTCAAGACTTGACAGTTAGTCCACTCGTGGCTTTACCGACATGCTACACTCCCCATCGTCTTTCGTTGAATGGATAAGTCGGCTGGTGATAGGTTATTATTTCAAAGAACACGAACCTAATAGCTTGCCAAAGCTATATTTATTATATGCCATTACGGGCGCACCTGAAGCTGATCTTGAGCTCCTCCTTGCCAGGCATCCATAAAGGGGGAAAGGTAGTTTTCCAGTGAGGAATACGAGGTCAAAATCGTGAAAATATCAGCATACGGTTTGTTTAAGAATTCTATCGCATGGGGAAAGGTACAATACTTGCCGTCCTTGTAAATCCGCAAGTACCAAATAATGGCGGCAAGCAGGATTATCGGGGATTCCACGAAAAAATCACCCTGTTTCTGTATCCAGGTCTTGTTCAAATTTAGGAGAATGGTATAGGCTGATTCGTAGGCATCACTGATATCGGCCATGAATTTCGGGTTTATGGGATTGCATCTGTGGCTGCGTCTCGGATCGTCAAAGTTTATCACATAGAATTCCGGTCTGACCTTGTATTTATCCAGATTCTTCAGCAGTTCGTTATAGGCTATTACGGAAAGGTCGTCAAATTTGTAATCATACAGATACAAAGCGAATCCTTTGGAAATCTGCTGTTTGATAAAATTATTCACCACTGCGTAACTCTTACCCGAACCGGGCGTTCCAAGCACGATGGAAGCACGGAACGGGTTGACGATGTTTATCCATCCGTCCCATTCCTTGCCCTGATAGACAAATTTCGTGGGCAGGTTGACGGAATACTCGTTCTCCATGAGCCTTGTTTCCTGCATGAAGCTCTCATTGGCGGTATTGAACACGTCCTCCATCAGATTATTCTTCAACATACGGCTTATCCACATACCCGACATCAAAAGAAGGATATATCCTGCGGTAAGCGTTACCGTATATATGACGGCATTGGCTGTCGGGCTGAACGGCAGGTCGAGCATCCACCAGTTCATGAAAAACAGCACCATCCCCGAAAGAAAAGCGGCATATATCCTGTTCCATGTCATCTTTTCATTCTTCACACCTTTTGTACCCAGACACGAGAGTGTAAGGAATATGACGGCAAACACTTTCGTTACAAGCAGGTTGCTGAACAGCCCCGCCGTCCGCTGGAAATTAAGCAGTATCCTGTCAACCACGCCTATATTGATACCCATATCCACAAATGAACGGTAACAGAACCAATAGACGTGAATGACAATAAAAACAATGGATATGGCACGCATGAACTCCATGACCTTGGCCAGTCCTCTCAAATCATCTTCCTGTTGCATGATAAACTGATTTTTAATGTTGGTAAATTCGGTAATTAGGATATTCCCCGTGAGCGGCGTTTCTTCTTCTTTTTACGTTGCAGCCTCCGGGCGAGAGCCTCTTCCTGCGGATCGGGACCGTTCGCTTCCAGGTTGAATATCCCGAAAGCCTGTTCGATGGCACTTTCCATATCGGAGGAGAATCCGCTTTGCAGACCGGTGTCCGGCATGTGCGCATCCAGATCCGGGATGTTGTCCGGATTATTAAAGAGCCGTTCAAAGGCGTTTGCTGAAAACTCCTTGCCGAGCCGGGAGCCGTTATAGACCTCCCGGTTCTTGTGATCGATGAAGGTCGCACCGTAGATGCGTCCTTCATCGTTCTCACGGAATACCGCGTCTATACCTTTTCCGGCAAGCAGACGGACAAATGTTTCCCGGT
>ULJE01002810.1_pt1 | contig 20814 bp, 13 predicted proteins | sample 1950831 | NCBI WGS metagenome assembly ULJE01 (sample SAMEA4835467, study PRJEB28245) | human gut metagenome | biome: gut microbiome; material: fecal sample | place: Denmark | collected 2008 | reverse complement strand
TTTTTACTGTTTTCGCTCGCGGGAGTTAGGCCTCCAACTCACCGGAGGTGCTTGGCCCCACGCGCGTATTATTATTTTCCCCCTCTGTCCCCCATTATGGGGGATGCGCTCTTCCAGACGCCTTATGCGCAGGCCCATCCCTGCCGTCTTCCCGAGCGTCGGCTCCTGCCGACTTTGGCTTCCCCCCTCTAGAACTTGCCTTCTTTGTTGGCGTCCTCGAGGCTTGCATAGAGCGACGTCGGATAATTGCCGTTGAAACAAGCCAGGCACAAGTCGCCGCGCTTGCCGGCCTTGTACATCGCATCCTCCGAGATAAAGGCCAATGTATCAGCCTCTATCGCCTGTCTGGCCTCATCGAGCGTACGCCTTGCACACAGAAGCTCATCATAGGTGGAAATATCCACACCATAGAAACAAGGGAACTTGATCATCGGACTTGCGATACGTACATGGACCTGAGACGCACCAGCCTCACGCAACATCCTGACAATCCTCCTGGAGGTGGTTCCCCTCACGATGGAGTCATCTATCAGCACCACCCTCTTGCCGTTCACAATACTCCTCACCGGCGAAAGTTTCATCTTCACACCCTTGTCCCTCATCTCCTGGGACGGCTGGATAAATGTCCTTCCTATATATTTGTTCTTTATGAGCCCCATCTCATACGGCAGACCGCTCGCCTCAGCGTAACCCATTGCAGCACTGAGACTTGAATCCGGAACACCTACCACAATATCGGCATCAGCAGGCGACTCCTTGAACAGAAGCTTTCCGGACTCCTTGCGGAAAGCATGGACATTCATATTCTCGATATCACTGTCCGGACGCGAGAAATAGATGTATTCCATCGCGCACATCGCATGACGCTGATATTCAGAGTATTTTCTCGAACGCAGACCGTGATGGTCGATGGTCACGATTTCACCCGGCTCGACATCGCGCACATATTCCGCACCTATAGTACTGAACGCGCAGGTCTCACTGCTTATCACATAACCATCCCCGATCCGTCCGATGGAAAGAGGCCTCAAGCCATATTTGTCCCTGCAGGCGTAAATCCTGTTCTGTGTCATGATCAGGAAAGCGAAAGCGCCCTCAATCATATTCAGGGCCTCCATAATCGGGAAAATTCTCGGGCTCTTGCGCTCCAGCGGATCTTTCTTGATAAGATGCGCCAATATCTCGCTGTCAGAAGTGGACTGGAACAGACTGCCCCTGTCCTCGAGGTACTTACGCAACTGGAGAGAGTTCACGATATTGCCGTTATGGGCCAATGCGAAGTCTCCGGAGTTGTGTCTGAACAGGAAAGGCTGGACGTTTTCGATTCCGCCTCCACCTGTAGTGGAATAACGGACATGACCTATCGCCATGTTTCCTTGCAATGTGGAGAGATTGTCGTTGTTGAACACCTCTGTAACGAGGCCCAAACCCTTCACACGGCGAAGCTGACCATCTGCATTGACTGAAACTATTCCGCAACCTTCCTGACCTCGGTGCTGAAGCGAATGCAGTCCGTAGTATGTGATTTCGGCCGCCCTCGGTACGCCCCAGACGCCGAACACGCCACATTCCTCGTGAAGTCCGCGGAAAGGCTCCCCGATTCCGGAACCGCTCATTATCTTTTCCTTGATTGTCATAGTTCTTTTTGAAGATTACTTGTTCAATATTGCTCCAAGTCTCTCATATACAGTTCGGTACGCTGCTCCCACCTTGCCGCTGTCCTGACGGAAACGGTCCTTGTCCAGCTTCTCGCCGGTAGCCTTGTCCCAGAACCTCGCACTGTCCGGAGTAATTTCGTCAGACACCACCAACGAGCCGTCAGGAAGCCTGCCGAATTCGATTTTGAAATCCACCAGTATTATGCCGGCCTTGTCGAAAACGGGACGGAGGACATCATTGACCTTCTTCGAAATTTCATAGATCTCAGCGAGTTCCTCCTTGGTCACCAGACCGAGTACAACTGCGTGATAATCATTGATAATCGGGTCTCCGAGCTCCTCAGACTTGTAGCAGATATCATAAACCGGTTCTGACGGGACAATGCCTTCCTTCAGCCCGAGGCGCTGCGCCATGGACCCCGCTATCACATTCCTTACAATGACTTCCATCGGAATCACGCTCGTTTTTCTGCACAGCTGCTCCGTGTCGGAAAGTTTCTCAATGAAATGCACAGGAACGCCGGCATCTGCCAGAACCTTGGAAAGCATTGACGATATTCCGTTGCAGTACAGGCCTTTATCCTTTATTATAGCCTTTTTTATCTTGTAATACGCCGTGATGTCGTCAGTAAAGTTCACGATTACCTTTTCAGGGTCATCAGTGGCATAAATCTTTATTGACACTCCGTCGTAGATTTTTTCTTCTTTTGTCATATTGCAAGTCGCTTTATTATCCGAACAGCCTATTCACCTCTGAAATATCTTACCGCATTGTCGAAAAGAGGCTGCTCCAGGTTCGCGGCAATGTTCTTGAACAGATTGGTCTCGTAACGTTCAGAGTGGCCCATCTTTCCGAGAATCTGACCGTTCTTGCTGATGATGCCCTCGATCGCGTAGTACGAACCGTTCGGGTTGGACGGAGAAGCCATTGACACAGCCTCGTCGATAGGCTCCGCATACTGGAACGCCACCTGCCCGTTCTCGAACAGTTCCTTTGCAAGCTGTTCATTCACAACGAATTTACCCTCTCCGTGGCTGACCGGAATCGCATACACGTCACCGATATTCATGCCGCTGAGCCAAGGCGAATTCGCGCTGGCAACACGTGTAAATGCCATCTGCGAGATGTGCCTGTTGATATCGTTACGGAACAATGTCGGGGAATCCTTGGTTACGCATCCGAGATGTCCGTAAGGGAGAAGTCCGGATTTCACAAGTGCCTGGAAGCCGTTGCAGATACCCAAAATGAGTCCGCCGCGTGCAATCAGAGCCTCGATGGCTGCCGCAATCTTCTCATTGTTAAGGACATTGGCAATGAATTTTCCGCTTCCGTCAGGCTCGTCACCCGCAGAGAAACCGCCGCAGAACGCAAGAATCTGGCACTCGTCGATATTGCGTTTCATCTCGTCTATGGAGTCGAAAACGTCCTGCTCCGTAAGGTTGCGGAACACGCTCATCTTCACTTTTGCACCTGCCTTGCGGAAAGCTTTTGCAGTATCGTAATCGCAGTTCGTTCCAGGGAACACAGGGAGATATGCCACCGGTTCCGCTATCTTCTCGCCCTTGTACTTGAGGTCTATCTTCTTGGCCTTGAATGGCTTGACACCCTCCATACCCTTAGGCAGAAGGCGCTTCATGTCAGGCTTGCTTGTGGCCGGATACACCTTTTCAAATTTCTCGAAGGCACTGTTCTGGAGAGCGTCGATAGAGATGTTCTTACCATTGACACGGAGAGCGCCGTCGATTCCTGAGGTCACGATTCCGATAAACTGAGCGTTTTCGAAGTCAATGTCTGACTCCATCTCGAGAATGATGGAGCCGTAACTATAGTCAAACAGTTCATTTTCAGGGAGATTCACATCCACACCGAAGGCGTTTCCGAATGACATCTTGCAGAGTCCTTCAGCCACACCGCCGAATCCGACAGCCCAGCCGGAAACCGCATTGCCGTTCTCAATCTGTTCCTCGACGAACTTCCAGTTCTTTTTAAGCTGCTCTACATCAGGCATATAGTTCTTCAGCGGAGTATGCTTTACGAGGTAGAGCCTGTTGCCTTCCCACTTGAGTTCAGGCGAAATGACTTTCTCTGCATTGACAGTAGTCACTCCGAAGGAGATCAATGTAGGAGGGACATTGATATGCTCGAAGGTTCCGCTCATCGAGTCCTTGCCGCCGATAGACGGGAGTCCGAACTCGATCTGCATCTTCAGGGAGCCGAGCAGGGCGCTCATAGGCTTTCCCCATACTTGAGGACAATGTGTCATTCTCTCGAAGTACTCCTGGCAGGAGAACCTCATTTTCTCGTAATGCGCGCCGGCTGCCACAACTTTCGCGCAGGCCTCGACCATCGAGTATGCCGCTCCGTGGTATGGGCTCCATTTGGAGATGACCGGATTGAATCCGAAGGCCATCATGCTGGCTGTATTCGTATATCCGTCGGTAGGAAGTTTCTGCACGGACACCTGAGTTTCAGTAAGTTGCAGTTCTCCGCCATAAGGCATAAGCACTGTAGAGCGGCCGATCGTGGAGTCGAACATCTCTATAAGTCCCTTCTGGCTCACCACGTTAGGGTCGCTGAGGTTGTTCACCATTTTCTCTTTCAATGACTCGCCCTCAACCTTTCTTCTGAACGGATTCTTCTCCTCGACAGCCGCGATTTCAGCTTTCGCATAATGCTTCGCGCCGGCACTGTCAATGAATTTTCTCTGGAGGTCAGCCACTACCTTGTCGCCATAGAACATTCTCATACGCTGTGTATCGGTGACGTCGGCGACATGAGTTACTTCAATGTTCTCGCTGTGGCAGTATTCCATGAACTGTTTCTCGTCCTTGGCTTCCACCACCACTGACATTCTTTCCTGTGACTCGCTGATAGCCAACTCAGTGGCATTCAATCCGTTATATTTCACAGGCACTCTGTCCAGATAGATATCCAGACCGTCGGTAAGTTCTCCGATGGCCACGCTCACACCGCCTGCTCCGAAGTCATTGGACTTCTTGATGAGTTTGGTCACTTCCGGACGGCGGAACAGCCTCTGGAGTTTTCTCTCCTCCGGGGCATTGCCCTTCTGGACCTCGCTTCCGCAGGTCTCGAGCGATTCTTCTGTATGCTCCTTGGATGAACCCGTAGCGCCTCCGATTCCGTCACGGCCGGTTCTTCCTCCGAGAAGAAGCACCACGTCGCCCGGCACCGGTGACTCACGACGCACCTTGTCCGCTTTCACCGCACCGACTACCGCACCGACTTCAAGTCTCTTGGCCAGATAACCTTCATCGTAGATTTCTCTTACGTGAGTGGTGGCGAGACCGATCTGGTTTCCGTAGCTGGAATATCCGTGGGCAGCCTTCTTGGTAATCACGCACTGCGGGAGCTTGCCCTGAAGCGTCTCAGACACAGGCTTGTAGATATCGCCGGCACCTGTTACGCGCATTGCCTGATATACATAGGAACGACCTGAAAGAGGGTCACGGATAGCGCCTCCAAGACAGGTGGCTGCACCTCCGAACGGCTCGATTTCAGTAGGATGGTTATGGGTTTCGTTCTTGAACATGAGAAGCCATTTCTCGAGTTTCCCGTCCACATCCACGTCCACATAGACGCTGCACGCATTGTTCTCCTCGCTGACTTCCATGTCGTCCAGAAGACCGGCCTTGCGGAGATACCTTCCTCCGATTGTCGCCATATCCATCAGGTTCAGGCCCTTTTTCTCGCGACCGAGTTCCTTTCTCATTTTCAGGTATAGGTTCAATGTACCGTCTATTTCCTCTTTCATGAAGGACTCCTCCACCCCGATTTCTTCAAGTTCGGTGGTGAAAGTGGTGTGACGGCAATGGTCGCTCCAGTATGTGTCCAATATGCGGAGTTCAGTCTCGTTAGGGTCGCGGCCTTCTTCCGTGAAGTATTTCACCACCTCACGAAGGTCATCGGCATTCATTGCCAGTCCCATCTTGCGGCAGAACGGCTCCAGGTCCTCTTCCTTCATATTGACAAAACCCTCGAGCACCGGCACCGGCTTTACCGCAGCATGCTCAGTATCAGTGAGTTTGCTGAGGTCTTTCTCACGGGACTCCACAGCATTGATATAGTAATGCTTGATTTTGGCGATGGTCTGCTCATCGACATCCGCGCTCAAGACAATGAGCTTGGAACTCTTGATATGGACGTCGGCTTTCGGGTCAATGAGGTGCACGCAGTCCACTGCAGAAGCCGCTCTCTGGTCGAACTGTCCAGGGAGATATTCCACTGCGATGTATTTGGTTCCTGTCAGGTCACATTCATCTGAGACATTGTCGGTCACGATTTCTCCGAACACGCTGTAACGGCTCTTTTCGAGGAGCTCAGGAGTAAATCCGAAGAGGTCATAGACATTGAGAAGTCTAAGTGACTGAAGGTCAAGCTGAAGGTTCTCATTCAGCTCTGCCTTGAGGCTGCCCGCCTCCACCTGGAATTCAGGATACTTTTCTACAAAAATCCGGTAGTTTGCCATCTGTATATTTGTTTTTTTATTTTACGAATTTGTCCGCCCAGTCTTTTTCATATTCCGCCAATGTCATCGGCACGAATGTGATATGGGCCATCTTGCGTTTCGGGCGCGATTCCGTCTTGCCGTATATATGCACGAACACTCCTCTGCCGGCCTCGCCGCAATAAGCTTTCCCGCCCTTTGCAGAATTGCTCACAGTAACTGACGCAGGATTCTGCCAATGCTCCGCATGAGCCGTGTCAATGATTTTCCACGCTGCTTCAAGGTCCTGTCCCAGAATGTTTTTCATCACTGTCGGCGCCACCAGTTCTGGCTTCTGCAATGCTTTTCCGAGCAGGAAATGACAGAGTTCGGTGTACTGGGATGAAGTGCATCCCTCTATGGTATAGTGTCCGCTGTTGTGAGGACGCGGAGCCATTTCATTGAAAATAAAGTCATTGCCCTTGACGAACAGCTCGATGGCGAGAATTCCGCGATAGTCGCATCCCTCCATAAAATGTTCACAGGCATTGACAATGCGGCTGCAGAGCTGGTTTTCCGCAGGCTTCTTTCCGCCGGCAGTTTCATACAATGTCCCGGCCGGCACGATGCACAGGTCGAGGATTCCGCCTTTGTGGATGTTGCGGCCTATCGGAAAATGGACGGTGTCTTTTCCGTCTCTTACCAGAATCACGCTGCACTCGTAGTCGAACTGGATGAACGCTTCGAGGATGCAAGGGACACGGAGCATATCAGCAGCGGCTGCAATATCATTTTCTGATTTTATAACTGCCTGACCATGACCGTCATAGCCAAGTCTTCTGGTTTTGAGCACGCAAGGCATACCGATTTTCTTCACGGCTGCAGTGAGTTCCTCTATGCGTTGCTCGTCGGTCAGCTGACATGGAACCTCGGCGCAGTCCTCGTCGGAAGAACAGGCAGGAAGCGGAATATATTCAGGCACGGGAAGTCCGTGACGTTTCGCATTGTTCTTCTCGCGCAGTCTGTCCTGTGAGTCGAAAAGCGGCGCAATGCCCTGAGGGATATTGTATTTCCCCTCCAGGTGGCTAAGGATGTCACCCGGAACATTCTCGAACTCGTAGGTGAGCACGTCTGTCATGTCCCCGAGTTTTTCCAATGCGTCAAGGTCATCGTAGGCTGCGACTATATGGCCGTCGCATTCTGCAAATGCAGGAGCATCCGGAGACGGGTCCAGCGCATAGACAGCGGCACCTTGGCGGTGGGCTTCCTCTGCGATCATAAGACCGAGTTGCCCGCCTCCGATTATGCCTATTTTTCTTGTCATCTGATTATGGTTTAGATTTCAGCTTTAAGAACGGAGTCCGTCTGTTCCTGTCGGAATTTTTCAAGTCTTGCAGATACGCCTTCATCCTGCAGTGCAAGTATCGAGGCAGCTATCAGGGCTGCGTTCTTGGCACCGTTGATGGCCACTGTCGCAACAGGCACGCCACCAGGCATCTGAACTATCGAAAGAAGTGAGTCCAAGCCGTTCAGGGCTCGTGATTTGACCGGGACACCGATAACAGGAAGTGTAGTCATGGCTGCCACCATTCCAGGCAGGTGAGCTGCCCCGCCGGCTCCGGCGATGATGACACTGATGCCCCTTGCTTTAGCAGTCTTCGCATACTCGTACATAAGATCCGGTGTCCTATGCGCGCTTACAACCCTCTTTTCAAATGGGATATCGAGCGCTTTGAGCATTTCTTCGGCTCCGGACATAACTTCGTAGTCACTGGTGGAGCCCATTATGATTCCGACTTTCATACAATCAAAGATTTTCGCGTTCGGTTCATATAATAATATAAGAGTATATCTGTATCTGCTGTAAAGCGGCACAAATATACTCTTAATTCGCGGCATAACCAAAAAGCCGGAGTGCAATATTTCTATAAAATCATTTTAGAGATTACTTTCCGACCTTGTTGGGAGAAGCCTTGAGCGCTTTCTTGATTGTCGGCAGGACTGCCTTCACATAATAGGTCACGCCGAGATCTGTGAAATGGTCGCCATCCACGGTTCCCTCTTTCATTTCATCCAGGAGTTTCTCAGCGGAAACATAATATACACGCTTCTCGCCCGACTTGCGGAGCGTTTCATAGAACGCTTTCTGGGCATTGTTCCTTGCGATGATATCCTCGCGCTCGCCAATGTCCAGACGCATTGTCGGATAAAGAGGATGCTCCACGATAACCACCGGAACGTCAGGATGCGCATCGCGGAGGACACGGAAAAATTCCACACTGTGGGCATTGATACGGTCAGCCCTGCAGTTCGGGGCATTGTCCAGCACATAGACGGCAGGTGTCTCCACCGATGCCATCAGCTGGGCGATATCCAAGTCGAGGAGGGCATTGCCGCTGAAGCCGAGGTTGATGACTTCCATATCGAGAGCCCTCTCTATCAATGAAGTATGAACCATTCCCGGACGTGACACGCAGCCTCCCTGGAGGATACTTGTGCCGTACATCACTATCGGGCATCCTCTTCTCGGGCTGTCCACCTGAGGCTTGCCGATGACGCTGGCCTTGTCCACACCGATTTCAAGTGATGTGACTCCGTCATACAGAGACAGATAGATCATGTACTCACGTTCCTTGCGCTCCATGTTCTTCACGAGCACATACTCCGAAGTCTTGTCATTCTTTGAAGGTCTGCCTACGCCGGTGAAATACCATTTTCCCTCGTCGAGCACATAGAGGTCAAGGCCTCTGATTCCGGACGGGGCCATGTGGTTCATGTACGCTCCGTAAAGCGAGGTCCATCTGGCTTTGATAATCGGGGAATCCGTGCGGAAACGCACATAGATACCCGCAGAATGACGTCCGTGTCTCCAAAGTTCAGGCCTTGTGGTCTTTTCATAAGAGGCAGGAAGCCTGTCATAAGGGGTCAATGTCTCCTGAGTTGCTTTTCCGCCAATCAGAAATTCCGTGGCATCGTGATATACCAATCCATCTTTCTCCGGCTCCCCGGCATTTGCGACAGTCGCCAAAGCAAGCATTGCCGCTGCTGCGACCGCTGTCGCCCACATTCTGCTTTTCATCATAATTCTATTTACGTTTTTCAATGATTTTTTTTACATCTTCCCACTTGTAGTAAACTCCGGAGACAGCCTCCAGTTCCGCGATGGTGCGTTCCTTCTCATTATACACGAACTTGACCAGCACGTCCGGCGACTTGCGGCTCCGGTAGAATATCATCTGGAGATTTGACGCAAGAGGGATGTTCATCGGATCATTCCATTTCTGCGGTATCTCATCGAAGGACAGTCTCTCGCCCACTCCGCTCAGATGCAGGTATCCGGCCAATGCCATGAGCGGATAGTCGTGACCGAACTTAAGATCAGCCGCATAATGTCCGGATGCCAGGGCCTCGTCAGCTTTCGCGACAATGTCATTGACAAGAGGTTCCGTGTTCTTCATCCTTTCCTTTCCGAATTCCACGGAGTTCCCGTGCCTGATATAAAGCTCACGGTTGCTGTAGTCCCACCATTTATAGATGACATCTTCCGGCAAATGCCTGTAAACATTGGTCTCGATTCCTGACGACCGTGCGATTCTGGCGACCTCCCAGATTTTCGTCTGGAACTTGTCCGCATTGCGCACGAACTGCCTTGCAGCCTGCGGGTCGGTGAACAATGACGCCATGACTTTCACGGTGTCTGTCTGCACATGCTTCAGTGGTTCAAGCATCACTTTCGAAGCCTCATTCTGTTCTTTGGAGGCTCCGTTGCTGATATACGACATGATGACGTCATCGCTGTCTATCTCGAACTGGAGTCCCGGCTGCAGGCGGATGAGTTCTCCCACGAAGTTGGCCATGCTGACAAGGCAACGGTGCACGGTACTGCTTTCTACCCTCACCAGACCGCTGCCCTTGCGGAACACTTCCGGATAGTTCCTGTACATCCTTTCCGCTATCATCCTGTGCTCTTTCTCGCCAAGGCGGGTCAGATGCCCGTTTGCTCCGTGATGAACTTCGGCCACCTTCTTCGCCTCCTGCAGGAGGCCTTCGCCTTCCGACGTAAGAATGCCGGCGCTGTCAGCCTTTTCCAGGATGCCGATTACATAAGTGTAATTCGAGAGTCCCCAGTTCACTCTGGAGCCATGACGTCCGTAATGACTGATATATACGGGTTCATATCCCTTAGGAGCCGGTGTCGTCTGCACTTTTCCGAATTCGTAAGGGTGAGTGTTCACTCCGGCCCTGTCAGGATCTTCCCGGAGCATCTGCATCGGCTGCAGCTGCAGCAGTGCGATAAGCAGTAAAGAAAACATTGTCTATTGTTTTTGTGTTTATGAAATCACATGCGTCTTTCCCTCGAACCTGCGCTTCTCGAATACTTGTACGCCGCTTTTCTGAAAGTATGATTACATCTTTCAAAGTTACTATTTTTTTTCGCACAATCATCTATAACCGCGATTATCGTGTCTGTTAAAACCCATTTTTTGCAGGAGTTATCATTATGATTCAAAAAAAACAACCTCCTACCCTTGTTTTTTCAAAAATTATCCTTACCTTTGCGTTCCACTTCACAAAAAACCGGAGTGGGCGAAATAAAATTCGACATTGGAGAGATGGCAGAGTGGTCGAATGCGGCGGTCTTGAAAACCGTTGATCTTAACGGGTCCGGGGGTTCGAATCCCTCTCTCTCCGCAAACAAATTGAAGCTCAGCGCTTTGCGCTGGGCTTTTTTTCGTGCAAGGCCGTCGGGAGCCCCGCTCCTGTAAGGCATTGCACGGAAAAGCCCCAAAGGCTGCCAGGCCTTTGAGCTTCAATTTGTTTAGCACCGCCCCGCCGCGTAGGCGATGAGGGATGTGACGCACCCAGTGCAGCAAATCCCGACAATATCCCATTTTCTGAATTTCGGTCGCAAGCGGACTTGTGCAGTTATGAGTAGATTTGTGCGGAACGCAATCTCGCGTTTAGCTGTAGTACTGGAAAGTCCAGTCTTTTCACAAAGCCTTCCTATACTCATGCTTTTGTCCTCAGCAAACATTTGTAAAATCAATTCCTGCCTATCGGTCAAGTTTACTGGTCCACTTATTGGGTCATTTATTGGGTCATTACTTTTAATTATCACTCTCCTCTTTTACAGGCTCAAGAGAAAACACAAGGTCATTCTCAGCAAGATTATAAAGCCTGGCAACATGGCGGAGCAACCTCACTTTCGTATTTGTGTCATTTCCTGTATTTACCCATACATCATCCGCCACCTTTTTGATATAGGTCTCACTCTTCGCATTCTCACGAGTAATCCAAACATTATCCCTGCTATTAGCTTCGTCCTGAAGAATTGACGGATTTATCTCATACAGCAGCTTAAATGTGTCTCGAATGGTATCGGCCCAGTCAGGAACAGAATAAATTGTCCCGGTCAATGTAAAACTGTTAATCTTCCTACCCTTAAAAACAAAGTCTTCGTCATAAACAGACACTTCATCATCGAACTTTACAGCCGGCTTGTATGAAGTTTCCGGATACGGCCACACAGTTAGAGCACGCTTACCCATCTCTGTTTGACGCTCCTTCATCTCAGCCTCTGTCCATTTATCGAACTTGGATATATACTTGTTCAGTCTAAGTGGACTTGCTGCAAATCCATTCTTATCTTCTTTCTTTTCCTGAAACGGCCTGTTGCTATACTGAACATTATATCCTGTCAATGTCAGATTCGCAATGGTATGCAACCATTCCTCATGAATCCTCGAGTAATCACTCCCAAGCTGTTCTTTCCAATGCTGAGTAAGCGTCTGAGGCATAATATGCTCCACACTCAACTCTCCCTTCTGGACATTATTGATGACGTCGATCTTTTCCTTACTATTTCCATTTTCAAGACGGTCAAGAATATAGGTACGGCTCTTTGGCCTCATCAGATATACAGGCTTCTCTATGAAACTCTGACGGAACTCGTCATCCTTCGGGAAAACAACGGTTCTCTTTCGATTTTCAAGAAGATAAACCATCACATCATAATAGCTATCTTCTTCTTTCTTATTCTTAAGCACTTGCTGGTGCAAAGTCGCAAACATCTTAAGCAACGCATTTGTAGGATATCCACATATTAAACGCCTGAAGACGAATATTTCAATGCAAGAAAGAATCTCGGTAATCTCACCCTGCGGCATATTATGTTCTTCCGCATAAGTGAGCAAACCAAGTAAATATGCATAAGTGATTGTCAATTCCAGATAATTCAAACGGGACATTATCTCGTTCGCAGAAGCATCGCCTACCCGAGCAGACTTAATTCGTTTATACAGAGATGCATACCGCTTCATTTCAGCCATTATAGGTTCTATTTCTTTCCCTTCCGCGAATGACTTAAAAGCAGGATATACATCTTGGAATTTAGGGATATCACCTGTCGGAGACTTGATTGTCAAATAATCTCTAATAAAATTGTCAAGATCATCTTTTCCAGAACAATCTTTCTCAATAGAACTCCAGTACTTAGTATAATACTCCTCTTGCTTATCCTCAGACAGGCCCATGAGAACGAAATTTCTAATCTTGTCAGCTTCCGTAAGGTCAAGTCCAGTTGAATTCAGGCTCTCAAAAATCAACTGAGGGTCATCGTCATTTCCAAGAAAGATGTCAATCACAATCAGCCTCTTGATAGCCTCAAAGAAGTCATCAATCTTCACATTGAGATTCTTGACGCTATTGTAGAAGTAATTGAAATTTGAGACAACATTCGATTCTGCAAATGCTCCGCCTTCACCCTCATCCACAAGATAATCAAACGCTGCACGGTCCTCCTTATTCAACTTAAGGCGTACTTTTTTCTCGGTTGTCTCATACTCATCCACCAAGAACTTCTTGAATATCTTTTCCGCAAGTTTACTATCATCTGCTTCAATGTTACCGCGTTTAAGATTCCAGTATATTGCAAGAAATATAAGACAGACTGTCGTCATTCTCTGCTGTCCGTCAATAACAAGAAACTCATCCGCACGACCACCTTTGGATCTGGACCTTACTATACACCCAAAGAAATGGCTTGGCCTATCATACTTAACGATATCAATCAAGTCAGAGAACAACTGTTTGCACTGACTAGTGCCCCAATCATAATTACGTTGATAAACAGGTATAATAAAGCGGTTCTCAGAACCATCCATTAGTTTCAACAGGGGTTTATCTTCTCCTTTCATGAATATTCATTCTTTGGTTACTATCCATCAAATTTATTAAAAACCCGCGAGAATACAATGGGCCTTCAAATGTTCTTCCCATACGCCCCATTATGAGCAGGTGCCGTTTGAAGTGCCCGAAGGATGGGTGTGGACAACCCTAGGTAATATAGGAACATGGCAGGCTGGTGGCACTCCGAATCGTTCAAATAAGGAATATTATGGAGGTAATATCCCATGGCTAAAAACAGGGGACTTAAATGATAACTTTATAATATCTATTCCTGAAAGTATCACTGAGGAAGCCGTTTCGAAATCTTCGGCAAAACTAAATCCGAAGGGAAGTGTTTTAATGGCCATGTATGGGGCGACAATCGGAAAACTAGGAATTTTAACATTCCCGGCGACTACAAATCAGGCATGTTGCGCTTGCATTCAATATGATGCAGTCGTTCAGCTGTATCTGTTTTATTATCTTATGTCTCAACGCTCCTCATTCATAGAGAAAGGTGGCGGTGGGGCTCAGCCAAATATTTCTAAAGAAATAATCATCAACACAGCAATTCCTGTTCCTCCACTTAGTGAACAATCTCGAATTGTAGCTCAGATAGATTATTGGTTCAGTATTATCGAAAAGATTGAATCTGCTAAAGTCAATTTAAAAACCTGCATTGATCAAACAAAGAATAAGATCCTCACCATTGCGATTCACGGAAAGCTGGTGCCGCAGGATCCTAATGATGAGCCTGCTATTGAGCTATTGAAGCGTGTTAATCCAAACTTCACACCTTGTGATAACGCGCATTATCCGCAGTTGCCGAAATCATGGTGCTTAGCGTCCCTTGGCGACCTGTGCTCTTTATGTGATGGCAGGAAACGTATTGAAGAATACCTGCCTTACATCGATGTGAAATATTTGCGGAAAGAGAAAAGCACCGAAACTATTTCCGCCGGCAAATATGTCTCAAAGGGAAGCCTGTTGATTTTGGTTGATGGAGAGAATTCAGGAGAAGTTTTTAGAGCCCCTTGTAATGGATATCAAGGAAGCACGTTTAAACAGTTGGTCTTCAATAATAATGTCCATACAGAGTATCTTCTTCTCGTCATTGAAATGAGTAGAAAGATGCTTAGAGAGAACAAGGTAGGTTCAGCTATTCCGCACCTGAACAAAAAGATTTTTAAAGCAATACCTGTTCACTTGCCGCCGTATCAAGAGCAGACTCGAATAGTGGATGAGGTTACGAATCTAAATAAATTATTGGATATAATCATGGAGGGTTTATAAGCCATCCATGATTGTATCCAAATAAGAATAGATTCCTTTTATCAGAGTTACGATCCTATCTTGTTCTAAAAGAGGTGGTAATGGTACAATATATTCTTTTAACCACTCCGTACTAATGTTTTGTTGTGCGACCCCTTTTCCTGAGTTCATACAGTCTTTAACGAATTTTTCGGATTGGAAAAGATGGAACAAATACTCTTTATTAATTGGAACTTCATTATTTCGAACACAAGCCACACGTTGATTCAATGCGGCCGGAAGGAATTTTTTCGTTATGAAGCAGACTCTTCCAACATTTCCAGTCAAGGACATCAAAAGATCTCCATCAGAAAGCAAAAAACTGTCCAGTCCCTTCATTTTATCAAAGTCATAATATTGAGGCGCATCATCTTCAATATATCCATCTTGCACATTCGCAATTCTGATAATCCTAACTCCTTGTGTTGAATATAAACCACTTTTGAACGCATACCCATTCTTCAGTTTGCAAATATCTCCGAGTCGCGAATATGCCCATCCGCTCGGCAACTGCGGATAATGCGCGGTACGTTCTGTTATTTTGTTTCCGTATTCATTCAAAAATCAATGAAATATGGAGACACAAACATCATTCAAAGAATTTCTCGACAAGTCAAATCTTGCGAGGAATACCGTCACATCTTACTTGTGGACGGTAGGGTATTATTTCAAACACTACGGTACTATCAACAAAAAGAATCTCTTGGCTTACAAGGGCTTTCTAATTGATAATTACAAGCCTCAGACAGTCAATCTTCGATTGCAGGGGATTAACAAGTATCTGGAGTTTACAAAGCAGGAGAAATTGAAAGTCCGCTTTGTAAAGGTTCAACAGAAGAATTTCTTGGAGAATGTAATCAGCGATGCTGACTACAAGTTTCTCAAAACGCGTTTGAAAGCTGACGGTTATGATGAGTGGTATTTTATCGTATGGTTTATGGCGGCTACCGGTGCACGTGTCAGCGAACTGCTCCACATCAAAGCAGAACATGTACAAATCGGACACCTTGATCTTTACAGCAAAGGCGGGAAAATGCGCCGTCTGTATATTCCGAAAAACTTACGCATGGAAGCCATGAAATGGCTGAAAGATAAAGGTGTTACTTCCGGCTATATATTTCTGAACAGATTCGGAAACCGAATTACAACACGCGGCATAGCCCAGCAACTGAAACATTTTGCGGAAAAATACGGAATGAACAAGGAGGTGGTATATCCTCACTCATTCCGGCATAGATTTGCCAAGATTTTTCTTGAGAAATTCAATGATATAACTCTCCTTGCTGACCTGATGGGACATGAAAGCATTGAGACTACCCGTATTTATTTACGGCGGACTGCCAGCGAACAACAGAAGATTGTTGATAAGGTCGTTGATTGGTGAAACAAAAACTCATTGCAGGGCGTTATGCCTGCAATGAGGATTCAATCTTATCAAGTTGTGCATATAGTTCTTCAATCTGGGCAACTATACGTATTTGCTCTTTTAATGGTGGAAGGCAATATGTAAATTTTGCAATTTGGCAAAAATGTCTACTATATCCCTTATCCTCAATATTGATTGAAGCGTATAATATCATATAATAGGCATATCTTTGATAAAATAACGGATTTATAATCTTCACTCCGTCTGCTCCTACGACAAAGTCAAAATCAATGTATTTTACAATCCTTGTATGATCACCAAATACCAACACCGGACTTTGGAGATGCAAGTAATTGGCTTCATCTGTATATCCCTCAATGTGGTTCATCGATTGGCTAACCACTGGTCTTATCCCGTGTGATTTTATTTGAGATTGTTTAATCTGGTATGGTTTAGAACTGATCGTTTCAAAAATACTATTAAAGTCTACTATTAGCCATCCATTTGGCAAATTCCCATACTGCGCGTTATCACAAGTGATTTCAGCATTAGGATTGATGCGTTTGAGCAGCTCGCTGGCAGGTTCGTCCGCAGGGTTTTGAGGAACGAGTTTACCGTGAACGGCAAGGTCAAGAATCTTACTTTTGACGTGCTTGATGTCCGCACAAATGTTAGTTCTCCCTTTCTCAATGATGTCAATCAAAGAAAACAGTCGTTCTGTTTCTAGCACAATTCTTTTTTGTTCTGTAAAAGGAGGTAATGGAATGTTTAGATTTCCAAGAATCGTCCCATTTACATTGGGCTGTCCTATACCAACAGAGCCTAGTTTAATTTGTTCCCAATAATAACTGGACTCAAAATACAGTTTAACATATTCAGGTAATATCAAGTCAAATGTCTGCACTCGTATCAAATATGACGCATAAATGGCCTTTTGCCTAAGTCCCTTAATTAAATATGATTTCCCAACTGTTGCTCCTGTTCTCGCAAATACGATATCTCCATCATGCAAAATGTATGAAGATACTTTATCTTCATTAAAATCTGCATACGGAACATTTTCCCAATCTACTTGATTATCTTGAATATCAGTAATGCGCAATAATTTGTATTTACCTTCTGTTTTCGCAGATTCACTTACTCCATACAAAACTGATTTTGATATATCATTTACAGTAGCCCATTCCCAAGAATTTGGCACCTCAAACGGCACCTGCTCATAATGGGGCGTATCGGAAGATTTCGAGACCTTTTTTGACTTCTTTATCTTGCCCTCTTTAATCATCAGCTCTTTTTCCGCACGGATACGGTCCAAAAGAACAGATGCTGGCTCATCATTAGGATCTTGTGGCACCAACTTTCCATGTATAGCAAGATCAAGTATTTTCTGACGTAACTTCTTAGTATCCACTACTCTTCAATATTTGAGATTAACGACTGAAGTTGTGCGACAGCATTGGCAATGCTGTCACTCTCCGATTTTATCATATCCATTAGCTGAGCAAGAGTGTACTCATTGGCTTCTGAATCTTGTTTAATCCAAGTAATGTCAAGACTCGTCTTATCTCGTTTTGTAATTTCATCAATAGAAAACTTACGCCATCTTCCATTTGGATTCTTATCCGCATCATATGTTTCAACACGTCCAGATATGTTATCGGAATTGTAGCATTTTACGAAATCGTCAAGATGATGCCTCTGCATTGGATTTGTCGCCAATGTATGCTTTATACCAGTCCTGTAGTCATAGAACCATATTTCCTTTGTCGGTACACCCTTCTGAAAGAAAAGGACATTTGCTTTAACTCCCTGAGCATAAAAAATACCTGTAGGGAGACGAAGAATGGTATGCAAATTAAAATCAGACAGCAACTTCTTGCGAATAACCTCTCCAGCATTACCCTCAAATAATACGTTATCAGGCAACACGACTGCTGCTCTTCCGTTAGACTTCAGCATCACCATAATGTGCTGAAGGAAGTTCAACTGATTATTTTTAGTCTCCACATAAAAGTCTGGACGATTAATTTCAACAGAACCAGCTGGACGTGTACCGAACGGAGGATTCGCGAGGATGACGTCAACCAAACGGGAAGGAGTCTTTTCCAGAGAGTCATCGCAGGTAATGGGACTTCTATTTGTGCCTATACCATGGAGATACAGATTCATAGACGCCAAAGTCACTACAAGAGCAGTATTATCTGTGCCATAGATTGCTTCCTCTCTGAGGAACCTCAATTTATCTTCATTATTGGACTGATTCTTCATAAAATCGTATGCCGCAAGAAGGAATCCTGCAGTTCCACATGCAGGATCACACACAGTCTCTCCAATTTGAGGCATCGTAACATCAACCATCGTATTAATCAAAGATCGTGGGGTAAAATACTGACCAGCACCACTCTTTTTGTCTTGGCCGTTCTTCTCCAAAATCTTCTCATAAATTGCACCCTTAACATCACCATCCATAGAGAGCCAATTATACTCATTAATCATAGTGATTACCTTTTTGAGGTACACGGGTTTGTCTATTTTGTTCTGAGCTTTAGTGTAAATGGTTCCTATAAGGTTGTCTTGTTCACTGAGGTGCTTTAATGTCGCCTCATATTGATCTATAAGATCATGCCCATCCAACGCAATGAGGTCACCCCAACGATATCCATCCGGAATAGCAGAGTTCTCAGCAAAGATTTTTACATTCTCATCATCCATCTTCAGAAATAGAAGATAAGTAAGTTGGGTTATATAATCCGTAAAGCCTATGCCGGCCCCTGAGAGTGTAGTTGCAAGGGTCCAGACCTTTGACAATACTTGCTGTTCTGATATTGTATTCGCCATATATTTATGCTGTTCTTCTAAACATTAAAAATTGAGAAAGTGAGTTTAAAGCCTGATTGGCCATTGTTATGTCATAATTAAAAGTTTGAATGATTTGTGCTGCATACGGACGGTCCTTTGCTTTCACTTGTTCTATCTGACACGTACCATTGCAGGCAATGTAGTCAATAACACCGCGAACGATCTCTTTTTGCTTATCCGAGTAAGAATTTTGAGATTGACCACACCAGAGGTTATAATATTGACTTGCTGTGGCAAGTAGCGTGTTCAGTTTTTCCGTTTGATGATAACCAAAACGTACAAGCTGAATGATATTGGTAACAGCCTCCCTTTCATCTTTTGAGGATAAACGAGTCACATTCTTTGGTTGAAGTACGGCATAGTGATTCCAGAGCAACAAAGGATTAAACCGCACATTCTCCAACAGCAACTTTTGCTGTAAGTCTTTAAGCATATCGTAAATAAGAGGACTGCCGCCATTGTTGTAAATTATACGCAAAGCCTCTAGTTCATCTCTATGAGATTCGATGTAATCTTCAAACCTCTTCACATTCTCGCTTGCTTCCTCTATAGAAAAACCTTGAGAAATAATCGTATCCTCTCCCGGCTGCAAAGTCGTTAAAAAGCCTGCATTGAGAATAAGTAAATACTCTCTTGCAGCAGGAGAATTCACTAGACTTCTAACCAGTGCCTTTCGCTCATTGTTTGGTTCATTAATATCCAAAAATTGAGGAAGAGAATTGTTTTCAAAGGCATCATAAATCCTCAATGCCATATCCTTCATAGATTCTCCGCAAAGCGAAACAAAGCGATGCTGCTGTTCAATGTTGGATTTATTATGAATTCTGGACAAGCGTCCAGCAAGAAGACGTAATAATTCATCTTCTACAAGTCCATGGGTAATTTTTTCCAGAAGAACCTTTAAAGAAATAACCGGAACAGACTCGGTTCCCTGAGGCGCGATGGTCTTTTCATGTTCAGTAACACCGACGGCATCTACCAAGAAGAAGATATCCTTGCTATCAGCATTTGGCGTAACTGCTTGAAGTTGCTCATCTCCAATTGTTCTTACTCCTCTTCCTCTCATTTGGACATACAGCGGCTCAGACTCCACATCGCGCATAAACATCACAACCTCAAGTGGTTTTACATCTGTCCCAGTCGCAACTAGAGTTACGGTCACTGCAATTCTAAATTCCTTGTCATTCCGAAAATGTCTAATAAGTTCATTACTATCACCAGCAGAGTATGTTATTTTCTGTATGAACTGATCATCATTCCTATCAAACACCTCTTTGGCAATCTGCACAATATTGGTAGCATGAGCATCATTAAGCGCGAAGATCAATGTCTTTGGAATATAATTCATATTTGGCTCCCGTCCCGGATACATTTCGCTATATATTGCATCTCGGTAAGTTTCAAGAATCAATTTTATTTGAGCCGGATTCACAATACTACGATTCAGTTCTGTCTTAGTATATGTTCTGTCCTCCTTTTCAGTAATGCTCTTAACAGTTCCGTTATATCTCGTTTCTTCCGTGACCTTTTCGCCTTTTTTTATCGCTCCGCCATTCTCTGTTGCTTCGGTTTTAATTCGATAAATACGGTAATCGACGTTAACACCATCAACGATAGATCTCTCAAGAGTATAGTTGATTACTCTGTTGAAATTAAAAAACGCCTCGGTCTCTGGCACAGGAGTCGCTGTTAATCCAATCATTCTAGCGGTTGAGAAATACTCAAGAACCTTTCTCCAGTTGCCATAAATTGAACGATGGCACTCATCAATAATGATTAGATCAAAGAAATCCCTAGGCAGTTTAGCATTATCGGGCACATCAACAACAGATGCGTCACATTCTATATTTTCATCATCATCGACATCTTCGATTTCTTTTCCAGAGAGAAGAGAAAAAAGCCTCTGGATAGTAGAGATAACCACATTAGTATCGTCTGGAATAGATGACGACTTCAATCTGTTGACAGAGTAAATAGAATTCAAGGCCTGTACCGCGCGCGAGAAGTA
>ULJE01007694.1_pt1 | contig 23274 bp, 25 predicted proteins | sample 1950831 | NCBI WGS metagenome assembly ULJE01 (sample SAMEA4835467, study PRJEB28245) | human gut metagenome | biome: gut microbiome; material: fecal sample | place: Denmark | collected 2008 | reverse complement strand
TATATCAATTTATTATATAGTTACCCACAGGCTTCTTAGGATGTTCATTGGTTTAGAATGGTAGGGATAGCGGGCTCTGGTGGATCAGCGGCAGTCAACCGAAGAAAAATTCCCCCAGAATATTTACCCAGAGGGGAGCCCGAAGATTACCCGGAAAAAGATTGGGAAAACGGCACAGACCATCATCGACGCTATGATTGCAGATTCCACGGTGACACGCAAGGGATTGGCCGACCTTCTTTGGAAATCGGAAGATACTATCAAATATCACCTGGCTACTCTTCAGGCCAGAAAGATTATTCTCCACATCGGCCCCGACAACGGAGGACATCGGAAAGTCCTTATCAAGAAATAGCAATCTTCATAAAAGATGATTCCGCCATTTTAAACAGCTGACGGTTGTGTTATGGAATTACAGCGAGAATACTTTTCACAGCGGAATTTTCACCCTCAGGAGATTTATCCCAAGCTGCTCCACCTCCAAGATTCATATTCCCGAATGCTCCTTTAGAAAAAACAGCATCCAATACGACATCCATAACACGCTCATCTGTAGTTGCAGTTCTCATTCCACTACTCTCTGATTCCTTTGGCGACCTTGAAGGATTTAAGGTGTATAAAATGACGCTTAAAACAATGTGTCAGTTGAAGCCTTAGAAGAGCCAGTAGCATCTAATCCTTTTTGCTTTCGATACTTTTCTTTAATTCTAACCAGTAATTCAGGCACCTTTGCCTCGTACTGCTTAAAATGCTCAATATTTGTATCTTTTACCCATAATTGCCCCTCTCCAACATTTCCTCGGTGTTGACCTGCTGAAAAATACTGGTCATTAGCAACTTCATCACTTGACAATACCCAATACCTAATTACATCGCGCCAAACACCAATCCAAACAAATACATCGCAGCACCCGGGCTTGATTTGCTGAAAGTTCATATCAAAGCCCTTCTTACTATCACTAGACAATGCCTTCATGATGAGTGTGTCGCCGCTCCTTCTATCGACGGCTCTAGAAGCTTTTACTTCAATTCTTATCCCATCAAACCAGAAATCGTACTGACCGGAATAGTTCGGGTCATGTTGAACAGAAGGATGCTCTAATTCGGGTACAATCTCGTTAAGATGGCGTTGAGCCCAAGTCTCCCCAAAGGTCCGAGGGGCTGTTATTTCAAAAATATACAGATACTTATTACGATTCAGATAATTGTTTCTGATCTCCAAATAATCTTGTAATGAGATGACTTTTTCGGCGATTAAATGCGAAATGACATATTCAAATCTGTTAAATGGGTAGACAGAATACAATTTATCTAAGATATCATCCGTAAGCTTAGACGCCACGCCCTTGGGAAGCTTCTTGATTTGCTCCTTAAGTTGAGAGATCAATGTTTCCATAAATATCTGTTTTTATTTTTTTGACAATTGACGGAGAAAAACCATATAGAGAATAAATGTAGTCATTTATAGTGTCAGACAAATGCGACTCTCCTTCTAGCACTCTGTTAACTAACCCCGAGATGTCGGCATCTTGCTGATAGGATACTTTCGGAAAAGGAAGGGTCATCAAATTACCCTTCAATATCTTTATATCAGAAAACTTTTTAGAATAATAATATGAGAAGAGCTCTGAATTCAAGAAGGCCAGAACAGTCTTAATTGACATTCCTTGAATACATGGAATCAAAATATTGGCGCTATTAAGGAATAAGCTTAAACTATTGTCGTATGCAAAGCATAATGACTTTGAGATAAACTTGTAAACTAATTTTTCGGGACACCTATAATATTCATCCTTCGCACATTGCTGTAGTTGTGCGCGATCATAGAGAATATAGTTAGAAGGACTCTTTAGGCAATACTTTCCAATATCTTTCCCTGTATAAATAGCCTCATATCCTTTCTCTTGCTCTTTCTTGAGCTTATTCTTGTTATCTCCAGTGACAACACCTAACGCCCAAATACTATTTGATAAGTTATCATTTCCTCTTGCTTCAATCTGAGCAAGAATCTCTTGTTCGTCTGAAGCATTTAACTCTATCTCCGTCTCTTCTCCAATGATATGTTTATCTATTCTTATTACTTGCTCATTTTTTTTGACAAAATACTTTTGTTCAACTACCGTATCTTGACACGAGGCAGTAATGCTGAAAAAGTCAGTGAAAACGCCGTTGAATCTTTCATTAAACAAAGAGATCCCTTCAATTTTCGTCTTCGTCATAATGAAAGAGCGAAGATCCTGGTGAACTTTTATTTTCAACAAGGACGAAGGCATTAGAAAAGACAATCGGCCACCATGTTTAAGTTGACCAAAAGCCTTAACAAAAAACAACGAAGAGCGTTCTCCTGAGTGAATAATATCAGAAGGATACTGACCAGTTTTACTAATCCCCCACGGGGGGTTAGTACAGATATAGTCATAGTATTTCCCGACTAAATGGCTAGAAGAGAACACCGTATCTTCTAAATAGTCTTCACAGTACAACTGAGGATAAACCTGGTCATTGGGATAGAGAGCAATCAAATTGGCCTTTGCGATCATGATGGCAATCTCATCATTATCGACACCATATAACTGAGATAGAGAGGTAGCGCCAGCATTCATCAAAAAAGCACCAGTGCCACAACAAGGATCAAGAAAGGTCTGGTCGGGAAGAATAGCTATACCCGAGAGCATCTCTTTTATGATGCGGTAGTTTGTATAATACTGCCCTTGTAGATTCCTTTGCCCTTCAGGGATACGCATCTGATATAAAAAACCCAGCCAATCTCTATTAGTATCACGAAGGACATCCTCTGGAATGCGGAAATCTATATTAGCGGATCTTTTATACTCAGAGATAAACCTTCTAACATTAGGATTGTTTTGTATAAGGCTCAGTTTCTGTAAACACAGACAATAGAAAATGTCTTTATCAGAAAAAGAGCATTCTGCAACCTGACTAATTAAAGATTCCAACCCATCCTTGTTTATGTAATTTTCCGGCAAAATTAACTTATCTGATCGACTTTTATTAGCTCTACGCTTCAGTTTCTCAGAACTCTCAGTATTCAATTTTTCCCAGTTACGCTGGGTCGCCGCCGATATTAACATCGAGCCATTACTCATACAAATTTTACTTCTTTAAATGTACAAATATACGAAAAATGGTTGAATCCCGGTAGTTCGATGGAACTCATTTTTCCTCATGACTCAACTCAAACAGAATGCGCACACATTCATCAATTTCCCATAATTTGTGTGTTTCAAGTTGAGCCTTAACAATGGCTATTAAACCATCTTCCAACTGTTTCTCCTTAGGAGTATTATCTTCCTCTTGTCGTCGACACATAATTCAATCATTTAGTCAGGATACAAATATAGTATAATTGTTCCTAACTTCCGCCTTAATAGGCGCTTTTTTTTGATATTTGTAGACTATTAACTATATTTGCAGCCAATCAAATCATGTTAAAACAAGACAGGACAATCATTCACGTCGAAGTGAAGGATACGCACGAGCACTTCTATTTTGGCTCGGCTGCGGCTATGTTTGAAGATTCACGTGTTAAGAACCTTCTAGGTATCGCTTATCAAACATTTCGAAAGAGGCGAGTTAGCGAGAGTAATCCTTACGAAAATGAATACGTAATTGTTCGTAAAGGAAAACTGAATACGATTCTTCATGGTGAAGAGATTCAAGAATTCCTTTTGTAATTAAAGCCCCGGCTCATCACTGGGGCTACGAAGTAATTATCGCTTTCAGCAGCGCCCACGGGAGAAAAGAATAATACATCAATGTATTTCGATTATGCTGTCCCAGTCGGTGGAGAAGAGGCGTGAGGCGTGCTCGCGGCGGATGCCGTCGGCGTAGTGGCCGGGGCGTTGGGTGGCCACACGGAGCACGTTCTGGCCGGAAGAGACATTGACATTGTCCATGACTTGGGAGAGGACATCCTGCTTTTCCTTCTTGGCAGAGTCCGTCTCGAAGAGCGTCAGCTGGCGCTCGTCACGGTTCACGATATCGAAGACGACCACGCCGGCCTTCTTGTATTCAAATCCTGGTTTCCAGATGAGCTTCAATGCCTTGAGTGCGGCCGAGACCACCTCCTGAGTGCTGCTTGCCGGCATATCCAGACGAATCGTGGCATCAGGAAAATCCTGCGGCTTGTCCTCACGGAAACGGTTAGTGTAGAGAAAAGTGTTTATGCAGTAGGCAGCAGTACCGTCGTGGCGAAGCTTCTCCGCACATTTGGCAGCGAAATCGGACACCCGCGCACTAAGTTCCTGAATATCAGTAATCGTTTCGGCAAATGAACGGGAAGTGCAGATGGACTGCCTGGCCTCATCACGTTCCTCCTCCACGCTTTCCTTACCATTGAGTTCATTCCAGACACGCAGACCGCCCAGGCCCAAATTCTTATACACCCAATCCTGCGGCATTGACACATAATCATAAGCCGTGGTCAGTCCCATCGCCAGCAGCCTCGGCGCCACTCTTCGGCCGATTCCCCAGACATCCCCTATCGGCGTGAGTTTCAGCGCCTTGACACGCTGCTCCTCAGTCACTATCCTGCAAACGCCCTTGTATCCCGGATATTTCTTGGCAAAATGATTCGCCACCTTTGCCAATGTCTTGGTGGACGCGATGCCGATGCTGACAGGGATTCCCACCCACTTGCGGATACGCCGCACCAGCTCAGGACACAGGACTTCCAATTTTTTCTTGTCAATGCCGTCAACACACAAGTAGGCCTCGTCGATGGAATAGATTTCGATTTTCGGGACCGCTGCAGCAAGTATGGACATCACCCGCGACGACAAATCGCCGTAGAGCGAGTAATTGGAAGAACGTACAATGAGATTTCCGCTTTCGACCTTGTCCCGGATCTTGAAGAACGGGGTACCCATCTTGATACCCATCGCCTTGCTCTCATTGCTTCGGGCCACCACGCATCCGTCATTGTTGGACAAAACAACAACGGGCTTCCCTTCCAGTTCCGGTTGGAAAGCCCTTTCGCACGAAACGAAAAAATTGTTGCAATCGACTAATGCATAAGTTCTCAAATCCGGAAAACTGTCTAAAGCGATTCTTAAGCGCCCAATAACTTTTCAAGACAAGCCGTCACATTGCGCTCGATATCTGAAGCCGAATACTCGCGTCTTTCGAACTTTGTGCCGGTTATCTTTTCGTAAAGTTCAATGTATCTTTCCTCAATGTGGGACACCACCTCCGGAGTCATTTCAGGAACTTTCTGTCCCTCAAGGCCCTGGAAGCCATTGGCCATCAGCCACTCACGCACGAACTCCTTGGAGAGCTGCTTCTGCTTCTCGCCCTTGCGGAGCCTTTCTTCGTAGCCGTCGGCATAGTAATAACGTGAAGAATCCGGAGTATGGACCTCGTCCATCAGATATATCTTTCCGTCAAGCTTGCCGAACTCATATTTGGTGTCCACCAGAACCAGACCCATCTTGGCAGCGATTTCCTGGCCTCTCTTGAATATGGCCCTGGTATATTTCTCTATCTGGATATAATCTTCCTCCGGCACGATTCCCTGAGCGATGATTTCCTCGCGGGTAATGTCCTCATCATGTCCCTCGGAAGCCTTTGCGGAAGGAGTGATGATCGGTTCCGGGAAAGCCTGGCCTTCCACCATTCCGTCAGGAAGCTGAACCCCGCAGAGCGTTCTCTTCCCTGCCTGATACTCTCTCCAGGCATGACCGGCAAGACAACCGCGGATGACCATCTCCACCCGATACGGCTCGCACTTGTAACCGACAGTCACCATAGGGTCAGGGGAAGCGATCTTCCAGTTCGGAACAATGTCAGAAGTCGCGTCAAGGAACTTGGCGGCTATCTGGTTCAAGACCTGTCCTTTGTAGGGAATACCCTCAGGAAGGACCACGTCAAATGCGGAAATGCGGTCTGAAACCACCATCACAAGGTACTTGCCGTCAATGTCATACACGTCGCGTACTTTCCCTACATACTTGCCGACCTGGCCGGGAAAACTGAAGTCGGTTTTTACAATTGCGTCCATTGTCAATATAAGTGTTTTATTAAGTCTCCAAATTTAGTCATTATTTCCGAGATGCAACCCATTCAGGATAAGAAAGCTTGGCTTCCAGACTCTGGATCATCGCAGCCCTGCCTCGCACATATCCGGAAGGTGCTCCTGCATTGCGCTTCAGCGGATTGGGCAGACAGGCGGCGATCAGGCACGACTCCTGTCTGGTAAGTTTCGAGGCATTCTTGCGGAAGTGACATTCAGCGGCAGCCTGGGCCCCATAGATGCCCCGCCCCATTTCAGCCACATTGAGATAGACCTCCATTATACGCTTCTTGCCCCAGATATTTTCAATGAGCACAGTAAAATATGCCTCCAGGCCTTTTCTGAAGAAGTTGCGGGAAGGTAGCAGGAACACATTCTTGGCTGTCTGCTGCGAAATCGTGCTCGCCCCACGCAGTTTTTTTCCACGTTCATGGTCGTCTATCGCCTTGTTTATCTGCTTCCAGTCAAATCCGTTGTGGGTATCGAAAAGATTGTCCTCACTCGCTATCACGGCCTTGGCCAGCTCAGGCGAAATCCTGTCGTAACTCACCCAGGTCTTGCGGGTATGGAACGATTTGTCATTCCAGTACTGCACCGAGCGCTGTATCATAAGCGGTGTGACATAGACAGGCACCCATTTCAGCATAAGCACCCACAGCACAGTTATAACGACGACGGCCACAGGAAGTTTTATGAACAAAAACCTCCATAACCTCCCCCAGAATGTATGTTTCCTATTTTTCATCCTTGCCTTCCACTTTCAGCCTGTACTTTCTGCTGCCGAGATTCACGTGATACAGAGAGCCCTGCGGCCCCGACATATCTGAGGCCAATGCCTTGCGCTCCCAAGTCTTTTCATTGACCGAGAACAGCACACTCCCGCGCAGTCCCTCTTCCCTGAAACCGAGCCTGTCATAGACCTCTCCGTCAGTCCACTCAAGATCCGCGTAACTCATGACGTCGTCAGGCCCGACTTCCCTCACGAAAGCCTTGAGCAGTTTTCCCATACCGCCCACGACACGGACATCCGGCAGTGACGCATAACGCACCCATTCATAGGACCTTACGACGCCTTCCTGCTTCTGCCATGTCCGGGCAGACGAGAACGTGGCTACAGCCACAAGGAGCGTTCCTCCGAGAAAGAGTCCGTATCTGTATCGCGACGCAGCGTCCGAATACGTATGCCATTTCTTCAGGAATCCAGACGCCTCGGGTCCGGTAATCCTGCGTGCGGAAGTGTTTCTGGCAAAGATTGACCTGAACCGGCCTATCTGGGCGAGCAGACGCGGTCTCATCATCTCCGGCCTTGCCCGCCACATATCCTCAGGAAGTATCACAACCTTAGTTTCGGGAAATGACGTCATCAGAAAACCAAGCGACAGGCGCACCAATGCATTGACACGGAAAGCCTCTTCAGCAGATCTGCTTCTCACCGGAACCGGCAGGACCAATGCCTTTTTTCCGCAGGCCAATGCCGTAAGCCCCTGAGGCGTCTCCAAGCGGGCCACCTCAGACCATTCTGACAGAAATGCATTGACTTCCTCGACTAATTCCATACCGCAAAATTAGAAAAATAATAGTAACTTCGCAGAAGAATTTTACCCAATGGACATCGACGTAGAAAAAAATGGTCTGCCCCCGATGGCGGAAGACGGCATTCACGCAGGTTTTCCTTCCCCGGCACAAGACTACATGAACAAATGCATTGACCTGAATGCCGAACTCGTAAGGCATCCGGCCGCGACATTCTACGGCCGCGTGGTGGGTGATTCGATGATTGACGCAGGAGTGGAAGAAGGCGATATCCTCGTGATAGACAAGGCGTTGAATGCGCAGGAAGGCGACATGGCGGTCTGCTTCATCGACGGGGAATTCACATTGAAATACATATCTTTCTCCGACCCCGAGAAGGTGGGCGAAGGCAAGAGCGTCAATGCCCAGAAACCGAGCGTTTCCTACCGTATTCTCCAGCAGGTCAGCGAGATGTGGCTGCTTCCGGCAAACAAGTCATACAAGCCGATTCACGTTACGGAAAGCAACGACTTCACGGTCTGGGGAGTCGTCACATACATCATAAAGAAAGTCCACAACAGACAGAAACACGTCTAGTCCTCTTCCGAGAGCAATCTGTCAACGGCCGATTTCACCTCATCATAGCCATAGCCGCGCCCGAGCGCAAACCTGAGCAGTTTCACCCGTCGCTGAGGATCTGAAGAAAGAGTGCGCAGTTTCGCGGCCAGAACAGAATCCAGCTTATTTGCAGCCGCATCAGTGTCAATGTCTTCCAGCGCTTGTGCAATCGTCTGCCTGTCAATGCCTTTGCCCGTCAATGCAAAGGATATTTTCTGCACTCCCCAGCCTGACAGTGAAGACTTTTCACGTGCAAACGCGGATGCGTAACGCAAATCGTCCACGAACTTGTCCGCCACCAGCGAAGCGACAATCCTTTCCGCCGCTTCCTCATCCCCATCCAGCGCTTTAAGTGCCTTGGTGCGCATATCCCGGCTGCAGCATTCACTCCGCGAGCACCTTGCCTGAAGCGTATTCAATACCTTCAGATATTTCCCCTCATCCATTGCTTTGCAGATTTTAGAAATACAGACCGATATTCAGATACATTCCTGTCTTGTAATGCCTTGATGCCCAATGCAGATCAAGTTCGACAGGACCGATTATGGAATCGTACGAGTACTTGAGGCCGGCGCCTACCACACCGTAGGTCTTGTCCACATCTCCGAAATCAGAAAGGTCGGACACTGACACGGCGTAGTTCAGCATGGCCGTAAGATAGTTGTTCTTGAACAGTTTGAAGCGGAAGTCAGTGCGGGCAATCGCCAGGAAATTGGACATTGCAGTAGCGTAATTGATTCCGGCGAATGTCATCTGCTGGTCCAGATATCTGCCAGGTATCGCTCCGCCCATAACATTAAGATATGGCAGAGACGGATTTCCACCGAACACATATCGTGCTGAAAATGATGGTATTACAGCCAACGAACCGCGCGTCTGGCCTACAGTCTTGAAATCAAGAGTCAGAGCATGGAATGGAGTGATGTGCCGTTTCAAGCCCTTGAACACATACTCGTAGCCTAAGCCGAGAGTAAAGCCGCTGGTCGGGAAATACCCGTCATTGAACGTATCCGCACGCAAATTTCCATAGATGGAGAGGAAACTGTTGGTAAGGTTTCCGAAGTCGTAATCACCATTGACCTTGTCGGTCATCGCGGAGTTCAACTTAAAATAGTTGTTCCTGAGTCCGGCACGCACGTCGAACTTACGCAAGCGGATATTGGAAAGATACAGTTCTTCCCGAATATTGAAATACGCTACCTTGTAGTCGCTCGTGCCAAGTTTGAACTGGTTTCTGTCAGTCCATTTCAGAGACGCGTCGAAATTGATGGTAGGGCCTCTGGAGCCTGCCAAGTAGAAATGCGCCTTGGCATAAGGGTTCGTGCCCACCTTTGCAGTAAAGTCGAATGCAGGGCCTTGAAGTTTATGGACATTGAGTCCGAAATTCAGCAACACGGACACGATTTCCTCTGTATCGAAACGCCCTCCGATACCGAACTGGTGAATCGGACCGCGTTTACAATTGATTATCAAATCATAAGGCTCTTCGCTTCCGAGCAGTTCATAAGTGACATAGTCGAAACCATCGGTTCCGTAAATCGTCGCCACAGCGTCCTCGATGGCGTCTTTGCTGATGGCCACATTCGGATTGATGCCTATTTTCCGCTGAAGATACTTGGACTCCTTGTCGGTGACGCCATGAATCTCCACTCTGGAAATCCTCACCGGCTCAGTATTTATATCTATGGCCCTGCGGTTCCTCAGCTCTGTCTTTCCCGGGCCTATAATCCGCTTAAGACTGTCCAACGCAACTTTCTGAGCAGCAGCCGCTTCCCTTCCACGCTGAATAATCGTGGCAACGCTCTTGTCGTCAAAGCTCATCATATTGAACTCGTCCAGTCTCGGACGTATCGTCACATCCGGAATGGAGACATTGCTTTCATAGGACTGGCGGCCGAGCATGTCCACGCCCTGGGAGATGATGTCACCGAGGTTGTTCAACTGGGTATAGTCCCTGAAGCCGGAAGACAGGTCCACGCCGATGATGATGTCCGCACCCATTTCCTTGGCAATGTCGGTCGGATAGTTGTCCCTCATGCCTCCGTCCACTAGCACCATTCCGTCCACTTTCACCGGAGCGAACACTCCCGGAATGGACATCGTCGAACGCAATGCCGTGTTCAACTTGCCGTCATACCAGATCTTAGGCTTGGCTGTCACCATCTCGGTCGCCACACAGACGAACGGAATCGGCAAGTCCATGAAGTCCATATTGTCCTGGTAACCGACTGTCAATGAACTGAATATATTGTTCACATTCTGCCCGAACGCAAATCCTGACGGCAAACTGCCCAGAAGATTGTCCCTCACCTGCCTTGTTGCGTCTTCATTGTCGTTGGCACCGAAATGCATCTTCTTGTAATTCTTTTCCGCGCCGGCATATTGGATATCCTGTTCCAGCTTGTTCGCATACGTTTTCTTCGAGTAATAGAACGGGAACGACAGGAGAATCTTCTCCTTGTATTTCGCGGTATTGTAGGATATGTACTTTCGTGGGATCCTGTCGGTAAGCGCCACGTCCCAGTCAAACGAGCGCACGAGCGAATCCATCTGCTCTGGTGTGTAGCCGAGCGAATACAACGAACCTATAAGTCCGCCCATACTCGTACCCAAAACCACGTCCACAGGAATCTGCAGCGAGTCCAGATACTCGATCACGCCGATATGAGAAACACCTTTGGCCCCACCTCCGCTGAGAACCAGCGCCACAGTCGGACGCTTTTCCCTTATCTTCGACAGGTACGCCTGCAGATCCTTCATTGACAGGGAATCCTTTTCAGGATCCACTCCGATGCCCGGCTGGGCATAAGTCTCCTGTGCCAATATCGTGATTGACAGCAGGATACTGACCAATGTCAGCATATATCCAGTAGCAGTGTTCTTCATAATCTTCAGCTTTTATCAAGTTTTGTGACGGCCTGCAAGCATTCCGCAGGCAGCGAAAATATCTTCTCCTCTCGATGCCCTGACAGTGGCAGTGATACCGGCCTTGTTCAGCCTGTCACGGAATACTGTCATCACCCCGTCCGACGATGACTGATACGGAAAGTCAGGTATCTTGTGGAAACGGATGAGGTTCACCCGGCATTCGAGACCGGACAACAGCCTTATGATGGCATCACAATGACGTTTGTCATCATTGAACCCGTCGAACATCGTGTATTCGAAACTTACGCGTCTCTGTCCCGTGAAGTCATACTGTCTTATCAGGCTGATCACTTCTTTTATATCATATGAGCGCTGGACCGGCATCAGTTCCCCACGCTCATCCGGAAACGCATCGTGCATACTGATGGCAAGATGGCAGCGTGTCTCATCCAGATAGCGCTTAAGCGTAGGCAAAACACCTATAGATGAGAGAGTTATACGCTTTGGACTCCATCCGAAGCCCCAGTCTGCTGTCAGCACATCTATCGCCCTCTTCACATTGTCATAGTTGTCCAGCGGCTCGCCCATTCCCATGAACACGGTTCCGGTAAGCTGCTCAGCCTCATCCACCGATACGAACTGCGAGAGTATGTCGGCCGCGGAAAGGTTCCCGTGGAAGCCCTGTCTGCCGGTCATGCAGAACTTGCAGCCCATCTTGCAGCCGGCCTGAGAGGAGACGCACAATGTCCTCCTGTCCAGTTCCGGAATCATCACCGCTTCAATGCTGCTGGACTCTACCATCCCCGCATTCTCAGTCTCTATCCGGTTCAATCCTCCCAGCAGGGAGCAGGTTACGGGGAAAAGGTACTTCTTGGTGCCGTCCACTGACTCCATGCACTCTGAATATGCCACGGCACCTGTTTCATAAGATTCCGCAAGACGTTCCCTGCCTGCCTTCGAGAGATTCGTCATCTCGTCAATGCTCTTCACCTTCTTCTTGTAAAGCCACTGCGCTATCTGTCCGCCCGCATAAGACGGCAGACCGCACTTGACTGCAATTTCCTTCAACTCCTCCGGAGTCTTGCCTAAAAGCTTGTATTTTATATCTTTCCCGTTCATCATAAAATCCATTGTTCCACAAGTCAATGTGGGCATCTACAAATTTAGTTAATTTTTCATTTCCGTTTGCGTTGATTTTTCTATCTTTGTAGAGAATGCGGGCGAATCCGCATTATAGAACAAAAATTTATACATTATGGCTAAAGAAGCAGTAAAAGATGCAGGCGCTCAGGTTGATTCCGGGAAACTGAAAGCGTTGCAGGCGACAATCGACAAGATTGAGAAAAACTATGGGAAAGGCACCATCATGAAGTTGGGAGAGCAGCCACAATGGGATGAACATCAGGTAATACCGAGCGGTTCCATCGCTCTTGACCATGCCTTGGGAATCGGAGGTTATCCGAAAGGCAGAATCATTGAAATCTACGGTCCAGAATCCAGCGGAAAGACCACATTGGCCATCCACGCGATAGCCCAGGCACAGAAGGCAGGCGGTATCGCCGCGATGATCGATGCTGAGCACGCATTCGACCGTTCTTACGCAAAGGCTCTGGGAGTGGACCTCGAGACACTTCTCATTTCACAGCCGGACAATGGCGAGCAGGCTCTCGAAATCGCCGACAACCTCATCAGGTCAGGCGCCATCGACATAATCGTTATCGACTCAGTAGCAGCTCTTACGCCTAAGGCGGAAATCGAGGGCGAGATGGGTGACAACAAGGTCGGCCTCCAGGCAAGACTTATGAGCCAGGCGCTCAGAAAGCTGACTGCAAACATCAGCAAGACAAACACTTGCTGCATTTTCATCAACCAGCTCCGTGAGAAGATCGGCGTCATGTTCGGTAACCCTGAGACCACCACCGGCGGTAATGCACTGAAGTTCTACGCATCTGTCAGAATCGACGTGCGCCGTACCACCCAGATCAAGGACGGCGAGGAGGCTCTCGGAAACCGCACCAAAGTAAAGGTAGTGAAGAACAAGATGGCTCCACCTTTCAAGAAAGCGGAGTTCGACATCGTCTATGGTGAGGGCATCTCACATACCGGCGAAATCGTGGACCTCGGTGTCGAATACGGCATTATCGGAAAGAGCGGTTCATGGTTCAGTTACGGCGACCAGAAACTTGCTCAGGGACGTGAAGCCACCAAGCAGCTTATCGCTGACAATGCCGAGCTCAGTGAAGAAATCGAGGGCAAGATCCGCGAAGCTCTGAAACACGTTTCAGACTAGTTTCCAGCAACGTTTTTGAATACTTGCTCAATACGGCAGCGCGACAGTCTGGCTGCAGCTGCATCATCCAATATCCCCGCATTCCGAAGACCTTCCACGGTCCAGAGTTCGCGGGGATTATTGTCCCTGTACAGCACTATCGCATTGGCAGTCTTCCAGTTACGGATATAAGGGTGCAGTTTCAATGAATCCGCAGGCATGGTCCACAGGCGGAAAGGCCTGGACTCCCCTACTGTTATGAGGTAGCTAAATCTACTGTATTTTTCATTGTCCAGATGATAGATTTCCATCAGCTGCTCCTTGCAGGAATAGCCGCCTAACCGAGACCTGTACTCCACCATCTTCGCCGCGAAATATCCGCCGATTCCCGGGAGCGCGTCGAATTCCGCCGAATCCGCCCTGTTTATGTCCAGAAGAGGTATGTCAATGTATTTTTCCAGTCTGCGATATACGGAATCGGCCACCACATAGGATTTGGCAAAATCTTCTTTACGCCTGAACCTGCCGCCTTTTTTCCTGTAATTGTCGATGGATTCCGCCTGCTTGAGAGAAAAGCCGAGACGCCTCAAATCATTGACAGACACGACATTGGGATTGAACCTGAAATTTTCATAAGTGCGTGGGGCGATGGCGGCGGCAACTGCAGCGGCTGCTTCCGATCGGACACCTTGCTTCCGTGCTATGACGGTCTTTTTGCCCGGGACCTGCTGCCGGGCGTTTCCTGCCGATACGGATTTCTCTGGCAGCCGCCGCACATCGGATTTCCCTGACACCGGAACTTCACTGGCGACAGCCTGACCTACAGCAGCAAAAGCCTCATCTACAGACACATAGACAGTATCAGGCACAGTTTCGTCCGACAGAATCTTGAGCGCAGCCGCTCTATGCATGAAAAGCGCTGTCTGATAGCCGACAGCAAGAAATGCCAGCGCGATGGCGCCGGTCACGAAAGAGGGAGAGAGTTTACGTCCCTTTTTATTGTCATTCATCTATTTTAGAACCACCTGCCACGATGTTTCTAATCCTCAGCGTCGTCCTCTCTACGCTTGGTTTTCTGGCACCCGGCCACCACTATCACGATTTCACCTTTCGGTTCGTGCTCGCGGAACCAGGCTGCAACTTCTTCAAGAGTACCCCTGCGATGTTCCTCATGCAGTTTAGAAATCTCTCTGGCCACGGAACATTCCCTGTCAGGGCCGAAATAACCGGCAAACTGCTCCAATGTCTTCACAAGCCGGTAAGGAGACTCGTAGAACACCATTGTCCTCGGCTCTGTGGCCAATGTCGTCAGCAATGTCTGACGGCCTTTCTTCACAGGCAGGAAGCCCTCGAAGCAGAACCTGTCGCAAGGCAGGCCGGATGACACGACTGCCGGGATGCAGGCTGTCGCCCCAGGAAGAGTCTGTATTTCAATGCCTTCCGCAGCACAAGTACGCACGAGCAGAAAGCCCGGGTCTGATATTCCCGGTGTTCCGGCATCGCTTATCAGCGCGACATTGAGCCCGGCCAATATCCTGTCCTTGATGACGGAAGCTGTCTGGTGCTCATTGAATTTGTGATGGGACTGCAGTTTTCCGTGGATGTCATAATGTTTCAGAAGCACGGAACTCGTCCTCGTGTCCTCCGCGAGAATAAGGTCGGCTTCCTTCAGGACTTTCACTGCCCTGTAAGTCATATCTTCAAGATTCCCGACGGGTGTCGGGACTATATACAGTTTGCCTTGGGTTTCCATCGGTTACCTGATTTTTCTTCTTACGGACATCATGAACCTGTAAACAAGTTCCGAATCCATATCCCACTCCGGGAAGTTTTCCTTAAGATACTGCACAGCCTTTTCGAGCGTTGTCAGGGCATTGATCTTATTGATGACATCCTGGAACAGCATCGAATCGTCGCGGAACAGCGTGCTGATGAACATCACCCTGTCATTGAGCGAAATGGCGCTGCGGACGTCCTTCACTTCCGGGCCCGGCATATCTTTTCTCCAGGCTTCGTTTCCGTATTTCTGGTCCGCTATCACCTTATGACCCGAATATTGTCTGTGCTCTGACGGCGCTTTAGTCTTTCTTGCCTTAGGCTCCTCTTCTTCTGCCATTCCGCCGAATAATGAGAATCCGTCCTCCTCCGGAAGGTCTTCCGGCGCAAGTCCTGCTACCTGTTCAGGCTCTGCTTCAGGCTCAGGTTCCGCTTGTACTTCCTGTCCGAGAACAGCCTCTGGCAGGTCTTCAGACTCCTGTTCCACCTCCGGCTCAGATTCCGGAAGGTCTTCAGTCTCCGGTTCCGCCTCAGACTCAGACTCAGCTTCGGACTCAGCCTCAAGGATGTCGTCCGGAACGCTTTCCCCGACATTCACTCCGGCATTTTCAGCAAACACGTCCGCAGGCATGTCGTCAGCAACCGCCTCAGGCACATTCTCAGCAGGAATGTCCTCCGGAACTGCATCCGCTATATCATACAGATAGTCAGCTGTCCCCAAGTCCAGCGGCTCAGCAGGTTCCATATCCAGTTCATTGCGGAGCAGCTCCACTTTTTTTTCGATCTCACCGACTCTGGCCTTCAGGGCGGAAAGCTCCGCGTCAAGTTCTGCCAATATTTCTTTCGGGCTCTTGTCCATAAGGTTTCAAGATTATTGGAAGTCGTTTTATCATTTGAAAACAACTTCTTTCATTTGAGTATTGCACAAATGTACATTTAAATTACTAAATTCGCAATCCATTTCAACCAATGATTATGTATCCAGAAACACCAAACAAGCCCGGCTGCATCGAAGTCATCTGCGGCTCAATGTTCTCCGGCAAGACAGAAGAACTCATAAGACGACTGAAAAGAGCTCAGTTCGCAAACCAGAAAATAGAAATCTTCAAACCGGCGATCGACAAGCGCTATTCTGATGTTGACGTGGTTTCCCACGACCTGCACAGCATTCCGTGCACCCCGATCAAGGAGGCCTCAATGATGCTGAACGCCGCTGAAGACACCCAGGTAATCGGTGTGGATGAAGCGCAGTTCTTCGACGAAAGCCTCATACAGGTCGCTCAGGAGCTGGCCGACAAGGGAAAACGAGTTATAATAGCAGGTCTTGACACAGACTACATGGGCAAGCCTTTCGGACCTATTCCGGGACTTATGGCCATAGCTGAAGACGTGCAGAAAGTCCATGCCATCTGCGTAAAATGCGGAAACCTGGCAAACCACTCACACAGGCTCACCAAGAGCCACAAACTCGTGGTGCTCGGAGAGAAAGACGTATATGAGCCTCTCTGCCGTCAGTGTTTCAATGAAGCATTGGCACAAGAAAAAAACAACGCCGAATAACAGCTTTTCTATCTGACCAGGCCAGTATCCACGTTCCAGGACAATGTCTTGTAGAACTCGTTCAGAGTGGCATTGCCGTCTGACGGAAGATACATGCTCAAGCCACAGAAAGTTTTGATAGTGAAATCCTGAAGGAAGTTGACGGATGCATTTTTATAGAGAATGCATCCGTTCATTGCATTTCTGAAGTCCTCCAGGTCGTTTTCCGGAATACGGGCCTTCACAAGAATGTCCTCGAGGTCATAGAACCAATGTTTGCTGAAACGGAAATATCCCTGCACGTCATCCGGCCACACGGACATGATTTCAGACTGATGCTCTGAAAACAGTTTTCTGCAGGCTTCAGCGAGAGGTGACAATCTGGTGCAGTCAACCATTGAAATGGTCAGAGAGCGGCGCCATTCCACCGACTGGGAAGAATAGAGCTCCCATGAATCAGAACAGATTCCCAGCAAGTCAGGCTCACTGCTGAGCAACAGTCTCTTGGCCACCGTGTTGTAATCGCAGAGTCCGTCCGCAAGCACCTCAGCCTGAGAGAATACCAGCTTGTCGCATTTGTTTCTCAGCGCATAGGCCACTTCCACGCCGCCCATCAGGCAGGCATCGATAATCATATAGTCCAACTTCATCGGAATCGCAGCAGCAAAGTCCTCGATGTTCATTTCATATGTTTCGCTGGAATTGATGTTGTCAACACCTATGCTCTTGACCTTGATCTGGTCATCGCCGTGAAACTCCGTATAGGGCACTGGAACCAAGTCATAGTTCAGACCTGCTGAAGGCGACAATGCAGTTGCGATATTGGTGATCTTACCTGAAGAATAGTAGCCGGAAGGCAGCCAGCCGGTGCCATGCGAAGAGAAAATCATCCCGTAATCAGCATTGGGATAAAGTTCCTTGACAGACGTAAGCACTTCATTGACAGCCTTTACGGAAGCCGCAACCATTTCCTTCGGCCAAGTCTTCAGCGTATCGCGTAAAACATTGCCATAAGCGTCTCTCGAAAGTCGGATCAGATAGGAAGGCGCGGGGTCTGTATATCGTCTGGATTCGGTAAGCCTGCGCGAATAGACCAGAACAGATGCGGCAGCGGAATTGCGGAGCGGCAGGTAACCTGAAGCCATGTCGTCCACATCCGCCTCCAGTTGGCTGCACAGGCTGTTGAACCCGGCCGAATAAAGCAGCAGCACCTTGCATTTGGCAGGAACCTCTGTTCTTCTGGTGCCGGCATCTTTTATTACCGGCTCGTCATATTTGGTACAGGAGGCGACAGCCAGGACAATGAAAAGCATTGTCCCGAGCAGTTTTCCCGCTATGTTTTTCGCGTGGATCATAATCCCACAAAGATAAGTAATTATCTATTTCATAGGATGATGTTCGATGATGTTCTTCTGCCAGGTTTCACTGTCAATGTGGGTGTATATCTCTGTTGTCAATACGCTTTCGTGTCCCAACATTTCCTGGACCGCCCTCAGGTCGGCACCGCCTTCTATCAGATGGGTCGCAAACGAATGGCGGAACGTATGCGGAGAGATCTCCTTATGGATACCGGCTGCCATAGCCTGTTTCTTCACCATATTGAAAACAGAAATTCTGCTGATTGCCGCACCTGACTTGTTCAGGAACAGCGTATCGGCAAACTTCGGAGAAGACGGTTCGGGACGCACCGGCAGGTAGTTGTTCACGGCCATCACGGCAGGCTCGTCCATAGGGACCACCCTTTCCTTGTTTCCCTTTCCCACTACCCTTACGAAGCCTTCCTCCAGAAACACATCAGAAATCTTGAGCGCGGACGCTTCAGACACACGGAGTCCGGAACCGTACAGCATTTCCAGTATCGCCCTGTCCCTCAACCCGTTCCATTTGGTAAGGTCCACCGAATCCATGATTGCCTCGACCTCCTCGACAGACAGGACAGAAGGCAGATACCGTCCTATTTTCGGTGAACTGATGCCGTCACACGGATTTTCCTCTATCTCGCCTTCCATCACCAGCCAGCCGAAAAATGACCTCAACGAGCTCAATATCCTCGCCTGGGTGCGCTTGGAGACAGGTTCGTCACTGTTGGCGCGGCTTTCCACATAGCCGGTCAGTTCCTCTTTCGTTATGCTGAGCGGGCTCAAGTCCTGCACTTCCCTGACCTTGCATATTGACAAGAACATTTCGCGAACGTCCGAGCAATACGCCTCATAAGAATTCGAGGACATATTCCGCTCGACACGGAGATATGTCCTGAATCCTTTAAGATATTCTTCTGATGTGCTGTAACGCATGGTTACAATGTAGAGTACTTATGGCAGTACTGGAGCATCTGACCGAGATAGTCGTCAGGGTATTCCACCTTGTAATCCACGATCACGCCGTCCTTTTCCACCGGCACGATCTCAGGATTGACAAAACCGCCGTAAGGCTTGAGCCCGAGAGCCGCATACCTGTCCCTTACCTCCTTGTGAAGTTCCGGGTCAATGTCCATCGCATATTTCTGAATCAGTTCCTTGCCGGCCTGGTAGTCACCCTCTGACTTGATACGCTGTATTTCAGCGAGAAGTTTTCCGAATAGAGTGCGGAGAGCCTCGAAATCATTGACCACAAAATAGGTCTTGCCGTTCTTCACTTTCTTCTCGATGACATTGTCCTGAAGTCCCTGCTCATAGCACCATGCAGCGATCAGCTGTCTGTTCTGCATATGCGCCTCGGTAATCTGGCGGCCAAGTTCGATTCTGTTCGTCTGGACCATCAGGCCGTTGCGTATGTAGTTGGAATACTGGGCCTTATAAGCCTCAGGATCAGAAAGGATGCCGAGTTCCACCAGCTTAGGGTCTGCAATGTAGTAAAGTCCGAACAGGTCAGCCCTTGCCTCTTCCAATGCAGATGCATACTCGCCCATCGCTGTTCCTGACACGCCAGGAAGCAACTGTCCTGAGCCGTGTCCGAGGCATTCGTGCAGGTCAGTGTGGATTTCATCATCGTAAGAACCGTATTTCTTCTGCATTGCCTTTTCCTCCTCGGAATAAGCGAACTCCTCAAGCACTGATTTCGGAGACTCATTGGCCGCCGCATCATAAGCGTGGGTGATATTGGCAATGGTCACTGACTTGGAGCCGTATTCCTTGCGGATCCAGTCCGCATTAGGAAGATTGATGCCGATAGGGGTGGCAGGATAGCATCCGCCGCCGAGACAGGTAGCGTCTATCACCTTGGCACTCACACCCTTGACACTCTTTTTCTTGAAACGCGGATCAATCGGCGCATTGTCCTCAAACCACTGGGCATTGGCACTGAGCAGTTCGGTGCGCGCTGAAGCGGCGGAGTCCTTCACATTGACCAAAGCCTCCCAATAAGCCTTGCGGCCGAGCGGGTCATTGTAATCCTCGACGAAACCGTTCGTGAAATCGACTGTGCCGAGCGTATCAGTTACCCAAGTGATGTTGTATTTGTCCCAAAGTTTGAGGTCACCGGTCCTGTAATACTCCTGAAGTTCGGAAATCTCCTTCTTCTGGGTATCGTTCTCAGCCACAGCCTTGGCCTTCTCGAGTTCCTCGCAGATCTTCTCGATTGCCGGACCGTAGATGCCGCCGACTTTCCATTTCTCTTCACGGATCACACCGTCTGCGCCCTTTACCACCTTGGTATTCAAGCCATAAGAAATAGGCTCAGGATCGTTCGGGTCATTGATGCCCGCATAATATTTTTCGACTTCGTCTCTGGTGACTCCCTCATAGAAATTCACTGAAGAAAGTGCCACGATATCGCCATCGGCCGATGAAGAACGCCTCTGCGCATAAAGTTCCGGAGAATAGATGACCGGCAGCAATGTCTCGCATTTGTCCTTATCGCCCACTGACTCCATCAATGCACGGAAATACTCCTGGCTGCACTGCGGGAAGAACTTGTCCTCAGCATAATGATGATGGATGCCGCTGCTGAAGAATACGCGTTTCGCATAGACGAGGAACTGGTTGTATTCCTTGCAGGTACGGTCGCCCTTGTAATTTTCAATGATGTTCTGCAGCACCTTTCTCACTGCGAGATTGTCCTTGCAGTTCTGGTCCCAGTAAATGTCCCATCCGAATTTTGCGGCCTCGCTCAGGTGATAGACATACTCTTTCTGTTTCAATGTCAATTTTTCCCACCCTGGAATCTGATACCGCATGATCTTGATATCAGCAAACTCATCCACGAGGTACTTGAAATCGCCTTTCTTCTTGTTATTGCAGTCCGCGCAGGACGCCACAGCAGCAACTGATGCCAATGTCAACAACATTTTTCCTATATTTTTCATAACTATCAAATATTTCGATGGTCAATCCTTGCAAAAATAAGCTTTTAGCATTACATTTGCAATCCATTTCGTTCGGATAGGAACGAATTGCCACTTTAGCTCAGTTGGTAGAGCAGCGCATTCGTAATGCGCAGGTCGAGGGTTCGAACCCCTTGAGTGGCTCCCCAAAAAAAATCAGACGGAAAGACTTCCGCCTGATTTTTTGTTTTGTGGAGGATTTCCGAGGATAGATTTTTCATATTACCCCTGAGCCAATCATCTCATCCCTGTCATACCACACGGCGAACTGCCCAGGCGTGATGCCTCTCTGCGGTGTTTCGAAGAGAATGAACAGACCCGACGGCCTCTTGACCAGCAACGCATCCTGCAACGGCTGGCGATAACGGATACGCACTCTGTACCGGCGTATTTCTCCATCCTTCATCCGCAAGTCCTCCCGGATCCAATGGATCTCTTCAGGCGCGACCATCAGGCAACTGCGCGAAAGGCCCTTGTGCCGGTGTCCCTCCCCTACATATATTATATTGTTTTCAATGTCAGTGGAAATCACGAAAAGCGAGTCCTTATGGCCTCCGATGTTCAGGCCCTTGCGCTGACCGATGGTATAGAACTGGGCTCCCTCGTGACGGCCTACTACAGCACCGTAAGGATTTGATTTATAACGGGTTTTCTTGACGTGACGCTTACCGGAGCGGTATGTCTCAGTCTCAAATTTTATCGACTCATACGTAACCGGACGGGACAGGCGCAGAAGGTCCTCATCTGACAATGCACCGATACTGTCATAAGAATAGACAGACTCCGCATGGCAGCCTCCCTCATAATCCCCGGCCTGAGAATGTGCAGCCTTGTCATCTGATATATAATCAGTTATCATCTCCGCATCATCCGCCAAGCGGTTCTTCAGGATGGAAGACATCGTATCTCTGAGGAAACAGTACTGCGGAGAATCTTCATAGAAGGCGTCATACACTTCGACCACGTCACCTTCCACAGACTTGAGCTTCTGCTGAAGAAATACCGGAAGGTCCACTTTTCCCACGAAACAGATGCCCTGGGAGTCCTTTTTCTCAGCTGAAGGCAAATCCGCTTCCGCTGCGAGCCGTCGCACTTCCGGCTTGCAGATATCACCTATCGGGAACAATGCCTTGGAAAGCTGGTCTTCAGTAAGCTGACACAGGAAATAGCTCTGGTCCTTGTTCGGATCCGAACCAGCCAGGATGCGCCACACAGGCTTGCCGTCATTGACAATCTGATTCCCTTCAGCGTCGAGCGCAGGTTCCTTACGGCAATAATGCCCGGTGGCCACCATATCCGCGCCCATTTTCTGTGCGGCCTTCAGGAATGCGTCGAACTTTATCTCCCTGTTGCACAGCACGTCAGGGTTCGGCGTTCTTCCCTTGGAGTATTCATCGAACATATAGTCCACCACCCGCTGACGGTATTCATTGCTCAAGTCAATGAAATAGAACGGGATACCTATTTTCCTCGCGACCATTTCGGCCACGAATTTGTCTTCTTCCCATTCGCAGTCACCGTGCAATGTCCCTTCCGTGTCGTGCCAGTTCTGCATGAACATCGCAAATACATCGTAACCCTGCTGTTTGAGCAACAGAGCGGCCACACTGGAGTCCACACCTCCGGATAATCCTACACAAACTTTCATAAATTTCTCCTCTTTTCGGGCTAAAGAACCAGATCAATAGCGCCTTGACAGCCGCAAAGATACCTAAATCAGAGAAAAATTACTATATTTGAAACGTTTGGCAGTCATTGATTCGGAACATTGTCCGATACTAGCCGCAAATTACAACACATTATGACAAACAAGAAAATAGAAATAGACTATCAGGAATTCGGTTCCGTACAGGAACTTGAACCGCAGGACAGAGAGCTTTGCGAAGCCGCCGAAAAGGCATTGGCCGGCTCATATGCGCCATATTCCAACTTCAATGTCGGGGCTGCCGTGAGACTGTCCGACGGAAGCATTGTCACCGGGGCGAATCAGGAGAACTCGGCTTATCCGTCAGGACTTTGCGCGGAAAGGACGGCTATGTTTGCAGCTCACGCGAACCATCCGGACCTCCAGATGAGGAGCATTGCCATAACAGGCGCACAGAACGGCCTGCTGAACAGCGGCATCACTGCTCCATGCGGAGCCTGCCGCCAGGTCATGGCCGAATATCAGAAAGTCAGCGGCGGAAAGATGAGCGTCCTCTTCTACGGAAAAGACAAGATCCTGAAATTCAGTCAGGTAGATGACATTCTTCCTTTCATCTTCACCAACCTGGACTAAGAAAATAGCCGGATTGGCCTGTCAGACTTTGCAGATTTGACAAAAAGCAGTATATTTGCAGT
>ULJE01012774.1_pt1 | contig 23640 bp, 20 predicted proteins | sample 1950831 | NCBI WGS metagenome assembly ULJE01 (sample SAMEA4835467, study PRJEB28245) | human gut metagenome | biome: gut microbiome; material: fecal sample | place: Denmark | collected 2008 | reverse complement strand
AGGAAAATACAACTTATCCGTGAGACACCCTTTTTTACGGACAAATTGATGATTTTGGGACAATCACTGCCTGAAGAATTGTTCCGCTCATTCCGGTGGAGAGGTTAAGGGGATAGGAGCGAAGGTCTTGGAGAAGTGCGGATGGGAATGGAGGCTGTAGGCGGAATGAAGTTATATGAGTAAAGAAAAGAAGGAGCGCGTATCACTACGGGCTCCTTCTGCACAAAAATAGTATATAATAATCGTTGGTAAACGATCTTTCAAGTTCTTTCCGTTATCCGGCACACGGACCGAGGTCCTAATCGACCACGTCCATTACGCAGCGGACGTTGTAAGTCGTACCAATAGCAACAGTCATCTGAGTACCTGACAGCACAAATCCATACTCACTACCAGTTCCGCCTTTATAATACCCGCTCTGAACGCCAGTAAATGAGGTACAGCTGTAAAGGTCTATCAAATTCTTATTTACTGCAGACATTATGGACAATTCTCTCTGGTTCGGGACTCGCCAAGAGCCACCATATCCAGCGGCTTTTTGGCAGACATCATCGCTTGAATTAATAAAGCCACTTCCTTTAGCAGTACTGATGACCTGCGTCTTAGAATAAGGGCCACCTGTCAAATTTGCACTTGCAATCTTAAACTTCTTGTAAAGTTTATTACTATCCTTACCTCTTTCGAAATAAGTTTGGAAACCGCCTGACTGCGCCGATCTAAGAGCGTCACTGTTCAGAAGCATCGCCACAGTTTCGGTTGCAGGATCATACTCATAATACTTATCAGCCTCCCCCAAGCCATTCTCCTTAGACTCCAATGTTCTTATGCATCTAACCATAGTTGCACTACCATTTGTTCCTGTAGCACACCCCTCCTCAGCCCAGAAAGTATTCGCTGGAGAACAAGTGAAATAATGCCACGGAGACAAGGCAGCATCTCCGCCATTTTCGGTATCGGTAAATGCCGTATTCAACGCATCCCACTCACTTTGACTCGCTTTGAACAATCTCATATCCGTATTCAACGCCTCTTCTCCTGCCCATATACCTTTGTATTGGTCCACGGAAGCAAGATACCATTTTATCTCATCGGCGTCGATTTTTCCATCACCACTTTCATCCCGGTTACGGCTCATACACGCACGATATGCACTGAGATACAAATCTTGTGTTCCATTGGCACTCTTAGTAGAATTATCATAGAACTTATTTCCTGAATTATTTCTAATCGCAGAAGCCCTTCCATTCCAGTACTCCTGTCGAGAATTTGTACCATTCGCGACATTCTTTCCCTGAGCCTTTTCTTCAGAAACAAACTCGAGACCGAACGGTTTCAATGTCGGGTCCAATTTGTAGAACGTCCAGATGGATTTCTGAGAAACCACATATTTTGCTCGAGCGAAAGAACTTTGACCGTCCGCACTGACGAAAAGTTCATTGGCAAAATACATTCGGCGCGGCTCAGATTTGTTCACATACTCGGTCCAGTTCTTTTTCGGATAGTAGTTTTCATCCACAAAGCAGGTGACATAGACTGACGAGCCTGTAGCATTGAAATATGATGCAGTCTGTTCCTTTCCCGCCTTATACAAATCCCGCAAGAATTCGAATATGGTCTGAGTATTAGTTCTGCCAGGATATGCGCACACGTCCGAGATAGCATGGGAGGATGAAACCTTACAACCAGGTCTTTGCGAAGGAGTATAATAGGAAGAATAATATCCAGTATTCTTCACAAAACGCACCCAGTCGAAATCCGCATTTCCGCTTATCAGAATTTTGGATGCATCCACAGGCATACCGTTAGTTCCGACCGTAGTGAGGACAGTAGGGTTAGAGTGCGTCTTGAATTCAGCAGCATCGTAAATCCGGCCTTCTCCGTCCACAATCATCGATATTGTCTCACAGAACGCAGTCTGGATTTTCAGAATATAGCCGTATTTATCAACATTGATGATCTGATTCAGTTCAGACATGGAGAACTTCATCACCCTCGCCTCGTAATGGCAGTCCACCTCCAGGATATCAGTTCCTTTAAAGATGACAACTCCCTCAGAGCCAGGGTCATCACCATTCTTTTGGGACTCAGCGATAAAGTTATTCACGCCCTTTATGGTCAATGTATATTCATAGTTGCTGTTTGCAGCGACCGAGAAATCCGCCTTGTTATGCGTGAAATCGCCCAAATGGATAGTATAGCTCAAATCTCCAGCATAATCACCACCCTGATATTTACCGTGAATGACAACATAGGTGGCATTTTCAGGCGCATTGACAAAGGTCTTCTTGCCGGCATCGTAAGTATTCTTCTCACGGTCATTGAAGGAAGCCGGCGATGCAGTAGCAGTCTGGACATTGGCCGGAAGATAGCATTGATAGCTGTTCTCTGACCAGATGATTCGGTCAAAGTTCTCAAAACCGGAAGACGCCACATTGTTTCCGCGCATCAAGCCATAGACCTGAGGCACATTGTGAATCTCCATGTACTCCGGCTTGAATGTAACATTGCCTTCCGTCTTGACTGTTATCTTGTTCTTGGACAGAATTTTATACAGTTTCACACGCTTATGGTCGTCATCTGTCGGAGACGTGATTTCAGCCTGCTGCGTCGTGCCATCTTTTCGCGCAATGGTCACGGGTTCTCCGTTATTGGCAAAACCGCTCATCACGAAACGGTTGTCGGCAGGATTTATGGAGCCGAGCTGACGGGTACAGGTAGCCGACAGGAAGGTTTCGCGGGTAAGATGCGAAAGATTCGACTCATCGATATCGAGGATGGCATCGTCAGTGACCTTGTACTGCGAAGTCCTTGCATTGGCAATGGCGTAGATATATACTTCGCCGGTGGAGGTAGGGATATTGCTGACAGTAGCCGTGCGGTCGTAACCTGGCTGGGAACTGTCATCCGTAAAAGTCAAGTCGTCTTTCGAGAAATACTTGTATCCCACGAGATTGCCAGTAGCCTTGGAGAAAATATAGATTCGGAGATTCTCCACAGCGCGCTCATTGTCATCGTTCGGGTCCCACGGACTCTTGACGATGATCTGATCCATGCCGCCTGAAAGGACATTGAGCGAGAGATACACAGTCCCTTCCCCGTGGTCCGGAGCACTGATGTTCTCTTTCACGCAGGAGGCCAATGAGCATAAGGTCAATGCCGCAGCGACCAGTATGTTTACGATATAGTGTTTCATAATTCCCTTCATTATTCAAATGTCACATCTCCGCCTTTGTCGCCTTCCCAGTTCATCACGGTCACTTGCGCGCCGATGGCGTCATTGCTGTAAACCAGGTTGTAGAGATATCTGTGGCCGGCATCCCAAAGCTTATCCTTGGTGATGTTCGCAAGATTTATGTTGATGGTCTTGGTGACAGTGGTTGTGGTAGATTCTTCTATCTGAGTTGTTTTTTTCGTATAACTTCCACTGTAAGAAAGAGTAGCATTCTGCACTTTATACGATCCTTTTCCCTTTCCAACATATTCATAATAAACAGTGGTCCAAAGGCCATAATTAATCGATTTTTGGACATAGTCTCCTTCTGCGTCAGGAGTAAAATTCACATCATAATCACCACCACTCCAACTATATTCATAATACACATAATCCACAGTAGCCGTAGTCGTCACCGTTGTCTCATACTTAATCTCCAGCACCTTGGCACCCAGCGACTCGCCCTCGGCTCCGCCTTCACCAGGGCCCTTCGCCACATTCGTAGTGTGCAGCTGCTGCGGCCATATCAGACGATAATCCTCCACAGGGAAAGTAGCGCCCGTATATGTCTTGCCCGGAATCATAAGGTTCACAGTAGCACCGGATGCGATGGTAACATCTGCACCGCCTTCAACGGCAGCTCCCGGAATACCATCCGCAGGATCCATTACCATAGAGGTATATTCAATCTCTGGACTACCGGTATTGTTCGGGTCCCAAGCCAAACCGTAATTTATGGTCGCGGTACAGGAATTGCCCACCTTCAGCCTCACAGAGGTAATCTTGAGAGGATTAGGGCTGTCATTTTTCAGTGTGAACGCATATCCGGCGAACAGATGGCGGAACTGTAACTCTACAGGGCCAGTGCCTGCGCCAGTGTTCAGATTGCGCTCTGCTATATTGGAATAGATCAGGTCGAACTGCTCTTTGTCAGTTTTATAAGTATTGAAAGTTGCAGGCACTGAAAAAACCTTATGTTCAGCATTGAATTTCCAGTCTGCAGGAATAGTCTTGCCCGCCATTTTATTGGCCACGCCATAGAACCTGTGCGAGCCCATCTTGGTCCAGTAGTAATGTTTCTGGGCAGAAGTCAGCTCAGGCGTCGTATAGAAAGGCCATGTAGAGCCGGCCGCAGCAGAATTGCAGACGGCATTGGCATCGCGGATATAGAATTCGGCAGTAGCCCAAGTAGCGGTAGGAGAATATATATCGAAGATTTTCAATGCATTGCCCACCTGTCTGAACGAACCGGCATCAAGCATCGCTCTCGTACCGGGTTCAGTGGAACCGGCGATGAACAGGATTTCATCACCACGACTCACCACTTCATCCGGCTCGACCCTGACCGTTGTACAGGAGCCAAGCGAGACAAGCAGCGCCGCTACAGAAGCCAAACTATATTTGATATCAGTTTTCATCATCTTCAATTAATCTGAAAGTCGCTCGTCCCAGCTGCTTATGCCCGTAGTGTATTTCAGCGCGAACGGGTCTCCGGTAGTGTCTTCCGGACCAGGTTCCTGGATATTGAGCGTATATGTGTAGTGCCTGTCGGACAACCACTCCTTAAGCACTGCAGGTGTTTCAACAGTCTGGTTGCCAAGCCATTCGCTCCCGGCTGTAGAAAGAGCAAACGTAACTCTGATGGACGCGCCGCCGTCCTGCGGAAGGACAAACCAGCTGCCGCCCAAATAGGATGGAGACATCTTATACACTTCGACACCTTCTCCGTCAGCCTCAAATATGGTGAGGTCGCTTTTCTGCCCTGACGATCTCCAGTCCGGTGATGCCGAAGAATCGTAGCTTCCCTGCCTGAAAATGCCGCAAAGCTCGATTTTCTGAATTTTGACGCGGGTTTCCAAGTTCAATGTCTGCTTCACGCGAAAGTCCATCTTGGTCAATGCGTGGCGGAACGGAAATCCCACGATACTGTCGTTCTTGGTATAGGCCCTGTCGGTTTCTGCCAAAAGGATGTCTATGCCCTTGCCTTCCACCGTGTACGAATCGATCTTGAGATTGCATTCACGGTCACAGGTTACCTGAAGGTCTGTAGGATAATATCCTGCAAATGTCAATGACTGGTCATATGGCCACTGTGGAGAGTTCTCAGGGAACCAGCCTCTGGCGCCACGGGACTTGACAATGACATCGTCAAGATATTTTTCACCGGAATCCCGGGAGACCGCAGTTACGCGGAACTCCCTGTCTTCCGGAAAAGGAATGAAATCCTCTCCAGATCTTGTACCCAAGCCTACAACCGGTCTCAATCTGATTTCACCCGTAGTCTTGTCATATTTGAGATGTGACAAGCAACTTGATGACACGCCTGCTGTCAGAAGCAGTACTAATATTTTGGAAAGGATTTTCATACTATAACTAAAATTAAACTATTGCAAACGCTTACTGAGCATTGATACCGCTAGCAGTAACATCTTGCCAATTCTCGAGTGAAGGCTCGATGAGAATCTCATTATCTCCGGTAGGATCACCTTTGATGTTAAAGGACAGTGTGTAGATATAATGTTTACCATTGTCCCAACTATTAAGCGACTCAGCGCCAACTTTACATTCATTAAGTTTGAAAGTAAGGTTCTGGTCTGCTGACCAATCGCCAGTAGGCATCACCTGAGAGAATACAACTGTAAGTGTAACAGCATCGCCAAGAGACTGAGGGATAACTACAGTTCCTTTTGCAACATTCTCAAGAACCTCTGCAGGAGTCATCTTTGGAATCACTTTATAAGCATCATTGCTGAAAACAGAGAGAGTCTTTACATCAACAGCAGCTGAAGAAAGAGTCCAATCAATATCATCTACAGTAGTTTCAAATGATCCTTTATTTACGATACCGTTCAATTTAACTGATTTGACTTTGAACTTGCCTTCAGAATCTGTATTTGCAGCTACTGCCTGAACAGTAACCCAAGACATTGCATGGTAGAATGTCATTGTAACGGCGCCAGTACCCTTGTCATGAGAAGCAGCTGTCATAGGACTCCAGAGAAGGTCCACAGTATTAGCAAGATCTGTGCTCTGAACATAATCAGCTTTAGAGAACTTATCTTCGCCAGCAGAATAAGCAAGATTGGCTGCTCTTGGCGAGTAAGCAGCGAATACAAGTGAACCGGTCTTTGGCCAATAATAACTTGTTTCACCGCCCCAGTTAACGGTACCTGTCCTGTTGACAAATTTCACATTGTCCAGATAAGCAGCTGAACCTGTAAGGAAATCAGCCTTCGGAGTACCAGCAAGTTTGCCTGCGTTATAGAAAGCATAAACTCCCATGTCGTTGGTGGTAGGGAATGTTGTTCCAGTAATGGCAGCTTTAGTCATATTGGCTCTTGTTACAGGAGCAAGAGCGATTTCACCAGGCTGCTCATAGCTTACTGATGTTTTGGTGCAGGCTGCCAGTGCGGCAACTCCAAGCACGATTGAAATGATTTTTTTCATTTTTAATACAGTATTAAGAAAATTTAAATGTTTATGTTCGTATTGATGTCTTTCCATTCATCCACTGACGGCGCAAGTCCGCCTCCTTCCTTGTGTTCAGGCTCCGGAATTTCGATATCGTCAGTGTTCACGAGGATGTACTGGCGCGGATTGTCGATAAACTGGTCGGAGATGTCCACATTAAAAATATATCCTTTACCTGCGACGTCGGTGATGACGAGGGACAGGATCTGCCGTTCGCCACGCTTAGGAGACCGTCCGAAGGTATTGAACCTGGCATCGAGGAATCCGTCTCTGTCCAAGTTCCGGACATCGAAAAACACTGACGCGACTTCTTCGGAGCGATTTCCAGGGCCGAGCCTGTGGTACTGCGACAGGCCGGTGATGACGGCCGAGATGGAACCCACATACTGGGCACCCTTGATCTTGTTCACGCAAAGTATCCACGACTGCACGACTGTCTGACAGTCTATTGTCAATGTCACTTCCGGAGACTCCACCGAACGGGCAGGCATGTCCACATTCATCAGACGGCCTACGAAGAGGTGGTCAGGGTCGTAAACGATGGTCTCTTCTGTTTCGTCGCCGGGACTTCGTGTACCGCGGCTCTTGAGCTTACTCTTGAACGAGTCTGCAATCTGGTTGGTCGTAGCGCTGATGCGTCCGAAGTTGTTTTCATTCTGGATGAAGGTCACCTGCGTACCGAAATTGTAGGCCAACACGTCATAGGACCTTCCCGGCAGCACTGACACCTGGCCTCCCTGAGGAGGGAGATATGCCTGGGCGACGAGGTTTCCGTTGTTATGGTCGAAGAACGCGACTCTCATCATTTCCGGCTCCGTCATTTCCGGACCGTTCAAGATGTTCTGATCTATGTTGAATACGACATTGACATTATAGTCAGCATCGCTGAGCGGACGCCTCTTGCAGGAAGGGGCTGAGAAGAGCACTGTCAATGCGAGTGCAAGTATCATTATCTTTTTCATCGCTCGCCTCCTTTCACTTTATGTTTCACGATGATCGGCAGGACAAACGAGATTCCGGCTCTGGTAGGACCGAAGAAGGTGTAGTATTTCTGCTTGATGCCAGGGTCCTTGATGAGCTGAGTGTAGTCATGGGTCGGGGTGTAGTGACGGGCCTGTGTCATCATACAGCCGACACCGATATTGAATTCCATACGCATCCACTTGTGGTCACGTCTTCCGATAGGCAGGCCGAAGGTGTAGTCCACACCGAAATCGATGTATTCGCCCTGGTAGCCGCTCATCTTCTTCTGGTAGTCATAGTAGCCGCCGCCGGCATAGATTCCGAGCGCGTGGCCTTTGAGCTTGTCGGCACGTGTCCATTCATATTTGCCGTTACGTCCTGTAAACCAATACTTTCCGTCGATAAACCAGCCGAGCATCTCACCGCAGTACTTGTTGTTCTTGGCAAGCCACCAAGGGTACCAGTAGTCGGCTCCGATGGAAATATGTCTTCCGATAGGAATCTCGATGCCGAAGTTGAGTCCCGGAACGAGAAGGTTGGTTCTGCCGGCAAGTATCATCTGGCGCTCGAAAGCAGGTTTGCCTGCCTCGGACGGAGTAAATTCTGTAGAAACATAGGACTGAGGGATCAATGCCATGCTGCTCCCGGATTTCAGAGGCACGTCAGGTCTGACTGCTTCCAGAACAGGAACTTCCGGATCCACCCAGACGCAGATCCAGGTAGCGAGTCGGAGTTTAGGCATGTGGTTCACTATTATATAATGCCAAGTGTAGCCGTTGTCCAGATGCTGGATACGCCATTTCTTGGTGTCATTGCCCACCTTGGAATCGAGGATGCGGAGGACGCGGTCCTTGTTCTGAAGCTTGTAGTTGGCCTCGATTTCCGCTCTGAGTCCGTCCCAGTTCTCATTCTGCGGCCTGAGGACAATCTTGTCCCCGTTCAGAGACGAGCCTTCAGGGATATTTTTCACGATGAAACGGCGTGCAGCCTCTGCTCTCTTGCGGGCGAGCCATACGTTGCGCTCATACACACCCTCAGGAGATGCATAGGAAGAAATGGTGATGCTGTCTATTTTAGGGGAAATAAGGAGGTATTTGCGGATCTGCGCAATCTGCCACTCGTTGTCAAGATAATGCTCATCGATATCGACCCTGTCCAGCCAATAATATATCGCAAAGCGTCTCTCCACAGATCGTGCAGAAACCGAACGCCCGGTATCAAGAGTTGTCGCTTCTTGAGCTGAAACTCCGACTTGCCCCGAAAACAGGGCCGAAATCAGAAGAGCAACTGTCAGAAGCCGCTTTGTAATCCTTGCCATCTACTTATATCAGTTCTTAAAATATTACACTGTCGGGAACGTGTCCCGAGGATATTTCACTTGCTTTCGTTTTATTAAAGTAGAACAAAATTAGTTTTGAGAATCGAGATTTGCAAATATATTTTTTCTAAATACAGGGGTGTAAATTTGGCAAAAAGTGCTATTTAGGCTACCCCCCCCCATACAAATTTTGACCAAAATCAACATAAGCCATTTTTTGGCGTAGGTAAAATTTATGTTCTTTTGGTCGAAAAATCAAAAGCGAAAAAAGTTGTAACTTTTTTCGCTTTTACTGTTTTTGATAGGAAATGAACTCAAATGAACCAGTTTAGAGGCCTAAAATGACGGACTCCACGATTTCTGAAAAGAAACGCATCTCGAGCAAATGTTCTTTTTCTGCTATTGTTTCAGGAGTATCATCAGGAGTCAGCGGAGTAAAGCGCTGGGCTATGATCTCACCGCCGTCCACGGTATTACTTACGTAATGAACAGTCATTCCGGTCTCTGTTTCTCCGGCGGCTTTTACTGCTTCATGAACGTGATGTCCATACATACCGATCCCGCCGAATTTGGGCAGGAGCGCAGGGTGAAGATTTATCATCCTGTGGTCATAGGCATTGATAAGAAAATCTGGTACGACGAGCAGAAATCCTGCGAGGACGATGAAGTCGATTCCGAATTCCTTCATCAGAGGCATCAGCTTGGACTCGTCGTTGAAGTCTTTCTTGGGCATGACTACTGTGGGTATCCCGTAGTTCTGCGCCCGTACAAGGGCATATGCGTCGGCCTTGTTGCTCAGGACTACAGAAATCTTGACTTTATCAGAGCCGCTGAAATGACGGATGAGGGATTCGCAGTTCGTTCCGCTTCCGGACACGAAAATAGCCACATTAATCATATGTATGTCGAATTTGGTTGCACAAAGATAATGAAAGTTTCGTATTTTAGTAAGGTTTGTATATATTTGAAAGTTTTTGTGTGAAGAAAATGAGGAAAAAAATATACATAAATGTTATCCTGACTGCCTTACTGACCATATTTTTCTCTGTTTCAGCGGGAGCTCAGGCTACCAAGGTGAAAGGCAGGGTGACAGATTCGGAAAGCGGTGAAGGAATACCTTTCGCCGCCGTATATTTCTATGGGACGACCATAGGCGTTTCCACTGACCTGGAAGGGTATTATTCTATGGAAACACGTGATTCTACGGCAAATACGCTGTGCGCGGCGCTGTTAGGATATGAGACCCAGATGATACGAGTGAGCCGCAGGGCATTCAGTGAGGTGGATTTCAGGCTCCACCCTGTCACTTCTTCGCTCAATGCGGCAGTGGTAAAGCCGGACAACCGGTATATGAAATGGATTCTGAAGCAGATCGACGAGCACAAGAAGGTCAATGACCCTGAACGCCGTGATGCCTATGCCTGTGACATCTACACCAAGATGGAACTGGACCTGACAAATCCTGACCGCAACTTGCGCAACCGTATGATTCGCAAGAACTTCGGCTTCATCTTCGACTATATGGACACGTCTGTGGTTTCAGGCCAGCCTTTTCTGCCGGTGATGATTTCGGAGACGCGGGCCAAGAGATACCACAGCATTTCTCCGGATATCAGCAAGGAAGCCATAGAGGCGACAAGGATTTCCGGTTTCAATGAGGACAATGCCATTTCGCAGTTTACCGGCAGCATGCACCTGAAGACGAATTTCTACAACAATTTCATCAATGCCTTCAATGTGCAGATTCCGTCTCCGCTGTCGTCCAACGGAAGCGTTTACTATAATTATTATCTGGTGGACAGCCTCAACATTGACGGAAGAAAGACTTGGAAAATCAGGTTCCATCCCGGCAGGGGCGTGTCCTCGACGGTCTTCGACGGGGAAATGAACATTGACTCGGAAACTTTCGCGCTGAGGGAGATTCATGCGAAAATGATGAAAGGGGCGAATGTGAACTGGATCAGGGACATGGTGATAGACCGTACTGACCAGCTGGTCGGGGATTCGCTCTGGTTCTACAAGCAGGACAAGCTGTACGTGGATTTTTCCGTGACGATGAGTGATTCTTCCAAGTTCGTGTCGTTCCTGGGCAACCGTCAGATAGATTATATGAATCCGGTGCTGGGTGAGCCGGCAAGGAAGCTGGTCCAGCAGGCCCACGCGACTTCCGTGCACGTGATGAAGGATGCGGGGAAAAAGGATGAAGAGTGGTGGAGCGAGGCCAGGCCGTACAAGTTATCGGAAAAGGAGCAGAATATCTACAATATGGTGGACTCCATCAAGCAGGTTCCGCTGTACAATACCGTATATAATATCGTGAATACTGTGGTTTCGGGGTACTTGGAGACGAAATATGTCGCTTTCGGACCGTATTCGCGGCTGTACAGTTTCAATGACACTGAGGGCAACAGGGTTTCGTTCGGGGCGCGTACCACATCTGAGCTGAGCAAGAAATTCAGGATTGAGGGCTATCTGGGCTATGGTTTCAAGGACAAGGAGTTCAAGGGCGGTGGTTCTCTGGAATGGATGTTCAGCAAGCAGCCTACCATGAAGCTGACTATAAGCGGAAAACACGATATCCTGCAGCTCGGAAAGGGCAAGAATGCGTTCAATGACATGAATATCTTGTCATCGCTTCTTCGCAAGAGAGGCAGCGAGAAGAGGAGTCTTGTCAATGAATATTCAGCAACTTATGACTGGGAAATCCGTCCGTGGCTGAACACATCGACTTCTCTGGAGTTCAGGAGGATATTCTCGAACATGTTCGTGCCGATGGACAGGGTGGTTGCTGCTGCGGACGGCTCGTCTATGGATACTGTAAGGGTCAATTCCGTAGGTTCCAATGATTTGAGAGTGGTAGCCAGGTTCTCCAAAGATGAGACTGTGGCAAGAGGGACGTTCGAAAAGTCGTATCTGCATTCGGACTACCCTGTCTTCACGCTGGACCTGATGGGCTCGCTGAAGGGTATCGGAAAGAATGAATACAGTTATTTCAGGAGTGAGCTGTCCATAGATTACAAGCTGAGGATTCCGCCGGTGGGAATGTCCAAGATCAAGTTCACTGCCGGAAAAATCGTCGGCACTGTGCCTTATCCGATGCTGAAGTTGCATGAAGGTAACGGAACTTATATTCTCGACCACAGTTCATTCTCGTGCATGGAGTTCTATGAGTTCGCTTCAGATACATGGACTACATTGTTCTGGGAGCATAATTTCGGCGGGTTCTTCATCGGCAAGATTCCGCTTCTGAAAAAGACGAAAATCCGCGAGGTCTTCACGCTCAAGGCGGCCTACGGCACATTGTCACAGAAGAACAACGGCATTATCGGCAATCCGAATTCGGTCAATGCGCCGATGCTTTTCCCTGCGGGCATGAACATGCTGAACAAGCCTTATGTGGAGATGGGCGTGGGACTCACCAACATTTTTCGTCTGGTGAGGATGGATGCAGTATGGCGCATGACGCACCGATATACGGACACTCCGGCCGGGAAGGTGAAGTCTCCGCATTGTTTCGTAGTGAACATGGGACTGGAACTCAGATTCTAAGTCTCAGCCTCATAGGTATTTAAGCGGCTTTCTTGGATTCGATGCGGTGCTCGATATTGATAAGCAGACTGCCGAGGAGTCCTGCACAGAGCGAGCCCATCAGCACTGCAACCTTGCCCATATCACGCAGCATTGACGTAACCTCAGGTGTCTGGTTGCCGAATGAGAGGGTGTCCACGAAAATGGACATTGTAAATCCGATTCCTCCGAGGCAGGCTACTGCGATGAGCATTCTCCAGGTAGCACGTGAAGGCATCTCACCGATGCGGAGTTTGATGGCGATAAAGCTTGCCAATGAGATTCCGAGCGGCTTGCCGATAAGGAGTCCGAGGAAAATTCCCATTCCTACGCCACCGAGTGCGGCATCGAAACTGAAGACATTGAAATAAGACAGGTCAGGGATTTCGACTCCGGCATTGGCCAGCGCGAATATCGGCATTATGAGGAAGTTCACCCACGGCGAGAGCAGGTGTTCGAGTCTGCTGCTCATGCTGATGGAGTCGCGTGAGATGACGGAAAGTCTTCTGAGACAATGTCTTTGAGGGCCGTTAGGAAAGCCGGAAGCGGTGGATTCTATGCCACTGTATTCGGCAATGCGTCTTTCGTACTGTTTGCGTTTACGCTGGAAGTATGCTTCTGAGAAACGCGGTGTCATAGGTATCAGGAAGGCCATTACTACTCCGGACATGGTGGAATGTATGCCGGCGTAGTAGAAGAGACTCCAGATGATGATGGCAGGCACGAGGTAGAACCAGACGCGTTTTTCGCCGAGTTTGTTCATGAGGACGACGAGACAGATGAGGACGACTGCGATCGCGAGCAGGTCCAGTCTGACGGTGCCTCCGTAGAATAACGCCACTACCAGTATCGCGATAAGGTCATCGGCTATGGCCAATGCGGTGAGGAACACTTTGAGTGATACCGGTACTCTGTCGCCGAGTATGGACAGGATGCCGACAGCAAATGCGATGTCGGTGGCTGTAGGGATTCCCCAGCCTGAGGCGGCTGCAGTGCCGTGGTTTACCAGTGTGAATATCAATGCTGGGGCCACGACTCCTCCGAATGCCGCGATTACGGGCATGAGGGCTTTCTTCACTGTGGAGAGTTCGCCGACTTTCATTTCTCTGCGGATTTCCAGGCCGACAGTGAAGAAGAAGATTGTCATAAGTATGTCATTGACAAAACTTTCGACTGTCATTCCGTGCGGGAAATAGACTCCGTTGCCTGACGGGGCGCTGAGGAACAGGGTTATGCTGGAGTTCAGGAAGTCGTGATAGAAGCCTTTGGTGAACGGGAGGTTCGCCAGCAGCATGGCCACGACTACGCAGGCGAGCAGGACGACGCCCTGTGCCCACGGCTGGTTTCTGAATGCCTTTCTTCTATGATCAAAATTCCGTATTCCCTTGGTCCAGGTGTAGATAGGTATAAGTCCCATAGCATTTGATATTTAAAAGTCCATTCTTATCGTTCCGCAATCCTCCATTCCAGGCGCGAAAACGAGCTGCAAAAATAATCAAAACGACGGATTTTTCAATGACTTCCGATTTTTTCCGTAAGAGACATCTCCTTCGAAGGCCTGAATGAACACAATCCAATTAAACACATTGCTAGATCTCGCTTTTCAGGCACGCCATAAGTTGTAAACATTGATAATTGATATAAGAATGGACTTTCTGGTTCCGGTCTCACGAATGAAATCAGCAACCTTGTTCGATAGTTTTTCATCGTAATCATTGCCTATGACGTATTGACTCGGAAAAGATTTTTGAAAACATCTCAAGAACCTCTTCGAAGCTAAACCCTGTCAAAGCTTTCCTACAACTCTACGTTTTTCTATATGACGAAAGTGACCAACCCATTTGGTTCGGCCTCCTTATAAAATAATACTCAATAGGACGGAGATCAAATTTTCGATGGGCCAGAATCTAACCTACATTTTTTATTCTTGTCGGTCAGATTGCCTGAAAAGTGTCCCATAGCTGATGCTCCCAAGAGCGTAAAAACAGGGAGACCAACAAATATAATTAATAGAGCCCAATACCACCGTAATGGCGTAAATATCCACAAGGCGATAGTGCCAAATAAGATAATGGCAGGCAATGCAATCATAAGACCATCTACTACGCTGTCAAGTTTTGTAGCTTTCTTCATCGAATTCTGTAATTGCTCATCAACAGGAAGATCAGAGCCACAAATATGCCCAGTACATGGATTATAATAACTACTTCCTTGATACTCACCATACCGCCACTTCAGACAGTTAAAATTCACTTTACACAACACGGGATCTGATGAAATCCTTGAACCAATCATCTTAATTGAACCAGATTCATAGCGCCACTTATTCTTACATCTTGATTTAACAACACTTAAAAGAGTTTCTTCAACATCATTAGACTTGTATGGTACTATCGTAGAAGAAACATCTTTTTTTAGAATCGAAGCTTGATGCTCCGAAATAAAAGCAGAACGATTAAGACTTGCATCAAACCATTCATTTAGAGAAGGCTTGAACATGTCTAAAGAAATAACCTTCGGAATCTCAGTATACGTTGTCGGAACCGTTTGAGTCAACACAAAATTCTCCTGCTCGTTTGAGTATTTACGGTTATTATCACCATCAGAATACATTCTGTAATTTATCGAATACTTGTTCTTGAAAACAGCAACAATCCCACTAATAACAGATATCTCTCTGATTTCAACCTTTTGCAAGAAATCTAAAGGAAGAGTATCAATACCGGACAAATAATCTCTTAATTTGGAACGAAATTCATTTTCGTTTATAGCCGGTTTCTCATAGATGAGTTCTTCTGCATCTAAAATATCAGCCTCATTGTTAAAAGGGCTATTGACTGTGCCACAATACGGACACTGAAAAGCAGTTGTTATGGCGCCTAGCTCCGCGCCGCAATTAATACACTTCATCGATATATCAGTCTGTTGGTTTTCTTTTCAATATATTTTCAATTTTGCTATCATGTCGTTCATTCAGTTTCCTGAACAACACAGAAACATAAAGAGAAGGGATAACGGCAATAGAAAGCTTGAACTAGCATTATCCCAGCCTCTAAATATCCATTTAATCAGAGCCAATAGAGGCCCCCTACAATTACAATTTCAACGACTTCCTTAATACAGTCATACAGATTGCACCATCTTTCCGCTCGCCAATGAAACCCGTGCCACAATGAGGGCAATTAAAATAGCCGAAAGCAGTGCAACGACTTCTATTGGGCGATACTGCCCGGACAGTTAACAACCATATTAGCCATGTTAAACGAATAGAACTATTCCCCTCGTTGTTCCCGTGTCGCAATAACAAGTATAATGATTCTGATGCCAAAAAAGAGAGCCGTGAGCAGATAAAGAGACCATAGCACAGAACTTGGTATCCATTTACCGATGACAAGAGATATAATCCCTAACAAAAAACAGGTTCCAAGAAATAAAAGCCCCTGCTTGGAGACGGCAATTCTGCCGGCATCAAAATCTTTCCCCGCATAGTCAAGCAACAACCCGGTTGCAATAATTGCGAAGATAATTATCAACGATGATACGATATTGAGCACATTCCACTCCTTTACCCAAATCAAAAGCAATGCAATGGCAACAATGACAGCCAGCACGAATGCTGATATAATAAGTAATCTATTAATCTTCATAACATAACATTACATAATAGGGGGAGGTGTTGGCATAAAAATCGAACACAATTCATTTATAGTAGAGGCTTCTGCCCAATTCGTCATAGACGGACACCAGACAAGCGAATTCCTAGTGAAACTGCCATCAGCCGCTTTCTTCATTAACTCGTGGACAGAAAAAGGCCCCGTAGGTTGACCGCCAACTGCAACATGATACAACGTTCCTTGATTCGGGATTGGCGGAGGCGTAATACTTGCAGGCCCTTGTGCGGCAGTATTCTGCCCCATAATACCCCCAGCATTTGGCCGATTGCCCCTCCGGCATTAAAACCTATACCTGCACCCATTGCTGCGCCCATAACATTTCCAGCACCAGGATTACTAACAGCTTTAGACGCTATGTCGTATTGTCTCTCTGTATCATAGAATCTTCCTTGCTCTTGATACTTAGCACGAAGATTCTTTCCCTGTTGCATTTCAGAAAGATACTGATCATACTCTGGAGAGGAAAAACCGACGCACATCATTGATGTGATTTCTGTACCATACTGTTCTTTGCGCGCTTCATTAAAATACTGCTTCACTAATTCCTGAACCATCATTCGTTTCCCTCCTAGATCGGCGGGAGAAAGTTTTTCGTTTGTGGCAATTTCTTGTACAAGACTTGCAATAATTGCAATCGATTCATCTTTAAAGAAATCCATAATCGATTCCACGGTTGACAAGTGCTGCGTCCCGACAAGTTTAAGTAAGAATGCTTCTGGATTACAAATATGAAAACGATACGATCCAAATCCCGTGACGGTATATTTCATTCTCGGATCATCTGGATCGGCTACTTTACATCCTGCACTTGGACCAAATCCCCATTTAATAGTATTTTCAACGGTAATATTAACAAACCACACCTCCAATGGATACGAAGTTTCTCCACCGTGTGCAACATTCATAAACTTACCAAGATAAGGAATGTTGTTTGGATTAACAACGACATCTCGACCGGGTTCTAAAACAGCAACCAATTTTCCACAATCAAACAAAACAGCTTTTTGATTCTGATGCACCTTTATTACTGCACCTTTTTTTATATCCATATAGGGATACTTCCAAACCAATGTGTCATTTGTTTGATTACAAAAAATGAGGCCGCCAACGACTCCCTTACTGGTGTCATTAGGAGACATATTGTCGAATGTTGCTTGAGATTTGTTTTTAAAGATTCCCATACAAATCGCGGAATTATGTGATTAACAATATTAAATATGAACAACTATAGTTATTTCTTTTTTTAAGAAAAACCATTTTGTTCCTATTTTTCAACGAATGCCTTAGATATGCCTAAGAAATCGTTAAATTTGTGTTTCCGTATGGGGGCTGATGCAGGTGGCTGTAGCGAAAACTGACACCTGTCAGCAATGTGTGTAGAGTCATAATGTAATATTATATGGAAAAGGCAGGATTTGTGAAGGCTGGAAATTTTGTAGCAGATGAGAATTATTCAACTTGGTTGAAGTCAATCAAATGCAATACAATTCGCTACCAAGTTGGTAACGAATTAAAGAATTCAATGCCGTAGAAGCTAGCATACATTCCGTGGAGACATCAAATCGATATCCTGAGAAGGTGTAAGAATCTTATCCCAGCCCTATAACCAAAACGAATTCGTTTAGATTTTTACGGATTTATTTGTTTGTTTGTATGTTTGTAAGTACATTTGCAATTCAAAACGAAAACAATGGCCGACAATAATGCAACATTAGAACAAGTTGACGCTTTCTTGAAAGAGTTTCAAGCTAAAGCAAAAGTGTTCGGCATAGATTATAACATTGACAAGGAGGAAAACCAGCAAACACTATTTGACCTTGAAATTCCCGCGAGCAAGCGTGATGAATACATTCTATCATTAACCCCCGAGGATTATTACCAAGGGCCAGATGTTAATGACTATGATCCCGAAGAGGGCAATGTGTGGATGTTCGGAATCGGGATAAAGAAGAGAGGACGAGGCAAAAAGATACCGATTTATATCAAGATTTATATCACCAAGGTTAATGGAGCCCCTAATTATTGTATCTCGTTCCATAGAGCAAAGTTTGAAATGACATTTCCTTATAAAGATAAAGCAACGTTATGAAAAGTCCTTTTACCGGCGGAAACGTCACAAAACAATTTAAGTACGAGACTTATACTTTTAGGAATGAAAAGTTTACGGTCAAGAGATTCTATTATCAATGTTTCGATACTGGAAGGACTTTTTCCAATGCCGAAGTTGACGATAAGGTGATGGCTGATTTGTACGCCCAATATCGCGAGCGGCATGGGATACCCTCTCCTTCAGATTTAAAGAGTCTGCGCGAAAAGTACGGCCTCTCTGCTCATGTAATGTCAAAGATAGCCGGCATCGGTATTAATCAATATGGATTATACGAGAATGGTGAAATGCCAACCCTGGCTATCGGTTTGCGCTTGGCGTCTTTATTCGATAGGACATCTCTTCTGAAGAGTATTGAAAATGCACGTGGTAAGTTGGGAAAAGACTACACAAGAGTAAAAGACCTTGTCGAATCATATTCTGAACCAGTTTCCTATTCTATTGAAAAAGTGTTTTATATCGATTTTGACGAAATAATGCCCTTGGCTTTCCCTTCCATCGCACTATCGATGAAGAATTCTCGTTGGGCCACATGTAGCATATAATAGATACGGTTATGGAAGATCCTAATAATATTAAGTTCAGGCTTGTCTCGATTTCTAACGAGAAAACCACAACAATTCCTGGAGATGTTGAGCTCGCTTCTATTTCAGAAGAATCTTTGCAGTTCCAATACAAGATTGGAACAATAATCAAATTCGCCGAGAATACAATTACCGTTGTTCCCAGTATCAGATATATGTTCGAGGGGGCCGTCCTTTTTGAATCCTCTGCAGAGTTTAATTATTCCGTTCTTTCTCTCGATGCTGTGATGGATGTGGATAAGGAGAATAAAAAACTTAATATGAAGGTTAATATTTTTCCTCCCCTTCTTGGCGCAGCCTATAACTCTCTTCGAGGTATTGTGTATGCTCGCACATTGACTACTCCTCTCGAAAAGTATCCTCTCCCGATGATTGACATCAATACTCTATTATCGAAAAACGGGATTTCTGTCATGGAGTAGCATTTAGCGAGATCCTGCTATCCTTCAATAGATTAAGAATGAATATGATCGAAATTATTTTATCGACTTGTTCATTCTTTTTTCATGAACGAGAGGAAACAAATTATGAGAGCCAAAGAATATATTGCCTGTAGCGAAGCTTCGCTTAAACACCCCGCCGAAATCCGGCAGATCATTGACGAAATGCTGCCCCTGCGCTCCAGCCGGCAGCAGACCGTGGACTACTACAACCGGAAACTTATCGCCGACATCCGCCTCCAGGCCTGCCTGCTCCAGAAAGAACTCTACGAGAAAAACAACGCCATGCAGACGGCAGAACCGGAAGAATTTCAGATGAAAGAAGGAGAAATCCCGGTCGAAATCGCCGCTTCTGTCCGTGACGAACTGTTCGACGTCATCAAGGAAGACAAGACCTTCGGCTACCTCTACTTCCTGCTGGGGAACCTTCGCAACAGCCAGCGGCCGCCCTATGACCCCAAGACGAGCATTTCAGGGTATAACTTTTTCGTGTCCGCCTACCACGGTTTTGCCAAGCTGGGGAATGAGCATGTGTCGTCACCGCGCCGGAAAGGGTATTTCCCTGTGTTTGCCCTGGATTTCCTGTGTGCCTCCGTTCTTGATGGTTCGCATCTGCTGCTGCGTTTCCGGAATCCAAGGGATTCAGCACCACGAATCTGTGGTACATGAAGCAGTGGTATCGCTTCTATACGGATAACGGACAAAAACTCCACCAACTTGGTGGAGAAATCCCGGTTGAAATCGCGGCTTCGGTCCATCTTCAGCCAAGATTGCGACGGAGAGAGGTACCGCTACCTTCTCAAGCTTCAACTGGAGCGCCAGGGCCATGGGAAGAATGCCTGGGCTTTTCCGCTTAGGGAAATCAAAAGAAATCGTTACCTTTGCATCTTGAAAGCCTGCTGGATCAGGCCCTTCGGGGTAAAAAGTGGAGAAAATTGAGCTTTCAAACAAAAAGTTCTGAAAAAGAAGCTATTATGGCAGACAGCAATTTTATAGATTATGTGAAGATTTTCTGTGCGTCAGGGCATGGCGGACCGGGTTCGGTGCATCTGCACAGGGCCAAGTATGTTCCGAAAGGCGGACCTGACGGAGGGGACGGCGGAAGGGGCGGTCACATAATACTGCGTGCAAATCCGCAGTTCTGGACATTGATCCATCTGAAATACAAGAAGTTCGTGAAGGCTGAGAACGGCGAACACGGCGGCGCGGCGCTCTGCAAGGGAAAACAGGGGCAGGACATCATCCTGGACGTTCCTGTGGGCACGGTCGTGAAAGACGGTGAGACCGGCGAGGTGCTTTTCGACATGATGGAGCCCGGAGAGGAGAAGATTCTCTGCAAAGGCGGCAGGGGCGGACTTGGAAACAACAATTTCAAGTCGGCGACCCAGCAGACTCCGCGTTATGCGCAGCCGGGCGAGGAAGGCGAGGAAGGATGGTTCATATTGGAGCTGAAGATACTTGCTGACGTCGGACTGGTAGGCTTTCCGAATGCCGGAAAGTCCACATTGCTCTCGGCCATAACATCCGCTAAGCCGAAAATCGCGAACTATGCGTTCACTACATTGGAACCGAACCTAGGAATCGTGCGCTACCACGATGACAAGTCTTTCGTGATGGCTGATATTCCGGGTATTATCGAAGGAGCACATGAGGGCAAGGGCATCGGTCTGCGTTTCCTCAGGCATATCGAGCGGAATTCCGTGCTGCTTTTCATGGTGTCCGCCGAGGAGGAGCATATCGGAAAAGGTTATAAGATTCTTCTGAACGAACTGAAGATGTACAATCCGGAACTGCTTGACAAAGAAAGGGTTCTGGCTGTCACCAAGTGCGACATCATCGATGAGCAGACCAAGAAGAAGATAAAGAGGACATTGCCTAAAGACATCCCGACAGTTTTCATCTCTTCTGTTACCGGTGACGGACTGAACGAGCTTAAGGACGAACTTTGGACTGCATTGCACGAATAACGTATGGAATTGGTATTCTGGGACATACTGCACAGATGGGATCAGATTCTGACGCTGTTCATCAACAAGTTTCATCATCCAGCCTCTGACCAGTTCATGATCTTCATGTCTGATAGTGCCGTCTGGTTTCCGCTCTACGCCCTGATTGCATTTTTCTTCGTGAAAAGGCTCGGGTGGAAGAAGGGCCTTATAGCCATTGCATGCATGGGGCTTACGCTTCTTGCCTGCGACCAGACTTCCAATCTCCTGAAATATTCCGTGGCAAGACTTCGTCCGTGCTACAGTTCAAGGATGATTTTCGGAGGGCTGCACGTCCTGGAAACCAGAGGCAACTTCTACGGTTTCTTTTCCGCTCACGCTGCCAATGCATTCGGCTTCGCCCTGTGCTCATCCATACTGTTCCGCTACGACAAGACGCATACCTACAGGGCCTACATCACGTGGATACTTATATGGGCTACATTGCTGTCCATCAGCAGGATATTCGTTGGCAAGCATTATCTCGGAGACGTCATTGTCGGCGCTGTGATAGGCTGCTCCTATGGTACAATCATAGCAATGGCCGCCAGGTGGTTCTTCGCCAGATTCATTGACAAAAAACGGCCGGCAGCCATCGGTACTTCTACAAAGGACGCTCCTACAACGAAGGAATAGCCTTTTCCATCTGGATTCCTCTCGAACCCTTGACGAGGGCGGTATATCCTGAAAACGGGTTGTGCGCGAGTTCATCAGCAAGCTCAGCTGAAGTGGCGAACCAGCTTACATTCTCAGGTTTTACACTGTCTTCCAATGCTTTACGGAATTCTTCCCCTACAAGATATATACGGTCAATGCCGGCTCCAGACAGGAGTTTCAAAATCTCCTTATGCTCATTCACGGAACCGTCGCCAAGTTCGCGCATATCTCCGAGCAGCACGGCTTTAGGAGAGGCATTGATACTGAAGAAGTTCATCAATGCCGCGCGCATGCTGGAAGGGTTTGCGTTATAGGCATCGACAATCAGGGAGTTGCGCTCAGTGCGGACCATCTGTGAGCGGCTGTTTGAAGGACGGTATGATGCGATTGCCGCCAATGCCTTGTCCTCGCTGATGCCGAAGAATTTGCCGACACAGAGGGCTGCCAGAACATTGGCCGAATTATAATTACCTATCAATGAAGTATTTATAACCTTGCCGTCAGACAGTTTTATCCTCAGGAACGGAGATTCAGACGTGGTCTCAAGAATGGTGCATCCGTCAGTGTTCAGACCATAAGGGACAATCGACAGCCCTTCACGCTCAGCACACATTGACATGAGGACTTCGTCATCCTCATTGACAAAAACTGCCTTGCTGAATTCATTGACATAATCATAGAGGCTGCCTTTGGCTTTCTTGACGCCTTCGAAACTGCCGAAGCCGAGCAGGTGGGCCTTGCCGACGTTGGTGATGATGCCGTAGTCGGGTTCGCTGACCTTCACGAGCTTGGCGATGTCGTCCGGGTGGCTTGCGCCCATTTCGATAATGGCAATCTGAGTGTCAGGCGTGATTTTCAGCAAAGAAAGCGGGACGCCTATGTCATTGTTCAGATTACCTTCCGTGGCGACTGTCCTAAGACCAGCAGAGAGTACGGTCCTGAGCAGTTCCTTAGTGGTGGTCTTGCCGTTCGTCCCGGTTATTCCTATGACTGTCAGATGGTTGCCTTCGCCGAGAACATTTTCACGATGATAGCGGGCAAGTGCCTGCAACTGTGCCAATGTGTCGTCCACCTTGATGATGCGGCTGCCTCCGTTTTCTGAAGGGTAGCAGTCCGCCTTCCCTGCAACTGGAGCATCTGCATTGACCACGGCATAAGCGGCTCCGGCCTCAAGTGCCTTGACAGCATATTCGTTTCCGTCGAAATTTTCGCCTTTCAATGCGAAGAAAAGTTCTCCGCCACGTATGGACCGGCTGTCTGTCGCAACCGAACCACATTTAACGAATATTGAATATAATTCTTTGATATCCATTACTTTACACCAGTACTTCCAAAACCACCTTCGCCTCTTTCTGTTTCATCAAGGACTTCCACTTCTTCCCAGTCCACGTGCTCGTGTTTAGCCACGACAAGCTGTGCGATACGCTCGCCCGGCTCGATTACGAACGGTTCGTCAGACAGGTTCACGAGGAGGATTTTCAGTTCTCCGCGATAATCCGCGTCGATGGTACCCGGGGTATTGAGGACTGTAATGCCATGTTTCACAGCCAGTCCGCTGCGAGGTCTTGCCTGACATTCAAACCCTTCAGGCAGAGCGATATACAGGCCTGTCGGTACGAGCTGTCTGTGGAGCGGTTCCAATGTTATAGGCTCATTGATGTCA
>ULJE01009947.1_pt1 | contig 42364 bp, 30 predicted proteins | sample 1950831 | NCBI WGS metagenome assembly ULJE01 (sample SAMEA4835467, study PRJEB28245) | human gut metagenome | biome: gut microbiome; material: fecal sample | place: Denmark | collected 2008 | reverse complement strand
GTCGTGAGGAGAAGAAAGTGAAGTTCGCCTATGACGCATATTTCGACAACAAGTTCGACAACAGGGAGTTCGACAGCGGAAAGGAGCAGTTTACCGAGTCCATGACCTTGTACGGGGCCAGGCTCACGCCGTCTGTGGGACTGAAATATAACCAGAACGTCAATGTCACCCACAAGCTGATAGTCGGCATTGACATAATGAAGGAATTCGGAAGGCATCCTTCGCCGGAAGCGAAAAGCTCAGAATCGGCACGGACTCTGGACAATGCGAGACTTTTCAGGGAAGTGATTATGTACTATGGCATTGACGCGAATATTGGAGAATGGCAGGTCAATGGCGTGGCGGGTGTTTTTCCGCGATATTTCCTGGATGGAGAGTATTCCAGGGCGTTTTTATCTGATTCGCTCAAGTTCTATGACAATAATTTGGAGGGGCTGCTCGTGAAGGCCAGGTCGCCACGTGCGGAGATCGAGCTTGCTTTCGACTGGAACGGAAAATACGGTTCCTACAGGAGGGAGCAGTTCAATGTCATTGCTTTCGGGCAGTACCATTTCACTGACTGGCTGTCTGCAGGAGCGGCTTTCAAGTATCATCATTATGCCAATACTGAGGAATACGGAAGCGTGGTGGATGACGGACTTTTCCAGCCTTTCGTGAAGTTCGAGGCAGGGAAATATCTCGGGCTGCAGGAGCTTTCAGCGAAACTTAGCTGGTATCAGGCAATCCAGCAGGACAGGAGGAGCACGAACGGAAAGCGCAACAATGGCGGCGCCGAGCTCGTTCTGGGAGTCAGGAAATGGAATGTAGGTATCGAAAACAGCCTGTACTACGGCAAGGACCTGATGCCGTTCTACAACTACATTGACGACGGCGGATACAAATATGGCAATGCGCTCTATGCAGGGGCTCCTTTCTACAGGGTGCACCCGTCCGCTTCCGACAGTTGGGGACTATATGATGCGCTGGAAGTATATTACCAGCCGCATATTGCTGATTTTCTCGATTTGAGGCTATCCGTGGTGGCGCATTTCCCTGACAATTTCAGATTTGCCGGCACGCAGCAGAAACTGTCTCTGATTTTCAGTCTGGACAAGCTGCTTTCTCCTTCAAGGCGTGCTGCTGATTCAGGCAGAAGACACCGCCCGAAGCGTCAGCAGACTCCTCGTGAAGGATTTATGCTTTAGATTTTTTAAGGACACTTATTTCATCCTGTATGGCTGGTCGTCGTACAGGGTGAATCTTTTTGCCTTTCTGATCCATTTCTGTTCTTCGGCCTTCACGTATTCCTTGGTGTCCTGAAAGGAGACCTCGCCTGCTATATATGCAGCCAAGTTAGTGTCTCCCAGCTTCTTATAAAATTCTTCAGATATGGAGAACTCAGGATATGTGTCCTTGAAATATCTGACAAGCTGCAAGGTGTGGAGGAGAGAATGGTACTGTGCGCCCGGCTTCAGCATTATCTGGTAGCCGAAGCATTTTTCTTCGGCATAACGTCCTGCGGAAGGCTTGAATGAACAAGGCCTGAGCAGCACGCCTTCGGGTGCAGGCAACCTGTCATAAGGGCCGTGCACGATGAACGGAGCGCCGAAGTACTCGTAAGGCCTGGCAGTTCCGATGGCCGGAGTGATATTGGTGTTGTTCCAGAGTCCGCCGCCGCTGTACATATAGCAGGTGAACATTCCAGGGATGTCGGATGCCGGTGCTATGGTCCACGGAAGTATGTCCTTGTTGTAGTCGGAGGCATGGGCTGAAATGACGTGCAGCGGGTATTTCGCTCCGATTTCCGCATAGAACAGATTGCACAGTTCTCCGAGCGTAAGGCCATGCCTGTGTGCGATTCTCGGAACGAAGGCCTCGCAGTCCGTGTTAGGAATCGTGCCCTCCACTACCCTGTCGGCCGGATTTATATGGTCCACGATATAGAGAGCCGGCGGCTCGTCCAGGACCATCATGAGCATCATCAGACGGAAAACGTCCCGGGTATAGTTGAAATATCTGGAGCCTGTGTCCTGGATTTCCACGACGACCGCGCTGAGCCCTTTCAGTGACTCAGAGTCGAAATGAATATGGTTCGTTCCCGGGGTAAGCTCGGCATCTTCAGGCTGGAAAAGCCTTTCCAGATTACCTCTCTCCTTGAATATCTGATACATATAACGGTCGCTGCTCGTGTCCCAGCAGTTCTGGGTACAGAAGCAGCCGACCTTTCCGTCCATCAGCGCCTTGTCGAGCTGGTCTTCCAGCGGCGTGGTCCTGAATGAAAACATTATTGCAGATTATCCTTTGATGATTTTTTCCGCTACCTTGATCACGTCCTCACCAAGTTTCACTGCCTCCTCTTCGGTAGGCGCCTCGGAGTAGATTCTGATGATCGGCTCAGTATTGGACTTGCGCAGATGAACCCACTGTCTCTTTGCCTCGAAGCTTATTTTCACGCCGTCGATGTCATTGACATTTTCATTGGCATAAATCTTCTTCAGTTCCGTCAATATCTTGTCAATCATCGACTTGTCTGAGAGTTCAATCCTGTTTTTCGCAATATGGTACTCAGGGTAGGTGCGCTTCAGTTCTGACACCTTCATCTTCTTGTGGGCGAGGTTGGACAGGAACAGGGCCACGCCTACCATAGCGTCACGGCCTGAATGTATGGCTGGATAGATGACGCCTCCGTTGCCTTCTCCGCCGATCAGGGCACCTTTTTCATGCATAAGCGTGGTGACATTGACCTCTCCCACCGCGGATGCGTAATATGTTCCGCCGTAGCTTTCTGTCACGTCCCTCAATGCTCTGGATGAAGAGAGGTTTGACACAGTAACGAGGTTCTGTACGCCCTCAGCCTTTGCTCTTGAAAGCAGGTAGTCCGCAACGCTTACGAGTGTGTATTCCTCCACGAACGGCTCACCGTTTTCGCAGATGAATGCAAGCCTGTCCACGTCCGGATCCACTGAAATACCGAGGTCTGCGTGCTCTTTCACGACTGTCGTGCTAAGGTCAATGAGGTTTGACGGAAGCGGTTCCGGATTATGTGCAAAGTCGCCTGTCGGCTCGCAGTTCAGTTCAATGCATTTGACGCCGAGGCGTTTCAGCAGTCTCGGCATGATGATTCCGCCCACGGAGTTAATAGCGTCCAGGACCACTGTGAAATGAGCGTTCCTGACTGCCTCAGCGTCCACTGCAGGAAGTGCCAGCACTGCATCCAGGTGCTTGTCCGTGAAGTCTTCATCGGAAATCGTTCCGAGGTGGTCCACATCGCTGAAGTCAAAGTCCTCTGATTCAGCGCATTCAAGAACTGCCTGTCCTTCTGCCGCAGTAAGGAATTCTCCTTTCTCGTTAAGCAGTTTGAGGGCATTCCACTGTCTCGGGTTATGTGAAGCTGTGAGTATGAGTCCGCCGTCCGCCTTGGAGAAGAGGACTGCCATCTCAGTAGTCGGTGTGGATGCGAATCCAGCGCGGATGACATCTACGCCGCACGCTACCAGTGTTCCACAAACTACGTTTTCCACCATTTCGCCGGAAAGTCTGGCATCTTTTCCCACTACTACGGTATATCTTTCGCCTGCGCCTTTCGGTCTGCGCTCACGCAGTTTGGTGCAGTATGCATATACGAATTTGACAATATCTACCGGTGTGAGCGCTTCACCCGGTTTTCCGCCGATGGTGCCGCGGATTCCTGAGATGGATTTTATAAGTGACATTATATCAATGTTTTGGTTTATTCTACGTTATATTTGTCTTTGCCCGTTTGTCTGCGACGGTGAGTTTTTATTTGCGTATTCCGAGGGCTTTCAGCACAAGGCCTTCCATAACAACATATCCTTCTGCATTCGGATGCACCGTATCAGCAGAATAGACTGCAGGCATCTTACCGTCAGCGTCAGCAAATGCCTCATAATAGTCAATGACCTTGATTCCTGTCTCGCGTGCATATTCCTTCAGCATTGCATTGAACTTCTGGACATCCGGCAGCGGATTTTCGATTTCCGGTCTCCAGCGGAATTTATAGGACGGGAGCAATGTGCAGAGAATCGGGCGGATTTTGTTTGCCTTGGCGATCTGGCACATTGACCTGATGCTTCCGAGCATCGAATTGAGGTCCGGCGCATAGCCTGTGTTCTTGGCAATGTCGTTGATTCCGCATAGTATAACTACGTACTTTGGTGCGAGTGAAACCACGTCCTGCTGCATTCTGACGAGAATCTGGGATGTAGTCTGTCCACTTATGCCGCGGCCTGCCAGATTGTTCTCCTTGAAGAAATCCGGATGCGTTTTCGGCCATGAGTCCGTGATGGAGTCGCCGTACAGCACTGCAAGAGGTTTTTCTGTCAATGCTGAGTTCGCTTCAGCGTATCTTCCGAACTGTGCCCAGTCCTGAGGGCGGTTCTGTGCCAATGCCATTATCGGCAGGAGCATCAATGCTATGGTTAAAAGCTTTTTCATTTTTTTGCGACGATTTTGAAAGAGCGAAGATAAAATTTAATCGTGTCAATGCCAAATTTATTTAATGTTTACTAACTTCGCAGTCCGGTTTTGACAGATTTATATTATGAAAGCATTTTTGACGGTCCTGCTTCTTGTGACATCCAACATATTCATGACTTTTGCATGGTACGGACACCTCAAGCTTCAGGAGATGAAGATATCTACAGGCTGGCCTGTATTCCTGGTAATCCTGTTTTCATGGGGGCTCGCCTTCTTCGAATACTGCGCACAGGTGCCGGCAAACCGCATCGGCTTCTCAGGCAACGGCGGTCCGTTCAACATCATGCAGCTGAAAGTGATTCAGGAAGCTGTTTCCCTGACGGTCTTCACTATCATCGTGACGTTCCTTTTCAAGGGCCAGCCGCTCCAGTGGAACCACCTGGCTGCGTTCGTCTGCCTGATATTGGCTGTATTTTTCGTCTTCTTGAAGTAAATTTTAAGAAAAATCAGAAGAAATATTTGGATTGTAAAGAAATTTGACTACCTTTGCATTCCCTTAAGACAAACGTCTAACTGCTGGGTTCGTATAACGGTTAGTACTCAAGATTCTCAATCTTGCAATATGGGTTCGATTCCCGTACCCAGTACGAAAACGAAAGGATGTCCTGAAGTCGCACGACTGATGACATCCTTTTTTTTGTTTTCCACGTTTTCTGTTTTTCCATGCACGAGCGCCTTATTACTGATATCGGTTGCCCCGGAATCTTCAATTTGTCCGTAAAAAGGGGTGTTTCACGGACAAGCACATCAAAACCACAACTTGTCCGTAAAAAGGCGGGGTTTCACGGACAAGTAGCTTTTTATACCATACGGTAAAAAAAGCTAAATCACCACAAATGGTTAAAAATCGTTTCTGCGTCCACCCGCTACCGGAAAATCTGTAACCAAAGTTGCCGAAAATCCTGCAAAATCATTGATTTTCACGTATCAAATCATCATTTCTTGCTATTTGTTTTTTTTCAATTATTGTGATACTTTTGCAATAAGTGGAGTCGAGAAACGTGCCGTTTGGGCCTTTTTTCGAGCGAAGCAAAGAACACACTTGATACAATTACGAACAATGAATAGACATAGGTTATTTTCGATTGCAATTCTTGCCCTTGCTGCCTGCTTCAGCCTCTCTGTTGAAGCTGCCCCTCCAAAGAAGACATTTGCCGTTCAGGGAGAGGTAGTTTCCGCAACAAGCGGCTCGCTGGTCGATTTCGCGTCCGTACTGGTGACCCCGTCACAGCTTTACACAATGACAGACACCAAGGGAGCATTCTCTCTGAAAGACGTGCCGGCAGGGACAGTCACCGTCAGCGTGCAGTTCTACGGCATGGAACAGAAAGACACCACGTTTACAGCCAAGACCGGTGAAATCGTAAAATTGAGAATAGCACTGAAGGAAACATCCTTCCGACTGAGCGACGTCGTGGTCGTAGCCACCGGCAACAAAGCCGGCAGCAGCACCGCCTCCAACATTTCAAGACAGGCGATGGACCACATGCAGACCAGTTCATTGGCAGATGCCATGGCGTTGCTCCCCGGTGTAGCGATAACGAATCCGGACCTGTCCAGTTCACAGTCCATCACCATCCGAACCGCACGGCCTATCGTCCCGGGCGAAACAGCCAACTCGGCATCAGTGATGAACAGCCTCGGAACAGCCGTCATTGTCGATGGCGCCCCTATGTCCAACAATGCCAACCTCCAGACACTCAGCCCGGTAGTCAGCGGCAGTTCAGGAGATGCCAGCCGCTCCGGCACACCTGCACGAGGCATGGACGTAAGATCACTTTCGACAGACAACATTGAATCCATAGAAGTCATCAGAGGTATCCCGTCAGCGGAATATGGCGACCTCACGTCAGGCGCGGTGCTGGTAAAATCCAAAGCCGGCAAGTCCCCGCTCATGATCAGGTTCAAGACCAATCCGAACATCTACCAGGCATCGGCCGGAAAGGGATTCTCACTCGGAAAGAAAGCAGGAGACCTCAACATCTCCGGCGACTACGCATACAGCAAGAATTCATTGACCAAGAACCACGCATTCTACCAGCGCGCGAGCGCCAAGGCCCTCTGGACAGTGAGAATAGGAGAACTCGTCAATGAAACCACCTCTCTCTCAATGAGTTTTGGCCGCGACCGCAGCAGACTCAATCCTGACGACAAGGATTCCAAGACCCAGTCCTATGCCAATGACATGGGTGTGGCGTTCAACACCAACGGCCGCGCTTCCATCAACGGCAACTGGCTGCGGAGCATAAACTGGCTGGTATCGGGAAGCCTCAACGACAAGAAATCCCACTATGAAAGCACCGCCACCAACGCATTGAACCTCTACTCCAAGTCAATGACTGACGGCGAAGTGTACAGCAACATTGCCGGGGCACAGATCAAGGATGCCGACGGAAACCTCATCACCAATGTCCCTGCTGACAGCCCGGTAAAAGGCGTCGTGCTGCCGTACAGCTATTTCTACATGTATGACATTTACGGCAAGGAGGTCAATGCCTTCGTAAAAGTGAATGCTGATTTTGCTCACACTTGGGGTGCCGTAAACGAGAGACTTCTGATAGGAGCCGACTTCAAGACAGACGGGAACCTCGGCAAAGGTTCAGTCTATGACGACGACACTCCCCCTTACAGGAATATCGGCAATGCTGAATCAGGCTATCGTACAAGGCCTTACTACGACATCCCGTTCATCAACCAGCTGGGTCTCTATGCTGAGAACTACTTCAACTGGAAATTCGCCGGAAGGGAATTGAATATCGTGACCGGTGTCCGTTATGACAATGTCAATGGGCACAATTCCGTAGCGCCGCGAATCAATGCTTCCATCGACATTTTCCCTTGGATGACGCTACGTGGAGGATATGGACTGACATCGAAGGCCCCGACCTCGTACTATCTCTATCCTAACAAGTCATACCACGACCACATCCTCTACAATGGAATGATAGCCGGAATGCCTGAAAACGAGCAGCTGCTCATTGCCCAGACCAATGTTTACGATGCTACGAACAAGGACCTTGAGATCGCCGTGAACCGCAAGGCGGAAGTCGGCATGGACTTCAAGTTCGGAGGACATTACCGCATCAGCGTCACCGCTTATGACGAGAGGATGGACAACGGCTACAATTATGGACTTGACCTCAGTTCCTTCAAATGGTATCACGCATTGACCTATGACGTGGACCACAAGGATGCAGGACAACGGCCCGTACTGAAGAAAGGAGCAGAGTACGACCTCTTCTATACAGTCTATAAGCCTCTGAACAACATCAAGTCCACCAACAGAGGAATAGAATACGAAATCGACCTCGGACGGTTCAATGCAATCCGCACTTCGTTCTACATCAACGGTGCATGGATGCGCAGCTCGAACACGAACAAGGGATATTCTTTCGGGACAAGAGATAATGTAGGGACAGCGGAAAAGAACATCGGAATATACGAGCCGGAGCTCTCTACCAGCTATGCTGAACAGCTGAACACCACGCTCAGGATCACTCACAACATTCCGCAGGTAGGACTTGCCGTCACGCTCACCGGACAGATGAACTGGTACAGCAAGTATTGGACTGAGTACCGCAATGACACCATGTTCATCAAGTACATCTCCCGCAAGGATGGAAAGGTATATGACTTCGACCCGTCCATGAAGAGCGATCCGGAATTCTCCTACATGTTCACGCCCCGCAATGACAACAGGTTCATAGCCGAAAGATATTTCCCGACAATGCTTTTCAACCTCAATGTCAGCAAGGAAATAGGAGACATCTTCACAGCGTCGTTCTATGTGAACAACCTGTTCAACAGCCGTCCGCTCTACAACTCGAAACAGACCGGCGAACGCAGCGAACTCGGGATACCGATCTTTTTCGGATTCGAGTTCAAGGTATCAATCAAGTAGTTATTTATCTTAAAATATTAGAATTATGAAACATTCAGTAATCACCTTAATGGTACTTGCGGCCCTGGCGGCGGCAGGTTGCCAGAAGACCGGCACCAAGACGATCAGCATAAATGTGAAGGTCGATGAGACTAATATCTCGGCAGCAGGCATCAAGTCACCTGACAGTTACGACGTCACCATTTCAAACTTCGCAACCGGAACGGCAATCGAAGCCAAGACGGAAAACGGCCTCGCCACTGCGACCGGCATTGTTCCTGGCGTCTATACAGTGACGGTAAGCGCTACTCAGAATGAAGGCGGATTCACATATACCATTGCCGGTTCTGAAAGCAATGCGAGTCTGCTTGCCGACGGAGATGTAGTGACAGTAAAAGTGGATGCCGTCAAGGAGGCCGCTCTCGTATTCAAAGAGATTTATTACACAGGAGTGAAAGATTTCTATTTCCGTGACCAGTTCTATGAAATCTACAACAACAGCACGGAAGTAGTTTACGCCGACAGCCTCTGCATCGCCGAGACAATCTTTGCGTCCTATGACAAATCCATCATCTATGAATGGCCTATCGAAAATGCCGACCAATACGTGTTCGCGAAAGTCGTATGGCAGATTCAGGGTGACGGACACACCTACCCGATAAAACCGGGCGAATCATTTGTAATCTCCCAGTGGGCTACCAACCATAAGGCAGAAAGCCTCTCCAAAGGCGTTTCACCTGTTGATCTGACAGGTGCAGAATTCGAGGCTATCGAGAAAGAATCCACAGCACCTAGCGGATTGGTTCTTACAGACAATCCTGCAATAAACATGAAGAAGGTAATCCAGGCAGGATATTCTATGCCTCAGTGGCTTACTTCCGTATCAGGCTCACAGTATATAATCTTCAAGCCATCCAAACCGCTCAAGAATGAGGATTTCCTCACTGCCACCAATGCGGACTACAACGGAGTAGGAAGAGAGGTTCTCATCAGCGACGTGATCGATGCTGTGCAGACTGTAAGTGATGAAACAGGTATGAACGTACTCGGTCTTCCTAAAGTTCTTGATGCAGGAGCCATCTGGTGCTCAGGACAGTATGTCGGCGAAAGTATCGCAAGAAAAATCAAGGAAACCCGTCCTGACGGAACAAACGTTTATCAGGATTCCAACAACACCGCCAATGACTTCGAGGTCAAGAAGGACCCTCAGGTCAGAAGATATGGTGCCAAGGTGCCTTCATGGAACACTTGGATAAACAAGTAAAATCGACAAGTTCGAAATGAAGAGAATTATAGCAATATCCGTAATGCTCGTCAGTCTGGGTGCAGTTGCATCCCGGGCTGCCGAGCCTTCGGAAATCCACAGAAATACAGTCCTGAAGGAGACTGCCATAAGGAATTCCCTGTGGTACGGAAGTTCTTCTGCGGCAGGCCTCTCATTCAAGCCTTACCGGTTGTTCAGCACGCTTGACCTCAGTTATGACGGAGGCTTCGGCGAGTACCGTAAAATCGGCTCAGGCGAAAAAAAATCGGAGATTTCCGTGGGCACGTCAGGAGGCGCTTACATAGGCAAGTTCCTGGCAACGGGCGGATTCTCTTTCAGAAACATCTTCGAACACGACGCCCTCTACAACGTACTCATGTACGAACTGGAGGACAACATGCCATATTACCCGGTCGATGACAAATCCAGCGGATGGAACAGACAGGAATATCTGCTCAACGCCGGATTGTCATCACCCGTTTTGTGGGACAGGGTCTCTTTCGGTGTAAAAGTGGACTACACGACCAAGGTCGGAGCCAAACAGCTTGACCCGCGAGGAGAGACATACAAGTATAGCGTAACTGTAAAACCGTCAGTCGCTGTACTTCTCGGCCAAAGCCTGCTGGGCCTCAGCGGCACATATACCAATGGTTTTGAGCGCGGAACAGTATCCAACAACAATCCTTGGGAAGATCCTAAGGTATGGCAGCACCGCGGCCTGGGAGAAAGCACACAGAACAAGGTGGGCGGAAACGATGGCATGAAGACACATATCTACCGCACAAACAGGTACGGTGGAGCGCTTCAGTACTCTTTGGGCGAGATTCTGTTCATCGAGGCCGGATTCGGACACCGCACCACTCTCGGAAGGGAAAATCCGAAACTGCCCAAGAGACTCGGCTCCATAAAGGAGAATAACATAACTTTCGACGCTGCCTGGTTTTTCGGCAAAGACAAATCCAACAAGCTGGCTCTCAATGTATTGTACAGCGCCACTGACGGCATTGAATATGTTCAGAAACTGAACACTACAGCCTATCAGCAGTAATGGATGGTCCTGAATGAAAACGAGATGACCACCTTCACCGGAATCAACGCATCCGTCGGATACGACCATCTTTTCGGGGCTTCCGATCCTGAGGGCTACAGCTGGAGAGTCGGTGGAGAAGCCAGATTCGAGATGTTCAACCAGAGCTATCTCTCGCCGGCATCCACATCAGACGCCATGCGGATATACGGCGGAGTCCAGGCCGACAGGCATTTCAAGATGAGGAAGTCATCTCTGCTTGTAGGGCTTCATGCCGGCTACGCATTGGGGTTGGGTGACGGATACACCTGCCTGAGCGGCAAAGTCTATCCTGCGCCTGCAGCAATGATGAAGGACCAGAGTGACTGGCTCAATGCAAGTTACATAAAGGCCGGCGGCAGAATAGACTGGACGGTTTCTTCAGGAAGGAGAGTAAACTGGGTATTGGGCGGAAAAGCCTCATACATAGGTGCTTCTGAACTGGACAAGGACAGAATCATCTGCTCGGCGACATTCGGAATACTGTTCTGAAGACGGATGTTCCGAAATCACTGATAACCAAACAATAGGATTCATTTTTTATAGGGTTTAGATGTCATACAAAACAATATTGGCGGCATTGGCCGTCTTTACAGCGGCATCAGCAGCCGCCCAGACACATTCTTTCGCGATTGTCACTGACCCTCAGACATTTGACAGCTGCAATGCTGCGATAGAAACATATCGCTCGGCAGTCTGCACAGATGGGCTTGATGCGTTCGTGGTATCCAGGAACTGGACAGATCCTGACGAGCTGAAAGACAGTCTGATGTTATATTACAGGACCAGGGCTCTGGAAGGGGCAGTCTTTGTCGGGGATGTCCCGATTGCAATGATCCGAGGTGCCCAGCATCTCACATCCGCCTTCAAGATGGATGAATCATTGCCCATGAGAGACTCTTCCGTTCCTTCCGACAGGTTCTATGACGACTTCGACCTGAAGTTTGATTTTCTCGGGCGCGACAGCTTGGAGAAGAACTTTTTCTACTACAATCTGAAGGCAGAGTCACCCCAGCACATCTGCTGCGACATCTATACCGGACGCATAAAATCATCTGAAAAGAGAGGCGACAAATATGGTGAGATTTCACGCTATCTGCTTAAAGCCGCTGCCGCAAAATCACAGGAAAACGCTCTTGACCACCTGATGTCATATTGCGGAAGCGGTTCATTCTCAAACAGTCTCGCGGCGTGGAAAGACGAGACCATAACCCTGAAGGAACAGATGCCGGCCGCATTTGAAAACGGCTCTGACGGTGCGAAGTTCCTGATCTTCGCAATGTATCCTGACATAAAGAAGACACTTCTTGGTGAAATCTCACGTAACGACCTCGACCTCGCTCTTTTCCATGAGCACGGAGTCCCTGAAAGACAGTACGTTACAGAAACGCCTCATCCAAACGAAACCGATTCATATTATTACGATGCCAAATACCGCATGCGTCAGCGGATCAGGACGGCAGTAAGCAGGGGCAAGGACGCAGAAAGCGTGATAGACGACATTGTCAAGAAATATGGCATCAGCCGCGATTGGGTTGAAGACTGGGATGATCCGAAAAACGAGGCGGAGGATTCGCTTTACGATGCTGCCACCGGCATTATGCTGGATGACATTGCGGCAGCGGAACCGAATGTGAGAGTGACCATTTTCGACGCCTGCTACAATGGAGATTTCCGGGAGGACGACTGCATCGCATCACGTTATATCCTGTCCGGGGGCAATGCTCTTGTCGGCATCGGAAACTCGGTCAATGTCCTTCAGGACAAGTCTTCATCCGACCTTCTGGGAATGCTCTCCGAGGGTTACAGCGTAGGTCAATGGATGCAGCAGGTCAATATCCTGGAATCGCACATTCTCGGCGACCCGACCTTCCATTTCACCGCGTCAGGAAAAGCGGTCCGCCCGGATTTGCACAACACCGACTGCCGGTATTGGCTGAAATTCACATCCGCTAAATATCCGTGCGATATCAGAGGGCTTGCATTGCACAAGCTCTATACATTGAATTACAATGACTTGTCTCCCCTTCTCCTGAAAACCTGGAAGGAAAGTGACGAATATATGCTCCGCCTGCAATGCCTCCATCTTCTGGAACATTACATTGACGGAAATTATGAGAAGGTCCTGAAAGAGGGGGCCGATGACCCTTATGAGTTTATCCGCCGCAAGTCCACCTATTTCATGGGAAAGGTCGGCACTCCGGAAATGGCTGACGCTCTTGCAGACCTCTACATGCGCGATTACAATTCGCTTCGCGTGGCCCATAACGTGGGATTTGTCTGCGCGCATTTCCCTGACAGTCTTTTCCTTAGGGAATTTGAAAAGAAATTTGCCGAGGCAGACTGGATTTATGACCGTGAACGCTTCCACAAGAAGGCCATGGACTGTTTCAGACAGTCATTCTCCATAGAAGCCTCCACTGGCAAGGCTCTCACAGACAAGACCAACAAATACCGCAAATTCTACATCAGCGGCATGCGCAACCAGCCTTATCCGCAGTATGCTGAAAGCCTGCTTTCGATTGTACGCGATCCAAATGAGGTCGAGAAGGCACGTGTCCAATGCGCTGAGGTCCTCGGCTGGTACGTCAGGGCATGGAACCGTAAAGAGATTGTGGAAGGAATCGACGCGTACCTGAAATCTGGCGAAGAGATGCCGGAAGCATTGAGGAATGAACTTGTCAAGACCAGGAACCGTCTTGAAGATTATTTGAGATAGGGCAACTGAACATAGAATTATGAGAAATATTCTAATAAAACAATTTTTAGGGGCGGTCGTTTTCTGCGGCATTTCGCTGTCCGCAGCGGCACAGGCCAATGTCGAGAAATTCAGTGTGAAGTCACCTACGGCATTCGCCATCATAACCGACAGCGTGACGCTTTCCAAGTGCTCAGAAGAGTTCCATGCCTACAAGCAGGCTCTTGAGGATGAGGGTCTCGGGACATATATAATCAGTGCAGACTGGAAAAGTCCGGAAGAAGTAAAAGCTGAGATTCTCTCGCTTGCGGGGAAGAAACCGAGACTCGAAGGTGTGGTGCTTGCCGGTGACGTGCCGATCGTCAAAGTGCGTCAGGGACAGCATCTTACAACAGCATTCAAGATGAACGAGGAAGTCTGGCCAATGGAAGAATCATCTGTGGCATCAGACAGGTTCTATGATGATTTCGACCTGAGTTTCGACTTCATCTGCCGTGACACCGTGGAAACCGACGTATTCTATTACAGGCTTTCAGAAAAAGGGGCACAGCATCTGCGTCCGGACATCTATTCTGCCAGAATGAAAGTGCCGGCAGTGATGAAAGGTGACAAATATGAGATCATGCGCAAGTATCTCCGCAAGGTGGCGGATGCGCACAGGCAGGACAATGTTCTGGACGACCTCACTTTCTTCGCCGGTCACGGATACAATTCGGACTGCCTTACGATCTGGCGTCAGAAACCAGTCGTATTCAGGGAGTATTTTCCATACGCTTTCAGTCAGGCTTCCCATAACCGTTTCCTGAATTTCCGTGAAGACAGGCAAATGAAGTGGAATCTCTTGAGCGAGGTGGCCCGCAAGGACGTGGACCTGTTCGTTTTCAGCGAGCACGGAGCACCTGACACTCAGTACATCAACGAGAGCAAGGTGGCTGATGCCCTGGACGAGGATATGGACTATCTGAGACGTTCACTCGCTGAAGCATACAGATATTATCAGGGAAAAGGCCAGGGTGAAGGCTTCATGAAAGAAGCCATTGAGAAGGAATACAAACTTTCCCGCAAGGATTTTTCCGACTCCGCCATGGCGGCCTATGCAGCTGCTGATTCTCTGGAATTCGCTCTTGCCAACATCAGTCTGGATGATATAATGAAAGGACACAGCAATGCGAAGATGATTGTCTTCAATGCCTGCTACAACGGTTCCTTCCACAACAGGGAGGGATATGTCGCAGGATGTCATGTGTTCGGAGACGGCGAATGCATTGTCACCCAAGGAAATACGGTCAATGTCCTTCAGGACAAATGGGAAGACAAGCTGATGGGCTACCTTTCTGTCGGGGAGCGTGTCGGAATGTGGCAGAAAGAGGTTCCATATCTGGAGTCTCATCTTATCGGCGACCCGACTTTCAGATTCACGCCTCATGACAATGCCGAGGCGAAACTGCGTGACAGGCTGCACAACGACCTGATTTTCAACGAGTCAAAGCCTTCCGTCTGGGAAAAGTACACACATTCTGAAAATCCTCTGCTGAGATGTGCCGGCATCACCCATTTGGGTTATATCGATGCCAAGGCAGCACACAAACGCGCAGCGGAAATGTTCGGCGACCCGTCATGGACTGTACGCATCCATGCTTTCAACACATTGGCAACCAATCCTGACGCTGATTTCCCGACCTACGTCAGAAAGGGTCTGGACGATATCTATGAAGTTGTCGCCAGAAGTTCCGTAAAAATGGCTGCTGCACTTGGAGACACCACGCTCATTCATGATGTAAAGGCCTTCAAGAAGGCTCATCCTGAAATGGTGAGGGCATCGGGATACGCAGCAGATGATGCAGTAGCATTGCTCTCAGGCACAGGACATTACGGCAAAAGTACAGAAGGGGCGGCTGACAAGGAGAAATCGGCAAAGAAGAGAGTGAACGATATCAGGACATTCAGAAACGGCAGAAGCATTTATGCTGTCGAGCCGCTTCTCCACATTGTCGGAGACGCTTCCGACGACCTGTATGTGCGTACAGTGGCCTGTGAGACGCTCGGATGGTATGAGCAGTCCGTCCGCCGCGGTGAAATCATCGAATCACTTTCCGGCATTCTTGAGAATGACGCGGATACGCCTCAGCAGCTCAAAGCAGAAATCAAGAAGACAATCAAAAGATTATCATGGCAATAGCATCTATTCGTAAGAAATTCATCATGGCAGCGGTGACCTTGTTTTTCGGGGCCACCGCAGTGGGATTGCAGGCGCAGGAGACCATGCCAGACGGGATTGACAACTCTAAATTGAAATATTTCCCGCCGCTTATCAATCAGATCGGCGGCTCCTGCGCGCAAGCTTCGTATATCGGGTACATGTTCACATATGAGATGAACCGTCTTCTGGACAGGGATGCGTCCGCCAGCAAGGACAACCAGTTCAGTTATCTGTACACCTGGAACTTTATAAATGGTGGTCAGGACGAGGGCTCTCTCGGCACGGAAGGACTCCAGATAGCATTTGAGGGCGGCATTGCCACGGAAGCGGATTTCCCGTCGCAATATTCGAGCTATCAGTTCAAGTGGACCACAGGGTATGAAAGTTATCTGAAAGCGCTTCATTACAGGGTGAGCAAGATCCGCACGTTCGAGGTTATAGACCGTGCCGGTATAGATGAAGTCCGCCGCTATCTGTGGAATCGCGGAGAACCGGGAAGACCTGGCGGCATAGTGACATTCTCTTCACGCTCAAGCGGATGGAAAATCAACACCAACTATACCGGACCGTCCGTCACTGGGTACAAGGCGCTGCTTACTCAGCTTGCACCTGACGGAGCACATGCCATGACGATTGTGGGCTACGATGACCTCGTGGAATTCACGGCCCCTGACGGAACTCTTACCAAGGGTGCGTTCATTGTATGCAACACCTGGGGAGAAAATCATTTCGCTCACGACCACGGGCGCTACTACCTGCCGTATTATTTCTGGGAGCAGAGTGACAGGACGAACAGCGAACTGAGCCGCGACATGTGCGGGACTGATGTAGAATACCGTGAACCAAAGGTAGTGTTCCGCGTGAAACTGAACTACACGTCCAGGAATGACCTTTCCTTCAGAATCGGCGTTTCCAACAAGGCTTCGGACAATATTCCTGTCCATGATTATCTTGTGCCGATAGCCAATTACCAGGGCGGAGACTATCCTATGCAGGGAAGCAGCGGCAGCTCAGAAATCGAGTTCGCTTTCGACTTCAGTTCTTATGTGGCCAATATCCATGACTCCAAGGAGCCGAAGTTCTTTCTGACGGTCAACCGGAACAAGAGGGGCAGAGAACTGGGAAGCGGAAAGATGCTTGCATTCTCCGTATATGACTATCGTGAAGATGCTTCATCTCCAAAGGTTTACGTTTGCAAGGACATCGCCGGCAAGGAGATCAAGAGCGGCGAAAACATGTTCAGCATTGAAACTGTAGCAGCGAAGACCACTTCTTACTCGAAGGTCAAATGGCTGAATTCTTCCGGCCAGCCGGCTGCAGCGCCACTCGTATTGAGGACCGCCGACGGCAAGTATGTGAAGATGAGATTCTCCGACTACAATCGTCAGGACGGCACCATTAAGCTGAAATATGTCTATGCTCCGGACGGAAGTCTTAAACTTGAATAGAAATGAAAAAGACAGTTATAATATTGTTAATACTCGCGGCATGTCTGTGCAGCGCATGTAAACATGGCGAAGGCAAAGTGCCGGCTATCTCGACAGAAGTGACCATCCACGGTCTGGAGGACGGCAAATGGGTATATTTCTCGATCAAGGACGGTGAAACGGTAGGCTCCAGCACCTTCCTGTCCGAGGAAGAGGACAAGGCGTGGGCGGAGCGTACTGATTGGGACTTCGCCATCTGCGGTGATTACATCAAGACCAACAGCGGAACGTCAGGAAACGGCAAGGGCGGCATCCTCCGTGATGAAACGCATAATTTCCAGACCTTGAAAGACGCCCCGACTGAGGGATACCTCATTGACAGCGAAGGAATCGTCAAATAGGCGTCTCTACTGAAGAGTTTTGTCCGCAATTGCCGACAATGTGAACTCGCAGCGTTTCCCGTCATAGAACGTATCCAGCTTATACAGCAATCAAATTAAAAATCAAATATCAGTCTTTGATTTCTGCAAATCAAAGAAATAGCCTTGATTGCCAATGTTATTTGCTTCTCAGGTATTCGTCAGGATTGAGATAAAACATTTTCTTTGAATTTCTCAGGCTGCCGGCCGTTCCCATAAACCTTGTCGTATAGCCGGAAATGCGGCACGGGAGTCAGTATCGTGTAATGCATATACTCGTGCAGTTTCCATCTGAATTGTTTGATTTTACCGAATCAAGTTAATTTGTTTGATTCAAAGCGGGTTATCCGGTCATTTATCAAAGATAGACTTCACTCCATTAATGACAGTTTTGCCGATCTTCTTTTCAATCCCTTGTTTCGTAGTGGGGATTCCTGTCGCTGTTGCAATTTTCCGCTTAAGCACATCAATGCCAAGCGCCCTTCTTGGCGAAAAAGATGTGCAATTTCATTGTACTGTTTGTTTTATTGGTTTTTATTCATATTTTTGCAGTTATAACTATCACTTACGTGAAGATAACAGGCTGAATAGCATCATAACTATCAATATAATGATAGTTAAATAAAGAAAGAACAATGGCTGATTTATATGAATATTCGACACCGGAAATCGTCAGATTGATGGGCACGCGTTTCAAGGATTACAGGATGCGCTGCGGACTCACCCAAAAAGATATATCGGAGCAGTCCGGCATCGGATTGACCACCATCCACAAATTCGAGAGCGGAGTGGCGGACAACCTGACACTGTCGACTTTCATCCTCCTGATGAAAGCCATAGGTCAGATCAATAACATGGACAACCTTCTGCCGGAACTTCCGGAGTCGCCATATCTGATACGTAAAAATGAGAAAAAAGCACAACGCATCCGCCATTCAAAATAATACAGGAATATGCTGAAAACATTGAAAGTGATACTTTGGAATGAGGAAATAGGCAGACTGTCGTGGGACGACCGGCGGCGCATGGCTTATTTTACATACAACCCGGAATTCGTCAAGAGAGGCCTGAACATATCACCGATTTCAGCGCCCCTTGACAGCGCAGGGGCATTGACACCGATATGGGGCGAAAGCGAAAAGATCTATCAGAAGCTTCCGGCCTTTGTCGCAGATTCCTTACCTGACGCCTGGGGCAATCAGTTGTTTGAGCTATGGCGCCAGCAGAACCGGCTTTCAGGTGCTGACATCAATCCGCTTGACAAACTGGCATTTATCGGCAGACGCGGAATGGGAGCACTGGAATTTCTGCCGGAAGTGCCGCTTGAACGGAAATCAGACAAGATTGACATAAAATCATTGGCCGACTTGGCCGAGCGCATCTTTGCGGACAGGGAGAACGCCAGAATCCTTCCGAAAGAATCCATCACCATGCAGTCCTTATTGACAGTAGGGACTTCCGCAGGAGGGCGACAGCCGAAGGCAATCATTGCCATCAACCGGAAGACAGGAGAAATCCGCAGCGGACAGATTTCCGGAATGGAGGATTTCAGCTACCACCTGCTGAAGTTCGGGAATTCCGAGTACAGTTCAGCGGAATTGGAAATGACTTATTATGAGTTGGCCGGAATGGCCGGCATCCGCATGATGCCTTCGGAGTTGTATTCTGCCGAGGGAAACAATCATTTCCTGACCGAACGCTTCGATCGCGACGGAAGCAAGAAGGTACACACACAAACATTGGCAGCGATAAATCCCGATGCCGACAGCTACGAGCAGCTGATAGCGACTTGTCGCAAACTACACCTTCCGGAGGCCGATTGCCAAGAGGTTTTCCGCAGAATGGTGTTCAATGTCCTTGCGAACAACACTGACGACCACAACAAGAATTTCTCATTCACAATGACCGAAGACGGCTCATGGAGATTATCGCCGGCATACGACATCACATACGTCATAAACAGGGGCGGTTATCTGCCGAATGAGGAGCATTGTATGTTTATACGCGCGAAACTTAGCGGTTTCACCCGTGGAGACATCATTGACTTCGCCCGCGACAACGGCATCCGCAGACCCGATACCGTCATTCGCGATGTCGCATCTTCACTGAAGAGCTTCCGAACCGTAGCATTGAAAAATGGCGTAGCGGAAGAATGGATCGGTCGTGTCGAGAGTACGATTGTTGAGCATTTGAGAGCATGGGGCGAGTGGGATGAAGATGGGAAGCGCGCTCCCGTCACAATCAACGGGCATGAGCTCAAGGATATTCGACTGGAAGAGACCTACAAAGGCAACTATCATTTGTATGCCGTAATTGACGGATGCGAGCGCAAGTTTGTCATCAGCAAGAACAAAGAGGAGTTCTCTCTGATAAAGAAAGCAGGCGTCTCAAACATTACCGACGAACAGCTGGATATGATGGCTTGCAAGTATTTCAAGTTGTAAGTTTTGGATGTTTCAGTTGAATAGTAGAGCTCGTAAAAATTGAACTCCGGAAATTGTCCGATTGATGGGCACACGTTTCAAGGATTACAGGATGCGCTGCGGGCTCACCCAAAAAGATGTATCGGAGCAGTCAGCAGATGGACGACATTCTTACTCCATCAGCTTCTTGTACTTGAAGCGCTTCGGTTCCTCGTCGCCCAGACGGCGTTTCTTGTTTTCCTCGTATTCCGAGTAGGTACCCTCGAAGAAATAGACCTGGGAGTCACCTTCAAATGCAAGGATGTGGGTGGCGATACGGTCGAGGAACCAGCGGTCGTGGGAGATTACCACTGCACAGCCCGCGAAATTCTCCAAGCCCTCCTCCAGAGCACGTATAGTATTGACATCCACGTCGTTGGTCGGCTCGTCGAGAAGGAGCACGTTACCCTCATCCTTCAGCGTGAGCGCGAGGTGGAGCCTGTTCCTTTCACCACCGGAAAGTATGCCGCAACGCTTCTCCTGGTCGGAACCAGTGAAATTGAAACGCGACACGTAGGCACGCGCATTGACATCCCTCTTGCCCAGCCTAATCCAGTCAGAACCGTCCGCAATCGTCTGGAACACAGTCTTTTCCGGATCAATGCTCTTGTGCTGCTGGTCCACGTATGCGAGTTTCACGGTCTCGCCGATAGTGATGTCACCGCTGTCAGGCTGCTCCAGCCCCATAATGAGTCGGAACAATGTCGTCTTGCCGGCGCCGTTAGGACCGATAACGCCGACAATACCGGCTGGCGGAAGCACGAACGAAAGATGCTCGAACAGCAGTTTGTCGCCATAAGCCTTGGAAACATCATTGAACTGGATGACCTTGTTGCCGAGCTTCGGTCCGTCCGGGATGTAGATTTCGAGATTGGCCTCCTTCTCCCTGCCGTCCTGGCTGGCGAGCTTCTCATACGCACCGAGTCTCGCCTTGGACTTCGCATGACGCGCCTTCGGAGCCATTCTGACCCATTCCAGCTCCCGTTCCAATGTCTTTTTACGTTTGCTCTCCTGCTTCTCCTCCATCTCCAGGCGCTTGGTCTTCTGCTCCAGCCATGAAGAATAGTTGCCTTTCCAAGGAATGCCCTCTCCCCTGTCGAGTTCCAGAATCCAACCGGCCACGTCATCGAGGAAGTAACGGTCGTGGGTCACGGCAATCACCGTACCCTTATACTGCTGCAGATGGGCCTCAAGCCACTGGATACTCTCGGTGTCGAGGTGGTTGGTCGGCTCGTCGAGCAGAAGCACATCAGGCTGCTGGAGAAGAAGACGGCACAATGCCACGCGACGCCTTTCGCCACCGCTCAATGTAGCGATTTTCGCATCCGACGGCGGGCACTGGAGCGCATCCATAGCCCTTTCCAGCTTCGAGTCGATTTCCCAGCCTCCGCAATGTTCGATTTTTTCGGTCAATTCACCCTGCCTTTCGATGAGCTTGTTCATCTCGTCATCGCTCATCGGCTCGCAGAACTTCAGGTTCACGGCCTCATACTCCTTGAGCACGTCCATAATCTCCTGAACGCCCTCCTGAACCACTTCCAGGACCGTTTTCTCAGGATCCATCTGTGGTTCCTGCTCCAGATAGCCCACACTGTACCCCGGAGCCCAGACCACCTCTCCCTGATAGCTCTGTTCAATGCCGGCAATGATTTTCATCAATGTGGATTTACCCGAGCCATTCAGACCGATAATGCCTATTTTCGCTCCATAGAAGAAAGAAAGACAAATATCCTTCAATATAACACGATTGCTTGATGGGAGGATCTTTCCTACCCTGTTCATAGAAAAGATAATCTTCTCGTCTGCCATAAAAATTCAGTATATGTATTTGTAAATTTCGGTAATCGACGGGCGAAGTTACGAATAAAATGCAGATGTCTCCAAAAATTTTCATTTCGGATGCAACATTTTGAAAACAACTTGCATCTATGCTGTAGGTTTAGGTTTTAGTACACGTTAAAAGGGGTTGGAAAGCAGCGATGCTTCCCGCTCCTTTACTTTTTTCTGCAATTTCCACATTATTTTCCCAAAAACAAGTATATTTATGAATTCCCATGCGTAAGAGACGCAAGAAAGAGACGCTTTGCGGAAGAAAATCACCAACATTGACCCGAACACTGGGCAACCATATAGAAAACTTGATTTTGGGAAAATTACTGAAACATATATCGGCATTGCCCCTGGCTATCCTGGTGCTGGGTCTGCGGACTAATGCGGGACCGGCGTGGCGTGGGACATTGACCCTGACTCAGCCGGACGGCAGCGTGCTGCAGGCGAGAGTGGTCGGCGACGAGTTCGCGCACCTGATGGTAGATCTGCAGGGCAATGCATTGATTCAGAACAGCGAAGGCTGGTGGTGCTATGCGGCATTCAGCGGAGACGGCTCGATGCACAGCACAGGAACGGTCGCTGGGGACAAGCTTCGTCCGGCATCTGCGGCGTGCGGCGACATCGGCAAAGTGCTGAGAAAATGGAGTGCACAGAACAAGAGGGCATTGGTCCGGAATCCCCTGGTCGCGACGAAGGGCGGCCAAGTCGCGGGAGCCTGGAAGAAGGCTGGAAGCAGTTCGGGCACAGGCGCCGGCTGGACTCGGAACTGCGCTGGAGAAGGGGCTGCAAGCGGTTCGGAAGCGGAAGCCAAGAGCGATACCGAGGCAGGCTCCGGCGGGACCGGGAGCAACGCCCCTGAGGTTATCCGGAAACGGTGTCTGGTGCTGCTTGCTGAGTTCAAGGACCTGAAGATGTCATTTGCCAGGGAGCGGTTCGAGAACCTGATGAACACAGGCGAGGCAAGCGTCAGGAAATACTTCGACGACCAGTTCCTGGGACGATATGATTTCGTTTTCGACGTGGCGCCAATCGTGACACTCAGCCAGACGCACCAGTACTACGGCAAGAATTCAAACGGAAAGGACTCACGGGCCGCCGAGGCAGTAGCTGAAGCTTGTCGCCTCGCAATCGCAAACGGGACCGACTTCTCCATTTATGACACGGACAACGACGGCAAAGTGGATGACATTCTCCTTTTCTACGCAGGAAAAGACGAGTCCGAGGGAGGCGGAGACGACTGCATCTGGTCCCACGCCTGGAAACTTAGCGCGGCAAACATCAAACTGACCCTTAACGGAAAGGTAATCGATTCATACGCAGCCACTTCCGAACTGTCATTGAGAAGCAGCGGAAAATATCAGTTCAAGACCATCGGCACCATCTGCCACGAATACAGCCACTCGCTCGGCCTCGCGGACATGTACGATACCGACTACGGAGGAAGCGGCGGAGAAGCAGACGGGCTGTGGAAAAGCACCGCATTGATGGACAAGGGCAACTTCAACAACGACGGAAGAACACCACCTTACTACAACGCCATCGACAGGGACATGCTAGGCATCGGCCAGTGCGAGGAACTGAAAGAAGGGCATTACGTGCTGGAACCGATAAACATCAACGGACGGTTCCTCAGGATGGACACTGCCAATGAAGGGGAATACTATCTGATAGAGTGCCGGACAAACACCGGGTGGGACATCTACACAAGATGCAAGGGCCTGGCGATATACCACATTGACAAATCCGCGAATCTCACAGGCTATTCTCCTGTATATGAGAGAGATGCGAGCGCAGCGGAGAGATGGACGAGCAACGAGGTCAACTGCCGGCCGCAGCACCAGTGCGCCGACATGATCGAGTCCCTGGACAAGGCCAATGACATAAGCCAGATCATGTGGCCTTACGGCAAGAACAACTCGTTCACGCCACAGTCATCCCCGTCATTCACGCTCTGGGACGGCAGCAGTTCCCCGTTGTCGATAACGGACATCCTCCAGATAGGCGACAATGTTTCCTTCAATGTCGTGAAAAGCGAATCCGCCAACCCGGAAAAAGCCATTGACATCCGCAGGGACATCTACCAGGACACCGCCATAATCCAGTGGAAGACAGACGTTCCCGGCAGCACATCGCCAGCCTTCATACTCATTGGCGAGAAAGGAAAGAGCGAGACGGGTGAAATGACTGTCAATGCTTTCGAACCCGGAAAGTACGCCATCCGCCTGGAGGGGCTGAAACCGGCGACGACCTACACGATGAAGATTCATTATGAAGCAAGCGGAGTGAAAGGCGAAGTCGTCAACGTGCAGTTCTCGACCAAGAAAATCTACCGGGAGGGTTATCCGTTCATATTCCTGAACACCGTGAAGCGAAACGAGGACGGGAGTTTCCCGGCCGGCTCGATGCTGCCGCTTGTCCTGCTCAATGCCAACAAGTTCAAAGCCGTGGAATGGTATATGGACGACCGCAGCATAATCGCCGACAAAAATGGCTACTTCAAGCTGACACGTTCCTGCAAGATCAAGGCTGTGATACTGTACATCGACGGCTCCAAGGAGATAATCGAAAAAAGCATGAGAGTAAAATGAGAAAACCGCATATCATAATAATCCTGCTGACAGTATTGTCAATGACTTCCTGTAATCGCGGGCACGGACCGGACAAGCAGTTCCTTGAGAATGAAAACATTACGCTGACCGTAGGAGGCCGCGAGAAAATCAGGTTCTGCCCGGACACCTGGCAGCTGAGCTACAACGAGGACAACAAGCAGTTCCGCGCCAACAACGACACCATGTCGGAATTCTTCATTCTGACCTGCTCGGACATACCTGCAAGGCCGGGCCAGAACATCAAATGCTCATTGAAATACACCGACGGAGGAATCGCGGTATATAAGACGGGAATGCAGTTCGAAGTACAGAAAATCGACGATGAAGGCAGGGTATGGCTATGGTGCAAAAAACGCAGTACCGGCATCACTGCCAAGATACTGCGTTAGCATTATATAGGAAGTCTTCAGACTACCACACGAATTCAAAACGGATATCCACCGGAACACCGCCTCTGTTCACATTGGCGATATCTGCGGACAATGCCTCAGGAATGACTGCATGATTGGACTCATACTCCCTGGCGAACATATAGTTGCCGGTAGCCTGAGTTTCAAGAATCAGATTCGACCATTCAGCCACCACCTCAGGAACCTTCTCGAAATTCACATGATAGAGACCGTCCTTGTTGCGCTCGAATGCGCCATGATCTTTCAGGAAGTTGTAGCACATCATATTCGCACGGCCGTGCGCGTCAGCAGCGCCGAAACGCACTGAACGGATCAGGCTCGCGATATATGTAGTGATGGCCGCCTCCTTGGAGATGAGAGGAATCTCACCCTTGTCAATGAGGTTGCATACCATATAGAGTCCCAGAATGTCAGCCTTCGCCTCCTCCCATGTGGAAGCCTGATTGCCGAGAGCATCCTTTACTGAACCGAGACCGTTCACCGTCTCCTTTACGCCGAGACCGTGTGCGACTTCATGGAAAGTCACATTCCAGAAGAAAGCGTCAGCGCTGAGATACCTCTGCTGAGGCTCCTCGAACAGAATCTTGCCAATAGGATAGACCATCTTGTCGAACTTGGCCTTGATGACATTGCGCAACTGAAGACGACGTGTACCCTTTTCCGCCTGGACCTGGTGCTCGTTAGGCAGGTTTATGGCAATGGTCTTTCCGCCCGCATTGGCATCACCGGCATAATAGATAGCGTCATACACGAACATATCCGACTGAGTTCCCGGAACAAAAGTCTTGTAGGCATCCGGACACGGAAGCGACTTCTGCAGGTCAGGAAGCATCGCGATATACTTGGTCAGTTCCTCGGTCTTCTTGAGGTCCTTGAGCAGAATGAAGCACTCATAAGACGTCTTGATTCCATGGACACCGTCCTCATAGTTCTCGATAGGGCCGATCACGAGGTCCATCTTGCTGTCCTTCATATCCATCCAGGCATAGTCAGACTCAAGATACGAATCAGTACGGAGCGCCTCTGCCCTTTTCAGAAGATAATTCCTCACGCTCTCCTTGATGGTCATGGTAGCCGCGCTCTCCAGATAACCGCAGATTTTCTCCACCTTATCCTTGTAGGCATCGTGATACCATACCACTTTCAGCTTTCCGTCCTCACCGCGTCTGATCAATGTATAAGGACTGAGCTTGGCAGGATCTTCAAGAGCATCGAACTCCTCCTGAGTCATATCAGCAGGATAGAAACAAGCGCCTGCAGGCTTCTGTCCATAACCTTCAATGAACGGAGCATTGTTGTCAAGACGGTCCCACGGGCCATAGTTGATAAGAGCGAAATCCTTCTCAGGGCAATCCTTCATCGAAAGGATCTGGTTCTTGTCGCCGAATGTCTGCTGCCAGAATATGCCATCGACCTCATCAGCCGCCTGGCGGAACAGATTCAGGACCTCCTTTCCGTTGTCAGAGATACCATCCATATACGGTGAACCGATCTGGAACACCGCATATGAATCTATCTTCTTCTGAATGTCGGACTTCGGCCCTTTGTTTCCGCAAGAAACCAAGGCTGTCAGGCACAAAGCAGTAATGATTGTCTTTTTCATCAAAATTAGAATGACAATGCGATCTGGATGAAGTCATCAGCCTTGAGGGCCGCGCCACCGATAAGACCGCCATCAATATCAGGACAAGCGAAAAGTTCCTTCGCATTTGAAGGCTTGCAGCTTCCGCCATAAAGGATGGTAGTGTCCTCTGCTACCTGAGCGCCGAACTTGTCAGCAAGCACCTTACGGATGCAAGCGTGGATTTCCTGAGCCTGCTCAGCTGTTGCAGTCTTGCCTGTTCCGATAGCCCAAACCGGCTCGTAAGCGACAATGATCTTAGCCATTTCCTCGGCAGAAAGACCGAAGAGAACATTCTCGATCTGAGATGTAACAACCTCGAAATGCTTTCCGGCCTCTCTCTGCTCGAGGTTCTCACCTACGCAGAAGATAACGCCGAGACCGTTTGCAAGAGCGAGTTTGACCTTCTCTACGAGAGTAGCGTCTGTCTCACCATAGTACTGTCTTCTCTCAGAGTGGCCGAGGATAGTATATTTGCAACCAGCTGAAGCGAGCATTGCAGCTGAAACTTCACCTGTGTAGGCGCCTTTCTCCTTGTCAGCGCAGTTCTCTGCAGAAAGTTCTACCTTAGTGCCCTTTACTACATCTGCTACAGGAACGAGATGTGTGAAAGGAGTAGCAATGATGAGACCTACAGACTCAGGAACCTGAGCAGATTTTTCAACTACAGCTTTTGCGAGCTCTACGCCCTCCGGAACTGTAGTGTTCATTTTCCAGTTACCGGCTACAATGTTTTTTCTCATAATAATATCTTACTTTAAAAATAATGCAAAAACTGTCCGGAGAACACTATCCCCGAACAGTCTGCAAATTTAATAGTTTTATGTCAAATATCAAACCGGAGTTTGTCACTCAGGATGTTGCCGTTCCGACTACTTCGTGTAGTTGAATTCGATATGGGCCACTTCCGTAGTGACACCAGAATCAGACGACGATTTCCTGTAGCCGAAAGCGTAGGCGACATATGTTCCCGAGCTCTCGATAATGTCCGAGAAATCAGATGACTGCCTGCCTGTAAGCACCAATTTGTCCAGCATACTGTATTTCTTGGCAATAGACACATACTGACGGGCAATATCCGCGTGATCCTCACACTCATCCCAGGCAGCCTTCGATGTCACACCGCAGATATAGGTGTAATCTGCCGACGGTGTCACCGTCAATGTCGTGCCTGACATGGACAATGAGAAAGTCATGTCCACCTGGGTAGCCTGGCGGGTCCTGAACTTGCAGTACTCCAAACCACCGTCGTATACCACAGTTCCGGTTTCATCGAAATGTACATTGAATGCGATAACAGCATATTCGGAGTTGTCGTCCAGGTCCATCGACGTATTCGCATCCTCAGCGGAATTGAAATAGCCCAAGTACAACAGATTGTTAGGGTCAGCACCGTCAGGCATCATGGTTGCCATGGAAGCAAGATTGTTCACCAGCAGGGCCGTTATATTCTCGTAGCCTCCGTACTGCTTCACGTCGCTCTGTTTTACTATGGTACAATAATACAGCTCCGAAGGGTCCACAGGTGTGACTTCCACCTTCACGGAAGAAGTCTTTATGTCACTTACCTGAATTTTGAACCTGTTGAAAATCGGCTTGGCGTCAGATTCCTTGCTCTGCAGGATGTGCAGGACCACAGGTGACGCATTTTCCGCCGACAGCAGGACACGGCCGGTTCTGTCAGACTTGTCTGAATTAGGCTCCACTTTCAGAGTCACCTTGTCCAAAGTGACTTCAGACACGCTGATCCAGGCCGCCTCGCTTGATACTTCCACCAGGCTGGCCGCAGCATATCCTTCAATGCTGTAAGGAACCGAAACCGTACCTCCGGCTACGTCAGCCTTGAACAAATGGCTATCCACCTTCACCACCGAAGGGATAACGGGGTCATCCCCGCTCCCGCCGCACGAAACGGCAAGAGCAGAAAAGACGACCGCGAAAATGATTCTGAAAAATGAAGTCATGTTCATAAACTATTATTCTTCGACGAAAATCACATCAAAACTCTTGACTTTATTGACAGAAGTTCCATCAGGAGCAATGCTGAACCACTTATAGCCTGAATTCTCATTCACAATAACGCTCTTTTGATACCCGTCAGCAAGTTCACTAGAAGTAATAGTAGATTTAGGTGCATTAGTCCAGTTCAGTCCATTATCAGAGAACTTCACTGCCATTCTGCCAAAATAAGGATTATCTTCTACTGGCCAACTTGAAACGACTGTAACTTCAGATATAACTCCTATAGGTTCGGTCGGAGCAATTGTAGCTACAATGCGTACATATTCCGCCGTTGATTCCTTAAGCAAGACTTTAGCGAACTTGAGATTAACCGTTGTTGTCTTTGAAGGATTAGCCGTATCTGTAGCCTTAAATGGGATTGTAATTTCAGCTGAAGGATTAGTTCCGACTGTTTGACCACCATCTTCGAGTTCCTTAATCTTATCCTGAATGTAAGGATAAACCTCAGAAGCACTAACTGAGAGCTTATATTCAGCGGAATTCACACTAGCCTGAACGACTTTCAATTCAGATGAAGCTTCGCCACCGATACCTTTGGCCTTGACAGTAACTGTCCCTGCCCTCTTTTCACCTTCGTTTGCCTTTACAGTGTACGTAAGTTTGCCTTCAGCATAACTTGCAGTCAGCCATTCTTTCGCATCTTCTGAAACAGTCACTTCAGGATCAGCATTCGCACCCTTCACATCGCATGCAACCTCGAAAGAGCCTGCAACCTTATCAACTTTCACTACACTTTCAGCAAAGACTACTTCAGGAGCAGTATTAAATGAAAGTTCTCCAATATATGGACGACAATCCGCTGTAGAGAGGTTATCAACAGTCAGGACAAAGCGGCCATACTCCACACCGGTAGTATTGGCAAAGTAATAGTTTACACCATTACAGTTATCGTTGCTTCCGGTGATTTCAACAGAACCAAGTTTATATGACTTATCTCCGTCTTCAAGACTCAACGTAAATGTTCCTGTGGCCTCATTCGTATATATACCCAAGTTCGCTTTTACAAGCTTGATTCCGCCGAAAGCAGCTTCAGAAGACAGGATAACCTTCTTTCCCTGAATTGCCTGATATGCAAGCAATTGAGCATATCCCGCATCAGCATATGCTGAAGTGCCGTAGTTGTCATTACCTGAACCAGGATATGCAAGAGAGAATGCCATCTGTTTGCTTGGATTATTGCCCCATTTCTGAGATCTCTTACTAGAACTTAAGCAGTTGCTATATGACAACGTATTTACCCAGCTTTCTCCTTCTGCAAGAATCACATCATGAGAAACAGCAGTATCCGCTTCTTTGAAATGCACAGTCGGTGAGGTAATCTTACTACGTGAAACCACCAGTCCCTGACGCTCGAAAACAAGGTCGTACGCAGGGGTAGCAACCGTGATTTTCACATCATAAGTACCAGGGTTGGCAACGAACCACACCACGTTGTCTTTAACTGTAACCTCATCCGTAGGGGTAACAACGATAGATGCTCCCGGGTTTAAGGCATTAAGCTCCGTCTTAGCGGCATCAGCAGTAATATCAAGGAAGAACTGGCCACAAATGTCCTTCTTTTCACCTACAGCCTCGATAGTCACACTTTTGACTTTCAAGGACGCATACTTTTCAGGCATATCGGAGAAAGAAAGTTTACCAAAACCAAATATATGGGCAAACTCAACACCATTACTACTTGAAAAGTCATATTCATTATACCCGTTTTCGGTTCTTGACTCTGAACTGATGTCTGTCGGTTTGACAATCATCACGTCTGACTTGGAATCCCATTCAGTCTGAGAGGCAGACTGAGTTCCGGACAGATTCACTCTCCACTTGGTCAAGTCTTCACCGGTAGAAGCGACTGCGTTACGTGGAAATGCGCCATAGAACTTATATGTATCTGCTATATTATCAGGAATGATGCTATAGAAATTTCCCTTGAAGACAGGAGACTCCGCTTCAAAATTTTCAATAGTAAAAACACTATAATACTGACTTGCTGCTGCAGAAGCCCCTGAAGCAACCTTCACGCCGGTAGTCGGCGTGCTTTCTTTAGCAATCGCTGCGTAAAAGGCATCGCCTTTCTCAAATTTGATATGTGAATCGCCGTCAAACTTAGCTTTGGTATCAGCGCCATTCGACACGTTTACTCTCACTGAAAGATTTACGACATCGGACATTTCCGGTGCACTTTCTGTCTTTGCACAGCCTGCCGCAACTGCGAGCAATGCTGTCATATATAATAATTTCTTCATAATCAAACGTCAATTACCAGTTAAGATATTCGTTTTCATCACTGATGATAATGCCACCGAAAGTACCATAAATGTCACCCAATTTGACATTTATATACTGAGCTGAATATTTGCCGTCACTGTTGCGTACAGCTTTCAGCATGATGTAAGCATTCTCCAAAGCATCAGGGACTGTTACGGTGACTGTGCAGCTGGCTTCATCCAGAACAGCTTCCACACCCTTGTATTCCATCAGGACATGAGTTGTCTCGTCAGCGCCGTAAAGTTTGTATGTAAATTTGACTGTCTCGCCAGGGAATACATTCTTCACATCCTTGGCAACTTTTATCATAAACGCATGCTCCTTAGGGATGCTGATGACGGTCTCACCGAGTGTGAAGACGAATTCGTCATCGGTCTCTGACATCACGAGCTCAGGTTTTACTGTACCGGTTACAGGCACTTCTTCCCAAGCGTTTCCGTCGAAGGAAACATACCATTTGCCGTCCTGAATCTTGAATTTAGGGGTTTTGCCGTCACGCCGTCTTTTCCTGTCACAGGAACCTTGTTGCCGGCATTGAGAAGGAACTCTCCGTCAATGGTCCAATAAAGCACTCCGCCATCTTCCTTGACTCCAACTACCGGAGCGACTGCGTCCTTACCGTCCACGCCGTCTTTTCCATTCAATCCGTTTGAGATAGAAGAAACAGTACCGTCGCTGAAGTAAATCTTGTAGCCGTCAGCCAACGTCTCGACTTTGGAAATGGTCACAGCTTTCTTTGCAGCCTCCACAAGAGCACTGATCGAAGAAGCATTTTCATTGACCTTGGATTCGAGAACGGACACTTTCTGCTCGAGAGTCTCCACTCTGTCCTTCAGGTCACCGCAGGCGCAGCATACTGATGCCACAGCCAGCATTGACAAAAATAATTTTCTCATACTTATAAATGTTATGAATTTAATAGTTTCTAAAAAGCCAGAACCGGTCGGCAGATGATCTTATCGTCTGTATATGATGCCGTAGGCTCTAAAAGACCGGTGTCATACAGCCAGAATATGCAACATGAAGGGTCCTCATTGTTGTCATAGAGGGTAGAGGACATCAGTTCGCAGATATTGCTTTTCCCCCTCGACCGACAGGTGACCAGATTCTCTTTCTGTCCTTCAGGGACCAGTCTCATTACCGAATTTATCTTCTCTATAGGGTTATATGTCAGATTCATCGGATCCTCTCTATAGAAGTATGTGATATCGTAAGAATACGTCCTGAGTTTCAACAGATGGGCAGCCATCTCACCTCCACCGAGATTTGCAAGCATATCCCAGATCTGTCCGATAGAAGGCACGTACCAGCCGGAAGAAGTCGCCGGAGCGGCAGGAGAGAAATCAGTCGTAGTCCAGTCGAATGCCGGATATTTCTGAAGCTTCTCGCCAGGATACGTCTGCAATATCGCATCTGTCCAGCCTCTTCCATTCACATCTGCATACCAGGAAGTTCCGACTTTCTTTACAGGAATCTTATTTGTCTCGGAATCAAACTGGACTGCCCACATCGTAGTCGTCGCGCCAGGAGCGTGTGCAGCTTTTGTGCACAGAACTAGACCGTGATTATGTCCTGCAGCCTTGTCAATGTCTGAGAATCTTTCCGGATCTGTCTGGAAGACGATACCTATCACCGTCTTGCCTTCTACAGGAGCAGGTTTATCCTCTTTCCATACAGGAGATGTTCCGTCCGCATTGATGGAGACAAGACCTCCGTCGCTCCAGGTTCCGTCAGAATAGTAATAGTCTCCGATCTTAGGAGGGACCACAGGGATTTCCTTCTCTTTCACGGTCACTTCGCACTCGGCCGACTGACTGCCGGAAGTAGCCTTTAGCACGGCCTTGCCAGCCTTGAGACCGGTAACCTTCGCAGCCACGATATTGTCATCTATTACAGCATCAATGATTTCATAGCCAATGATTTCCGCCGGCGATACTTCCCATTTCACAGTCTTCATCGTCGCGTTTTCAGGAAGGACGGTGGCTGTAACCATGAACGTCTCTTCTTCCGAAATCTCTTTGGATACTATATCGAGTTCGATGGATGACACTTCCACGATCTTCACTGTCACGTCACAGAAGGCCTCCAATGTTCCGAGTTTGGCGGTTACACGTGCCGTACCCGGAGCAAGCGCCATGAGGTAGCCGTTATATGCGCTCAGGACCTTTTCATCGGATGAGGACCATTCCACGAGAGGATTAGTGGTATCATCAGGCTTTACCACGGCCTTCAGACTGTAAGTCTCACCTACGAACATCTCCAGTGACGAATCACCCAATGTCAGGCTGACAGCCTCGACAGGAAGAACTTCCACGCTGCACGCCGCAGACTCCCCATCCACCACTGCCACAATAGTGGTAGTGCCGAGGGCCTCCGATTTCAGTCTGATGGACAAGCCGTCGTCCTCCAGTTCCTTATCCGTTATGGTTACGATGGACTCGTCAGCAACAGAGAACTCTGCACTCATCGCTTTCACGAGAGGCGCTATCTTCAGAGACACTGTCGCTTCCGCACCTGCCACTATAGTGTATTTCTCTTCAAGGAACTCGACAGAAGTCTTTATCTCTTCTGCCGGGCTTTCTTTCTTCTCAGAACAAGAAGTTATGACCAATATGGAGAACACTCCCCACAGGAGACTTTTCAATCGCATAAGCTGTACAACGTTAATATAAGGTTAATAAGAACACTTATCTACTTGTTCGTTTAATTCGCAGTGTGCAATTTACAGTTTCTGATTTTAAAATCCAATAGAAAATTGATAATATTTAGTAATTTTGCAAACTACGCGAAAGATTCGCAGATTGCCTGAAAAACAGAAAAACAAAAAAGAACAAAATATGAAAAACTTCGTAGAAGAACTCAAATGGAGGGGAATGATCCAGGACATTATGCCCGGGACTGAAGAAAAACTGATGGAAGGCCCTACGGCAGCCTATGTGGGAATCGACCCTACGGCGGATTCGCTTCATATCGGCCACATGGTCAGCATAATGATTCTCAAGCACTTCCAGGCTTGCGGCCACAAGCCGATAGCATTGATCGGAGGCGCTACCGGAATGATAGGCGACCCGTCAGGAAAGTCACAGGAAAGGAACCTGCTGGATGAAGAGACATTGAACCACAACATCGCGGGCATCCGCAAACAGCTTTCCAAGTTCCTGGATTTCGATTCTGACGCGCCTAACAAGGCTGAGCTTGTGAACAACTACGACTGGATGAAGGGTTACAGTTTCCTGAACTTCATCCGCGACATCGGCAAGCACATCACCGTAAACTATATGATGGCCAAGGATTCCGTAAAGATAAGACTGTCCAATGAATCCCGCGACGGTCTTTCATTCACCGAATTCAGCTACCAGCTTCTCCAGGGCTATGATTTCCTCTGGCTCTACCAGAACAAGAACTGCCATCTGGAGATGGGAGGAAGCGACCAGTGGGGCAACATCACCACAGGCGCGGAGCTTATCCGCAGGACATTGGGCAAGACTGACGCCTATGCATTGACCTGTCCTCTTATCAGAAAGGCTGACGGCAAGAAGTTCGGCAAGACCGAGAACGGCAACATCTGGCTCGACCCTGAAAGGACGTCTCCTTACGAGTTCTACCAGTTCTGGCTCAATGTTTCTGACGAAGATGCCGTGAGATACATCAAGATCTTCACTATGCTCAGCAAGGATGAAGTCGAGGCTGCCATAGCAGAACATCAGCTGGATCCTGGACAAAGAAAGCTCCAGAAACTTCTTGCAAAGGAAGTCACCACTATGGTCCACGGAGCGCAGGAGTATGAGAATGCCGTTTCCGCGTCCAAGATGCTGTTCGGCAATTCCACTTCCGAGGAGCTGAGGAAACTGGACGAGAGGACTTTCCTCGCAGTGTTCTCAGGCGTGCCGACATTCGACATAAAGAAAGAGGAACTGCCTTGCCCTGTCATCGACCTTCTTGCAGTCAAGACTCAGGTATTCCCGTCCAAGGGCGAGTGCCGCAAGATGATTCAGGGCGGCGGTGTCAGCATCAACAAGGACAAGGTTGCCTCCATCGACTATGAGGTCAGCGAGAAGGATATCATTGACGGAAAATATATCCTCGTGCAGAAAGGCAAGAAGAACTATTACCTTTTAAGAGTTATCTGATTATGGAAAACAGCACAAGGCAGCTCAAGGTGGCGAAAGAGCTGCAGAAGGACCTGGCTGAGATAATCCGCAGCAAGGGCATGGCGGCGTTCGGCGGCGCCATGGTGTCCGTGACCGAGGTCAGGATAAGTCCGGACCTGTCTGTCGCCAAGGTTTACGTGAGCATCTTCCCGTCAGCCAAGGCGGAAGCGGCCATGCAGACCATCAATGAGAACTCACGCGCCATCCGCGGAGAGCTCGGGCATATCGTGGCCAAGCAGTTCAGGATAGTGCCGGAGCTGGTGTTCTACCTGGATTCGTCTCTCGACTATGCCGAGCACATCGACGAACTGCTCAAGAAATAACTGATCATGAGACTGGCTACCCGATTTGCCGTCCGTTACCTGTTCGCGAAGAAATCACATAATGTGATAAACATCATTTCCGCGATCAGTGCAACGGGTATGGCTGTCGGCACGGCCGCACTCATTATGATAATGTCCGTTTACAATGGATTCGACAGTCTGGTCAAGGACTCGCTCGGGAACATTGAACCGGACATTGTCGTTTCTCCTGCCCGGGGCAAGGTGTTCGTGCCTGACAGTCCCGCTTTCGACTGGGCCTACGACCAGAAAGAGGTGCTGAACATGTGCAGTATCCTGGAGGAGAACGTTTTCCTGAATTACGACGGGCACAGCGGCATCGTGAAGGCCAGGGGCGTGGACAGCGTTTATGAGGAGGAGACTCCGCTGAGGGACAAGATAAAGGACGGCACTTTCAGGCTGCACCGTGGAGATGTGAAAATGGCGGTAATCGGCGCCAAGACGGCCTACAGCATGGATATGAATCCTCGTTTCGTAGCCCCGATTGAGATCTACTACCCCGCAAGGGACCGCAGGATTTCGCTTGCGAACCCTGCCGCTTCCATCGAAATGGTGAAGGTCTATCTTGCAGGAGTGTTTTCGGTCAATGCAGAGGTTGACGCCAATCTGATGATCGTCCCTATCGAGACCATGCGTGAACTGCTGGACTACAAGGACGAGGTGTCGGACATCGAAATCAGGATAGCGCCGGAGTATGGCGAGAAGGGCGTGAGGAAAATCATTGACGGACTGAAAGAGAGGCTCGGTGACGGCTACCTCGTGCATGACAGGTTCCAGCAGAATCCGGCATTGTACAAAATGATGCAGTACGAGAAGGCCGCTATATTCCTCATATTGATTTTCATAATTGTCATAATCGCTTTCAGCATCTTCGGGTGCCTGTCAATGCTGATTATCGAGAAGAAGAACGATATCGCCACCCTTCGCAGCCTCGGGGCTCAGGACGGTCTGATAAACAGGATTTTCATCACGGAAGGATGGTTCATATCGTTGGCCGGACTGGTGGTGGGACTGGTGGTGGGCATCGGTTTCGCCCTGCTGCAGCAGCATTTCGGCTTCATAAAGATGCCGGGGGGATTCGCCACTCCTGCTTACCCTGTCATCCTGAAGTGGTCTGACATTCTGCTCACTTCCGTCTGTGTCTGCCTTATCGGGCTGATAATGGCGGTCATTCCTGTAAAATCCATATCCGACAAGCACAGCTCTACCGATGAATAAGAGGCTCACAGCAGTATGGGCCGCGACATTGGTCCTGGTTCTTGTGCTTTGCGTCATTGACCTGATGTCCGGGCGCACGAGCATCGGTGTGGGCGAGATTTTCGGAACGCTATTCTGCGGCAACGAATCCGACAATGCATTGATAATAAAAGAATTGCGACTTCCGCGTATCGTTACGGCGATTCTTGCGGGGGCGGCACTTTCGCTTTCAGGTGCGCAGATGCAGGCGGTGTTCAGGAACCCGTTGGCTGATCCACACATATTAGGAGTCAGTGCAGGAGCGGGCGCAGGTGTGGCCACTGCCGTGATGCTTTCCGCTTCACATTCTTCGCTGCTTGATTCGGGCCTGGCAATCAGTTCTGCTGCGGCTGTCGGTGCGATGGCGGTCTCGCTCATCGTCCTGCTTCTTTCCCTGAAAATCCGCAGGTCCTCGGAGATGCTGATAATCGGTGTCCTGGCAGGCTTTATCACAAGCGCATTGACTTCCGTAATCGCCTATCAGACAGACGACAGCAGGCTCAAGACGTACTGGAGCTGGGCGGCCGGAAGTTTCGGGAACAGCACATGGAGCTCGGTCGAGATCATGGCTGCTGCGCTGGTGATAGGGTTTGTCGTGGCGTTGTGGCAGAGCAAGAGTCTGAATCTGCTGCTTTTCGGGGACGAATACGCCTGCGCGTCCGGGGCCAATGTCCGCCTTACCCGTGTCGTGACCATGTTCGGATGCTGTATCACTACCGGTGCGGTAACTGCGTTCTGCGGGCCTGTGGGCTTTGTCGGCATCATCGCGCCGCATATCGCCAAGAAGATTTCCGGGCAGTCATCCATGCGGACTGTTCTGCCGATTTCGCTGCTTACCGGTGCCGCCATAAGTCTTGCCGGCGACCTGCTTACGCAGATATTTCCGACTCCCGTGCCGGCCGGAAGCACTATCGCATTGATCGGCATTCCTCTGATTCTCTATTTCATAACCCGGAAGTAGCGTGGTGCTCTTTACAGCACGGAAGCAGCGCTCCTGAAGCACTCCGAAAGGACTGCTCTGCGCACTGCCACAGATGCATTCGCGCCCGAGTCAATGAATTTGGGCGTTCCGGCGTCCCTTACGATTCCGAAGATGCGGTTACAATGCCGTGAGGCCTCGTAGATGTCGTGTGAGGAGAAAATGACCGAGATTTCCGGAGACATGGAGTCTATGGTGGAAAGCACTGCCGCGCGGCTGTCCACGTCGAGGAAGGCTGTCGGCTCATCGAGCAGGACCACATCGGCTTTCTGGACCAATGCAGTGGCAATGGCCGCTTTCTGGAATTCGCCGTCGCTGAGTGTGGAGATGTCCCGGTGCAGGAGTTCGGGGATTCCGACGTTCTCTACCGCGGTCTTTATCTGGTTTTTCAGACGTGCTGGAATACGGCCCAGCCAGTCGGTTTCGAGATAACAGCTTGCTGCCACGAACTGCTCCACGCTGAAGCCTTGCACTTTAGGTATTCTTGCAGGTATGAGGACTGTGCGGCGTTTTTCACTGCCGGCGGAAAATGAACATTTCCCTGAAACGGGCGGCTGCAGAAGGGCGAGAGTGCGGAGCAATGTGCTCTTGCCCAAGCCGTTTGCTCCGCAGAGGAGTATCCGCTCCCCTGCCCCTACCGAGAAGTTAACATCGGCAATGACAGTCTTCCCGTCGTAGCCGACTGTCAGATTTTCAGCGTCGAAAGTCCAGTTTTCTCCCATGTCTATCTTTTTCTGGAACCCACTGGAATATCTATCACGTATTTCTCCTCGAAAACAGGGTCATTGATCCAATCCTGTATCTTCCAGGTCCTTACGGAACCCGGGCGGAGTCCGGCCATGCTCATCATCCGGCAGAGTTCTTCCGCGAAATCGCCCCCTTTCAGGTAGAATATGTCGCCGGTGTAGCAGCCGGCCACCCATGGCCAGAAATTGTCAAGCGCCGTCACTGCTCTGGACACGACATAGTCGAAAACCCTGCCCAGCGATTCTGCACGGGCATTGACCACTGTCACATTGGCAAGTCCGAGCGACTTGGACACGGCCTCGGCGACGATGGTCTTCTTGCCGACCGAGTCGCACAGCACGAAATCGACTTTCGGGAACAATACCGCCAGCGGAATGCCGGGGAAACCGCCTCCTGTGCCGAGGTCCAGGACATTGACCTTCCTCTGTCCTGATGTCCACTGCGAATATATTTCGGGCCGCACTTCTTTCAGATAGCGGGCGATGGCGAGGGAATGGAGCACGTGCCTGACGTAGAGACTGTCAATGTCTTTGCGCGATATGACATTGATTTTCGCGTTCCACTCGCCATATAGTTTTTCCATTGACCTGAATGCTTCTTCCTGGGCCGGTGTGATGTCGGGAAACGAAGTCCTTACGGTCTGTATGAAATCATTGAAACTCATAACTTATTCTTCTTCAAGCATTTTCTCCACAATCAGAGCTTTTGCGCGGCTGATTCTGGTCTTGACTGTATTGATCGGCAGTTCCGTCTTTTCGGATATTTCCTTGTAGCTTAGATAGTCCACATAGCACATTTTGGCAATGTCACGGTAGAGTTCCGGCAGGCCTTCGATGCAGGAGAGGAATTTCTCGTGGTCCTGGCTCATGATGATAACCTCCTCAGGACCAGGCTGTTCCTCATCTGCGATTTCGGTCTGTCCCACGTCAGGCGAATCGATGGGCAGGACATCCACCATGCCCTTGCTTTTTCCGGACTGCTTGATGCTGTGGTCCAGAACCTTGTTCTTGGCGATAGCGAAGAGCCATGTGGAAAATTTCTTGGTCCTGTCGAATGTGTCCAGTTTCTGGAAGGCATTGGCAAAACTTTCTATGCAGACGTCGGCCGCCTCCTCAGGGTCCTGTATGATTTTCCCGACGTGCAGGAATACAGCCAGCTGATACTTGGCATGCAGGGCGGTAAACGCTTTCTGATTCCCGTCAAGAGCCATCTTGACGAGTTCCTCATCATTGATACTAATGAGCTTCGAGCCAGTTTTTGCCATAATTACATTCTACCGTTAGCGGAACCGACAGTTCCATTACATTTTCCATACAATCCTTCACCACTTTCATCAATGTCCGGGTTTCCCCCTCGGGCACATCGAAAAGCAGTTCGTCGTGTATCTGCAGGACCATCTTGCTCTTCAGGGACGCTTCTGTCAATTTCCGGTCCACATTGATCATCGCCATCTTGATTATGTCGGCCGCAGTGCCCTGGATCGGGGCATTGACAGCATTGCGTTCCGCAAGGGCACGGACTGTCGCGTTCTTGGAATTGATGTCGGGCAGGTACCGTCTCCTGCCGAACAATGTCTCCACATAGCCGTTCTCCCTTGCCGCCGCCACTGTATCGTCAATGAATGCGCGGATTGCCGGGAATGCGGCGAAGTAATCGTCTATCAGTTTCTTGGCTTCTGTCCTGGATATGCCCAGGCGCTGTGCCAGACCGAAAGACGAGATGCCGTACATTATGCCGAAGTTCGCGGTCTTGGCCACCCGCCTCTGGTCCGGAGTTACTTCCTCGTGAGCCACGCCGAAAATCTTCTCCGCAGTGGCGGAATGAATGTCAATGCCGTTTCTGAATGCTTCCACGAGATGTTTGTCCTGGCTCAGGTGGGCCATGATGCGCAGCTCGATCTGGGAGTAGTCCGCCGACACGATCACGCCGTCTGCCGTGCCCGGGACAAATGCCTTCCTGATTTCCCTGCCGCGTTCTGTGCGCACCGGGATATTCTGGAGGTTCGGGGCAGAGGAGCTGAGCCTTCCTGTCGCCGTAAGTGCCTGATTGAATGTAGTATGCACACGTCCGTCAATACTGGAGACGTATGACGGAAACGGCTCTATATATGTGGAAAGGAGTTTCTTCACTGCACGGTATTCAAGGATTTTGCCGACCACGGGATGCTTGTCAATGATGGCCGTAAGCGTAGCTTCGTCCGTCGTGTAACTTCCTCTGCCTGACTTCTTTGCCTTCGGATCGAGCTTCAGCTTGTCGAAAAGCACATCGCCCACCTGTTTCGGGGAAGATATGTTCAGTGACGGCTCGTCCGCAAGCTCACGGATTTCCGCCTCAAGCGCTGCGGTCTCACGTCTGAGAGAGTCCGCAAAGTCCTCAATCTGAGCAAGATCCACTTTCACGCCGTCGCGTTCCATCTTCGCCAGCACTCTCATAAGCGGCTCCTCCATCTCGGAGTACAACTTGTCCAGGCCCGCTTTCTCCAGTTCCTTTCGTATCGCAATGCCGGTCAATACCGCTGCCGACGCATAGCGTCTCGCCACCTTTCCGTCCTCATCAGCCGGAGTGTCGAAAAGACTCGCCGGAGCCTCTGCCTCTTCTTCCTTTTCAAGGTCAATGCCCAGGAATGTCTTGGCGAGCATTTCCTGCCTATGGCTTGTTTCCGGATTCAGAAGATAATGCATCAGACTGTTATCCAAGAGGTTACCTTTCAGGTCAATGCTTTCGTTCTCCAGAAGCAGCATCTGCAGCTTGAGGTCATAACCGTATTTTTTTATGCCTTCGTTTTCCAGGAGAGACTTGAATTCAGACGGAGCGCCGAATGCCACCTTCGCGGACAGCTCCCCGTCCTCCACTGCCACCGCAATCCCTGCTGCTTCCCCGAAAATTCCGGGTTCATAAGCATCTGTGACAATGCCGACTGCACCTTTGCTGCCTGCCAGTTCTGAAATCTCCGCTGCAGAAACTTCTTCAATCTTCAGTTCCGCCGACTGCACATTCTTTGTCTTGAGATCAGCCCCTGAGGCATCCGGAATGAGCTTTCTGAGCGAATTGAACTCAAAATGGCTGAAAAGTTCCGCGACCTCAGGAGTGAATGCCAGGGCCACATGCATATCTTCTTCCGGCAGGTCAATGTCGGTCTTGATGGTCACGAGATCGTGGCTCAGTCCGATATGCTGCTCCGCTTCACGGAACATGACCTGCTGACGTGCAGACAGTTCCGATATATGCTCATAGATATTCTTTACTGTTCCGTACTTGGCTATCAGCTTGCCTGCGCCCACTTCGCCGACACCCTTTACTCCCGGGACATTGTCCGCGGTGTCTCCGCAGATGGTAAGCATCTCGATAACCTGAGACGGGCTGCTGATGCCGTATTTTTCGCAGATCGCCTTCACGTCCACGACCTCATCCTCACCGCCTGCCTTTCCCGGCTTGATCTGGAAAATGTCATCGTCGATGAGCTGGCCGTAATCCTTGTCCGGCGTTACCATATATACCTGAAGGCCTGCGGCAGCCTGTTTCTTCGCCATTGACCCGATCACATCATCCGCCTCGAAGCCCGGCATCATCAATGTTGTGATACCCAGCGCCTTACATATCTTCATCAGAGGTTCAAGGGCATCGATTACGAGCTGAGGTGTGGCAGTACGGTTGGCCTTGTACTCGGAATACATCCGGTTCCGGAATGTGCCTCCCGGCGGGTCAAAAGCCACTGCGAGATACTCGGGTTTTTCTCTTGAAATGAGTTCAAGGATATATTTGGTGAAGCCGAAGAGGATGGACATGTCCTCCCCCTTCGAGTTGATCATGGGACGGCGCAGAAATGCGTAGTACATCTTGAATATCAATGCGTGTCCGTCAATCAGGTATAATTTTTCTTTCATCGAAATCTTCCCGTTAAGCTGTCAGGCCACATCCGGACCTTGTCCGAATCTTTCCCGAATCATTCAAAGATAATGAATCTTGGGCTTTTTTCGAAAAAGAGGGATAAAAACTTTGGAAAAATTTTGCATTTAAGATGAAAAAGGCTACCTTTGCAATCCTATTTGTAGAAAATATAAAAAAGTAAGATAATGAAAAGAACATTTCAACCATCTGTACGCAAACGCGTAAACAAACACGGATTCCGTGAGCGCATGTCCACACCTAACGGTCGTCGCGTACTGGCTTCCCGCCGTCGCCACGGACGCAAGAAGCTGACTGTTTCTTCAGAGGAGAGATTCTAATCCCTCTACTGCACTGAAAAAATCGAGTAGGAGGAAAA